>Ga0209355_1000001_pt1 | contig 320469 bp, 359 predicted proteins | sample LauGreSBDMM110SN_3_FD_187563 | JGI IMG/M metagenome (GOLD analysis project Ga0209355, IMG submission 187563) | Freshwater lake microbial communities from Lake Michigan, USA - Sp13.BD.MM110.SN (SPAdes) (version 2) | ecosystem: Environmental > Aquatic > Freshwater > Lake | place: Lake Michigan... | reverse complement strand
TCTGCGTCTAGATTCACACTCTGCATGGGAGTCGATGGGCCCCTCAGTGTATTTTTTAATGAACTCACCCCCGGGGCTAAACATGGAAATAACCAAGACCCAAGCTGTCACGACTCTTCCTCTTCTGCCCAGCACTTCACCGTGCCATTACAGCAGTGGTAGCAGGTATAGGGCACACCTGACTCATCTAGATCCATGAACCACTGACCCCAACATCTTGGGCAGGGAACTTCTGTTGCGGTTGTCATATTAGTCTTTACTCACAGAGTTGTTCTTGAACAAGAGTCCTGACAGTACAGTAATGCCCCAGGCCTGCGGCCAAGAGACTTCAGCCACTCCTTGAACAGCACCCACTAGACAGCTATTCCACAGCATGTATATGGGCCACGAGCATAAGAAGCTGATGAGCATTAAGAGGGCAAGACCTCCAACGACTTTGAATACTGCTGATTTCATGACTACTCCTGTGTGTTATTAAGCCTTAATTTTATACTCAAAAGCCTTAAGAGTCAAGACTGTTTGGCAAAAGTTAGATAAGAATCCTGCGAAGCAGCACAGAAATTTTTTTGAAGTGGCAGGTCCAAAGCCTATATACAATGAACTAGACAATATACTATACGATAACATATACAATAAAGATCACAGTAAACTAGACAGTAGCTTATACACTAAGAACATGTACAAGTATAAAGGCCCCGCTGTGCATACTAGCACAGAGTCTTTGAGTTGACTATACACGACTAGTAGTGTGAGTATACAATAGGCCCCGCTGTTGGTTCCTGTGTAGAGTGCCCCTTATAGGCGGCTTGCACACTGAATCCAGGATACCAGCACTGTTGACACGTTAGGCCCCGCTGTGCCTGTGTGCGCCAGTGGCTAGACTATGGTTCTAGATGGCAGAAGATATAGAAATCCTGGGGTTAACAGTGGAAAATATGGCTGAATCCTGGGGCCACAGCATCTTATGCTGTGCGCTACGTGGTTGACCAGCACAAGATGCTGTTTGATTGAAAGATGGGGAGAAAATGGAAAAAGTAGGGAAAAGTATTTGAGCATTGCCAGTCGGCACCACAGTGAATCAAAAAATTTTACCTGCACTATCCTGCATCCACGGTCTTAAAACGGTGAATTTTCTAGGTCTGGCCACACTTTATTGCACTTTGTCACACTTTTTCACTGTTTTTGGTCGCCTAACCACCTAGATAGACTGGTCTACAGTAGGGGATCAGATTCTAGTTGCACTCTTATACAGTATAAGGTATTAAAAAGTCACACGCTTATAGTACTATCTACTGTATACTGTGACAGTCTACTAGTACTATAAGTTGACTATACTATAGTATACTGTATAACATTGTGGATAACTCACGAATAACTTGTGGATAACTAAAACCTATGTGCATAACCTGTGTACAAGCTGTGGATAACTCGGGTAACTATGGTATTAATGCCTGCTCAAAAGCCAAACCAAAGTGTATAATAAAAAAGTTTTACCTGCCTCGGTGTATAAGCTGTGGATAACTTTAGTTGTACTGTGGACAACCTGTGCATAGAGAACCAGTCGCGCAGCCTCGCCGTCCATCCCCTGTTATAGCAGTTCGAATCTTTAGTACTAGAGTCTTGTTGTTTCGCTCTCTCAGTATCATAATTATAAGCTCAAAAGGCATAGTTGTCAATCCAAACCTTAGTATTACTTTCTTGTATAGGGTCTTTGGTTGACGCTAGCACCTTTTGGCATTATAATAGAGACATATTGAGCAACAAGGAGCTGAAATGAAACTGTATACTGTAGCGGGTACCTCTGTATTGAATGGCAAGACTGCCTATCGCTTTGCGAATTCAATGTCGCGGGCAGGTGTCCTGGCACGTAACGGGCATGAACTTGTTCAGTTAGAACTGTTACCTGAGCCTATGACCAAAGAGTCAGCCATAGCCTACTTGAACTTGGCTTCAGCTGTCAAGTCAGCAGGCTTTGAAGTGGTTGCGGTGCCTACTGTTAAGGTCAAGGGCCGCAAGGAATCTGTGCTTTGGCGGAGCATGAGCCAGCGGATGCGCTCTATCCCGGGCATGGAACAACATCAATTCGCAGGAGAATAAACATGGTATCAATTGAAAACATTCGTGTAGGCAGTGTTGTGATTGTGCGCGGCTGCTTCGGACAGGGAGAACCTGAGCGTGTGGTGGTTACAGATGTTGACACTGACATCAAGAACGGCATCCCGGGCATTGACTACGGCTCGCATTGGGCTTACATTAACCAAGTGGTTCGTGTGGTCTCTTACTAAGAGGTTGACAGGGGAGCGATCCCCTGTTATAATTGTGGCTTACAAACAAGGAGCGAACCGTGTTTAAATTACTTTCAACAGCAAACCCCAAGATCCAAAAGGGCACTGCCAAGGGCTATTTGTCTTTCATCCTGCATCTTGCACCTGCTGACTTGTCGGGTCGTGAGACTTGCCCCAAGCGAACAGCAGGTTGCACGGCAGCATGCCTTAACACCGCAGGTCGTGGTGGCATGTTCAAGCGCGGTGAGAACACCAACGTTATTCAGCGGGCACGTATTCGCAAGACTGAATACTTCTTCAACGATCGTGCGGCATTCATGGACGATCTGACTACGGACATCATGAAGGCTGTGAACTTTGCTCGCCGTAAAGGCTTGAAGCCTGTGTTCCGCTTGAATGGTACTAGTGACTTGTCGTGGGAGAAGTATCCTACTCGTTACGGGCATGACAACATCTTCAGTCAGTTCCCTACCTTACAGTTCTACGACTACACCAAGGTTCTGGGACGCAAGGTCAAAGACATCCCTAACTACCACTTGACCTTCAGTGCCGCAGACGGTAACGACAGCGATGTAGCAGAAGCTCTTATGCAGGGCATGAGCGTGGCCACAGTGTTTGACAAGATCCCTGCGGGTGTATACTCAGCAGACGAAGATGATCTGCGCTTCCTGGACCCTAAGGGCATTGTGCTAGGACTTAAGGCCAAGGGTCGTGCTAAAAAGGACACTTCGGGCTTCGTTCGTCGTACTATAGCCATCGTGGCAGCATAACAACACTAAAGACCCGGGTGGTTGACGGGTCTTTACTTTGAGCATATAATAGTGGCTTAAACAGTAAAAAGGAGCGAAAGATGGATATCAAACAGGTCAACTCAGCAATCATGTTTGGCGATTGGTCTAACATCGAACTTCAGTCGATGATCGATGCAGTCAAATGGAACCGTGCCTCACTGGGCAAGCGGGTCAAAGCAGGTCTTAGTGTAGGCGATCGTGTGTCGTTTACCTCCAGCAAGACTGGCATGAACATGGTGGGCGACATCACTAAGATCGCTATCAAGTATGTCACAGTCCGTGTGGGCACGACCCTGTGGCGCTGTCCTGCGAACATGCTCACACAAGAAGACAAGGAGTTTGCATGATCACCGCAGAAACACTGACTACCCTGACTACCTTCACAGCACCTGCTCTGACCCGAGCGGCTGTGGATGCAGGCTATCGGGGTCCTGAGTTCACGTCCTGCAAGTTCTTGGGCATGACCACCGGCGGACAGTTCTGCTACATGGTGGTCTTCCACGTAGAGGGCGGCACAGATAGTACTAAAGTATTCCTGAGCTATGACCCTACAGAGGGTAGGGTTTCTGCAGACTATCAGTTGACAGCCTGGTAATTTGAGCATATAATAGTGGCTTAAACAGTAACAAGGAGCGAACTTGAAAGACTACATTGTTTACACCTGCGAAGGTGTGCTGGTACTTGAGGCCCCTAACTTGGAAACAGCCTACGAACTGGCCAACGAGTGGGAGTTAGAATTTGAGAGCATTGAATTGGCAGAACGTTTAAACTAAGGAGCGAACATGAAGATCACAATCACAATCCCCAAAGAAGCAGTGGAAGCAGTCAAGAGCATGGCCAAAGAGGTATCGGGCAAGAAGCCCTCTAAGGAAGAGCTGGAGAAGTTCTTCACACAGGACATTGAGGGCCTGTACGGCGACACCTTTGATGAGGGCATTGACGATGCAGTTGAATGCTATTTTGGTTGACAGGGTTATCTTTTGGCAGTATAATAAACACTTAAACACACACAGGAGCGAAACAAATGGGAACTAGATCAACGATTGCACTAGAGTTTGCAGACGGTACAGTAGAGCAGGTCTACTGTCATTGGGACGGCTACTTGGAAAACAACGGCAAGATCCTGCAAGAACACTACTCAGACCCGTTCAAACTGCGCCAGCTGATTGACTTGGGCGATATGTCTAGCTTAGGCGAGCGCATTGGCACACAGCACGCCTTTGACAAAGCACCAGAAGGCGAATGCACGTTCTATCTGCGTGATCGCAAGGAAAGCGGCTGCGAGGCCAAGAAGTTCAAGGACTTTGCAGACTACAAGGCCAATCACCAGTACGAAGAGTTTGAATACATCCTGCGGGCCTGCGGCGACAAGGCTGTTTGGTATGTAGCAGATCACAACAGCACCTATGTGCCGTTGACAGCGGCCCTTGAAGCACAGACAGCGTGACAGGGTTTCAATCAAAGCGGGCTCAGGCCCGCGATCAGTTTCAAGGAGACGACATGAGTGATCTAGACTGGGAGATCCAGGAATTGTATATCGAGGGCTATAGTGCCAAGACCATTGCCTCTATGTTGCTCTGTGACATTGAGTTAGTGCTGAGCAAGATAGCTGACATGGGTGTAGCGGACTCAACAGATGATCTGAGCCCATTTGCCACGGTAAACTCATAATGTTGCATATATACAACACAAAGACCCTACGGTTGACTGGGTCTTCTTTTGAGTATATAATAACTGCATGGACACAAAAAAACAACCCCTTAAACGGCACAGAGAACACATCATTTTGTTCTGTGCCAACACGCCCTTCAAGCCCAAGCGAGTAGAGCGTAAGGATCTGTATAAACGTCAACCTAAACACAAAGGACAAGACAATGCTTGAGATCAAACTGCAGGGGCTGAACGCCCGTCAAAAGATGCTGGCTGACATCATGTGGGAGCTTGAGGAATACGAAGACGTAGGACGCTTTATAGCCACCCTGCCCCGACGTGAGCAAGCTGAGTGCCAGGCTATCATGGAAATGATGCGTATGGAACTGGTAGAGTGCTATCGCACTGAAATGGGCATTGAAGATACCCCTGAAGCTGATAGGGTTATTAAGGGACTGATTGACAAGCGTTGATTTTGGTGCTATACTATACACTTAAACAGTTAAGGAGCGATAGATGAACATTTCAACACTTGAAGCCTGGTTAGATCGTCAGAACCAATTCGACAGAGTCTTTAACAGCCGTCCGTTGAGCTTGCTCAATGCTCGGGATCGTCAGTGTATTGCAGACAAGATTGATGCGGCACTGAGTCCAGAGAACTTGAGCTGTGATGGTGAACTGCCCCGTGCAGAGGTTAACCGTCGCTTTCGTGAGCTGACTCGCTGTGCAGATCAGTTGAGAAGCATTGACCCCAGCGTTGTAATCTACGAATACTAAGGAGCGACTATGACCGACGAAGACATGATCTACGAACACGAAGTTGTCACAACTGTGCGAATCACAGTGCGTAGCCTGGAGCCCTACTTGGACAAGGCCAAGTTCCTCGAGGACTATGCCTATCTAACAGAATTCTCAGATCTATTAGACAAGTTTGATGGCTTCCCTAGGGTGGTTGCGACTGAAGTGATAACAGATGAAGTTGAATACATGAACAAGGAGATGGAAGATGAATAAACTGAACAGACATGAGATAACTGATATTGTTCTAGAGCAGATTGCTCAGGACATGAAGAACTGGGACTTCACCGCCATTGAAGAGCTGTTGCAGTTCGTTCCATTGAAAAATTTAATTGGCTTCTTGCCTGAGGAGATTGTAAATGCCAAATTGGTGTAGTAACACACTGGTGATCAAACACCAAGACCCTGCTATGATCCTTCGCGCAAAGAACGCTTTTGCTGAAGGCAAGTTCCTTAACGAGTTTGTGCCTATCCCAGAGAGCCTGCACATTACGTCGGGTCGTTGCGGTGCTGATGACAACCCTGAGCAGATTGCTCTTGAGGCTGCACAGAAGAGCAATATCGAGGTGCATGGCTACAAGGATTGGTATGACTTCTCTGTTGGTGAGTGGGGTACCAAGTGGGATGTGGGTGACGGTGACGGCATCAACGAGATCACTGAGAACTCGCTGACTGTCTACTTTGATTCAGCATGGGCTCCGCCTTGTGCTGCCTACGAGAAGATGGCAGTGTTGGGCTTTGAGATTGAAGCCATGTATGACGAGTCCGGCATGGGCTTCTGCGGTCGTTGGACCAATGAAGGTGGCGATGACTACTACGAATATAGTGGCCTGTCATCAGAGACTATAGAGCAAGAGTTGCCCAAGGAACTCAACGAAGCATTCGGCATCGCTGAGAACATTTCGTATTATGAACAGGAAGAAGAAAATGAATAACAAAGAAACCAACAGACTTAAGAACATTGATCACGATAACCGTGAGGTCATCCGTCCCAAGGAGAAGTTCTATGACTTCAAAGCCCTAGAGGATGTCATGCATCAATGGGTCAAGGGCACTGTGGCAGAATAACAACAAAGACCCTATGGTTGACAGGGTTACCTTTTGGTGCTATAATAGTGGCTTAAACAGTAACAAGGAGCGAAACAAATGGACAAATACAAAATCGTAGATATGTTTGAGCAACACTTTATGACTAGCACAGAGGGCGAGCAAGGCGTAAAGCAACTAGAGAACGTGTGCGAAGTCCTTGGCTACGGTGAAGGCTTTATGCGTAACCGTGCAATAGAGGAATTCCTTACTGACAACCCAGGTGCAGTGGAAGCCCTGTTCCAGTTTATCTCTGAGTGGGCACTACGCAACCCAGAGTGGAACGACAGCATGGAAGAAGCCTTGGAGGACGAAGGGTTGTTTAACGAGGTTGACGCTTAAGCCAAAAGGCAGTATAATAAACACATACACACAAAGGAGCGAGCATGAAAGTAGCAGATTTGATTTTGGAGTTGCAGGACATGAACCCTGAGGCAGACGTTCACTTTGCCTACAACTACGGCGATCACTGGAGAACAGAGGTTGCACCCAAAGCCACTCGTGTGTACACGGGCAAGGTGCAGTACAGCGAATATCATCGCATGGACAAGATTGCAGAGGATGATGAGGACTGCTACGAAGATGAGGGCGACTGCGAAGGCGATGCCAACGTGCGCCGTGTTGTGGTAATTGATTAAGGAGCTGACATGAGTGCATTAACTGAATACACATTGGAACTCTACAAGGCTGACCGTCGTACCAAAGAGGGTCGCAGGTTGGTTTGTGTAGAGGACTTTGCTCCTAGCACACGTGCCTACATCCAGGCCGTGATTGCATCCAAGACCAAATTGGGCTTCATCGTTGAAGCCAGCGAGACTTGGGTTACCAAACGAAACATGATGTCGGGTAAGACCTATCAGGAACGCTATGATACACCCAACTCATGCTCGCCCAGTTCCGAAACATTTTGGAGCATGTGAGCACAGAATTATATGTTCTGGTTAGCCAAAAGACATTGACAAATGGCTAGCCAGAGTATATAATAAGGCATACGTTGAAAGGTTCAACGTTACTTTTAACACACAGAGGAAATTGAAAAATGGCTACAGATAAATTGTTTACAGTGGTTGGTGTATCTAAGCATAACGGCGAATACAAGGTTCGCTTTGCCAATGATCCTATGCGAGTCAAAGTACTTGACAAGCATGGTCACACTGACATTCGTTTAGAGGCTACCCCCGAAGCTATGACCAAGTTGGATGCGGTTGGCTTCTTGAAGACTCACGATGAGTTCCAAGACGTTGCGGCACAGAGTGCTATCACCGAGTACTTGGACGAGAAGACTCCCAAGACTGCAGGCCCCGCTGTTAAAGCGGTTGCATCTCCTGCTAAGACCAAAGCCCCTACAAAGGCTGCGGCACCTAAGGCTGCTAAGGCTACTGCGCCCGCTACAGCTAAGATGGACGAAAACATTCCATTCTAATCCTGGCGTGACCCTACACCGTATAAATAAATTACTATGCGGTGTAGGTTTTTCTTTTATTCAATTGAGCTGATATGACTTGGGAATTTTATGAGGTGTGGTCCGTAGATGCAGACGGTGCAGAGGATCTAGTGGACACCACAAAGAGCCTAAAAGAAGCTAGGCTACTGGCTGAACAGTCCTTGACAGAGTATTATACTGAGTGTATAATATACAAAGAAGACGCTAACGGTGATCTAGTAGAGCTAGAGCGTATAGTGCTATAACAACTGCGACTGTGGTGGAATCGGTAGACACAACAGACTTAAAATCTGTCGCCCACAAGCGTACCGGTTCGATTCCGGTCAGTCGTACCAAGTGTAGGGCCTATAGCTTAATGGTAAAGCAGGGGACTCATAATCCCTTGAGTCGTGGTTCGATCCCACGTGGGCCCACCAATTAACTAAGGAGATGAAGATGCCAATGTACGAAACCACTGTTAGAACTCCACAGGGCGAAGTCAAGGACAGAGTCTATGCTGAAACACCGCAAGAAGCCAAACAGCTCTTCGAACAGCGACACGGTCCTAGGAACGTGCCCTACATACCCAAGACCATACCAAGCTAACCAATACTGGCGTTCGTTCAATGGATAGGACATGATTCTTCTAAAGTCATTATAGAGGTTCGATTCCTCTACGCCGGACCAATAACCCTGCTGGTTGACAGGGTTTTCTTTTGGCGTTATAATAGTGGCTTACAAGGAGCAGACTATGGGCTACAGAGTTAGAGAGATCGACGAGATGCGCGACAAGTACGGTCCCAGAACAGGCCTGGAAGGTCCGTTCAACTTCGACGGCAGAGTGTTGTATTATGACAACAAGGAAGGCCTGTACTACGATCCTACTACAGACTTCTACGTGCCTAGAGCGGAAGTATTTCGCATCTATGGCTTGACAGCCTAGCCAAAAGGCCGTATAATAGAGACATAGACAGCAACAAACAGGAGCACAAGATGGGATACATGGATTGGGAATCGTCAGCGAAGATCGAAGACATGCGTGGCAAGGTCTTCACTCGTGTCACAGGCTCCATAGGCGGCGATGCCTTGGTGTTTGAGAACGCGACTGAACGCTTCGTGTTCTTCCACTATCAGGACTGTTGCGAGTCTGTGGACATCAACGACATCGTTGGTGACCTGGAAGACCTGTGTGGTGAGCCCTTGTTGATCGCTGAAGAAGTTTCAGGCGAGACTCCTGTAGACTTCGAAGAAGAATACCACGAGAGTGTGACTTGGACCTTCTACAAGTTCGCTACCCGCAAGGGCTATGTGGATGTTCGTTGGTTGGGCGAGTCCAACGGCTACTACTCAGAGGCTGTGAGCTTGGGACGGGAGACTGTATAACCCTAGTGGTTGACAGGTCTTTCGTTTGAGCATATAATAGAGACATATTAAGCAACAAGGAGCGAACAATGGAAGCATTTAAAACCTGGGAAGAGATGACAGATCTTGAGCAAGCCTGTGAGACCTACTGGGATATGTACAAGGATGCCTACGGTGTTCGCCCTCGTTGGATTGACACTACCAAGTGGACCCTTGCGGACTTTGACGCAGAGTTCGCTAGCCTGGCCACTGCTATTGAACAGGCTGAGGTTGAGCGCAAGGCTGCTGAAGCTGAAGCCGTGGTCAAGTTCGAAGATCGTGTGACCAGCCTCATGCACACAGGTGCTGACCGTGAGCGTGTGATTGCATGGTTAATGGATGCCGAACATGCCAACGGCGATGCTGACTATTTTTGTTTCACCCAGGGCTTGCCCTACGGTTATTTTAGAAAGGCTGCATGATGGACTTTTCACTCAAAATTATCCCCGGCGTTGGCGAAGTAGGATTAGATACAGAAGCTAGCCCAGGCAACGGATCATTCTATGTTAAGATGTACGATGGATCCTATGATGTGTGTGGCTTTGATACAGTTGAAGAAGCCTATGCAGAACTGTTAGATGTTGCAACTGATAAGGTGGCATGATGAGATTCACAGTAGAATGGCACGACAAAGCCGAGCGTTGGGACGTGGTTCGTTGGGCTACCACTGTGGAAGGTGCATGGGCTGGCACTACTATGGACCGGTGTGCTATCCTTGAGGATGCTGAAGAGATCTGTGACTACTACAATGACATGGAAGACCCTACACTTTGGTCGGACATTAACAGACCGGTTGACACTGAGACGATTTGAGCATACAATAGAGACAAGTTAGAAAGCAAGGCGGTCCTCGAATGTAAGAACCCACGCAGAGATGCAAAAAGGGTTGGAACCAAGGGACACGAAGCGAGTTTGTAGACTCGGCCTCCGCGACAACATAGATAAACACATTTCAGCGGCTTAGGCGGTGATGGATGGTTTCTGTTTAGTACAGCATCCGAAGTGTGTTTTTCCATGAGCCGTGGTAGTCCTCTGGGTAGGGCATCTGATTGTCTATCAGACTCAGGCGGGTTCGATTCCCGTCCACGGCGCCACATAAACCTGATGCTGGGCAGGTCAAGGCCCAGCAGTCCTATCCCAAGGATCACCGACACTAGAATGTCGGGCCGATGAGCATCGCAAGCCTGACCACGGGTGCCGATGGACGATAAATTGGGAAGCAGTCGCGAGCAGTGGGAGGCATCAGCCGAACCGGGTGAGTCCGGAAGTTGAAACAAAGGAACAAAGATGAATTCGATTAAACTGACAGCAGTCAAACACACAGTCCTAACAATAACCACCATAGTGGCAGGTTCCGTGGTCACCGTGCTATTCCTTAGATTTATTGTTGAAGTCATGAAGTCCCATGATGTTAATCCTGCCCTAGGCTTGGCAGTCATAGTGCTTGCATTCTTCGTTGGTCTAACAGCCAGGATATTCTATAGTTTGGAAGTGTCTAGACTAGAAACTCTAGAGCGCTTGAACAACAGAGACGGCTCTTGATCAGTTAAAACTTTTTTATTACACAGTAGTGTAGGGTCTTTGGTTGCCCAAAATTGCTTTATGCGTTATAATAAACACATAAACAAAAAAGGAACTAAAAATGCAAACAAACTGCCCATTGTACTACAAAATAGTTAAAAACAAAAAACTGCAAACTTACCGTGTAGTTTTTACATTTGATGCACACAATCGTATTACTGTGCGTAATGCTGCATTAGTTACCGGAGATGTAGCTAATTTTACTGACAGCTACGACAGTATTGCAAACAGTATTACTAAAACTGTAGAGCAAGCTAAAGTACTACTGCGTACACACATTGCTATAGAAGCTGAGTAAACTGGCGGGCTATTATGCGTACACAATGCATAGTAGCCCGTTTTGTGTTATAATACAATTTTAAACGGAGCACACAATGCGTAAAATAAACAGCACACACAAACTAGCAATTAACACACTAGTACTTAAAACTACAGAGGACTACATTAGTACTTTTGTAAACGACGACAGCAACAAAAGTAACTTAACTATGTACGCAGACGACGTTGCACACAACGTTAATGCTTTAGTTGCATTTAATGCTAGCAACGATGCACAAGCGTTACACGATAGTATTATGGAGCAGGACACACTAGTACGCGAGTATTACATAGACACACTCCGTTACATAGAAAGTAATAAGTTAATTAACAGCAACATGTTCTGTTGCGTTTAGTAGTATAATAGCCCGCCGCAAGCGCGGGTCTTTGTTTTGTGTTATAATGTATTTTTAAAAGGAGCTAATATGCTAGAAGTTACTAAAGTTGGCGACAACAGTTTTTTTGCTGTTAACACAGACGTTAAAAATTGCGAGGCAATAGTGTTTGCAGAGGCAGTGCGTAGTGGTCGTACAATGTTGCAAGTTATTAATTACGTGTTAGAACAAGACGACAGCGACACTAACTTGCTGTGCGCTTGTGAGACGCTACAAGAAGAGATTGTTAGTGCATACACTAAGCAAATTATTTTTAGCTACTTAGACAACGAGGCTGCAAAATTTAACCCTTAAAGCTGTAGGGTTATACATAGCGCACTTGACAGTTTGGACAGACTGTGCTATAATACAATTTTAAACGAAGGAGCGAACAATGCAAGCAACACAATTTAACGTTAGCGACAAGCTGACACTAGCAAACACAGACACTAGCGAAGACAGCATTAGCACAACATACGACTGCAACGTAGAGGTGCAACTTGCAGGTGACAGCATATGGGACTGCGAGATTGAGGCAGTTACAGTTACAAGCATACACATACACGAGACATGGTGGGACGAATTGGACGGGGACAGTAGCATACACATTGCAGTTTGCTACACAGTAGACGGCGATGCGGAGTACGAGGGCAGTTGGAGACTGTACACAGACAGCGGCTTTGTAGATGCGATTAGCACACTGCTAGGCACAGAGGTTATGTTTACAGAGCAGGGTATGCAAGACAACGGCTACGCGAGCATGGAACTGTAATGTTAAACACAATATTAAAATGGGCAGGGTGCGTGACTGTATGTGCAGGCGCACTTTGCACTAGTTTACGCATAGACCCGCTTAACATTTACTTTTTAAATGCAGGGGCATTACTGTATTTGTTGTGGGCAGTACGCATAGGCGAGCGGAACTTGATTGTAGTTAATGGAGTACTATTAGCCCTTTACCTCGTAGGGTTATTTTACTAGGTTGACAGGCGAGCCAAAAGACCGTATAATAGACACATAGACAGCAACAAGGAGCACTCGATGAAATGGCTTATACCCCTGGCGTTAATCTTTTTCGGTCAACTTTGGATTGCATTGGCCGTGACAGTGGTGTTCATTATTACAGAATAGTGGTTGACAGCCCGACGAAAAGACCGTATAATACTTACATCAACAGCAAATAAGGAGCGAAACTTATGACTACAGCAACAGAAACTTTCAATGCAGCCGCAGTGCAAGCGGCCTGCAACGAAGCCGCAATCCAAGCCCGTACAGCCGCAAAGGCATTCTACAATCAACACGGTGACCGCGATTGTTGCGGCTTTGCCTGGGTTGATGTCTACGGTGTGCGATCAAACAGCCGTCTAGGCAAGACACTGCAATCCTTTGGCTTCCGCAAGAGCTACACAGGAAGCCTGCAGTTGTGGACGCCATGTGGTAGCCCAACACAATCAATCTCAATCAAAGAAGCAGGTGCCGAAGCCTACGCCAAGGTCATCACAGAGAAACTGGGCATCAAGGCCTACGCTGGTAGCCGTTTAGATTAATCACACAAAGGAAACGAAAATGAAAACATATCAAGAAGCCATTCAAGTCATTGCAGAAACTCGAGCACAGATGCTGACCCGTCCAGGCTATCCCATGGGCACATACATTCCAGAACCTGCAGTCTCTGTCTTATACGGCGTCCCAGAGGAAGTGGTCTACACAGACTGCCAAATGGCCACCGCAGAACGTAGAACAGAGTTGACTAGAGCGTAAATATCTGTTACAATACACTTTTAAACAGCAAGGAGCGAACATGGTATTTAAAGTGGATAACTTGCCCTCAAAGGGCACTGTAAAGAGTCTAGCACAGGTCACAACAAACAAGGTCATCACAGAGACTGATGACGAGATCAAAGAGCGACTGAGAGAACGTTTCCAAATACTTGAGGACATGACCAAGGCTGCTAAGAGTGGCAAGGTTCGTGCCATGATTGTCACAGGCCCTCCAGGTGTGGGCAAGAGCTATGGTGTTGAGCATGTGCTCAGCAGGCACGATCTACTGGCAGACATAGCCAACGACGAGAAGCTGAAGAAGTACGAAGTGGTCAAGGGCGCGATGTCAGCATTGGGCCTGTACCGTAAACTCTACGAGTACAGTGATCGCAAGTGTGTCTTAGTGTTCGATGACTGTGACAGTGTGCTCTTAGATGACTTGAGTCTTAACATACTCAAGGCTGCTCTAGACAGCTCAGACAAGCGTATGATACATTGGAACACTGACAGTCACGTACTTGATCGTGAAGGCATACCCAATAAGTTCGAGTTCCGGGGCGGTGCTATCTTTATCACCAACATCAAGTTCGAGCATGTGAAAAGCAAGAAGCTGAAAGATCACTTGGATGCGCTGGAAAGCCGCTGCCACTATCTAGACTTGACCATTGATACAGAGCGTGAGAAGATACTTCGCATCCGTCAGATCGTAGAGGACGGCATGCTGGACAAGTATGAGTTTGATAACCCTGAAGGTGCAGTCTCAGAGCTGCTGGCATTCATTGATACTAATAAGAAGAAGCTACGCGAGCTATCACTACGCATGGTGCTCAAGCTAGCCGATCTTAGGCAGAGCTTTCCCGATCGTTGGGAGAGAGTTGCCGAGGTAAGTTGTATGCGTCGAAGCTGATTCGCTCCCAGAACTAGACAAAGACTACTTAGTGTTGCCCCTGACCATAAATCCGATTCGCTCCCGGTGGTCAGGGGATTTTTTATGAGAGATGGTGGGGGTGGGGTATACAAATTAAAAATCTATTTTATACAACAGCAAGCTAAAGCCCCACCCATATGTGCAAAATCACCAGGATGAAAGCATAAGTACTTCCCTATAATTTTTTACGCGGCTATTTTTTTAGAGTGCAGGACCCATTTCGGGCATAAATATTCTAAAGAGGTCACAGCATGGATTCACAATTTTTTAGAAAATATATTGACATTATAGAAGCTCCCGATCTTGTCCCCCCGGGTCCCCATGCTGATCAGCAGGATCGTGACGCTGAAAAATACGGCACATACGATCAACATGCACAGGCTGCACAGGCCCGCAAACCCGAAGCCACAGCTCTTCCACCACTGGTAACTCCCACAGCTGAACAGCTCCGGGCCCGCTACAAAGATGTGGGCAGTATAGTGTCAAATATTACCAGTCAACCCGCTGATCCCAATGCCATTGGCACCATGAGAAATAATACTCCATTTGCACGACTAGTCAGTTCAGTCAAGGGCCTAACTGGCCCTGCCTACACTGGCCGGGACAATGCCGCACAGGATCTAGCAGCGGAATCAGGTTGGGAGTACATGGCTCGGGCTTTGGCCATGCCAGCAGGCAAGATCTTGTTTTTAAAAGGGGATGTTGCGCCCGGTCTACTCTATAAGCTAAATCCATGGGCCACTGACAGTCAGCTGGTAGAGCTAGTGGCTGCTACTCTGCCTGACTATAACTCAGTTCAGCAGGGTAATATAGGCTAGTCAATCGTACATCACACGTTAGGAAAACTATTATGCGTATAAATGAATTATTATCAGATGGTTGGAATCCAACCAAAGGCCAAATTCCAGAATTAGAACTTGTGCCCAATACTGGCAAGGACCGGGTGGTCATGTACAAGGATCGTAGACTGGTAATTAGAGGAGGCCGCAATATATCAACGCGGTTCCCTGATTTTTACGTGGGCGCTGAGCATTTCGGTATGACGAGTCGCACACATTTGCCTTGTTGGATCACGGGCACAGGCAGTGCTGTCTGTGGTCTTAATGGCTAAACTAGTCACTGATCAATCGTACATCACACGATCACTGTCCCCCAGGCGCCATTTAGGGTTTGTTTCCACTACCCATTTATCAGTGGCCACTTTAAAGTCTGGATGCAGCATTTCCTTGGGATTACTCGCAGCGTCAAAGAATCTACAACGGTTATTGGGCTGTGCCGCATACTGTCCATTGTTCAACTCAATGAAGTTAAAGCTCTTGTGATCTTCGGGCCATTCACTGTAGCTGGTATCTAAGGTGTTAAGATCTGGACTGGCATTGTCCACAGTGAACATATAGTTGCCCCTGTGCAGTTGTTGATCTTTAGCATAGAACTCACAGCTGAGATTACGTAGGAATGCTTTCTGTAGTACTGCAATGTCATAGCTCATACAGTCCCATATTTGCAAGGTATCCAGAGTTAGAAATCCTTCAGTATCTAAGTCAGTGTTTCTGCTCACATAAGCGTGTAAGGGCAGTTTATCATATAAGGCACCGTATCTGGGCAAGTAGCTTTCTATACGGAATGCTTGACTACGCAGACTCTTTATTGATACCCATATACAGGGCTCATATTCACCCTGTCCCTGTTTAAAGTCATATAAAAACTCTCTGCGTACATAGCAGTGTACAGGGGCTAGGTTGGCTATTAGAAAACTCATGATTGATCCTTTAGCATATTTATCTGGGCAGTTTAAGCTGGACTAATCTCTTTTACCGTTCTGCTACTTCGTAGCAAATTTTTGCTGCCGCTTCGCGTTAAATACACTATGTTCACCGATAATCAAAAGGCTCATCTTGGCGTGGCTGCACTCTACTCACTGGCTGATCGGCAGTATTGGCCCAGCACACATTGGAGCCGTCATCGAGACTTTGTCCAGGATCCCCTGTATCTAGCGCCCCTAGTGGTCTATGCTCATGATCAGGAGTTGGTCAAAGTCCGTCATGAGTACCTAGAGGATCCCTTGCTTAATAACTAAATATATAACTAATTTATGGACTTATCACTATGATCACAACAGCAGAACAATACCGCGCACTAGTAGCCAAGCTGGAGGCAATCAATCCATCAGAACCTGTGCTTGAAGCAGACGATGACTTTGTCAGCACGACTGCAGATGGTCCTACAGGCACTACCACACAGGGTCCGGACACCAGTACACCAAATGCAGCATCACCTGATGTACTGAAACAAATTGAACATGCGCCCACATTCAAAATTGCCTATGCCATGGCAGTCAAAGCCGGACTCAAAAGATTCAAATGGTGCCAGTGCAAAGATTACGTGGTCAAGGATAAGCCAAAACCACCACCTGCTCCACAGCCCAAACCCAATGCATATGCCAGTTCAGGTGGAACCAGTGCCCGGGATGAACCAGAAGCAGACATGATGCCAGGTACATACTATCCAGATCCTAACAGTGGTGGATTCAACGCTACCTACAATAAACCTCCTAACAAGTCATATACTACCAAGCGATAACGTTAAGTAGTGGAGTTTATCAATTGACCTATATAGAAGCATGGAACGAAGCACGGGCTCTACGGGAGTCTACTCACCCCGATGATCCCGATGGCGGCACATTTACCTGGGAGGGCAGGCCCGGAACTATATTCTATACTTCAAGTCCCACGGCACATATTAAACGACATGAACATAAAGAAATCAAAGCCTATTGGCTACGAGAAGAGATAGCCATAGCCGATGAACTCATGTCTCTGGTACCAAAACTTGTAGAAGAGTTTCTAACCTATCATCATGAGTTTATGGACATTAGTATACCCACAAAACTACGTCCCTATAAAAATCCCATATTTGACACTGCCAATATCATGAGTGGTCTAGAAACTTGGATCGTTGAAAATGTCAAGTACACTTGGAAAGAAAAGAAAATTTTCAGTAATCGTTTCAAAGATGATCCCCTAGTTTCCAAACATTTTCCCACAGCCGTGGCCCTGACTAAGAAATGGGGTGATGACTGCCCAAGCTCAGCCTACAGTTGCATAGAGCCCGGTAATGTCATTGAACGACATACAGGACCCGAGAACAGAGACAACGAGTTTATCCGCATACACATACCCTTGATCATACCCCAGGGTGATATTTTCTTTGAGTGTGAAGGGGTGGAAATTGACTGGCAAGATATTTGGGCCTTTGATAATCAATTGGTCCACAGTGCCCATAATTACAGCAATGCCCGCAGATTGATCTATATGTTTGACCTGCGCCGTGATAAGATTGGCCTACCCATTGGTGAAAAGTATGATCCTCTACGTCAGATCAAGGCCCAACCATTTATCAGGGGACGCTATCCTAAAGTTCTACACACTAGACAACAGCGTGAACTGGGACTTGAATGACCCCTTCGTTCTATTACACTGTCCATGAACCTAGTACAATAGTCAACGATCTCAATGAGTTTATACAGACTAATCGAAATCTAGCTCACTGGACCCCTTTGGCATTTGAAGAACCTCATTGGGATGCTGCTCTAAATGTACCCGATGAAATACTGGATCAAGATCCATTTCTTGTTTGGCTTAGAACAAAGGCGCCATTTAGCGGGGGTATACTACGCATGGCACCGTGGACTACCTATGATTGGCATACTGACTATCAAAGGGGCTGTAGTCTCAATCTTTTATTAACTGATCCTGATCGCAGTTGTTGTCTGTTTAGGCATAGCCCCAGTGAGCAGATACATCAGATGTATCCCATAGTGCCCGTGGCCTATACCAACACACATTATATGTGTCTAAATACTCAAATAGAGCATAGTGTTTTTAATTGGGATGAAGATAGGTTTATTTTTACTCTGCACTTTGAACAAGAGCTTGATGAATTTACCTACAAAGATCTGCTTAAGATTGTGTTAAGTAAACGTTAAACGCCCACGTAGACCACTGTGACTGCAATATCGTCATCACAGTCCGCAGCAATGAAATCACCGTTGTTTAGCACCAACTTCACCCCATTACCGTTGGCATCACTGAGCTGCCAAGTTTCACCTGCAATCAAGGAGACATTCTGTGCTATTTGATACATTACACCTACTGGTACAGTAGTACCCATGGGTGCTACGTATACATTCAGTGTAACTGGATTAGTCGCAGTATTATTACAGAAATAGACTGCTGTTACCGCAGTAGAGTCTGTGCTAGTATAAATTGCCGCATTTGGAGTTGGGACTAGGGTGTTATGAATGGCCATAGTGTATTTATACTAGCTTAGGGCAACCCCTGTGGTAAGTTTCCCAGCAGTTGACGTAGTTTACTACTTTCTACCTGTGGTTTAACAGTCTTAACTGTGGCACCGTCTTCTGGATCAGGAGCACGTTCTACATTGCTTTTTTGTCTAATTGAATCCATGATTGAACTGCCTCTGCTGGCAGGACGTCCGTCATCTGCTTCTTCTAAATCTGTAATACGCAGGGTATCAATGTTAAATTCTAAGTCAATCTTCATGCCTACACCGCTTGAACTACGTGTTTTCATTAACTGTATTTGATAGCGTCCATGTTCACGCATAGCACGACTGGTAAAGATACCAAACACATTATCTGCTGTTTGAATCTTACTTAATCCCCCACTAATGTGGCTGTGATCAAACTCAACTTCTTCAACTGCTCCACGATTCAACTGCGCCGCTGTAACAAACACACACTTCTTTTCCATGGCTAGATTTCTAAGTTCTTCACTCACATACTTGTCTTTGATGAACAAATTTTCCGCTGATATTTTGGCACTGACAGGCATTAACAAGTCCAGATAGTCTACAAGTAGCACATCGATCTTACGGTCCATTTTTATTTCATACTCTTTCATATAGGCACGAATATCATTGGCAGTTTTACCAGAGGGCATGTATTTGATTTGATAGGTTCCCGATTTCTTGCCTATCATCTTGACCTTCATCTCAACATCGTCAATGTTCTTGAAAATTTCTCTAGTAGGCACACCTGTTACCATTGAATCCACTCGCATACTCACAAGTTCTTCTGAGAGCTCAAGTGTTAGATACAATACATTCATTCCTGCTAGTGCCCAATTCACTCCTAGATTTGCTAGGAATAAACTTTTACCTGCGCCCGAACCTCCGGCAAATATGTTAAGCTCTCCGCGGTTCATGCCCCCGAATAATTTGTCGTCTACACTTTTCCAACCAGTGCTGACCTGGCCATTCTTATCTTTGATCTTCATTAGTCGAGCACGAGGATCTTCAAAGTAATCTGTACCCATGTCCTTGTTTAGACCAACTTGCACGGCCCTCTTAATCTTATCTTCTACGGGTCCATACTCACCTTTTTCAAGTAAGTCGGCTGATTCTAAAATAGCTCGCTCAAGTCCCTTGTGTCGAATAAAAGTTTCAAAATCTGTTAACAGCCAATTATAGTGTTCTTCTCTAAGATCCTCTGCTGGCTTTAATGTGCTACCAGTGGCTGCATTGATAATGTCAGATGTAGGCATGATCGAATGCTCAGTGACATATTCATTTAAAAATTTTGCCGGCGCCTGTAGTCTACGATCAAATAACTCTGCATCAAAAATATTTTGACAACGAACAAACGTGGCCGCATCTCCTAACATCATCTCTAGATATACTTTTTGTATATCAAACCCATAATCTATATTCTGTTTTGTCATTCTTATATTATACTACCTATCAGGTAAAAACTCTAATTTTATGGCGTGACTCGAAATTACGTGCATCTATATGATCGTTCACTATAGGCTTGCCTTTGATATTTAAACTAGTATTCAACAACATCGGGCAACCAGTGCGATCATACCATGCTTCTAGCAGCAGTCTAAATGCACTGCCGTCGGCAGGCACGGTCTGCACACGACTAGTGCCATCTTTGTGAACAATCGCAGGATATAGATCGGGATGCTTGCAACGAGCAACTACCTGCATATATCTGCTGTCTTTCCATCCATGTGGCATGTTGAAATAATTATTAACATGTTCTTCTAGAATGGCCGGGGCAAAAGGTCTAAATTCTTGTCTTTGTTTAATTTTATTTACTTTATCCTTGATGTCATTGCCACGGGGATCTGCTAACAAACTTCTATTACCCAAGGCTCTTGGTCCAAACTCTGCAGGACCACGGGCCACGCCACATATTTGATTTGATACAAGATAATCAACAATTTGTTCATTAGAGTGTGCCATGCCCATGTCGTAGCCTAGGAATGGCGTAAAGTCTTTGGGATACATACACCATTGGGGATTGTGTGCCAGTACAGCGCCAATAGCACTGCCTGCGTCACCAGGATTGGGCATGATCCAAGTTTGATCAAAGTATCTGCCTGTTAGATAGTTAGCCGAACAATTTAATGCACAACCTCCCATGAGCACTAGATTTTTACTGGGACTTAACTTAGATGCTTGGCATAGAATTCTATCAAAGGCCATTTCGTATACCTGCTGTGTTGCTGCTGCTAGATCAAAAACATCCTTGAGATTCAGATCAGGTCGCCAGTCCATACAGCCCCTGTGTAGGTCACGTCTAAGTCTAAAAGGATGCTGTAGGTCGTCATTGGGCAATTCTAATAGTTCGTCTAGAATAATTCCTGTAAACTTATTAGCATCACCATAGGCGGCCATGCCCATTAAAATATATTCTTCTTCATTGGGTTTAAGATAACATCTCTGTGTCATGGCGCTGTAGAATAAACCAAGACTATGAGGATAACCTATGTTGTAGATGCATTTTAATTTATCACCCTGCCCCCGCCATATACTGTATGTGGTAAACTCGCCGATGGCATCTATAACTACCACACAAGCTTCGTCAAATCCGCTAGTGTAATAGCCAGCAGCCGCATGACTATGATGATGTCGAGTATACTTAATTGGAGCAATAATACCATAATCTCTTAGGTACTGTTTTATGTTGTTCTTTGGCCACATCCATCCTTGGCCAGCACGTAGTTGACGCAGAGTTTTTAAATAAGGATTCTCATACCATATCACTTGATCCGGCATGCCACCAAATTTAGTCTTGACATAGTTTACCATCTCGTTGCATAGATCCCCGTCATTTTTCTTACCACTGAATCTTTCACTGTGGCTGGCAAATACTATATGCTCGTCATGAAATACTGCCAACGCGGCATCGTGGCTATTGGCACTAATACCCCAAGTAATCATTTGTAAATGAAGGGATCACGGCGCCGTAATTCTTTCATCCTTCTTCTTAATATGATCTTTTCTTTTACCCATGTATAGGGCCAAACGATAAATTTTATAAGTTTCATTTTTTAATCCAAGTTTTTAATCTTAAACGAATTTTAAGCTCTGTATTTAATTTATTATTCATTATGATCCATAGCGTAGTGAGTTTACCATAAAACTTAACAGCATCATTAACATCTTTAACACCAGGTGCCCAGTCTGGCATACTCACTGCCCAGCCCAGTTTTATTGCCTGTTCTACAGTTTCTAATCCTGCATGATCTCTATCGGGCACTAGTATAACTTCACGTTGCAGTTGATTGATTAGTATTTGTTGTCCTGCTTTGATCTCTGCACCCAGTAATGCCACACCACCTATACTAATAGCATCAAACGGACCTTCTGTAACAATTACATACTTCCTATCATCAAATTGATTGTCTAGATTAAAAACATAACCGGGTTGTTGTTCGCTGATGTACTTTGGATTACCATCTGTTATTTTACGGGCAGTATAACCAACAGTACGACCTTGATAGATAAATGGCAGTATGACTCTGTTTTCAAATCCTGGGGTCCAATAGAAATGTTGATTCAATGGATCGTATCCCCTATTCACAACATACTCAACTACCTTGGCAAAACTTTCTTCTTGTTCAGGAGCAATAATACCTAACCATGCATCTAAACTATGTGAATCCTGCGGCAGTGCTCTAGGTAAAAATGTTGGCACTAAATTTTCTATCTTACTGGGTCCGTCTTCTTTAAGTCTAAGTGCTTCAAAGGACAGTTTAGTTATAACGTCGTCTGGTATATGCAAAGATTTCATTAACTGCTTCAGTTTTGCAGTTATAGGTCTGCCTGGTTGCCAACTTGCTTTAAATTGACAGTTAAAACAGTGATACGATATAGCTTCACCAGCATTAACAATAAATCCACCACGCTGTCTACGATCGTCACAACAGGGCGCATTGAAACTTATCCAACCACTGGGAGTATGTTTTCTTTTAGCAGGTAAGTATTGACTAACTGTATCGACTATTAGGCTCATAGCCTATTATAACAAATTGCCACTGGGTTGTCAAGCGTTGTAAAAGTCAATGGTAAAATTAACAACTTTTCCAGTAGTTACTGTTGGATTTTTGGTGTAGTTTACTCGTATATATGTATATTGAGAAATGTCAATATCTGAAAAAGTAATTGTAGTATCTACTGAAGTTACTGTTTGATTTTCTAATTTAGTACCTTTATAGGTAAAGGATTCGTTGCCTATGACGGTATCTTTAGTTGCTTCTACCCAAACTAGTCCGTCAAGCTCATCTAGAGCAATTACAATTTCGGCCAATGTAGGCGGAGTTGCCTCTCTAAATTTTAACGGAATAGAACTGCTAGTGTAGGTAATAGTAGTATTATTAAAGTCGCCGATACCGTAAAAATCATCATACACTTTTGAATCTCGAATTAACGGCATAGCATTGCCGATTAATTCAATAGTTCCGGTAGCACCAAATCTAGTATCACCGTAGAGCATAACATTGTTACCGTTATTTTGAGCGGTAACACTAAATCTTAAAAACTGATCTTCGAGATCAACTAAATCTTCCTGAGGAATAGTTACTGTAGCAATTCCTTTAACAGTAGCACTGGGAGTTAATGTATATGGACTATTAGTTAATGCGTATCCCGCTTGATCCATAACATTTAGCTCAATGTCTGTTATCTCTACAACATCTCCGTTGTTGATTACTGCTAGTGTAAGACGCTTTTGATCTGCATTCTTAATGTCAAACTCTAGGGTATTATCGATACCATTATAAATTTTTATTTGTCGTTGATACACAATAGTCCACTCCGTTAAGAATCCTGCCAAATCAGCAACCAATTGATACCTGTTCTTATATAAATACGTTGAAATTTTTTGCATCGGCAACCTCTAATGTATTTATGGTAAAATTAAGAGAAAACGTAGAAGAACAACTACCCTTTGTGTCCGTATTAAACTACGGCAGTGAAGAGTACGTGGGCATAATAATAAATCAAGATCAGTACGTAACTAGTTTCTACGATCTTAATTCTATTAAGACATTAGAAGAAAAAACTGCATTTTTAGAGCTAGGAGAGACATGGTGGTGGGAATCAAATAGACAAGTTCCGATTAGCATTTTTCTTAGAGTACCAATAGAACCTTTTAGGTATGCTATTAAAACTTTTAATTCAAAAGATACCCGTATAGTATTAGGGCCAGTGGTAAATCTTATGAATTTAACTGTAAAGCGAGTAAAGCGCAAATCAGTACAACTGGTTAGACGCTCTATATAAACTCGTAGCTAATCGATTCACATATCAAATTCATCTGTACTGCAATTACTTGTGCATAAGCTACAGCATGTGACTTTTTAAAGTAATAGTCATCATTCTCCGGTTTAATCCAAATATCTTTCATCACTTCGTTCCAAGTCTTCCCAATCAGATATTTCTTTGCCGGTCGGATCATTGCTAAAACTGCGGCTAATTGTTCTATATTCATCGGCTTCATAGCCCGTAATACATCTCCATATCCGTTTATATGGAACAGTAGATTTGTAAATTCGTCTTGTTCTAATAGATCCCATAACGGCTCAGTCTCCATCAATCTAATCAAGTGAGCTTCGTCTTTTATGCCGTTATATACACTTACATTTAAAAAATCAATTTTAAAATATCCTCGGGCGTCTGCTGTTTTATAATCTATTGTACTAAAACCTGTAATAGGATTATACGGAATAGAATGGCAGTATACTCCAGTATTATGTTTTTTTAAACTACCGTCCCTACCATTTATGACCGCAGTAACATGTTGTAGCGTATTTAATGCAATTTCTCTGTCTGGAAAGTCGATATCAATATCAGGCATTACAAGTTTGCCTCCTTAACTACTTTATGGACTAGTTCTATATCAAAAGAATTTGTACGAAACTTCTTACCCCAGAACACGGGATCAATTATACTGCCCACAGCTTCTAATTGCTCGTCACTGAACTTGGCTAGCATATCTCTGCCCGACTTGCAGTTTAACATTAACCAAGGACTTACCTTGCCGTCTTTAATGTCAAAAGTTGCCCTACTAAGACTTACGTAATTGAAATAATGATTCCATAGGCTCTTGTTTGTATCGGCCCAGGACATCATATGTGATACGCTTCTTTCCATGGCAGTTTCGACATTTTCAGTTTTAATTAAGTTAATTACATATTTTTCGTAGAGTTCTTCTCTGCACCAATGATCCAACTTTACACCGCTTTTCAATACATAGTCAATGTAATGATCAGGATATAGAGGATTTATATTTGATATAAAACTACCAAACTTTGTAAATGCATTGTAGTAAGGACTACGTGCGAATTCGTCATATGTTTTTATATCTTTTGACTTCTGTACTAATTCATAGAATCTGACAAAGGCTGCGTACCCTAGCTGTACATGTTTTTCATTTTTTGCTAGGTGCCTGCGCTTTTGTTCGCACATGTGAACAATCAGTGTCTTCTCTTTCATAAAGGCACTGTTACAATGTGTACAAATAAAGTCTTTATTTACAGGTTTCAAAGTTAAAATCATTTAAACAATTTTTCAATTTGTTTATCATCATACCCGTGCTGACGAGCAAGTTCTCGCATTTCTTTTCCAGTCATTAGTTGTAACATTACTTCAATGTCGTCTACTTTTGCCGTAGGATGTATCTCCATTAAAAACTTAGCACTCTTAGTACTACCTTTAGTTTTTTCTAGTTTAATCCATTCGTGAAAGAATATCTTCTTGCTTTCATGACTGCACATACACAATAATTGCCATAACAGTTTAGGATGCTGCTGTAGTGTATTCCAATGCTTATTGTAGTACTCGTTGACAGTTAATACAAAATGTTCTTGTATATCTCTGCTCTGACCGTTAACGTTTGATATAAATCTATTGAGGATAAAGAACTCGCCTTTAAGTTCTTTCTGTTGGTTGGCATCTATTTCATCCCACAATCCTTTATAGCCAACATCGACGGCTGCAAGTTTTGCTTTTAGTTCAATCTTTTCACTCATTTTCGTATTTACTTCCGTTACTGTGTCTATCTCGAGGAGTATCTACATCTTGAAATAATCGTTGTTCTTGAATAGTCAGTTGTTTAAAAAGTTTTCGTGGATTACTACATGTTGGACACTCTGGATTACCACAATCCAATGCGTGATGCTTGACAAATTTATGGGGTTCGTCAATTGTCACGCCTGCTGCCTTGGCAATTTTAACTTGTTTGTTGATAGCATTTTCATCTTTAAGTAGACGCTTAGAATGTTTAAATTTATCTTGTTCAGTGCTCATTGTGGTTTATCTTTGCTTAAACGATATACTAGTATAGCACGATCTAGAGCCTTTTGTAAAGCCGGATTGATTTTTGCTTCTCTCCGAATCTCTCCCCATAGTTTATCTTCTCGTATATGCTCAACTAATGGTCTACCGTCACTAGTACGTGGATCCGGTTTACCTTCCATTTCGTATTTGTATCCGATCAACTTACGTTCTGTTTCACCGAACTCGCGGGCATATATTTCTTCGCCGTTGCGTTCGTAGATATAAGTTGCACCCGGTTTAAGCGTTCCCATATTACAAAATTTTATCTAATAGTATAATTTCACTTTGACGACTAATTTCTTTAACAAAGTATGAACAATTTGGTTTGTGTCCTAGTTGTGTAGGAACTGATAATAATTGTCCATTCTTCATTTTTGGAAAGTACCATTTAACGTCATTGTAAAAATTAATAATTTCAATTCGTTTAAACTCTACTCTAAAACTACTAAGTGGATTAAACACCAGAGCTTCAAATCCCCTATCATTTAAACTGGTCAATGGCAATATCTCAATATCGCTGGCACTGCTACTATCGCCAACTGCTATACACCAATCTAATGGCATACTAATTTCATCTTCGCCAATTCTAAGTACCATTGCGGGTGCATTAAAACTTTCAAGAAATATTAAAGGCATAAAAAAGAAATCAGGTTCTTTAGGGTCGCTGTTATCTAAGACTGCAAATCTAGTGTTTTCGTCTACCTCATCTGGAAGATTATTTAATTCAAATGTTGTGTTGTCTAATGTTAATATATGCATAATTATTTTTGCCAGTCTACTTTTTCAATCGTAAACGGATATTTGGCTTCCTTATAAAATTTCTTCCTCTCTGTAAGATGCTTTTTTGCATATTTACAGGTTGATGTGATGTCCCAGATTTGAACGAAGTCTTTGTCTTCGGCTTTTCGAATACCTCGGCCAATGCTTTGTATAACGCGAACAAAGCTCTTTCCGGGTTCCAAAAGAACCATATTAAAAATCCTAGGGATATTAATACCCACAGCGGCCACACCATAAGTCGCCACAATAATCTTGTTATCACTTGTTTTAATTTCGTCATATTCTTCTTTACGATCTTTAGTTTTAACTGCACCGGATACAAATACAGCCTCTGGCAATTCGTTTATTATAAATTTACCCGTCTCGATTCTATTAACTAATACTAGAGTGTTTCCACTTTCTGATATTGTATTAATTAGTTTACTAATAAACGCCATCCTATGATCATCAGTGACAAGATATTTGTTTTCTTCGGCATAACTTCTAAATTCTTGTACATCAACTAACTGTGCCACATTAACATGGCAGTTTGATAACACACCACGTTCTTGTAATTCATGGGCACTAATACCACCTATAACTGGTCCTATGCTGGCAAATATACTTTCGTTTTCAAATGCTTCTTTGGGAACTGTACCTGTTAGTCCCCAGCGAATAGGCGCATTAGATAAGTTTTGTGTAAGCAGATTTTTAAGTACTTCGGCCTTGGCCATATGTACCTCGTCAACAATAACAGTCTTAACTCCGTCAAGGAATTCAGCTAGTGTTACTATGCTGTGTTCAAGATTCTTACTTTTCTTATCTAAGATGTTTAATGATTGCCATGTACATATAGTGTGAGTTTTGTTAAGATCTTTACGGTCACCGTAGTATACGCCGACATCTAATCCCACGTTGACAAAGTCTTCTTCAGTTTGTTCTACTAGACTTTTATTAGGAACAATAACAATAGATCTTCCTATCTTTTCACAGAGATGTGCCAGTGTAGCAGTGGTAATTGTTTTTCCCGCACCTGTGGCAATTTGTTGTAATGCTTGTGGATTTTCCAAGAATAGATTGATAGCTTCAATTTGATAATCTCGAAGCATGATAGGTTGTCCTTCTTGTGGATGACCTACAGGCCACACCTTACCTTGATCGGCCCAATATGTTTCTGTTACAGCATTAAATGTTAAGTCATGCTTGAGTCTTAGGTCTTCAATTTCTCCAATTTCAACACCTAATTTATTCAATACCTCAAGAATTTTCTCCATTTGATTTAGGTATCCGTTACCACCTAGACCAAACAAACTAACCATGCCGTCCCATCGACCTAGTTTGTATGCAGGATGATATTTGGCATAAGGTATTTCATATTTGAAGGTATTTGCTAACTTTCGTCGTGCTTCAACATCAAGCCCTTCGAGCTTAATATTCACTTCGTCTTTAATAATCAATCTACATGTCATGTGCTAATAACTAATGGTAATTTATCTGTATAGTATACTATCAAATCACAATTATTGCAATAGACAGAAGTTTTATTATGCCTTAAACTATTAGTAAAGGTAATAACACTATTTGGTCGCCAATCTGTTTTTAGGAAAAATTTTGCCAGCTTTCCATTAACTGCTCCGGCAATTTTTGTGGTAGTATCTAATGGTTTATTAAATTTCTTAGTGGCAATTCGTTGATTGAAATCTTGTCCTTTACCTACATTCTTAAATCTAAAATAAATTCCCACATCATCAATGAGGTTCTTTTTAGTTAAAACTGCCGACAGCATGTCTATCTGCTTAAGGCACTCACTTTCTGAAAAATTACTAAAAACTAGCAAAATTGGCAATTTTTTCAAGGCCACTAAAGAGTCAACTAATTCTTCAAAATTATATTTTGTTGACTCAACGAAAACCTTGTTTGACGTCCTATGGGCAATGATTTCTTTTAAGGTGCTAGGCTCAGTTTTTGGTGAAAATTGGTACTGATACCGAATTTTTCGGTCTGCAAAAAGGAGTTCGTCAGTGGATGAGTTTAACTCTAATTCGTCTTCTAACTTGTTTAGGATTTTTTTGTTGTCCAGGGTCTCAAGTTGAAATTTTGATGCCATTTCATCTTTAGACCATGATGTGATGGTATTATAAAATTCCAAAATTTCATCAGAAATGTCAAAATTTTCAGGTCTAAACGCATCTACTGTTAAGACTACATTTTTTTCTGATAACGGTACTAACGCTGTTTTACTGTTATGTGTGTTTATATTACTGCCACCATTTTTTTCTATACTTGCAATTATTTTTGTAATGTATGAATTTAAAACGGTCTCAATTTTTATGAATTTTTCGTCATTGACGCTAAAAATGGTGATTTTTTTAGGATCGTCACTATCTCTAAATTGTTTGGACCAACACGGGTCATCCAGTGATTCGGGTAACTTAGCCCCTAGAAAATTTAAGTGTTTAAAATTTTCAGTTAGTAGTTTAATTAATAACTTACTTTGATTTTCGGTGATAAAATTTGGAGATTTTACCAGATTTGCCAAATTTCTTAAAATACGTAGATCACGTCTGGAAATAGACGACGTGAATTTTTCAAATCCGTAATTTTCAATTTGTAAGAGTAAATTATCAATTGTAATCATAAAGTAATTTTAACACATTACAATTAGAAAGTCAAGAATTAAATTGATGCGTCTTCCATTCCGGCAATCCGCAGTTTTACAATGTTGGTCAGTTGCCATTGCTTTTGATCTAGCGCCTTAGTGATGCCTAGCCATCGATTTCTTAACAAGGCAAACTCATTAATGATTTTTTCAAAGTCAACAACGTCAACTTCACCTTCTACAAATTTTTCGCAGTCTCTACTACTTAGAGCACGTTGGTAATTTTCGAGATATTTTCGAAAATGCATACTTCTAAGACGGCGAAGTTCAATGTTGAGATATTCTAAGATAGCTTCAATTTCTTGCAATTGGTTAAACCTATGTTCCACGACGCCTGGCATACTGGCTGCTGCCTTTTCAATATTCCCCGCTATGCGAGCATCTAACTTTGCAGCCTGTAATTCGGCATTGAAGTATTCAACAGCGTCAGGAATGTAAGAAATGTCTTTGCTTATCTTAGAATACCACATACTTAATAATCTTCGTCGTCTTCGTAGTACTCTGGCTCTTCGTCATCAGAATCCTTGTCAAGATAGTAATTGATAGCATCGTCGAGCATGTCGCATGAACCTAGCGCATCTTCAAAAATTTTATCACTCACACCGTGATCTGCCATTAAATCAACAAATCTTTCAGCGGCTGCATCTTGTACTTTTTTGTCTACATATTCTTTAAACAAAAGCCAAATATCACCAATTTGTGTCTCATTCAACATCTTCTTTGTTCTCCTCTAAAATGGGCATTGATTTTTTAGTTAAATGATAATTCTTCATTATCATATCTAATTTATCATCTATCCAATCTTTTCGGTAGAATACGAACTCTTCTCCGGTAGTTGGATCGACCCACTTTAGTCGATTACCTTGTTGTACTAATAGTCCTGCTTTCTCAAAAAGATCAACAAGACCGCTATAAGGGTTCATACCTGTTTCGTATGGAATTTTAATCTGTAGTGTTTCAAAAGGTTTAGCATAACGTGTTTTCATAATCTTACATGCGGCACGAATACCATTTACTTCTGAAACTTTATTACCATTCTCATCTTCTTTGAGTTTGAGTTTTTTCATAGCAACAACTATTGAACTTGCGTAGACAAACCCTTGTCCACCACTAATTTTGTCGTCTGGATCAAACATATCTTGGCTTGCGTATGTGTGATTAGTACAGACCATACCCACATTATAACTACCAAACATGTTAACACAGTTACGAACCAGTGCCGTTAGTGCTTTGGGTTTACGACCCATATCACCTTTCAAATCACCTGCTTCAAACTGATTAATGTCTGTGGGAGTAAGTAACATGCCCAATGAGTCTATGACAAACATGACCTTGGGACGTTCTGACATTTCCTTATACTCTTTCATGAACTCATGAATAGTTCTAGCCACATCGTCAATCATAGCCATATTGAGTTTAAGAAGTTTTTCTTCACTGGTATCCACACCAAGTGCGTGTAACCATTTTTCGTCAAGTGCATTTTCGCTGTCAATTAAGATAACATATATACCTTGTTCTTGTGCGTTCTTAACAATGTTACCAGAACAAATATATGATTTACCTGCACCACTTTCACCTGCAAACACAGTAACCTTGCCCAGTGGAATGCCTCGATTGAAGTCTCCACTGATAAGATAATTTAGAGCATAGTTGCCAGTACCAACCCAATCGGTGGGGTCGTTAAAGCCAACACCTAGACCGTCAATGCTCTTGGTCAAGGTTTTACGAAACTTCGATAAATCGAAGGCTTTTGTAGCCATAATTATTTTCTCCTATGATGATAACCTGGGCGTACGACTGAGTCGCAGAGGCCCAAGCTGTGTTTCACTTATGCTTTCTGACGATTGCGAATCATTGCCAAGATGTCTTGGGCTTTGCTGTCGCCACCGGATGCAGGAGTGCTGTCTGCTTTTGGCGCAGGAGTGCTAACAGTACGACCACCGTCAAACGGTACGTCGTCAATGTCTACTACTGCCGCTTTGGCTTTTGAAGAATTAGGATCTCCAGTTGCCTGACCCATACCTGCTGGTTTGAAGTATTGCCCCCAACGAGCCATATCAAATGCTTCGCCGTCTACTGACGCTTCAAACATTTCTTTGATAACTTTAACTTCGACTTCACCTGGCTTCTTGGGCAAGTAATCTTTAAGATTATACAAGCCATGGGCTTTGAGTGCGTCTTGTTCGCCGTCATTTAATGGGCGAGTTTTACGACTCCACTTGCTAGTAGAGTAGTCAGCATAACCACCTTTACTAGTCTTGATCAATTTAAAATCAACACCGTTGACCAAATCTGTTGGCAGGTCTTCCATTTCTGGATCCAACAATGCGCCACGAATCAATTGGAAGATCTGTGGACCGATGATGAATCTACGTACTGGATTTTCTGGCTTGCTTTCCTCTTTAAGGCCATCGTCACCAACGAACCCTTGGAAAATGTAACTACGTTTCTTCCAGTACTTACGGCCTTGGTCTTCAAGACTTGGATCTTTAAACCAACCACGTACTTCTGCAAGAATTGGGCATGTCTCGCCATACATTTCCATGCAGGGAACATTTACGGTTACTTGTTTGCTTTCTGATTCACCTTTGACTCCGGCGAATGGCAATTTGATCATTGCACGTTCTACCCAGAAAAATGTGTTATCAGGATTGCCGTCTGGTAAAAAACGGACTGTTGATTCGGAACCTTCTTTTAAATTCCAGAACGGATAAATTGAATTATCTCCGCCTGTTCTTTCTCCGCCTGTTGAGCGGGTTTCTTGTTCCTTTAGTTTTGCGCGAATTTCAGCTAATGATGCCATGATTATCTCCTATTGTTAGCCTATTTGTTTTGCCTATATTGTTTTACACCTTGTAAAACAAAAAACGCATACATGTTATTGTATACGTTTTTATTTAGCTTTGCAAGAGATATCTTGCTTAAAACTGAGTTATTTCACCAATTATCTATGATGTACTAGATTAATAATTCTGCTCAATTCATCATTCTTAAAGCTAACCGATTCAGCCGCTGGAGCATTTGGTACAGCCTTTCTCATTCTAGCAAGAATAAATTTATCAGTTGGGTCAGCGCCACCGAGCCACTTTAACTGTGCAGGAGTAGGTGCAGGGCCACCATCCGCCGCAGCACCTGGTGCTGGTTGAGCTGCTTGTCCAGCAGGTGGTTTATTTCCGCCAAATAGGCCTTTAAGAGCGTTTAAATTCGTTTGGCGATTAGCATCATCTGCACTAACCTGTTGTTGTGCCGCAGCATCTCCTGGATATGTTTTACCTCTGTTGCCAGGCTGGTTTGACCAGGCAATTTCAAGATCAGACCTTGATTTAAGTGTGCTACCATCACCTGTTTTCCATTGTTGACCTGATACAGGACTTGTAACTGCGGGTTGTACTGTAGATAATGGAGCCGGTTGCGCTGCTTGTCCAGCGGGTGCCGCTGCTGGTGTAGTTTGATTGCCGCCTTGGCCTGCATATGATGGACCAGCTCCGCCTCCATTACCGCCACTGTTTTTAAAACCAGCCATTGGATTAACTGCTGCGGTTGGATCTGCTGCCGGCGCTGGTGCGGCTGTAGTTTGATTGCCGCCTTGGCCTGCATATGATGGACCAGCTCCGCCTCCATTACCGCCACTGTTTTTAAAACCAGCCATTGGATTAACTGCTGCGGTTGGATCTGCTGCTGGTGCTGCTGCTGGTTTACCACCCATTATGCCGGCCTTGGCTAATTCATTCGAGCCGCCTGCTGTTTGAGCTTGGCTACCTGCTGGACCATCTGCCATAGTTGCTTGTTCCGGTGCATTTGGATCTGCTGCTGGTTCTGCAGCCGGTGCCGGTTCTTTACCTTGTGCTTTTGCTAGATCTGCGGCATTCATTGGAGTACCGCCACCGCTGATTGGTGCAACTGGTGCTGCTGGAGCTGCCGGAGCTGCCGGCGTTGGTTGAGCTGCTGAGCCTGCTGGTTTTTTCTGATTTCTAGCAGCACTGGCTTGTGCAAGGGCAATTGCTCCGGCACCGCCATCGATGTTTGTTAACAGGCGTGGATCTCTTGGCATAGTAGGTCTTTGGCCAGGTGTGCCATCTGGTTTATTACCTTTAGCTGGTGTTGTACCTACGGCCTGTGCTGCTGGACTAATACCAAATTGTGCCTGAGCAGCCTGCGTAGCTGGTCCCATAATACCGTCGGCTTTAATCTTTGCACCCTTGGCAATCAATTGTTGTTGTAGTTGCATTACAGCCGGATCTGGTGCTTCTAACATCAATGATTCGTATGTAACACTTTCAAATGCCATATTATCTGGTCTCAGGCCGGCTAATTTTCTCATACGGTGTGTTTCACTAATCTGTGATAGTGTTTCAATAACACGATGTGCAATCGGTGTAGCACTGTCACCAAATTTCTTTTCTGTGGCAATTAATACACCTGTCTCACCTTTAGGAAATGTTCCATGCTCTCTGTCATAGAATGATTTGATAAACTCCACAATCTCTTTTGGATGTGGTGTTAGCTCAATGCCGGCACGTTCTGCAAGTTCACTTAATGACATTTTTTGTCCTCCGACTTCGATAATGTCTTCACTTTTCATTCCTGCTTTACGTGCCTTTTCAATGGCTGCGGCAAGTCCCTGCTTGGCTGAATGTTGGGCACGTTTTTTAACAACGTTACCAAATTGATCTTTTTTATCTTTTATTGGACGGCCGCCGTCAAATGGTGCGTCATCACTACTTTCTGCTGCTACTGGTTGTTCTAATGGCATTGCTGCTCCTTGTTCTGGTGCAGCTGGTGCTGCGGGTGGTGTTTCTGCCGCTACTGGCTCTGCCGCTACTGGTGCTGGTGCAACTGGTGTTGCTCCTGCTTCAGGGAATGTTACTTGATCAACTAGTTCGGGGTGTTCTGTTTCTAGATAACCTTTAATAACCGGAGCTAATTCTGTTTCTCCTGGAAGACTCTTAAGCACACTAATGAATTTAGCATCTTTAATAATGTCTTTTAAACTCATAGTAGCATTAGTACCGTCGGTTCCTGCTGTAGGATTTGTTGATAAGAATTGATTTAATTTTTCTAATGCTGCTGATTTTACTTCATCATCACTGCTAGTAATACCTTCATCTTCGGAAATAATATCTTCTAATGCGTATTCAAAGTCTGAAAATTCTTTAATATCTTTGTTGTGGTCGTGATCATCACATTCACAATCGTCGACTGGTTTACGACAGTCATCACATTTTTCTTCTGATTCTTCACCTAGTAAATCATCAGGTGTTAATTCTGTAACGTTAGAATTTTCACCAACTAATTTATAAATGTAGGGGAAAACATCTTTCAATGCTTCGTTAAAATTACGAATAGTTAATTTGTCAACCCAATCATTAACTAAATCTTCTGGGATTTGTTGTGCTTCAGATTGAGCAAATGATTCTACAAATGAATTATAATGTGTGGCGCTTTGTAATTGATGAATTTCTTTTTTAACTTGTTCAATGCGTTCGATAACTTTACCAGTAACTGAACTCATTGCTTCTGAAATTTGATCTTGGCGTCCAACATAACCTTTAAAGAATCGTAATTTTGATAATTCCTCTGAAAGGCCAATGACATGTTCGCCGATAGCATCATACGGATTACCGCCATGAGCAACGTGTTGTGCCAATGCTCTAGCACCATTTAGATGTTTAAAAGGATATAAGAATCGCTCACCGTTAGCATTTTCAATAAAAATACTTTCAATGTGTAGTGTTCTTCCAGCTGGATTATCATAGTTTACATTCTGTGAATGTTTGACAATAATTTTTGCTTCGCCTATATCTTGGAAACTAGTTCTATTAGTTCCTCGCATTTTACTTTCTGTCATTTGCCCGTCTCCGCCAGTTTTGGATAAAAAATTATAATCTCGTTTATCTAAATTAGATTTAACAAGATTTCTAGTACTAAAATTTAACAGTCTTCTTCTTGCAAATTCTCTTAATGATTTTAAGAATCCGTACCATTCATTAACAATATTTTGTGATTGACCTTCTGCTATGTCATTACTGTACATAACTGTCAATCCCTTCTCTTCTGACAACTTAATAGAAACTGATCCTAAACTCACACCTTCTTTAACGTAGTCAAAATCAAAAAATCTTGCGTTTTTAAGCTGATCTTCGTTGTCAATAACTTTACCTTGTTCATCTCCTAAGTCAATCTTAGGAAATCTTGTACGTATTTTTCCAAACAGTTCTTCGGCGATATTATTTAGATTTGCATTCATAGTACTATTTATCACATGCCCGAAGAAACAAATATTGGCATTGGCGGCTCAAAGTCTTCATCGCCAAACTCTCCTCTGCTGCTTAATGTTTCAAATACTCTAGGATCCCAATCTGCTAATACCTGACTCATCCGTATTGCCAGCAACAACGCCGATACTAAATCGTCGTATTCTCCAGATTTTGCTTTAAAACTTACGCCTTGTGCTATAAATGCTTTAAGTTCAACTATCAACGGTTTGCTGTTTATTTTAAGTGTATTAGATTCAATTAAATGCTTTAATCTAGCACACACAGCAATTTTACTACCGTGAGTAGTATTAAAACCTTTTCTAAACTTACGTATATGACCTTTACGCATTGGTTCTGATACAAACAGTCCCGGAAACTGATCTTCGCCTATGTCTTTAATTACAACTAGTCCAGCTTCTCCTATATTATTGTTTTCTATTGACCAATATATATCCCCGGCACTATCCGAACCTACATTGTCTTCAATCCATTTTAAAATATCTCGAAGTATTCGTACTTGTCCTTGTATAGGAGTTTCGTTATGATGCCACTCGGCAACTTGTTCAAAGCTAGGCAATTCTATTACCTCGATAGCAGAATAATTTCCACCGGTACCCAGACTAGGGTCAAGACTAACAACATATATGTTGCCTGCTTTTGGTTTTTTATATATTCTAGTTTGCCCCATTCGACTAACAGGTTCTTTTCCTTCTAGTTCGCTAAGTTTAATACTGTTGATCAAAGTTTCGTCATAGATTAAGAATTCACAACCGTACTCACGACGGAAACGTTCTTCTCCAATACGTCCTTTTTCAATTGCTGCCCACGCATCATCTCTATCAGGATGTTCATTCCAGTGGGCTGTATAAGAAAAGAATCCGTTAATACCTAACGCAGTTTCGTTACCAAATTCGTCAAATTTCTTATTGGCTTCTTTCCAGATAGTTGCAAATTCATCTTCGTCACTGTTGGGTGTTGATGTAATAATTGCTCGACCACCAGTAGCCAGTGTAGGGGAGATAGAAGTCCAAAACTCTGTAGCAATGTTGGGTTGCACAAAGGCAAACTCGTCACAATATAGTAAAGATATACTCATACCACGCCCTGTGTTACCCGTGGTCGTTGCGCTTACTATACGACTTCCGTTGTCAAATTCTATACTACCTTTATTGTAGTTTGTTGCACCTGCACGGATATGATCAGGACAATCTTCATAGGCATATCGAATACGCTGCATAATTTCTTGGGCGCCTGTATACTTGTGCGCGGCCACTAGGATTGTTTGATCTGGACGAAACATTGCAAACCATAGTAAATATCCAGCGGCACAGGTTGTCTTACCGCTTTGTCGAGGCAGCATGTTAATGTTAAATCTATTATCGTGATAGCTGTGTAGCAGTCGTTCTTGATATCCATACGGTTCAAATAATAATTTTCCTTTTACAGGATGTTGTATATAAAAGAAATTTTTAACAAAATAATCGTAACCCGTGACAGGATCTGCACAGGCGAGCATTTCTTGAACCTGTTGTTCAGTGAATCGTTCTTGCTTGTGCGCCTTTTTAATTAAGACGCCGTCGAGGCTTTTTCCCATATGCTTATTTACTAAAAAAAATGGGCTCCGAAGAGCCCATTTGAGCGACTTAAAGTCAGTTTATCTACTCTTAACTTCTTGATATAGATTTTGTAATTGTCGTTTAATACCTTCTGAAGTAGCGGTATAAGGGTTACCACCTCCATTAACTTTTGGACGCTCGTTATCGCCACGACCAGCATTTGATCCAATATTTGTAATATCGTCAATAGTTGAGTACATTTCATCAGGTTGATTAGCGTATTCTTCTTCCATGTCGTTGCCAAACACAAGGCCATCGTGCTCGCTATGGTCTGGTTTTTCGTGTGGATGAGGCATGCTCTTAATATCTAGTTCAAGATTATCAGGTTGCACACGGTCGGCGCTGCCGCCAGTTTCAATGTTCTTTAAGATTGACATTAAATCTCTAATACCACCAACGCCTTGGCCATTCATGCTAAGATTCATGTTGACACTGTCTTGCTGTTGATCTCGCATACCCATCATACCACTTGGCCCCATTGGCCCACATTCTTCTACAGGCTTTTCTGGAGTGTTATCGATTGATTCTTCCCAATCTACATCTTGAGTTGGTGCTGCTGCTGGTGCGGTGGATGTTCTTGTTGTAGCAGTACCGCCTGTAGTTGTTGCTGTGGCTTGTGGCGGTGTTGGCGGCACTGGCATAGTTGGTGCTGTTGGTGCAGCCGGTTGGCCTGCAGGAACACCTTGCTGCGTCCATGTACCTTGTGAAGAGACAGGTTGCTTGGCCTTCATCTGTGCCATTCTTGCCTGTTGATTCTTCATCATAGTGGCAGGATCTAAATTAGGCATCTTAGCTTGCATTGCGCCCATTTGTTGTTGCATTATTGCATTGGGATCCATCATTGCCGGACCGGCTTCTTCGATAGATTTAATTTTTTGATATAAGTCTCTAAAATTCATTTTGTTTTTCCTTTTTGTGGATCAATGTTTTTAATGCCGCCTAATGGACCTTTACGACCTTCTTTAGGAGTTTCAAATTCTACAGTAGTTGATTCAACTTTTTCTGTTGATGCTGTTTTTGTTATACTCGCTTTACGATCTGCATTAATTTTATTAAGTTCTTTTAAGAAACTAGTAACGTGATCTTGTCCAACTAGCTTTTGACCATCAGCATTTTTTTCGTAATCTTTTTCCAATAACGATTCACCGTTCCCCGGTGCAAGCATGTGGGCATGATTCATTTCCGCTTCCGCTTCTTCTATTGGATTACGAACTTTAATTAATGCTTGGGGGATATTTAATTTTTCAGATAACTCATTTTTTAGAACAAAACTAGTTGTTGGATAGTTTAATTCGAGTTCAAATGTGTTAACTTCTATGTTCTTAAGTTCCGGAAAATCTATATGAGTTTCTTGGATAGGTGTTCTTTTGGCTGCGCTTACTTTTCCGCAGTCGTATTTTGCCAATGCTTCTTTGACACGAGATGCAAGATTTTTTTCTATCTCGCCGGCAACTTTAACTCTAAACGAGTAAGTTTTTTTGCTTTCTGCTAGGTATTCTTTAAATGAGGTCATAATAGATTCCGTATACATTATTTATTCATATTTTTTAGTTTTTCCAGTAGACTATTGCGATCTGTAACAATATAACCGTCGCCTGGAATAGTAAGGCCGCCTTCGCCGCCCTGAGCATCTTGATCTAACTTTTGTTTTTTAAGTTGAAGCTCAATCATTTTAAGTTTTTTATCAATCTTTGCAGCCTTTGCGTCAATGGCATTTTTAAGCATGCCGCCTGCTACTTCAAAGATACGGCCACTGTACCGTGCTTCTACATTCATGCCTAAATCCATTAGGTCGTCGTAGGCATCTGTAGCACGTTGCGCCAATGAATCAAACTCTGCATCGCTGGCATCGCCTAGTCCTTTGACCTGAGGTAGTGATTGTGAAATTTTATCAAATTCTTCAATGTCTCTAAGGAATGGCTGTGCTTGAGGAAGATCATCTTTTCGCTTTTCCTCAGCTTTAATAAGTTTTTTATTTTCTGGAAGATTTAAAATCTCCTCAAGTTTTTTAGTCATACTTTACTTATCTTGAGCCGTTGTGAAACAGGTCATTTTCAGTGATAATTCTAAATTTTATGCCTTGCTGTCGGCACCATGCATTAGCAGCGGCCCATTTAGCTTGATTTTGAATATACTGTGCTTGTCGTACTTTACTCTTACCTACATCTTCTAAAAATGCTTGATTTTGCGGTTTAATTTCAATTAGTTCTACATTTGTTCGACTTTTAGCATCAACGTATTGTATAAAAAAATCAGGAACATATATAGAATTTTTGTTAGTCAGAGGATTTCTATAGGGAATTCTTATTGCTTCACATGCCCATTGATGTATGGCTGCATTTGTATCACAGAACTGCATAAACTGCCATTCCCAACTACTTCTATATGTGGGAGTTTTTAATCCTATGTACTTTTGTGGATTCTTAGGAACAAATTTACCCTGAGCAAAACGACTCATACTAGAATATTACGACTTTCAAAGGTATCGTCAATGGGGGCAATTTTATAACCCATGACGCTAGTTTTTTCTCGATAATTGTTAAGAACTTCTGCAACTACTTGGCTTAGTTGTAGATCAGTTAGACCTTTAAGCGTATCTATTAATTTAAAAACATTAACATTATCATTTCTAGCTTGATTTAATAGTATGATAGCAACACTACGGCTAGCATCTGTATCAAATCCTCTTTTTAAAAAGAACGTCACAATAGCGTCAATTTCAGCGGCTGGGAAACTTACTTCATGCAGGAAAAATTTATCAAAGAAACTTTTGACTTCCGTTGAACTGTCTTTATTAGTTGATTGGGGTAAATTGTTTATCATAATTAAAATCTAGGTACAGCTTTAGTATTTGTAGAATTAACCTGTGTTTGTGGGAACGCAACGCCATTGATTCCGCTTACTCCTTGAGTAGCTACAGAATTAAGAGTTTTAGTAATTATATTCTTGCCTTCCTGTTTAATTCCAGCATTGGTTAATCTCTTAGAATTTTCATAAGTGTTAACGGTTTTAATTGCAGTTGAGATAAAATTAGCAGGATTTTCAAATGCGCCGCCACTAAAAATATCACCGAGCACTTCTGATGCTCCGGCAATAACTCCGCCGTCTCCAAACAAACTTGCCGTGCCCCCACCTGCTACGCTCAGCGGGCTTGGACTTAGATCATAATGTTCTAGAGCAAATCCTTCAGGATTACCTCGTTGAACTCTACCCGATCCATAATACACTGCTTCGTAGCCTAACGACATACTGTTTTCGTGGGGGGAACCATTTGCATAATCTAATTGTTCGTGGTTCCATGAAGTAATGATAGGATTAACTAGAGTATAGCTAACAAATTGATGTCTAGCCATTTGATATATTGTCACTTTTCTAAAGAACGGAATAGAACTATCATTGTCAAACCCGTAACGTCCTCTAATAAATTCTTGTCCACGCATACTAGTTCTATTATAAGATCCAGGGATTGATTTTGCTGTTCTTGAATCTGCATAGTAGTAACCATAATAGTTTTGCCACAATTGATTTACTAACCCCATGTTATCATCGTGGAATTTAAAAGAAACTGGTTGATAATCTATTTGTGTTTGTACAATCTTTTTTCTGTTGTATTGATTTACCGTTTCTGTTTTTATAGTAAAATTTGGTAGAGCAACACTCTTCACCATGAGGTTGATTTCATTACGGTGTCGTTGATCTAGTGAAGTGTTTTTAAGAGCATCAGTGTTAATGCTAAAACTAACATGAAATAAGAATTTTTGTTTAGGTGCTAGTCTAAAAGTATCATCTGTAAAGGTCCGGGCAGCATGTTGAAAGTCGCCTAGTTGCCCTTTAGGATGTGTAGCACCATAAAGTGTGTTGTTTAGAAAGCCTTCGAATAAGTTTGCCATGTAATTATTTATCGAACCAAATTAACTACGTAGTTAATAACAACCCATAAAAAAGGACTGTTGCCAGTCCTTTTATTATTAAATACCGCCGCCTGTGGCCAGCGTATTTATTGTACGTCCCACTACTGAACCGATACCTGTTCCTTGCGGAGTTTGTATACAGTTATCCATTTGAATTGATAGATCAATCTGTGCAGGAGTCTGCTCACTATAGGCAATACTTTGATAGTTTGCTGAAACTACAAAGCAACCATAACATTCCCATGTTTCTAAGACAGTGACTGCATTGGCGCCGTTGCCGCCGTCTAGCATTTCAATACGCATGGTAAACTTATAGTCAGCACCGCTGGCTGCACTACTTTGTTCAAAGAAGTCAAATTGTTTCTGCATCTGTTCGCCGACTAACTTACTGACTGCACCAGTGACATCATCACGAAGATTAACAGCAATTGGTGCCCATGTGTATTTACCAGCATAGTTAACTGTTGAATTGTAAATTTCAATTTTTTGCGGTGCGAACGATACATTAGGACGAGCTGCTGAAATAACTTGCTTAGTTAATTCAGTTGTTGGAGTTGATACACCAAAATTTTCAAACATCACTCTGAAGCGATATTTTAATTTTGGCATTAACATACCCTGTGCGCTAGCTGACTGATCGCTAGCTAAAGGTACTGTAAATTTTGAAAGTGTTGCAATTGCCATTTTTATCTCCTAATTATTTGCCGCCAAGGCCTTTGATTTCACCGGTATTTTTCAAGCGTAGTGGAATGTAGATAAATTCAACTGCTTTAACTGGCTCAATGGCAATGTCAAGATATAGTTCATTACGATCAATTCTTGTCGGCGTGTTATTGCTAGTATCACATACAACTAAGAAGTCATATATGGCACGTTGTCCAACTAATTCTAACATTAGACTTTCAGCGGCTTGTTTAATTTCATCTCTAGTAATCTTATCATTTGGTTCAAAGATATATGGTTTTGCTAGATTGTTTAGTTGACGACGTAGATAAACTATTAGTCGAGCTACGTTGATGCGATCCAATGAGCTTGCATTTCTAGCACGAGTCAATTGACCGTAGTTAACAAGTCCTGTACCGGTGATAAATGTCAACGGATTGACTTTACAAATTTTTTGCAGTACATCGCGTTGTCCAGTATTCAGTGCTACGCTTTGAAACTCGCCTGATACAAAATCAATGTATCCAACTGCACTTGCATTGGTAATCCCACCGCGGCGTGTACCTGCAGGAGCAAACCATGGATAACTTACATTATCGCTTAGAGCAATAGTACGTAACATCATATGGCTTGGTGGTACAACAATGTTCTTACCTAAGTTATCACTAGTGAATCCCCATGGATAAAATACACCTAAGTATTCATCATTTGTAACTAATCCGAGTACATCGTCTATAACACTGCCGTAAACGTTGGTGCCCCAGTTGCTTAAACTTGTAGCATCAGGTGGTAAACGACTTGGTGAGTCGCCTACAACAAACGCTGTTAATCCACGATCATAGTTTAAGTTAACCATTGGTCCAGTTAGTTCTTCGTATCCAGGCGCAGCAATTAAGTTAAACACTCGACTTTCTTCATCTCGTATTTCTTGATTACTGTTGACCAGTGCTCTTAATGCAACTAACACCACTTGTCTTTGAGCTTGTCGTGAAAAACGTCCTGCACCGTTTTCTTGGTTACCTGATTCAGTTACCCAACGATGCGGGAAGTAATTTGTAGTCGAAACACCACCTTGACGACTATTAATTGAGTCAGCCTCTGTCTCTATATAATTTTTAACGTATTTTTTCACGTTCCAACCTGATCGTCGTGTGTTCCAAAGCAACATACCTCTTGGATATAGTGCAGGAACAGGAGAATCTGGGTCTACGTAATCGCTTGACAATAATTCTTTAATAGTGCTTTTTGTTGCAACTGTAGAAGTTCCGCCGTCGACTCCCCAACGAGCATCTGCAAATAAAACTCCATTTTCAGTGGTATCATCTGTTGTATCTAACTGATCCCATTTAAACGTTGATGTATTCCACTTAAAAATAAAAGGATAAAATTCAGGTTGGCTAGGATCAATCCATATGTCGCCTTCACCTAGATCTGTTATGCCATCACTTTGTTTCGTCGGCATTGTAGAAGAAGTAATAGGACCGTTAATATCTGCTGTACCACTGAATGGTGATGCTGTATCCGATAACCCTGTTAATCCGTCATATTGCAGACCAACCCATGCACTACCATTATGCACTAATAAATCAACTTCGTCGTATATCGAATTATACCACAATGTGCCATCTTCTGGTTCAGTAGTAGGTTGTGTTATACTGTTCACAGCACCACTTAGTGGTTTCCATAATGATGCTAAAAAATGATTAGGATCTTCAATATCGTCTTGAATACTCGGTGGCGCTTCGAAGAAATTAGAGTCACCTACAAATAACGTTGCAATAGTTCGTTGAGCAGTGTCGTCTACAAGTTCAAAATCACCGCCTAATAGATGTGTAATCTTAACTTTATTTTGGGCAGTAACTTCTGCTGTTAGATTAAAAAATCCGTTGCCGTCAATGTCGGTTGCCTCTGAGATCGCCGCTGCTAATGATTCTGCATCTGCCTGAGCTTTTGTAAGAGCGCCGCTTGGAAGATCAAGTGGGTCAGCGCCAATAATGCTTACAATAACTTCATTACCTAGAGTATCTTGGCCCTTTAATGATTCTCTTATAGCTACTTGATATGTTACACCGTCTGTAAATGTTGTGTCGGTAATAACATCCGATGTGATAGTTGTTGCGCCAACTGCACTACGACGATATACTTTAAAATCTGCTATTACTGGATCACTTTCGCCATCATTAGTTTTGATGTAAAGAGTGTTTATTGGAAGTTTTGAGCCACCACCTGCTACATCTAAACCGTACAGTGCCGAGTAGCCATTAGGATATAATGGAGCCAGTTGTGTTACCCAAGATGAAGTAGAAGAATCGTAACGTTTTACAACCCATTTTGCTCCAGCATTATATTCAGTAGTTTTAATCCACACACTTCCTGATACACGAGGTTCGTCACCTTTTAAACTCCAATTAGGAACTTGAGTATGTTTTGAGATTTGTATAGTTGGAACAGGGATTGCCACGCCAGGTTCTACTACCCCTAATGCTTCAAAATCTACAAGATCTTCTTGGACTATTCCGGTGCTGTCGATCACAATTGGTTCAAAATCAGAATATATAAGAATTCTGCCTGCGCGGACGACGGCAACTGTACCTTCGGGAGTATCTAAATTAATAGCATCTACAATATCTTGCAGTGTAGGACTTCCAGGAATGGCTGCTTCAATGGTTATTAATTGATCGTTAATATTAAACTGAGATAGATCACTAATATTAGTAAGGTCAACGACCCCAGTGGTCAATGTAGGCCAGCTGTTAACCCAGTCGGCACTGCCTACTTCTACCCACAAAACAGGCCTATATTGCCCAATTGCTGGTGATTTGTACCAGATTCTAAAAGTACTTGAAGTTGCAACTACAGCATAGTCTCCTACCGAACCTATACTAGTTCTTGGTTGACCTCCATCTAATACTTTAGCGGCGTCAGTGATAACTAGAGGAACTTTATTTGTAAAAGTCTGGCCCCCTGTTACATTAGCAGGTTCGCCATTCCATTGGAAAATACCAAATTTTGTTGATCCCACGTCTACCCAGTAAGTACCGTTTACAGGTTCACCGGTGGGTGCTTCTGCACTTGCTTCTAATTGTCCTAGGTCAATGTCTGCGCGAACTACATAGGCTCTGTTACTAACACCTAGATATGAGTATGCTGCTTGCAGGCCGTATTCGTTTAATTCTGAACCGTGTACAGGATTGTTATTACTATCAGTAATAAATCTTGGGGTTCCAAATGTGTCTGCTAAATCTTTCTGACTGGTCAATAGATATACTTTGCCAGCGTTTGCCTGCGTGGTGCCTAATGCAACACCAGTGCCTGCGCCGTTTTGTTTATCTTGTTTTGATGCTACGATAATAAGTGGGGTTGTTCCGGGAGCAGCTGGAGTATAAAAACTTTCATCTATAACTGTAACTGCTACGCCTGGTGATTCCAATTGGGCCATTTGTTGATCTCCTTGAGTCCTTGTTCTAATAGTATTTAGTGGATTTGATTAAAATACCAAGGTTAAATACATATAGAAAAGGGCAAGAAAAGGGCAGGTATGAGAAGTCTATGCAAAAAATGTGGTCTAAGACCAGCGGCTATAAATTATTATAAAGCAAAAAAACCTTACTATAGGTCTAAATGCGATCATTGTGCTAGAGGTCTAAGCACTGGACTACCTAAGTGGTATACCAGTGGCTACCGGCAAAAGGACACTTGTGAAAAATGTGGATTTAGATCTAAGTACAAGGAACAGTTTAATGTGTTCCACATCGACGGAGATCTAGATAATTGTCGTCCTGCAAATCTTAAGACGGTATGTGCCAACTGCCAGAGAGTGCTCCATAAAGAAGGGAGTCGTTGGACACAGGGCGATCTGGTACCAGATTTATAACTTGATTATATAAGTCGTCAATGGTGCTGTTATTATCTAAGACTTTGTCAAAGTCAGTGCCAACCCATGCTGTTTCGCTGGCATGAATACCCAGCTTTTCAAGTCTACTACGACTAGTGACCCAAGAGTAATTACCATTTTCTCCACGATTTGCATTGACAGCATCTTCATACCATTCAGGCTCTGGACCTCGAACAACACGAACAACAATGCCGCCAGCGTCTTTGATTGATTTGATTTCGTTGGGGAAACGACAGTCTGATATAACTATATCGTCCTTGCTGGTGCGTAGTTTGTTTTCTAAACTTGCAATCCAGATATCATCATGAAATGCTCTGCGACAAACTTCTGTGCCCCAGTATTGTAATACCCATCGTGGTGTTAGGTTAGGCATGTTCAAGCGTTCTGACCACCACGGATCTACTTGTTCGCGCCATTCACGGGCTTGTTTTGTGCGCCCCTCTAGCATGGTTCTGTCCCAACCGAACACTTGAGCCACTGCATCTTTAAGACTATTGGCAAAACTTTCTCTTCTAAATCCATGAAAATTAGTAAGATAATCAGCCACTGTGTCTTTTCCCGCCCCGATAAAACCGCACACGCCTATGATCATAAAACACCTCGTATAGTGTATTATATAACAAAAAGATTACAGAGTCAATATTTTCTTTAACCAATTACAAAAGTATAAGTGCCAGTATGCCCAGTAACATACATTTCGATTTCTTTTTCTAACTTTTCAATTTCTTCTTTGCCTGCGGACTTTAAGTCTGTGCCATTTAGACCACCTGCGCCACCTGGGCCAGCAATTTGAGCAAATTTGCCGCGAGCTTCGCCTAGTATGGTTTTACATATAGCCAGAGTGTAATCCTTGATCCACTGGCCTGCATATATGTCTCCAATAATAACCCAGTCTGGTTTATAATTTTGACCACGGATCATAATTTGCTCCCCTTCAGCAAAAGGGCGCTGTAGAATACGTAGAGTATGACTATGCTGTATCCATTGGAATTCGATAAACGAACCAAACATGCGTCCTACCATTTCTTGGTATTGAGCAAACATGTCATAGGTTGCAATACCTCCCATCATAGTGCTGTTTAGCAAGTAGGTGTTTGTGTAGGCCAAGTTAAAGGGTTCGAATAGTGTGCCGCCGCTGCCCATGCCACTTCTAGATCCGATTGCCCTACGATATAGACTCTGTACGTTGATGATTTCGTCAGGTAAACGATATTCGTTTTGATCTTTAATTAATTCTAAAAAGTAGTAGGCGTCTTCTACGGCTGCACTACTGCGCTGACGAAATCGTGATAGAGCACGTTTTAATGCTGTTTCATAATGTACGGGATCAAGTTCTACCTCGACCATACCGTCGCCTAGCATGGTTTTAACGTAGTTATATACTTCTTGTACCGCTTGATTTGCTGTAACCGTATCCATTGGAATTCCTCTCTTACAATAGTTATTTACCGATAAATATACTACTATGCCACGCTTAAGCCTATACAAACCCGAAAAGGGCAACGATTATAAGTTCATTGACCGCCAAGTTTCTGAGATGTTTCAGATTGGCGGAACTGAGCTTTACCTACACAAATATCTAGGAGTTAACACTGATGAGGGCAATGCTACCGCAGCAGAGCCGCATTATGACTCGCTATCACCTACTAATATACAAGATCTGCTGTTCTTAGAAAATAGGGATCGTAAATACGAACCAGAAATTTATCGAGTACGTGGTGTTTATAACGTACAAAATATTGATTTTAATCTAAGCCAATTTGGCCTGTTCATTGACAATGACACAGTTTTTCTAACTGTGCATATTAATGATTGGATTAAACTTGTAGGACGCAAACCTCTAAGCGGTGATGTATTAGAGTTTCCACATCTGCGTGATGAATTTGCCTTGAATGATTTTAGCATAGGCCTACCTCGTTACTATGCTATAGAAGATGTAGGACGGGCCAGTGAAGGCTTTTCAATAACATGGTGGCCACACTTATACAGATTAAAACTTAAAAAGATTATTGACGCTCAACAGTTTGCTGATATTCTTGATCAGAAAGCGTCCAATGCTGACGGTACAGAAAGCGATACTACTCTACGTGATTTATTAAGCACTAGAGGAAAAGAGTACGAAATTAATGATGCTATGATTGCTCAAGCAGAAGCAGATGCTCCGTTAAGTGGCTATGAAACACGTCAGTTATACACGCTGTCAGTAGATGAACAAGGTAATCCAATACTTAGAAGTGCCGACGAAGATGATATTGATGCTAGTAATGCCAACGAAGATGCCAGCGAAATTAACGGTAAACCATTACGCAAAGGTTACACTGGTTATCTAGTCAGCGATGGAAACGAACCCAACGGGTTTAACAACTTATTAAATCCATTTGGTCACGGTATACAATTTCCAGTGTCGGCTGCTAGAGATGATTTCTTTCTACGTACTGATTTTATGCCCAATAGACTGTTCCGTTTCAATGGTACTACTTGGATCAAGGTAGAAGATAATCTACGCATGACCATGACCAACAATGACCAACGTCAAACACAGAAAACTAGTTTCATCAACAATGCCAACATAACTGGAAAGAATCAAATTGGTCGAGACTATGTTACTGCGGTTGGTAATACTACAGCTATTCAAACTAGTGTGGCCTATGCCGCTGGAGTGATTGCCACTGCCTATATCAATGATACTAAAATCAGTGCTACAACTTCTTCGGGTCTAGGCGGTAATACTATTATCACTCTGAGTAAGACTGCGGCCGACGGTGATCAAATACAGTGGAAGTTGTTTGCCAGTTCAGTGCCAGAGCGACAGGCACTCAGTAAAGCAATTAAATATAAACCAGAGGCAGACGTATAATGATGCATTATTACGATGGGCAAATTAGACGATATATTCTACAAGTTACAAGATTTTTTAGTAATTTTTATGTTAAGTACGGTGATGGCACACTAGTGCGAGTACCTGTGATGTATGGTGATGCTGATCGTCAAGTGGCCAACATTATCAAACAAAATTCAGAAAACAAGATCAACAGTGCTCCACGTATTGCTGTCAGTATCAGCGGACTAGCTTTAGAGAGAGATAGACTAGGTGACAGTACCTATGTTGGTAAACTGCATATTAGAGAACGTGACATTGTTGACGATGTCTATACCAATGAGCAAGGTGCAAACTATACAGTTGAACGCATCATGCCTACTCCCTACAAACTGTCTCTTAAAGTTGAGATATGGTCCACTAGTACTGATCAAAAGTTACAGATCATGGAGCAGATTCTGGTGTTGTTTAATCCCAGTGTTGAAATTCAGACCACTGACAACTATATCGATTGGACCAGTCTAAGTGTATTAAATTTAGATGATATTATATTTTCGTCAAGACAAATACCAGTGGGTGTAGACAGTCCCATTGACATTGCCACTGTTAACCTAACCACACCGATCTGGTTGAGTCCGCCGGTCAAAGTTCGCCAACTTGGTATTATTACTAAAATTATTACCAGTGTGTTGGATGGCGGCATTAATGATCCGGAAACTTATATTGAAGGGTTGGGCATTGATCCTGCCCTTAATGACTACGGTCCGCCAGCTGGTGCTGTCTTGTCCAAGGTTAGAACTACAATATCAAGCTATGGTCTAATGGTATATGCGGGTGCGGCCAGATTATTAGGAGCACACGAGCCTGTGGTCATTGATGATCCCTATGGCGTGCCTAACAAAATTGGACCAGGAATTAATTGGAGACTATTGTTAAATCAATATCCTGGAAAATACATAGCTGATTATAGCAGTATTAGATTAATACAAGAAAACGGACATGAAGTGTTTGGCACGTTTGTTGTCAATCCTTTAGACGAAACATTGGTCAGTATAAACTGGGACAGTGATACATATCCAACTAATACTGCAATAAATGAATACAATGGTTACGTTAGTGTTAGAGTATCTAGCCCCGGAACATTTAATGCCATTATTAATCCTCAAACTAAAGGGCCCGGTGCTGGTTTACCAGTGCCAGTTGAAGGTGTACGATATCTTATTATTGAAAAAATTGGTGATCTCAGTAACGAAGACGGTCCTGATGCTTGGAAAAACAATGACAACAGTGATTTTGTTGCAGAAGAAAATGACATTATTGAATGGAGTGCTGGTGCATGGCACATAATATTTGCAGCAGCGGAACATCCAGGAACAGAAGATCCTGTCTATCAAACTAATATATATACTGGTATACAGTACAAGTGGGATGGCTACTCTTGGACTAAGAGTTTTGAGGGCGAGTATAGAGAGGGTATGTGGATTCTAGAACTATAACTGATAAAATCATCTGTTCAGGTGCATTGTTCTATGCCAAGACAACTGGTAGATTTTTACTGGTGCAAAAAGCCAAGGGTAAACATCAAGGTACTTGGGGCCTAGTAGGCGGTACAACTCACGAAGGTGAAAATCCATGGCAGGGACTTCAACGAGAAATTGTTGAAGAAATTGGATTTAGTCCTTTAGTATTAAAAACAATACCACTTGAAACATTTGTCAGCAACGATCAAGTGTTTAATTTTCACACATATCTTTGTGTGATTGATCAAGAGTTTATACCTACACTCAGCAATGAACATATTGGTTGGTCGTGGACCACTGTAGATCATGCGCCAAAACCTCTCCATCAAGGTCTGCGTAATAGTTTTAGTAATCGTATTATTAGAACAAAACTACAGACAATATTTGATATAATTGATCTAATATAATTAAGAAAGTACCGCGCTGGGTAGGTACCAGTTGGTAGTATCAAAGGCAATAAATTCTAAAACTGTAGCAAATTCTATTTCTATAGCAGCATTAACACCGGTGCCTGAAATATTACCACCACTGTGGGGATAGATCCTAAGTGACAGTGATGTTGATCCGTTACGAATAAAGATACTTAGACCAGCTTGAATAGGTGTGGGTAATATAACTCCTGCAGTACCATCAATGCCTGTGGTCACATTATTAATTTGAGCTGTAAGAGCAGTGGCTGTACCTTGTGTAGTACCGGCAGCTGCAACTGCGGTGCTGGAGCTGTGATAAATTAGGCCGGCAAATATAGCACGGCCAGAGGAGTCGATACGCATACGTTCTGTGTTAGTAGTGCCGAATACTAAAGCTGTATTGTCTGCGTTATAGACGTATGCACCAGTCCCGCCTGTGGTGGGGATAGTACCAAATCCCATGTACAGTCTAGTAGTGCTGCTTGCATCAGTAAAATTACCTTCACCGACTACTGTAAATTTCTTTGCAATAGATGTGGTAAATGTTCCTACTACCAAGTTACCACTGGCGTCAACGGTGACTCGTGTTGTTCCGTTATTTTGTAGTGCTAAGATACCTGTGGTGTCAGCAGTGAACTTGAGTCCAGTTGACCCTGATATTACGCCATCATCTGCATTGATTGTTTGTGCCATAGTGTATTTAGTTGTTCATTATATAGGTGTTGAAGCAGCAATTCTATCAGCGGAAGAAATAACCCACGCTTGTTCAAAAGCCAGTAAGACCATGTCTTCTTTGCTGCCGGGAATTTGTATGTTATTTTCTAAACATTTTTCCACACAAATTCTTACAATTTCTTCAATGGCCACTCTGCATCTTTCGTGTGCGGCAGTTTGAATCCAATCGTCTTGACTGTAGGCCACATAGCCAAGTGCTAGATCCTCTGCTTGTGATAATGTCACTGTATATGTTGTCATGAGTTTCCTTAACTTAATAAATATCCGCGAAAATAAGTGTGTTCACTATTAGTATTAATTGTTGTACTTGTTACTCCTCCATTGTACGCATGAAATCCCACAGTATCATTTGCCGCAAGTTTTATCAACCAAAAACCTAGCGACATAGTTGAAGAGGCATGTACCCAGTCAGTACCAGTTATCCTTGATCCATTTACAACTAGCCAATTTTGCTGAAATGAAGATCCCGAGGCGTATGCTGATGCGTGAAATATATAATTTCCTGCAACGGGTGCAGTAAATTTACCGGTTGCTGTATTATAATGACTGCCTGTATTTGTAGTAGTTGAATTATAAATTACAACCACATCTCCTGTACTTGCTGAATTATATCCTGTTTGTGCAACAGTCAATGTAGCATAAAAGAATGGCTGACTAGCTAATGTGAATCTACCAGAGGTATCAATACGCATACGTTCTGTTGAATTTGTATCAAACGCAATGGCTGTGGCCCCAATTGTTCCAAGATTTGTATTTGACAAGCCAGAATATATATACGCTGTTGATGACCCGCCAACTTGAAAATCAACACGACTAAAACTCGTTCCGTTAATAGTAACACTTTTTTGATTTGTATTTGAAACTGGCGAACTAGTACCAACACCAACATTACCAGGTACGGCAAGATTATTACTGGCCGCTGTATCGCCGGTATATGTTAATCCAAGTGTGCCATCTAGTACTATTGCCATTAGTTATTCCTCAATTTGATCCGTTGTTTTTAAAGAATCTAAATATTCTATATGATGTGCAACAAGATCTGGTATTTCAGAGTCGTCAACTCCACAGACAACATTAAAATGAATACTGGTATCGTTATACGCTGTTTCTATTCTGTACATTAGTGGGTGACCTTCAATTTTTGTACTTGTATATTCCATAAATTATCCTTAGGCTGTTGGTCTAGTCTTTAAAAAATAAAATGCGTAAGTAGCAGTTGCTCCGTAGTTGCTGGTCCAAGTATAGCCGGCATTACCGGAGGTATAGGCAAATGTGCCCACTTGTCCACCCACTGAAGATACTACACTAGTAATTCCACCGCCACCTAAGAATATTGTTATATTTCCGTTAGTATGATTATTAACAACTAACATACCTGATGCGTTGGCAAATCCAACAGTTCCGCCATTGGCAATGCTAGTAGCGTTACCTGATACATCAATAGTGTTTGTTCCAGCAGTCTGAGTGATTGCTAAGGTTCCAGCTGATGTAATTCTTAATTTTTCACTTGGCGCATTATTAAGAGCTGTTGATGTTGAGAATGTTAATATACCAGTTGGATATTGCCCGTTGGTTCTTGCGCCGTGAATAGAAGAAATAATTGCCGATGAAAAATGATTAGTATTTGCACCAGTGATTGCAGCAAAGTTTATTTGAGAAACATTATTAGTTGTTGTATCAAGATTACTAATAGTTATAGAAGCAGCACTGCCAATGCTACTGGTACTAGTATCTGATCGTGCTACAACTAAGGGTCTGTTAACGGCCACGGCATCAAAGACATTCATTACTGTGGTATTAATGCCTACATTGCCGCTGGCATCAATAACAAGCCGTGTTGTTCCGTTGTACTGAATATTTAAACCACTTGCACCATTGTCATTCCACAGTTTCCAAATATTACCACTGTTATTGTTAATATTGATTGTGGCGTTATCTGAAGAACTACCTTTGACTTCTAATCGTGCGCCAGGTGATGCTGTACCAATACCAACATTGCCAGGTATTGAGAGATTATTACTGGCTGCTGTATCGCCAGTATAGGTTAAGCCAAGTGTTCCGTCAAGGACCAGTGCCACAATTTAATTCCTATTAATAGTATATAACCACATAGCCACTGCCGCCATAGGTGTTAGATAACTGTGCGGTAGTTCCATTACTATGGCCGCCATAGGCATAAGGCATGCAACCTCTATAGGTATCTATACTTTTAGCAAGATCGTTATCAAAGGAGAATGCAGGAATTTGTCCTGCGCCTGTGAATGTTGCACCCATTAACACACTTGCTCCAACGAATCCACTGCCGCCTCCGGCACCTGCCATGGTATTTGATTCACTATAGCTGCCACCGCCACCGCCCCAATATCCGCCACCACCACCACCACCGTAAGTGTTTCCGACACCACCTGCGCCACCAAATAATGCTCCGCCTGCACTGCCGCCAGTGCCGCCGACGCCGCCTGCGCTCTGTGTGCCGCCCTTGCCGCCAAACGCTGATTTAGCATCGTAGGGACTGCCGCCATCTTGGCCTGTTGATCCGCCGCCTGCGCCACCTGCGTTGCCAAAACCCTGTCTACTTGCCCCGCCGCCACCTGCGCCACCAGCAATTAATAATGCAGCACCCTGTGAAGGAGTCACACTGTTGAATATTCCAGTATAGCCGCCGCCTGAGCTAGCCCATCGATTATCAGCAGTGCCATTCAGGCCGCCACCACCGCCATAGCCCAGTGTAGTACTGCTTGTATAGTTTGTCTGTCCTGCTGCGCCAACAACAATATAGTAGGTTGCACCCGGAGTTACTGGGATTATACCGTAGGAGTGTCCACCACCACCACCGGGACTGCCAAATGACCACCCGCCGGTATTGCCGCCGCCGGTTCCAGCACCCCATAGTTTGGCAAATATGTAGTTTATACCAGCAGGAATAGTTAAACTTTGCTGTGCGCCTGTGGCTGCATAGGTCAATCTAGTTTTACCTACAGGAGTGTATACGCCGGAACTTTCAGTAAATTGAAAACCTGCAATAGTACTAGTTTGCATACCGTTGGTATCGATCTTTAACCGTTCTGTGTTAGCAGTGTAAAATTTTATCTGAGTACTATCGACATATAAAGATGTGCTGAGACCACTGCCTGTTTGTATGACCAATGTGCCTGTGGCATCAGCAATTAGTTGATATCCACTGGTTAGAGTTGTGCTGGTAATCAGTGTGGTCATAGAATAATATGTCTCTGTCCTGGAGTCACAGTCAGTGTAACTCCCGCTGCTAGAGTTAATGGGCCAACACTTAGTCCATTACTGCCGCCACTGATAGAAATATTACTGTCAATGTACTGTCCGGTGAGGAATACCCCGGCTCTCATGGCGGCGGCATTCACAGTGCCAGCAACATCAAGTTTGTAGGCAGCAGTCTTGCTAAAACCTATGTTGCCAAGGGCATCTGCTGTCAGTGTTTCTGCATAAGCAGGACTGGTACCATTATGAGCCACATACTTGTACAGCTTGTTGGTTGTGGGATTGTAGTATTCGTCACCAACTTTGCCACTACTGATAGCAGTTGAAGTAACTTGATGTACGCCATAGTCTCTAGTTGCCACGTTGTGTCTCCCGTTAGGCCTGTGCTTCTGTCCACGAAATACGTGCGTTAATTGAGTTGGTTGCAATAGTGGTAATGTTTGTGGCACAAATTGTAATAATATCTGGTCCGTCTGGATACAGATTAGTAGCATTAGTTGGGCATGTGTTGTTTGTACCGCCACCTAAAATACTGTTACCGATGTCTCGAACTGCTTGCAAATCTTGAGCAGTAACACCCGGAGTATTTGTGTAGAAACCAAATATATCTTCTCCGCCACTGATTGTTGCGCCACTTCCGTGATACGCTACCTGCGCTAGACTAGATCCACCAACTGCGTTGAATGTTCCTGTGCTGACACGACCATTTAAACGCAGAGAAACTAAGAATACCATATTAGTACCAGTAGTCTGACAACTCATACTACGCATTGTTAACTGCATACGGTTAATAATTTCTCTTGCTCCCAATATACCTGTTAAACCATTATCAACAGTTGGGGCAACACGAATACTAATCAAAGGCACAGTGACATCTTGTGCCACGTTGGTAATAGTCCGTGTACGTTGCATTCCAGCAACGAATATTAGTGATTTATCATCATCAAAACGTCCGTCCATGATAACAGCACTACCCCAGTGACCAATTTGGCTTGCAGCCTGTGGACTGTATAGTTCTATTAGGATAGGAGCAGTTGCTGAGTATGTAAATGCAGTGGCACTGGCGCCACCTGTTTGTGCTCGAGCGCTAATAGTTAACGAAGTAGTGGTCTTGCTTGAGTAAGTCATATACTCCATGGCCGCGCCGGTTGCAGCCGAGGCTTTAACAACCACAGTGCCGCTGGCTGGCCAACCTGTAGTATCTGCTACTGAGATTGCGCCAGTGCTAGTACTAATACCCCAAGCGGCTGTTAAAAATGTTCTATAAGGTACGGTGTTAGTTTCGTAACGAGCAACTAAGTTACCACTACGCATATATGCTTCTGGGTTAACGTTACTGTTGGTAATCCTGTGACAGTAAAATACTTCACCACGTGCATTTTTAAATCCAAAGCGGATAGCGCCTGCACCGTACCATGTAAAGTCAATATAGAACATCTGCATACGTGTTAGATCTAAGTTGAATAAACTTGCACCAGTTCCGTCACAACGATCAATGTTCCATGTGCTCTGTGCATAGCGTGTATCAATAGTTTTACTTATCGTAATTAAACTGTTGGTAACGCCCCTGTATTCTGGATAGATATACATTTGTGTGTCACTGGTAATGTTTTGCACAAAATATGTCATACCTCTAATAACAATTGAGTCACCGGGCTTTAATTGACTACTAAATTTAGTGCCTGTACCAGTTACACTTTGGCTGGCATTAGTAACTGAGGCCACTCCCGATAGTTGAAATGTGCTTGAGCGTCTAACAGCGTAGAATGTTTGTCCATCAAATTCAAAGAAGAATCCGTTTTGGCTGTCAAACATACCGACACGGTTGGTGCTTCCGTACCACGACCATGGACTTACAATCCAGGTACCTGTTGCCGGTGTTGCACTGGGCGCGGTCAATGCCGTATAGGTAAAGGTTGTCTGTGTTGGAGTTGAGACCACAGCAAATGTACCGTTATAGGCTGTTTCAGTACAACCTGTAACACGTACAAATGCACCTGGACCTAGACCGTGAGCATATTTTGAAGTTACGGTAACTGTGGTACTGCTTGAAGTAATGTTGTCAATTATAAGTGCCGGTTTTAATACGCTACCAGTTGAGAATTGACTGCCTTTACCAGATTGATAACGAAATTGTCGTCTTGTCTGGCGGACAACTTGATAACCATGTGCAGCAGTTTCATTACTAAATGACACACCGCCGTCAAATGGTCTGTGTTGTACGTAGCCCAAGGCACGTGGATACAATGTTGCGTTGGCGCCAGCGGCTAGTGTGGCTGTAACAGCATTGGACACAGCGGCAAATGTGAACGTACTGTTAGTAGGAGTTGTGGCCACTACCCAACTTGAGTTAATGGTGCCGGCACCTGTGGCTGCGCCGCTGGTACCTGTTGTACCTACAATGTAAAAAGCGTCACCTACACGTAGTCCGTGATCACCAGTGGTAGTCACAGTACCTACTGTACCGCTCATTACAATACTGGTAAGAGGAATGGGTGAGCCGCTAAACCAAGCACCAACAAACACATAAGTTTTGAAGGCGTCATATAATGCTGTTGTGATCGGTGTATTGGTCACAGTAAATGTAAAGTTAGTGTTGGCGCTGACAGTTTCAACTAACCACCAGCCGTCGACGTTGGCGTTGTCTGCTGAACCTACAATGTAGATAGGTAGTCCAGCGGTAATACCAGTGGTATTACCAATGGCCACTGTGACCACTTTAAGACTTGATGTCATGTTGGTAATTTGATAGGCACTGGTGTTGGAGCCAACAAAAGTTAAATCACTTCTTGAAGTATTACTAATACCCTGAGTTGGATCGTAGGATGCACTTGGGCGATTGTTTAATAAATTAACAGTGTCCCACTTTGTGGGCTGCATACCATATTCAAAGTCAGTGTCAATCAATGACTGTGGTGTACTCACCCGCAATTTATCCACTGGATCACGCATTACTTCACTTGGGATAATTTCCTGATAAGTTTCTTCAACCATGATAGTCAACTTGTCAGTAGCCGACATCGATGTTGTATTATAGTTTAGAACTATTGTGGTTGTTTCTTGACCGGTTGTTGCATCGGCAGCGTTGACATAGCTGGTTGCTTTTAGATCAGAATCACTAAAGTTATAAATTACCACATTGGTAGTGGTGTTGGTGATTAGCAGCAGTTGTTCTCTTCTAATGTTTTTACCCGTGATCACCACTGTGCGAGTACTTGGGGTAAATGCGTATGCTTCTAAAATTACGTGCTTGGCCATTTTTATTAATCTCCTAGTGCGATTGTTGCTGGTCTAAACGGATATCTCTGTTGTTGTTTTGATGCTGCTGTCTTTCTTATTACAACGCTTACTTGACTGCCAACATCTGGGGCGTTGTATATAATTAGCCGATTTTCTCTTACCCTAAACATCTTACTGGAATAGCAGTCAAATGCCGGCATCCAAGCGCTGGGCTGTGGTAGTGTGTAAGGTGTTAGTCTCTGTCCGTTAACAGTGACTTCTAGATCTTTACTATCGATTATATAGGTTGTACTTATAATTGTCTGCTCGGATTTAATATCAAATACAGTTCTATCACCGTCACATAAATTGCTGATGTCAGTCATCAAAGTAGAGCCAGCTGCGCCCGATATTGGTGCATAGGTCACTATTGCAGGTGTATCTGTTATTTCTAATATGGGCAATCCCGATATATCGTTGATACTAAACAATGTACCAGTTAAGCTGTTGGTGATACTAAAAAGTTGTCCAGCTGATCCTTCCCAGCTTAGGGCGCCAGTGTCTGTTACCCTTAAGGTGATAGGAACGGCGTTTTGTCCGGTAAAAACAATGTTGGGCTGTGCTGTTGTACTGCCTACATTAGGAGTAATAACAATATTTTTGTCTAAGTTTGCCATATATTATATTTAGTTTTTAACTGATGTTAATTCTAACAGAATAATATCCTGCTGCAGGTGGTGGTGAAATAGTATATGTACCTGACGAAGCTGTGCTAGTATCCAGTCCGTATGCACATCCACGGCCGGCGGGTGCTCCGTTAGCTTGCAAATAAGTTCCCGTTGTGGTAAATCCAGTTTGTGTCACTGAACCAATAATGTCTACTCCCATGTTGTAGCAAGATAGCACAGCTGAAATTTGTGAGCTAGTTTTTGTTACCGGAATAGATAGGGCAACGGCGCTGTTATTACCTAAAACTAAAGTAGATTCGCTAGTAACTGAATTAAATCCTAAAATAGTAGCTGCAAATCCTCCAAATAGTGCAGCATTAGGTATAGTTACACTACTAAGCGCAGTTGTTCCTTTATAAAGTATCCAAGTTGAAGGTGGGCCGTCGATGTTAGATCCACTTTGGAAGCCGTTGCCGCTAGTTAATATTGAAAATCCAGAAATAGCAGGTCTGCCAAAGCTAGAGTTTTCAAAGACTATCCAAAGATATAATGTAGTCGATACGGTTGATCCTGCCGGAACAGTAATTGTGCTTTCAAGAATCCCGTCGGCAGAAGAAAATTGTGCTCCTACAAAAGGTGGTGTTATATTTCGAAGGTATCTGGCTTGTAGGGCATTGTAATTTTGTTGTACTTCGCCTGCTGTGAGTGCTCGATTGTAAAGTGTGACGTTTGCAATTCCACCTGGAAAAAATTGTCCGTTACTGGTGCCGTTGCCAATTGTTTTTACACTAGAATTATTAATAATAGTATATGCTGTGGTTTGTAGTGGAATTAGTAATGTCCCGTTAATGTACATAGATCCCCCAACAGTTGCATTGTTGGGTTTTACAAAGCATATGTGGTACCAAGTAGTCGAAGTAACCACTGAATCAACTGATTCCCATATCCATGTTCCTACTCCAGTGACTGCAACGCGGCCTGTGCCGCCGTTGGCAGTTCCAATTTCTAGTTGCCAACTTCCGGATGGATTATCAAGTCTAGTGGAAAATATGCCGTATCTGCCGGATAAATTAGTGGCATGTACCCACGCACTTATAGTAAAAGTATCGGTGACCTGCAGAGATGTAGAATCTGTTATATTAATATTTTGACTTGACCCGTTGAACACTAATGTTCCACCGTTACTAGTATTATATGTTGGACTACCAGCTAGTGTCCCAGTGTTATTATTTCCGCTTAGGTCGGACCAAGTGGTTCCGGTACCAGGATATGATCTTGTGTTGGCTCCATCAACTGCTAAGACCAATCCAGTTTCTACCAGATCTGGACTTACTATTATGCTCATAATCCGTATCTCCCAAAAATAACATTAAAATTCTGTGCTACATTAGATAAAGTTGTATTTCTTATAATTGTCATATTATTAATTTGTATAGGAATCAGATATATGAATAATATTGGTTTTCCTTACACCCAGTTGACTGTCGTTACCTACATTGAATAAACCACCGTTATCATGTCCCCAGTCTGCAAACCATACATATCTATCACTGGCATCAATAGAGCCAAAGATATCCATGTCGCTTTGTGTGCTATTACCAGCGAGAAATAGTGTTTTTCCGGTGATGCTGACTGGAGATCCTCCAAGATCTTTCCACGGGCGTATGCCGCCGTAATAGAAGGCAGTATTAAACAAGAAAGATACAGATCCATCGACTGCAAATAACTGTGTTCCCACTGCATCTTCTTCAGCAGCGTTGGTTTGAGTTGGTGTAATTGTATAGGTAATGGCTGTTGCTGATATTATTCCAGTGGTAAGATCTACAGTGCATAATGCTGCTGTAGCAGAGCCCCATCTTCCAGCAATAAATTGATTAACACCGTCTGATATTGTGTATAGAAAATTTGCTGGCGCCCCGGTCCCCAATGCTAACATAGCTGCGGGCATTGTTTGAACTGTAAGATTATTAACTTTATACGTACCTGCACTTAAATTAATCCAGACGCCGCTGGTTGTTTTAGGGAATGACACTATTGTTGAGCTCGCTGCAACAAATGAGGGATATAAGACTACGCTGTTTAACGTTGAATTTGTAATAACTTCAGTAGTTCCTCGGAATTTATCCCAATTGGAGGTAAATGAGTATGTGTTAGTTCTAGAAATCACCCCTGCACCATCAGCATCCATGAACAACGAATCGTGGTCATCGTTTACATAAAATAGAATACTACTAACTGCGGTACTATAGGATAGTGCAAGTCCCAATGTTGAGAACGCAGACTGTGAAATTGTAGTGCCGCTTCTTAAATATGCAACGGTGATAGTTTGATTTCCAGTAGATTTAGCAATAGTATATCTTAAGAATCCCGCTGTTGGCAGGATAGAATACAGTGGCTCAGTAGTGAGCGCATCAATTGATACAACGGCACCGCAGTTAGTAGCATCGTAGGTAGTCCCGGACAGCAATTGAATTCTAGGTGGTAGAGTTATTACCGTTATATTTTGAAGGGGTCTGGCTTGTAGAGCATTAAAATTCTGTGCTACCTCGTCTGCTGTGAGTGCTCGATTGTAAAGTGTGACGTTTGCAATTCCACCTGGAAAAAATTGTCCGTTACTGGTGCCGTTGCCAATTGTTTTTATATCGGAATTATTAATAATAGTATATGCTGTGGTTTGTAGTGGAATTAGTAATGTCCCGTTAATGTACATAGATCCTCCAACGGTTGCATTGTTGGGTTTTACAAAGCATATGTGGTACCAAGTATTTGAAGTAACCACTGAATTACCTGATTCCCATATCCATGTTGTTCCCACTCCAGTGACTGCAACGCGGCCTGTGCCGCCGTTGGCAGTTCCAATTTCTAGTTGCCAACTTCCGGCTGTGTTGTTGTATCTGGTGGAAAATATGCCGTATCTGCCGGATAAATCAACGGCATACACCCACGCACTTATAGTAAAAGTATCAGTGACCCGCAGAGATGTAGAATCTGTTATATTAATATTTTGACTTGACCCGTTGAACACTAATGTTCCACCATTACTAGTATTATATGTTGGACTACTGACCAACGTTCCAGTGTTATTATTTCCGCTTAGGTCGGACCAAGTGGTTCCGGTACCAGGATATGATCTTGTGTTGGCTCCATCAACTGCTAAGACCAATCCACTAGTAACTATCCTGGGGCTGTGGGCTAAACTCATAATCCAAATCGTCCTCTAAATGCAATAAAGTTTTCTAAAATTTCTGCATCTGTTAGCACACTATTGTACAATTTAATGTAGTGCCAGTTTGCATGTAAATTTTGAGCCGGATCAAATGATCCTTTTAATCCGTCAGCTTCTTGGTCTAATATCCAGCCCTGAATTAATCTAGTATCAGTTGTAGATAAAGAATATTCGGCAGCAAATACACCATCCTTGTATATTCTCCAAACCGAGTCGTTTCTAGTAAGTGTGTAATTTGCAGGAACATTCAGTGTCCAAGGTGGATTTGTACCAGACGTTAGTGAGCTAGCAAACAGCTGGCTATCTGTTGTTGACCACTGCCAGCTAAAATCGTTACCACCGGAGACTGTCATATGCGGGCCATATCGTGTGCCGTCATGCGATAGTATAGTCAATGCCCATTCCATTGTCCAAGTCAATCCATTGGGCAGAGCCTGGAGTGCAGCTTCGGGCAACTCAACATAAGTTGTAGTTTGGTTTTGTGGTGTTGTTACTGCGCCGCCGCATGACGTTGAGGTTGTCGGTGTTCCTCGAATATACGCAGTATACCCCACAGTGGTTAAATCTTTCCATATTGCAGAGTTTACAGGAAGGCTTGCAGGATTAGCCGCATCTAAGTATAATACTAATCCGCGAGTTACAACTCTAGCGTTATAGTTAACTCCCATTACTCATCTGCCTCAATCTCTAGAGCAGCCACATCTTTACGTGCGCCCCATACTGTATAGTAACAGTCAACTGATTTACCAAATAGTGCATCGTTGGCAATATAAACCTTGTCGCCTTCTATCTTTTCTACGTATAATTTCTGATGACTGCCGATAGGTGTTAGATCAACTGTTACACTATCGGCAGCAACTAGGCCTAGCCAGTAGTCGGGAAGTTGAATATATTTGCCTTGGCAACGACCACGTACATAAACACCAAATTCAGGACCTTCTAAGCTACCATGTTTCAGCAGTTTGCCAGGTTTAGTTGGGTGATTAATAATAAAGCTCTTGGTCTGTGCATTAACGGCACCGGCCACCCCAAGTCCACCGGCAATGGTCACTGCACCTGTTGTAGTGCTTGTACTGGCCTTGTTGAATGCTATGGCCAATGTACCTGCTGCGGCGCTACCAACAGTCATTACTGCTGTGGTTAATCCTGTGAATAAACTTACAGTGCCTGTGGTCACATCAGAACTTATGCTGACTGTGCCTCCAGTAGTGCCAGCAATTTTTAATATGTTGCCTGTGACGGCACCACCAACTTGAGCAGTAGTTGCTACACTTGCACTTGTACCTAGTTGTACAGTGCCACTTAGGCCAATGGCCACAGTGCCTGTTACACTTTGAGAAATATTAAATGTACCAGTTGTGACATCTGTTGTTATGTTGGCAGTACCTGCAGCAACGCCTGCAATCTTTAGAATATTACCTGTGACAGCCCCGCCAACTTGAGCTGTAGTTACTACGCTTGCACTGGTACCTAATTGAACCGTACCACTTAGACCAATCTTCACAGTGCCTGTTACTGATTGTGCAATATTGAATGTACCTGTGGTTACGTCTGTTGTAATACCACTGGTTGTACCTGCAGCAACGCCTGCAATCTTTAGGGTATTGCCATCAACTGCACCGCCAACTTGTGCCACTGTGGTTACACTTGCACTAGTTCCTAATTGAACTGTACCGCTAGATCCAATTTTTACAGTACCAGTTACTGATTGTGCAATATTGAATGTACCTGTGGTTACGTCTGTGGTAATGCCACTGGTTGTTCCCGCTGCGGTACCGGCAATCTTTAATGTATTACCATCAATGGCACCACCAACTTGAGCAATAGTTACTACACTTGCACTAGTGCCTAATTGCACAGTGCCACTAGATCCAATTTTTACTGTTCCAGTTACTGATTGTGCAATGTTAAATGTACCTGAGGTTACATCTGTTGTAATACCGCTGGTAGTTCCCGTTGCGGTACCAGCAATTTTTAAGGTATTACCATCAACGGCACCGCCAACTTGTGCTATTGTAGTTACACTTGCACTTGTACCTAATTGCACAGTACCACTTGCACCAATGGCCACAGTACCAGTTACACTTTGAGCAATATTAAATGTACCACTGGTTACATCTGTTGTAATATTAGCAATGCCCGCTGCGACACCGGCAATCTTTAATATATTTCCTGTGATAGCGCCGCCAACTGTGGTTGTAGTAAGAGCACTAGTGCCAGTTCCTAAGTTAATACTTGTTGGGGTTGATACTGTTAGTGTTGCACCACCAATCGTTGTAGTTCCAAGTGCGCCACTTACTGTAGAGTTGATACTGATATTTGATGTACTTCCACTTACACCGGCAGTGCCAATGTTAATGGCTTTGGTATTTCCATTGAGTGTAGCACCTGTGGCAAAGTTATAGGTGCTTGAACCAGTGCTGGCGGTGAACATGCTAACACTCTGTGCCGCTGTTGCAGTATTGCCCACGGTAATAGTAGTTGCTGCTTCACTGTAATTAATAATGTTGGTCACACCTGCAAATACAGTGACCGTTCCGTTGGTTACATTAGTACCTAGTGTGGCTGTACCAGTGGTACCATTAGCATAAATGTTTAATATATTGTTGTTACTAGTAGATCCAATATTCACTGTGGCTGCACTGCCTGTTGCACCAATACTGGATGTGGCTGAATTTTGTAGCACGGCACTTGCGCTGAGTACATCGGTACCATTTATTTTGTATGTTTTTCCCGATGCAGCATCAATATTTTGATTACTGGTCCAAGCAGTTGTTGAGTTTACATAACTCCAAGTCTTATCTGTGGCACCTTTAACTGTAATACCGCCGCCATCTGCTGTGGCATCTGAACTGCCGCTTGAGCTAACAGTTACATTACCACTGGTACCAGTGGTATTACCAGTCATTGTTACCACTGTTAGACTGTCAACACTTTGAATAGTTGCACCAACAGCAAATGCTGGACTACCAGTTTGCGTGGTGGAGATTGTTAGTGTTTGGCCCGCTAGTAAACCTGTAGTTGTACTTGAACCAATGAATGTGACCGTTGCACTACCGTTGGTTAGAGTAACTGTTAGTCCACTGAGCCCAACAACACTGGCCAGCTCAATATTTTTATCATCAATGGTAACTGTGCTTGAGTTAATAGTTGTAACAGTTCCATTAACTGTTAGGTCCCCGCCGATGGTCACTGCACCGGCAAAAGTAATATTACCTGTGTTACTGATAGTCAACCTATCAGTCATTGTATCTGCTACTGCGCCGCTTGAACCTGCACCTGCTGTTCTTAAGATAATACTGCCTGAACCGCCGGTGCCAGTACCATTACCTGCTTCGATTACAGTGTTTGCACCAGTGATGTTTGTACCCACTGCTGCACCACCTTTGAGTGTGGCCACTCCGCCTGCACTTGAAGTAGTACCATCGCCGCCTTTAAATACGCCTTGACCACCTGCACCAGTAGTTGAGCCACCTGCACCGCCGGTGACTGTCACTATTGCACCAGCACTACTAGCACCTGTGGTGCCAGCTGTTACTGTTAGTGTTCCAGTTCCGTTAGATCTAACAGTGGTATTAGTGTTACTTGCGCCAACTTCCAGTGAGGTACCGTTGGCTTTTAATACGGTCCCACTTGATCCCGCAGTGTAGGCACGGACAACAACGTCATATGCTTCTGATGTAGCAGTTACGTTGGTTGAAACTGCTTCAATGCTGCCGCCTGCGATCGCACTGCCACTTGCATTTGGTGCGGTGAATTGGAATCCTGATCCAATGCCCGCTGCGGCTGTACCCGATGATAGGGTATGTGCAAATTTAATTGGATAAACTACTGTGTTTGTGCCAGCGTCGTTGTTGGTGAAAGCGTGGGTAGTTGTCACGGTACCAGTGCTGGCAGTATATATTACACTGTCTCCACTGGCATCACCCAGTGTAGTATTACCATTGACTGTTAGAGCGCCTCGTACTGTGACTGTTTTTCCCACGGCACTCATTGATATATCTGCTGCTTGACCAAAATTAACCGTAGTAATGTTGGCATTGAACACTGAGGCAGTACCGGTATCTGTGCTGGCAATACTTGGATTTGCTCCGTTGATATTAAATGCAGTGGCATTGGCCGCAGTGATAGTCACATTACGTAGATTCAATGTGCCAGTGGTAGCACCAATGGTCACTGATGTACCTGCACTGAATAGTTGGCCAGTTGTCACATTAGTATCAAATATACTTGCAGTACTGCCTGAACTATTGGTTGCAATAGTGGGTGCAGTGTTATTAAAGTTAATAGTTGGTGTGGCAGCAGTGAGTGTGATATTACCGCCGGATGATATACTAGTGTTGAATGTGGCAGCACCTTGTACAAATAATTTCTTGGCAATGCCCACACCACCTGATACAATTAGAGCACCGTCTGTATATGCAGTTGATTCTGTGGTGTTTGATACCAATAATCGTGTGTAATTCCAACCGCCGACCTTTACAGTTGCTAAACCAGTAGCATCTTCAGCGTAGAATTCTAGTTCACCATTGCTGGCGCCTGGCGTTGTTTCCGGAATAATGTAGGTCAATCCATCAACTGATTTAACACCGCCTAGACTGCCCCATGCTGCCCCATAGCCTTCAAATGTGCTAAGTTCACTGTTATATCTAATTTGTCCAGCTGCTGCTGTGGGTCTGGCTGCTGTATTGCCAACTGGTAATTGTATTGATTTGGTGCTGTTGAATATTGTTAGGGCATTGTTAACTGTCAATGTACCAGAAGTTGAACCAATACTAATAAGTTGACCCGTGGTAAAAATGCTTGTTGTACCAGTGGTCACATTTGATGTTAGTGTGGCAGTGCCAGTGGTGCTGTTACCGTTGATAGTTAACGTATTATCTTTACTAGATGATCCCACTGTCAGTGTAGTTGCGGCGGCTGCTGTGGCTGCAAGATTTATAGCAGTGGCCACACCAAACGCATTGACTGTTGTTGATGTGGTATTTGCTATGTTGGCCGTGACAGCAGATGTCACTAGGTCCTGTAGCGTCAGTGTGGAATCAACTGTTGCCGTTCCGTATATTCTTGTTCCTGAGTTTAGTTTAGCCATTTATTATATCTACCTTAATATTTAAAACAAAAGAGCTGGAAATGTAGGATTACTTCCTCCACCAGCATTATAAAATATTTTTACTGCACCTCCAGCACCATTACCACCTGTACCTGTTGAAACGTCTGCACCACCACCACCACCACCACCAAAATTTCCACCTATACCAGTGAGGGCACCTGTAGTCCCAGAGGATCCGTTAGAACCACCACTTCCGGGAGCAGCATCGCTTAGTCCAGCAGTTCCATTTGATCCAACTCCATTAATTCCGACTCCACCACCGCCACCACCCCGACTGTTTGCTCCATATCCGCCACCACCACCACCACCAGTACCATCGCTCCCTTGATTCCCACTAAGTCCACCACCACCCCCATTACCTGAATATCCACCTGCACCACCTGCACCACCACCACCAAAACTAGTACCAGCACCACCAGCACCACCAGCACCACCTGAGCCAGTTACTACTATTCCACCAGCACCACCATTATTATTTCCATTAATTGCAAAACAATTACCTCTTGTTCCACCATTTGCTTGTAATAAAATTGTAGCAGATCTTGCAATACTAGAAAGTCCACCAGAAGTTCCAACATTTAATCCTGCTCCACCAGCACCAATTGCACCTACCACTACTGTTAATGTTTCTCCAGGTGTTACTGCTATACTATTGACATACGCTAAAGCACCCCCGCCACCACCACCACCACCATTACTACCGTCTGTTCCACCTCCACCTCCACCTCCGCCGCCAACGGCAACAGCAGAGATACTGGTTACACCAGCAGGTACAACAAACAGATCATTTGTTGTAAACGTGTTACTGTTACTAAGTATATCATACTCTTCAAATTCACCATTGACCAATAAAGTTCCTGAACTCTGTTGTCTTTGAACCACTGGCATTTGAGTTGCTGTTACAGCTGATAATTCATATCTACTTTGTAATGCATTATAATTTTGTACAATTTCAGCTGTGGATAGAGCACGGTCGTATACCATAACTTGGCTAATCCTTGCGGTAGCAAATTCACTGGCAATAGGATCTCCTCCTACATAAAATGGCATGGTGCTAGGCGAAAAATCTGGTTGGTCAGCATCTCGTAATCCTACTTGTATACCATTTACATACATCTTCATATTAGCTGTTCCACTTTGTGTGCCATCATAAGTTACACATATATTTTGCCAGACATTCAGAGTAAACAGATAAAATATTTCAGCTGGATACATCTCAAATTTCTGGGTGGTTAATTTGTAGAATTGTAAAGGGGTGGTTCCTCTATAGCCCATGAGAACATATCCATCTTGATTAGCGACAGGATATACCCATATGTTCCATGTGAAGGCTGTAGAAGCCGATTGTACTGGTGTTTGATAGGCAAAACTAGTTCTTTGTGATCCACCACTTCCAAAACTAAAATATCCACCGTTGTCAGTAGAATATGTTGGACTATTTACTATGGTACCGTTGTTACCATTACCGCTTAAATCAGTCCAAGTTGAACCAGAGCCCGAATAACTAGTAGTCTGGCCAGCATCCAACCAAAGTTTTAAACTAGAGTCTACAACAGGTGCCCCTGTGAATTCATCGAACTCACTGGCAAACACCGTATTTGATGTTGTGCGAAACTTTAACGGTGCTATAGACGTAACTTCGTCAAACTCACCGTTGACAATCAATGTTCCTGTGCTAAGAAGTCTAGACATTATCCGAACACCGTATCTAAACTATTGGCCACACTGTTGTAGACCTGATAAACCACACTAACATTGCTGGCATTTACAAAACCAACTCTACTGGCTGAACCAACATAAACATTACCAGTAACTCCAACACCACCTGAGACAGTCAGCGCACCCGTGGTTGATGTTGTACTTGCTGTGTTGAATGCTATGGCAACTTTTCCTGCGGCAGTGCTACCCACGTTGATAGTACCAGTGGTAGTACCAGTATAGAGATTAACGATGCCAGTGGTCACAGGTGATGTTAAGTTAATAGTACCAATGGTAGTACCGTTTATTCTAAATGTATTATTAGTAATTGCAGGACCAACTAGTGTTGTATTAGCAGTGGCAGCAGTTGTAGAAATATTAGTAGTTGTAGCTGCTCCAAACAAATTGCCAGTTGTTGCCGTGGTATTGAATACGTTCTGTGTGGTTTGACTACCAACTATGGTGCCGTGATTCAATGTAAATGTATTTGCGCCACTAGCACCTACTGTGATTGCTGTGGCAGCACCAAAGGCATTGACTGCGGTTGCTATAGTGTTGAACACATTGGCTGTGGTCATTGCTGTGGTCAAATCTAATGTGGTAGTGGCAGCACTCTGAGTCACTGACATTCTGGTCACAGCTGTCTGAGTAGTATCACCAGTAGTACTCGTAGTGCCTGTTTGGAAGTTGATCACAGCGCCTGTGGCACTGCCAGTTGATAAACCTGGTCGAACAGTTAAAGCTGCTCCTGCAACATCAGTACCTACAGCATTTTCACCTTTGAGCGTTGCTGCTACAGGACTAGCACTGGCTTCTGAACTGCCCAATGTCACAGTTCTATTCTTCAACAGCAAATTGTTAATTCTTACTATGGTGCCTACTCGAGCAACATTTGTCTGTGTAACAGCAGTGGTAACTTTAACGTTGAATGTTGTTGAAGTTGCACCTGCACTGGTAACTGGCCAAGTACCATCTAAATTAGTCACTGTTGAGCTAGCAATGGTAATTTGATCACCTGTGCTAATACCTAAACTGGTATTGGTATTGGTAAAAATTATGGCAACACCACTGGTAATTGTGCCAGTTAAGGCTGCGCTTAGATATACTCTAGTAGCGTCAACGCCAACGACTGTAGTGCCTGCAGGTACGCTGGCGGCACTTTGTACTAACATGCCTGCTCTAACACCCGTGGTGCTGACAAATATTAGTGCTGTATCACCGTTGCTTGCTGTAGTTCCAAGAGCAATACCTGTTGCTCCAATATAAACACTACCTGTTCCCCCGGTACTGCCAACATTAGTTCCGTTATTTGTGTAGGCAAATGTTGTTAATCCAGTGACAACAACACTAGTTGCTATTGAGGTAAAACTAGTATCGCTGGTGCATACCACTGTGACTACATCTCCACTGAATAGTCCGTGGTTACTACTGGTAGCAATGGAGGCACTATTAGTTGCTCTGGCCATGAGGCTAATTGATGCTGTTAATCCAACGTTGACTGTGACAGTAGTGCTTGAAGATCCAGCAGTTGTATAACTTTTCACACTATTCGACAATGATTGACTGGCTGTGCTTGAACCAATATAAACATTGTTTGCGGCACCGGCAAGATTTAATGCTGTTGAGTTAGTGTTGAATACCTTAGTTGCGCCAGTACTAGATGTGGTAACGTCTGCTCCAGAAACACTAATGTTTTTTGCGATGGTTAACGCTGGACTCCATTGTGGCGCACTACCAGTGCTGGTCATTACAGTGTCTGCAACACCGATAGCCAAGGTGTTTATTGTAGTAGAACCACTGGCATACAGTGTATCACCAACAGCGTATGAAGTTAAGTTTGTACCACCTTTGTTCACTGGCACTGCGCTGGTTAAGTTGCTAGGATTTAAAAAGTAACTTGAATCGTAGGTATCTAGTGTGCCCGCGTCAATGACTCCAGCTTTGATCAACACTTGGCCAGCAGTTAAACTATCGCCAGTACCAACTGAAAACTGTGTGGTATTGAAACTGGCCACACCTGTAGTTGAATAGCCGCCGCTACCTCCAGTTTTATCTGCTTTGACTACGTCAAATGTCAGTGCACCTGTATAAGGGCCAACACCTGTACCAGTTAAGGTCAATGCAGAACTTGCTGCCAGCACGGCTGTTTGTACCACAGGACTCCAAGTTGAATCACCTCTTAAAAATGTACTACTACTTGCACTGCCAGAGGCCAGTCTTGATGTGCTAATAATACCTGAGATGATACTGCTTGCGTCAATGGTGCTGGTTGTTAGACTATTCCAATTGTCGCTAAAAGTACTACTGGTATTAACTGTTGCAGTTACTTTAATGTTATTTTTTGTAATAGTGAAAGTGCCAGAACCGGTGGCTGTAATATTAAGAGCATTAATAGTAACACCACTAACACTGTCCAATGCATCACTGCGTAGTTCGTGGATGCTAAAACTGTTAGTTGTCACAGAACCAACAAAGTAATGATCACCTGACGTAATCTGTACGCTACTTATGTAAGGTAAATCACTGCCGGTAATACGGAAAGCATCGCCTGTATTAAATCCATGAGCTGGTATAGTTACTGTATTATTAATAATGTCTATTGTTTTTCTAGTGAATGTATGTCCAGCGCCTGTTGATGTAGCTAATACAATAATGGTTGATACGCCATAATTTGTATAAAGTTCTATAGTACTTGGATCAATAGTCTTGGCAAAATATATGGCGCCGCTGGTTAGGCCCCCAATTGCTGGATCAACGCCTGGATTGTAGAGTACTGGGTCGCCTGTGCTAAATCCGTGTGGCGCCAATGTTGTAATTCTGTTTAGAACAGTGTTGACACCGCCACCTGCACCGGTTGATTGGGCATCAAATGTTGCCACTACAGTTGTTGTTGCATCAGCAGTATCTGTTACACTGGCGTTTTCTTCTACAAAGTCAGGTGCTCCCGGTGTGGCAATAAATGTTTGGCCGCCAAATAATTTTACATAGGCACGTTTTTCTATTGCTGTGGTTGTTATTTTAAATCCAGAACCAGCACCGCCTAGATATGCATTGCTGGTAGTTAGCGTACTGCCCACAGCATAGTTGGCTCCGCCAAATACTAGATCAACATCAGTAACAGCTCCTGCTCCAGATACTGTGATAGCTGCAAGAGCACACTCTCCAACTCCACTGGCCACTGTGCCTTGTACACTGGCAGTGGCAGTATTAGTGAATGTTCCAGTTATGGTAAATGATCCGCTGGCGCCTGTAGTCACAGTCCATGTACCGTTGTACTGTCCTGCACTGCCACTAGAAGCTGTAGTGCCAGCAATGACCACTTGAGAACCTGTGACAAAAGTGTTTATAACCGTGGTGCCGTGCGTGATAGTGGCCACAGTGGCTGTACTACTAATACTAGTTGTTGCCACAGTTTGATTGGTCAACGGCACCCTAGAATATATACCAGCTACATAACTACTTCCTCCGGTTAGTCCTGATAAGTTGTTAACTGAAGTTAGCACACCTGAACGTAATTCTGTAAATTCACCTTGACTTGAAGAGTCGGCTGCTGTTAGTACTGATCGAACTGTGCCTGTTTCACTAACAGGTGTAACAAATGTCAGTGCAGCGGTACTAGTACCTGTAACTGTTGCCGACGTTGGCCAAGCTATGGTAAATGTTCTTGGGTCGACGGCCATGTTGACCACTGTAACTTTGGCACCGTAGGGCAGTGTAGCGCCAAACACATAATCTCCTAAGGTAATGGTGCCGGTTAGACCGGCAGTTGCCACACTGCCTGTGGTACTTGTCCCAGTAACAGCAACCAGAGTTGCTGTTGAAGTTGTTGTTGCAGTGGCAGTAGTGTCGGTGCCGCTGTTACTATAACTAAAATCAGTTGAAGAAATCACAGTGACATAGCCAGTGCCATCAAAGTTATCTGTCGTCGCATTAACTTTAACTTCGTTGCCTGTGCTAAAGTTATGTGCTAGGCTAGTTGTAATGTATCCTACGTTGCTATATCTAAGTGCTGCGCTGATGCTGCCATTGGTAAATGTTGGTGTAGCCGAGTTTTCTAATACTAGATATTGTGAATACGTTCCAACATTTAAGAAATAATTTAAACTTGATGTGCTTGCTGCGCTGGCAATACTCACGGTCACTGCGGTATTAGTATCACTTGGTGTTCTGTCTGTACCAATAATTAAAGTGCTAGCACCTGTGACAAATGGTGTATTAAAGTTAGAGAACACACTGCCAACGATGATAGAAGTGGCAGCAGTATAAGAACCTTTTAATCGGCCACTGGCGCCACCATAATAAATTGTACCTTGTACACTGGCAGTTCCAGGATTAATATTAGTGAATACTGTAAATGATCCTGCGATAGCTCGGTTGATCAGCCACACACCATTATAGGCTGTGGGGGTGACTCCTTCAATTAGAACATAGGTGCTATTGGCCAGCGTACCAGCATGGGTCACTGTAAATGAATTTATAGTAGATGTAATTGATGTTGTGGCTGTATTAGCAGTAGTTTGTATCACTGCCGTGCCAACTTCAGCAGTTATTGGATTGTCAATGGTTAATTCTTGTTGATAAAATGCCTCAACTGCAATATCTCCGCTTAACACATCACCTGCAGGTATATTATCTGAGTGGTCTAATCTACTGTTAATACCTGCTGAACTAAAACTGCTAAAACTTCTTGATGTAGGAATTAAGTCGCTGTTGATCTGTCCGTTAGAGTTTAACTGCACCAGTGATCCCGGAACAGCATTTGTACTCACGTTTTTGTCAATGACGTTGCCAAGGTGAATTTGATTATAACTGTATACAGCCAACTGAGTGCTAATTCTACTGTCTTTTGGACCACCTGTTTCGTTTAGTCCTAGTTCAGGATCAATACTAATACTTTCAACAGTGACACCACCAACCCCTAGCTTTAGAACGTCCAGTGTGTCAACTGTGATCTTGTTTGTGAAAGTGACGTTACCTGTTCTGTTAAAGGCAGTAATAAAATTACCAACTTTAAAGTCACCAAGTTCATTAGTACCAGATGTATAAACTTTGCCAGTGCCCTGACTTACTTGTTCATAAGCTGGAATACCTTTGCCGCCGTTCTGTGGTAGAGCATTATAGTCTGTTCCCGATCCTGCATATTCCCAAGTGTGTGCAGATGAGTTAGTAATACTAGGTCTATGGAACCATATCTGTTTACCGGGTAGTGTTGCTATACTGGTAAATGCACCGCCTACGATTGTAGGTTGGATTTCAAAGTCAGCACCATATAAATCAGTCCTTGATACCACACTCGTTGTCATAAAATAACTGGCAGCTACTCCGGCTACACTGGTAATTTGACTTGATGTAGTAAAATTATTTCTAGTTTCTGTTAGACCAATAGTTACTGGATTTAGACAGACTACCAGTTGCCTAGTGCCGGCGTCATAACTGTATACAAAGGCGTTATTAGGAAATGCTCCTGTGGTGCCTTCAATTGTATCACCTATGGTAAATGAATATCCCGATGGACTTCCTGCATCTAAGGTCAATGTTTGGAATTGATTATGAGTTTCTGTGACTTCGTCAACATACATTTCGTAATCTTGTGTGTTAAAAGACTGTGTTCCAACGCCAACGGAAAGTATGTTTACTTCTCGTGTTAGACTGTCGTCGTAGAATAATTTAAAAGTATTACCAGTTAGATAACCAATATAAAACACTTCTCCGTTGAATATCGGACTAATTTCTGTTCCGCCATTGGAATCATATGAGACAGTGTCACCGTTTAAAAATCCATGACTAGTAATAGTAAAAACATTAGTAGTGGTATTAACGTCTGTGGCTGCATCAAAACTTTCAGATACATAACCAGGTAAGGTAGTTTTATAAGTGCTAGTTAAGTCTGCAGTTGTACTTGGGTCATATAATCGTATGACAAATTCGTTGATTGGACCATCTTCGCGAGTCCATCCAAAGGCTGTAATAGTCTGTGTACTACCAATTGTTCCAGTGGTTCCAATGTATCCCTTGTCAAAGGCAAATGCGTTGGGACTATAGCCGCTGGCACGTAGAGCATATAAACCAAAGTTAGTAGCCGAGTTAGTAATAGAACAGTAACCACCACTCTGTGTGTACACACCGTTCAACATGAAAATTTGGAAACATGAAACAATCTGTGCGTAAGCATCGTTGATCAATCGCCAGCCTGTACCTCCAAATGACAACATGGTAAAGGCGTTGGCAACCATTGACTTACCTTGATCAGGTGCTGCACCGCTTACTGGATTTTCAGCTTCAATTTGAGTCGCTGAAGTGTTAGGTGTAATAACCTTACTGCCGTCTACTAGTACGCCATTGCCGCCCAAGAATGAAATAATTGAACAGTTTTGAATGTAGGGGGATTGCGTGATCAATGGTTTAGTCGAAGGAAGATAGGTATATAGAGTTCTATCAACTGTGACATCTAGTGGATCATCAAAGGCCACACTATAGCTGAATGTAAACGTTGGAGTACTTCCGCTAAGTCCGTCACGGAATGTAAATTCACCAAAGTAACAACCGTTACGCACACGCAACATATCTTGATTAGCATTTGCAGGACGAATAATAACTGAGCGTAGACTGTCACCTTTAATGGTAACGTTGTCGGGAATAATAACAGGATTTTGTTCTGTATAACTACCTGCAGCAACAATTACGTTTACCCTCTGTCCGTTGACTGCGCCGCCTGATGTGTAAACTAAGCCGGATGCTATTTGACAGGCTCTTTTAATTGTTAATACTGGTTTAGTAAGACCATCGTTAGCATCGTTACCTTTGCTGGCCGATACGTAGACTCTATTACCGCCAAAAGTGTCCGGATCTGAGAAGTACAACTGTCCGTCGCCGTCAGTTGACATTAGTTGTCCAAGTGTTCCGTTGGTAGTGGGTAGAGTAAATGTGTAGCTAGAGGCTAGACTATCTGGAGACTTAAGGCCAACATAGTCTGTACCGTTGCTAGTCAGTTCTTTTAGTCGCAGTTCATTGGCATTTTCGATACTGGTATTTTGCTTAATAGATGTTAAGGTTGATGTGGCTTCAAATGTAGTAGTACCGTCAGCCTTCATGGTGATCGTACCATCAGTGCCAGTATCTGTTAGGGCAATACTGGTATTTTTCTTGTATAAATTTGCTGTTACATCAATGATGTCGCTGGCTTCATTCTTAATGAAGATTGATCCGTCTGTGGTATTGAAGGCAAATTCTGCTACATCAATTTGTCCAGCCGTTGGAACATTTCCAGATACGCTGGACCGTCTATGTTTAATTTTTGTCGCCATCTCATCTTCCTATCTAGGTTGGGTCAAGACTTTCGTCGCCCTGGGTCAGGATATTACTATCGCCCGTTAATAAGTACCGCCATCTATCACATCTGTCCAGACTGGAACATTAGTTCCGTCTGTGGTTAAAATTCCATAACTAGCAGTAGCATTGCTACCTGGATTACTAGCGGCAGTAACTAACAATCCGCTAGTACTATTTCCATATACTACACCATTGGCTGTAAAACTACTTACACCTGTACCACCATACTGTACTTCAAGATCTGTGGTTAATGCTAGTACACCAATATTTACCGTTCCTGTGTTAATACCAAGATTGACTGTGGTAGCAGCACCACCTATATTCAACGTTGTTGCAGTGGCATTAATTAAATTAAATGTTGTTTGAGTAGTAGTTAAGTCACCACCATTGACTGCAAGATCGCCTGTGAGTATTTGATTACCAAGACCGTCAAGGCTGGCTATTTCAGTAATTCCACCAAACCATTTAAACGTCAGTGCGGCATCGTATTGAGGAACGCTTGACCAAAATGTGCCACTGTTAATACCTATTGCATAATCTGTGTTAGTGCTGTTAGTCAGTGGATATAATACAATTTTACTTCCAGCACTTCTTGTGGTAAACGCAGGAGCTGCTGTACCGTTGTTATTAAAATCAATTCTATTACCGGTAGCACCATTTAGATATAATTGTCCTGCACCGTCTGCTAGATCACTGGCCCGTGTGCTAATAAATTGACCAGGTGTTGTAACTATAGCATTGTTTAGTGTTAGTGTACCAGTATTTGCACCGATACCAATAGTAGTGGCTGCACCAAAGGCATTGACTGTGGTAGCCGTGGTATTAAACACATTCTGTGTTGTTTGACTACCTACTAAGGTACCGTGATTTAGTGTAAATGTATTGGCACCACTGGCACCCACAGTAATTGCAGTGGCTGCACCAAAGGCATTAATTGTAGTGGCGGTGGCGTTTAATAAGTTAAACGTTGTCTGATTAGTAGTTAGGTCGCCACCTTTGACCTGCACATCACCATCTACTGTTAGATCATGTTTAACATTCGCATCGTAGTTAATAGTGGTAGTACCACTGACAGCTGAACCAATAGCAGTAGTAGTACTTGCTCCACCAATATTTAAGGTAGTTGCTGTTGTATTAACTAGATTAAATGTTGTTTGGTCAGTGGTAATATCACCACCTTTGACCTGCACATCACCATCTACTGTTAGGTCATGTTTAACAGTTGCATCATAATTAATTGTAGTATTACCGCTGGCTGTACTGCCAATAGCAGTAGCAGTGCTTGCGCCGCCAATATTTAAGGTAGTTGCTGTTGTATTAACTAGATTAAATGTTGTTTGGTTAGTGGTAATATCACCACCTTGTACATCTAAATCGCCGGTCATAACGGTATTGCCCGTTACTCTTAGATCAACACCAACGGTTAAATTCTTAGCAATTCCCACACCGCCAGTAACTTGTAATGCACCACTGGCATTGGTTCCCAGTGTATTATCAGTGACATTTTTAACTAGTAGTGTTGGGGTTGCCTCAATTGTTATACTTTCGCTGCCGTTAGTTGTGACTGCGGTTATATAAGTTTGTGTATTTTCTTTAATTTGAAATGCCACAGCAGTATTATCAGGCACATTAATTGATAGTGTACCATCTACTGTATGTGTATCCACAGCTCTATCATTACCTAGCGCACTATTTCCATTAACAGTTAAGTCTGTGCCCACATATAATTTCTTAGCAATGCCAACACCGCCGTCAAATGTAACGGACGCAGTAGTTGATCCGCTGGCATCTGTAACATTTTTAAATGTAACTAATGGTGTTGATCCAAATGTTGTAAGTTCAAGACTATTAGAAGTATCAAATTTTAAGTAGCTATTTGTACTTTGTTTAAATTCAACTGCTGATCCAACATTATCAGGAATATTAGATATTAATTTACCGTTAAGCGTGTTCTCAACAGTGGTGTCGTCACCTAGTGTTGAATTAATATTAACTTTAAAATTATTGTTAACTGTAGTGGTACCACTGTCTTTACCAATGCTAATAACAGTAGCATCACCACCAAAATTTATAGTAGTAGCAGTTGTGTCTAATAAATTAAATGTTGTTTGATCAGTGGTTAAGTCTCCACCTTTGACCTGTAGGTCGCCGTTGATATAAACAATACCCGTAGCATCGCCAATGTTAACTGTGGTAGCTGCTCCGGCAAAATTAACAGTGGTTGCTGCGGCATTGACTAGACTAAAATTAGTATAAGTTGTACTTAATGTTCCACCATTGACTGCAATGCTACCATCAAATGTTATGGAATTGCTGGCCACAGTTTCAGCAGCAGTAGTTACTTTGTTAAGGTAATTTGTTTCTACATAGGTAGAAACTGCAAACTGTGTTGGTACAGTATCATCCTCTTGAAAACCTGTGCTGGCAACCAGCGTTGTATTATCACTAATTTCTCTTAATACAACACCAACAAAGATACCATTACGTTTAAATGGACCAACACTTGACAATCCAGACAAACTAATATCTTCAGCATCTATGGTTACTTCACCTGTTAGCGCATTAACATTAAAAATTGACCCAACTCGGAAATTACCAACTTGATCGTTTGTAACCGTGAAACATTTACCGTTGTTTATCTCTGTGCGTTCATTAGCAGGAATTGGTTCTCCACCAAAGAACGGTAGTGCATTATACGTTACACCTGCGCCCACATATTCTAATGCTGTTCCGCCAGTGCTTATAGTAGATACGTTGTGTAACCTTGCAATGGTTCCAGCAACTACATTTTGTACTGCCGGGAAAAGAGTTACATCAACTGTTCCACCATAAGCACCATTCAAATAATCAATTACACTATCTTGTATAGATAACACATTGTTTAAAATATTAGTTCTAATAGCGGCCAATGTGTTGTCACCGAGTGCATAGTCCGGTGGAGTTTTAGGATCAGGTAAGTAGCCAGTTCCGTGATCAACTACATCGATAATAATTTGTAACAGTTCTTGTGCATAATTAGCAGGACCACTAGCAGGTACCGGAGAGCCTTTTGATATGCTTATATCTTGACTAGTATTATTTCCTGGAGTAGCCGTAATTTCAATGTTTCGTACAATGTTTCCAACTATGGTTTTCCAATATTTGTATGCTGCCAGGGTTTCTTCTACTTGTCCAGCAATTACACTACCTTCAAGATATGCTGCGGCTGCATTTGCTGTTTGTGTATTTCCGTCATATGACATGTCATATATCATAGCGTCGATAATATATGCAATATCTCTACGACATGTATTTTCGTCATAGATAAAATTATTAGCATTAATATATTTGATTACAGAATCTTGAATAGAACTTCTTGCATACTGTAATGCTGTATCTTCCTCTAATAAACTTGCACTAACCCAAGCAGTACTTGGTGGTACGTCAACGTATGCACCGGTGTCAATAATATCAATGACATTTTGAATTAAGTCTTGTGCATCGCTAGTGGCACCAGCTGATCCAGGTAAACCTGTAACTTGTATTACAACTCCTTGTAGTTGGACAATATCAATATTTTGAGCAATATCACCTATGATAGTTTTCATATGATCATAGGCATCTAAAATAGCTGTTTTTTCTGGAGCACTTATCTGCAACACGCCAAACGAATAGTAGGCGCGACCTGCAATAGTAGTTTCTAAGTTGCCGCCGTAGGTAATATCGTAATAAAGTGCATCTAAAATATATTCAATGTTTAATTGGACTCTGGCCTGACCTGCTGCATTCAATCCGGTCCATACCGCAGTCCAATTTATATTAAGATACGCACTAATTTCTGCTTTAATAAACTCTTTATTTTCATCAATTAAGTTTCTAGCAAATTTATAATTATTACTATATCCTGTTGGATCAGGTCTAACTATTCCACCAATTTCTTCTAACCCGTTTTCAAGGACATTAATAATAATGTCCATATTACTCTTTACACTAGCGTTGGCTGTTGGGTTGTCAGTAATTTTTGCAGCAACTATTATTTTTAAATAACGGAACGCTGCTAGAGTAGCAGACTTTTGTTGTTGTGTAACCACTGAAGCAGCGGCCCTGTAGTAGCTACGTGCGGCTGTTATTGTTCTAAAATTAGATCCAAACATTAAATCGTAACATAGAGCATCAACAATTAACCCTACATCTCGAGAACATGTTACGCTGTCATAATCTAATACTGAATAATTGTAGGCAATCCAAGCAGTAATTTCATCTTGAACAAACAGTTTATTGGCTTCTAAGATAGCAGCAGCTTGAGAATAACCTTCTTCTCTAGTTAGTGAACTAGGAATATCTAAAGCTGGAACTGCGACTAACCCAATATCAATAATGTCAGTGACTATGGCAAAATTATCAGTTATGGCAGTTTGTGCTGTTGGGTTAACTGTTAAAGAAAGTGCAAGGTCTCTAGCCTCATTTAATCCTGCGATAGTTTGTAATTTTTGCAGACTTGTAACTTTAGCAGCATATGATCTTAGGTAGGACAGGCCTGCTGCTGTACTTGAATAAGTAGATCCAAATGTCATGTCTGTTAAAATTGCGTCTAATATAAGTGCAACGTCTCTGCGACATTTTATTTCGTTATAGGTAAATGTTTGGACAATATTATCTGTATTAGAAATATAATAACTAGTTGGATCATTTTCTAAAAATACAATACTGCCTACTTGGGGTTTGTTACTTAGGTTACTTATAGTAATTGTTTCATTTTTATACAGGTTAGCAGTGGCAATACCCTGGACTAATGAAGGATTTGCGCCGCCGCCAGTTAGCGTGATGTTGGGTTGAAAATCATATCCCGATCCAGGATCGTCAATGCTGATTGCAATTAATAACCCAGTTGACACATCTATACTGGCAGTGCCTTGTGCTTGAACTCCGCCGAGTGATGTAGGAGGATCAAATGTAACTATTGGTGCTAGAGTATAATTACTACCAGGACTATCAATAGTCACTGATGCCACATAAGAATAATAATCTGATAGAATAACTCCGCTATCATAGGGGATGTTATAATAACCGTCGGCAACAAATCCAAAGTTACCAAAGTCACATACTGAATTAGATATACTTAGATATCCACCTTTAGTAGTGTAGTAGGCAATATGGCAGAAAACATTGAAACAAGAAACTAATTGCATATAACCAAAATTAGTAATATGGAATCCTACAGCGCCTTGCGCCACTTGTGTAAATGCATCTGCTACCATGGATTTAATAGGGGAGACTGAGCTATATCTGTCGCCATCTATTAGCATGCCGCCGCCTGCGCCACGTTGATTTATACTATAAACATCTAAGTATGCAGGGTCTAATTCAGCATCTAGTAGTGGTCGAGGACCAGTTACCATATCTCCGTCAATGTTTCGTTGTTCCGTAATAAATGGAAACCATTCATCACCGTTGTTCATCCAAGGACCGTTGATATTAGAACAATTTTGAATATACGGTGAAGTATCAACAACGGCATCATTGTCAATATTAACACAGTAAGCAGGTGCCTGTATAGCTTTGAATACTACTTGTGCAATATAATTTGCACTATTGACCAAGAAAAGGTCTGTACCTCTTTCTACTGTGCCTGTGGCTGCTGCATAGGTCAGATTGTTTCCATAGTCAATATAGGTAAATGACATTGAATCTGGAATTGATTCAACTGTTGCACACTCGTCGTCAATATTTGTCTGAGAAGAAATTACTCGTACTCTGTCACGTAAATTTAAATCATGTTCAACATCTGTGGTAATAGTGACAACGCCGTCAATTCTTTCAACAAAAGTTATGTTCCATTTAGTTGTGCCGTTTAATGGTTTTATAATTGTTCTACGCAGATTGTCGCCAATAATACTTACTTTAGGTGGAATTCTAACAGGATTGTCTTCGTAGTATTCTCCGCTTCTGACAAAAATAGTAGTACCCTCTTGTGCTACTTCACAAGCTGATTTAATAGTTCTCTTGGCCTGTCGAGGACCTTCGCCGAATCCATCATTATCATCGTCACCGTCTACGGTAACATACATTACATTCGTAACTTCGGGGCCGGCAGCTTGGTTGCCTACTGTGATAAATTCCCCGTTGACAGTTACACTAGTTGTTGGATTAAATTCAATATCACCATTAGGTTTTATTAGAACTTTCTTATCAAGTGCATTTTGTTGATTAAGGTTTTGTCTACGGATATATTTCATAATTAGATTAACACATAGCTAGTTGTACAAGTAACTTGACTTGTGCTTGATAATACTGCGGTCCCAGTTGCTAGACCATTACCAGATTGTGTAAAATCAATCGACGGAGGAGTAATGTATCCTGATCCAGCTTCTGTAATATAAACTCCAGTTACTGCTCCTCCAGTTACTAGTGCATAACCTGTAGCAGTTACACCTTCAGAAAAATCTGGGTCAGAAAAGTAAATTGGATCGCCATTGACGTACGAGCTGCCTGCTCCCCCCATGATTACACTTGCAACACCTTGTCCTAGAGTATTAGCATGTATTCTATCATGTGCATCTAAAACAATTCTTTCAGTACTAAACGTAAAAGTGTCGCCTGCATCCAATGGTACTCGATGCATTAATTTATTTGCAGTACCTGGACTGTCACCATCTTTTACTGCATATACTTCTAACCACTGTCTACCTAACGCACTGTCAACGCTGCTTGGCGTGTTATAGTTACAAAATAGCATCACAGTCACAGCTGAAGATGAAGCTAGATCATCGCTGATTGGCAGTGCTGAGTTTGTTAAAATTGTGCTTACTAAAGCCATTATTTTTCCTTACAATATTAAAGCAAATAAAAGTGCTTTGGTCTTGCTGATTAATTCGTCATTGGTACCTTCAGTATTAACAAAGTATACACCAGTTCCTCCATTACCTGGAGTTGCTGTAGAATATAATTTTACATTAGTACTAGGTGTTGACGGAGTTGTTACTCTATTGTCCAACGCTAGGTATGCATCAATATGCAATGTATCACTAGTATCTTCACTAATTGTGTTTCCTTCGAGTCTTACAGTGCCAGCTACAAATCCATTTGCATCAATTGTACTTTTTACAATATTATTTACTACGAACTCAACTTGACTTGGACTGCCTGATGTAGCAAAATCACTAACTGTAACTCTAGTATCAGCATCAATAATTTCATCGGGTGGGTGTGTTGCAACGTAGTAGGCAACATAGTCATCAACATATTTCTTATTTGGTATCACATCATCACTAGTAACTTGACTTTCGTAGTCTGTGGTACCAGTAACAGTGATTACACCTGTGCCTTGACCAATTAATGTCAAGTTGCCTTCGTCGGTCCAAATATAATTGGTAGCAATTGGTATAAATGCTTCAGTGGTAGCATATTTTGCCCGCCAAACATTAGGTACTGCTGCAAGATCGCCACTGTCTTCATATACCCAACGAGCAGCAGGAACAGATCCTCTATCAATTTCTAATCCGCTAGTACCCAGTGTAACTCCTGCACCATCTTCACCTTTGTTTAGTACAATGATGTTGTCACTAATTTGAGTATTTGTTGTTTCAAGAGATGTAGTTGTTCCAAGAACAGTCAAACTACCTGTTATAACAACGTCGCCTAGTTGATTTCCTGTGTTAAAAACAATTTTACCACCTGAATCAACAACAATTTTATAGGCAGCTGAATCTCCAGCATAGCTGTTTGATCCTCCAGTATTAACTCTTACTATCTTTGCCATGTTTATCCTTAATGGGGACCGAAGTCCCCGTTCCTAATTATTGATTATTGATTTTCAATAGTCACTGTAGTATTAACTACGGCACTACCAAAAGTCCATTTAGCAGTTGTACCTGAAACAAATTGCGAACCAATAGTTGTCACACCGCCGTGAACGTTGGCCGCAGGAACTAGTACAGCTTTACGTGCTGTTAGTTTAGCAACAAAGTATGTGTTACCTGCGCTGTCGGTGGCTTTAATTGACATTTCATTTGCACCTTTAGCTTCTGTTGTAACTAATTTACAAACTGCTACACCGTCAGTAGTTTGAACTTTATAGCGGCGGCTACTAACTTGTTTAATAACGTCGCCAGTAGTAAGTTCACTACCGCCAGCACCAATTTGTGCTTCGCACACAATACCGTTTTGACGAGTAGTTGTCATTGTTGCTGTTAGTACAATAGTACCTGTACCAGCACCACCTAATGCTTGTAGTGCGGCACCACTGATGGTCACTGTGCCAGTATAACCAGAACCTGATGTAACCACTGCAACTGTAGCAGTAGTGGAAGTTACGTATGTTAAAGTCATTGTTGGTTTTACACCACCAGTAATTTGTGGGGCACTGATCACACTTGCTGGGATTGTATATGTACCGGGTGTTTTGCCACCGAATACGCCTGACACTGCTACACTGGCTGCGCTCTCACCGCCAACATTTGCCGTGCCAAATTTTGCATAGTTTGTGTTGGCAAAATATTTTTTACTTAAAGGACGTCCCATTTTATTTTCTCCTTATAGAAAAACAGCGTTCTAGGCTGTACGCGGTTGGATTTCCGCATAAAACTCACACCATGTGAATCGTACTATGTATTTATGCACAACAAAAAAAGGCTCCGAAGAGCCTTTTATGATTAACAACCTCTCGGTATGTTGATTAGCTAAACTTAACGCTAGTGTAAGTTGTGCTTAGACCAACTTTACCTAGATAGTCAGCTGCATTACCTAGAGAAGAAGCTACGTTTGACAACTCAACATAACCATAACGTGTCATGAATGATACGACTGGTTCAAATGTTGCTGGGTCAAGAACAACACCACTGCTCATCAATGGAATGTATGGGCAATAGAATGCTGCTGCATCACTTTCGCTAGAACCTTTGTAACCAATAAGAATATCAGTTGAATCGGTTGCGTATGTGTTAACATAAATCTTCATTGCGCTGTTCAATGTACCAACGAACTTGGTGTTTGTTGGAGCTTCGAATGTACCTTCTGTTGTGCGAGCAAAAGCAGAAGTAGTAGCACTTTGTAGAATTGTTAAAGCAAATGGACTTACTACAGCCCAGTTACCAGCACCACGACGTGTACGCTGGGCGATCAAGTTGCTTACACGATTGATCTGAACAGCTAGAGCAGCGTGTTCGTCACCAACGAATGTAGCTGTACCTGAAACAGCACTTTGGTCATATAGTTCTGTAGCTGTACCGGCTAGAGATGATAGGCTAGCTAGAATCTCTTGGTCAATTTCAGCTGTAATTTCTTGTGCTAGAGCAGCCATGATTTCTGCTTCAACGTCAATGCCTTGTTGGGCTTGTGCGTCTTGAGCAGCTTCAAATGTCCAGCGAGCTGATAGCTTGCGTGACTTAGCTTCGACTGTCTGTTTCAAGATTTGAATAGACATACGCTTACCAGCAGCACCTTCAAGAGTTGCTGTAGAAGCTGCTTTAGGATTACTCGCGGTATTATTACCGGAATAAGCTTCAGCAATTTTGAATGGACTTAGTGCTTCTTCACCTGCTACTACGCCGTCACCGTTATCTGCATAACGAACACGTAGAGTATGGATTTGACCCACTGGGCCAGTCATTGGTTGTACACCAACTAACTCGTTAGCAATAACGGTTGGCATAACGCGACGAATCACTGGAAGAATCACGCGGTTTAATGTTGCGACGTTGCCGGCAGAAGTGGCACCAGCTGATGGACTTTCTAGTAGATACTTACGAGTATTTTCTAGTGTTACACCCATTACTGATTTTTTTGTGCCTGATAAGCCTTCTAATAGGGCTTCCTTAGTTTCTGTCCAGCGGCCATGTAGTAGTTCTGACATTTAAATTCTCCTTAAATTTTTAATCCTGCGAGCCTACGTATATCAACAATATTATTTGATGACTCGTTCTCGCCACTACCTACGCTGTTACTTATTTTGTTGCCTGTAATTTCTTTAGCCTCTACTAGTGCCTGTTTCTTCTGCGGTGCTTTGCCTTCAATTACTGCGGGAAGGTATTTGTTAAAACTATTTTCAAGTTTTACAGTGTGTACACTTTCCAACAATTCTGTCATGATGCCTTGTTGTTCCTTAGATAAAGGATTTAACAATTCATGCATAATTTTTTGGCGCTCAATACTTTCTTTAAGAGCACGAGCCTCTGAGTGTTTGCTTTCTGCGATCTGTTTTGCTTGGGCCACAGCGTGTTGAGCTTCTGCAATTTCTAGATCTTTCAAGTTTATAACTTTGAGCAATTTACTGGTTTCTGATTTCTCAGAAAGATAACTGGTTTGATATTCATTAGCAAATGCTTCGAATAACTTACGACCAAAATCTGCCTTGCGAGCAGCATCGATGTCTTCTTTAAGTTGATTAATCTCTTTTGATAGATTAGTTTCAACTATATTTTCAACCATCTTAGCGGCACGTTGTACAAATTTTGTTTTCATTTGTGCTAATGCTTCACGGCCTTCGCGAACTAAACGAACTTTAGTTTCTGCTAGGTCGGTTTTGTCTTTATAAAATTCTGCAATTTCTTGAGCTAGAGCTTCTACTACGAATTCTTCTAGTTTACCAAACTTCTGAGCCATTTGAATTTGATCTTCATGTAACTCGCGAACTTCTGAGGCTAGTTGACGTGTAACGAATTCCTTCATTACGTTGCCAGCTTGATGCATTTTTACTGCATACTTTGCCTTAGCTTCTGCTAATTGACGACGATCTTCTTCAAATTCTACGATTTCAGCTGATAGTGAATCTGTTAACATTCTGTCAACAGCTTCTACCATTGTGGCCTTATCGTGCTCATAACGTTGAGCAAATTCTTCGCGTAGTTGTTGAGTAACTTGTTCACGGTTCTCGGTAATACGAGATTCCCAAGCTGACTCAATAGCCACTTTAGTCTCTTCAGAAATCACATTATTCTCAATTAACGTTTTTAATGCATCCAACATGTGATTCTCCTCTTTATTGGAGCTTGCTTATTACAGATAATAAGCTCTCTTTGAGATAACGCTGTGCCTTAGGATCACCCTGAACTTCATTCGCTATGCGAACGGCTCTATTACCACCTCGAGTGTTCATGAGATGTTCATATATTGCTGTAGGGTAGGCCCCCGGGGCACTTGGTTGAGCTACCACATCCACTGTGATAATCTCAAAATCTGACACTTCACCGGAACCGTCCTCACGGACGTTTCCAGATCCACGACTTGATACTCCTAACTTCACGCCACTTTGAACCATGCTTTTAACAAGGTTGCCCATAGGTGTAGGTAGAATTTTCAACTTTCCATAACCATTAGGACCGTCCATCCACATTTGCGTTATCATGTGGCTAACACGGTCCAAGTTAATTTTTAGGTCGTCTGGATGATCTACTTCGCCGAGTACTGAGTATCCACCGGCACACTGATCGTTTAGGGTTTCGACAGCCTTGCTAATTTCATGTACAGGATATATACGTTGGTTTGCATTACGGATTCCTCCTTGAATGCAAATACCACTCATATATAGACTCTTACCCTCTTTGTCATCGCTTTCTAAGAGGGTAATCTGAGCTTGATCAAAACTCAAGTGCTCACGAAGATATTTCATCTTATCTTGAACCTACAATACTTTTTCTATTATCGGCTTGCTCTGCTTTGCCTTTTTTATCTGCGCCATGTCCTGGCTCAGATTTCTTAAAAGCTGACTTTCCAGCTTTTCCACCTGGTACATTGATGTTACCAAAATTTTCTTCTTTAGTAGAAGGATTTAATAGTCCACCTTGTGTACCGCCTTTCTCTGTTGAGAAACCTTTTGCAATGTTAGCACTTGTGCCACCCATGCGATTTGGCTTTGCTACGATAGACTTTGTGTTAGTGCCATTGTCACCATGCGTAGGAGCAGAAACTTTTTCTACGTATTCACGCATTAGTCTTTCTTCTAGGTCACCGTCTTCGTCTTCGTCGTCAGCTTCAAAAGCATAGCTTTCGTCTTCTGATTTCATGTCCATGCTGTCCATGTCATCCATGCCCATGTCGTCACCGCCCATGTCATCCATGCCCATGTCGTCACCTTCTTCGCCAGACATGAGTTGTTCAAATTCTGCTTTTAGTTCGTCTAAGGCGTCTTCTAGGTCCATAACACGATCTTCCATGTCGCCTTCGCCTTCGTCACCTTCTTCTTCGCCTTCGTCACCTTCTTCGTCACTAACGTCACTCATGAAGTCATCACTAGGATCGCCGCCAATGTCGCTGTCATCGCCTGACTCGTCATCACCAAAGGCTTCTTCCATGTCATCATCTTCCATGTCGTCAGCTAAAAGATTTTCGTAAATTTCACGGCTTTTTTCAACTACGATGTCGTGAAAAATTTCTTTTGCTTTATCTTGTTGCTCATTGATTAGAGCGTCGAGCATTAGCTCAAACTTAGAACGATCAGTCATATTAGGTCTCCTATATAGTATAAGGCTGTCGATTATATTTACATATTAATGTAAAAAACGGCACTATAATGGTGGAAAAACAGAGGTTTTTGTAACAAACCTTTAATAAAAATGTATTAGACGGCAGGTGCTGGCTCTGCGCCGTACATTGTGTTGATAAAACTTAACTCGTCTTCTTGTTCGAGGATGTGACTTTCAGAGTTTTTTCTTAATTCATTAATCTGTCCTAGACTTAATCTAGTTTTTCTAGTGTCGTTACGACGAATTAAAGACGTATCACGTCCTTGATCGTAGCGCAGATCTGTGGCTATTGCCTTAGTATCTGGATCAATATAAAAAAGTTCTCTTAGAATCATGCTATTATTTATGCTGTCGGCGGAGGAGTTGCTGGTGCTCCCGTTGGGGCTGGCATTGGTGCTCCAGCAGCGCCTAGTTCAGATGGCACCATGTCTTCAGGTGCAGCTTCAGGTGCACTGGCATCTATATCTGCTTCAATACCTGCTTGACTCAGACCTGCTGAACGTAGTTCGCCGGCACTGTCAGTGTGTACAGGTATAGCTTCACCTTTTTCTTCTGCCCACAAACGCTCGTTTTCTGCTACTTCTTCGTCTGTTAGTCCCAAGAATCGTTTTAATACAAATCGTTTTGACATAAACGGTACTGCTTGTACTGTGTTAAATGTATTAATTCTATTACCATCTAGCTCTGCTTGACGCTGACTAGCAAAGTTCATTGGTGGATTAAACTTAAGATCAAACAATGAAGAATCAATGTTTACACCTTTTGAGTACAAGAACATTTTAAATTCTTGATCAAAAATACTTGAAACTAGGGCTTGTAACCGTTCGCAATACTTGTTAAAACGTAGCTCTTGAATATATGCTGTGCCAACGCGACCATCGTTATACTGTGCTTGGCTATCATCTGCACCCGTTGGCAGATAGCTACTTGGAATTCTTAAACCACGGAACAACTTGTTGGTAAAATATTTTAAATCGTCAATTTCACCTAGGTTTGTACCACCAGGTAGTGTTTCTACCTTTGATCCACGACCTTCTGCTGTCTGCGGAAAGAAGTAGTCTTCATTGATGCTCAACGGATTGTATGCGCTGTCAATGATGTTATTGCCGCCGCCGTTCTGACTTGGAATTCTGCGCTGATGAATTTCATTTTTAACACGTTCAACAAAACTCATGGCCAAATGGCTGGGCATATTTCCCACATCGATGTAAAAAATTCTACGCTCTGGAGCACGTTGTATTCGATAGATTAGAATAGCATCTTCTAATAATTCTTTTTGTTTATAGGTTTTAAAAACATTTTCAAGTAGACTGTTACCAAATGGATAGTTGTTATCCAGTCCTTCTGATAGGCTTAGGTGTATCACGTGTCTAGCATCAACTGCTAGTTCTTGATCGCCTGTGCTAAAACGTGTGCCTGACTGTGTAGGATATGTTCCAGTCATGCCTCGAGCAGCACCACCTGCAACATAATTAGATCCACGATTGTTTGTTTGTTGAGAATTAGGTGTAATCTGTGTTACAACTAAATTCATAAAGTTTGGATTTAGGTCACGGATAACGTATTGTTCAGGCTTCTTTCCATCACTTTCGTTGACAATGATCTTGACAACTTTACCTGAATCAACGTAGAACCATTTTTGATTTTCTGGATCTCTAATAAAGAATCCATCACCGTATTTGAAAATATTTCTAATGATACGAAACATTCTAGTGTCAAACTTCTGTAGCTTAGTCCACTGTTGTAGGTACTCTTTTAAGATATGTATTTCGCTATTAGTAGCCTTGCTGCGCCACTGTACCGTGAAAGGTGTATTATTTTCTCTTGATAATTGTGTGCAAAATTCTGCTAGAATATCCAGTGCAGCATTAACTTCTGGATCGCCGTCCATGGTATCATACTGCATATATCGTTCAACACGATTTGGACTGCCTGTATAGATATCTGGCAGATAAGAACTGTAGTTTGTCCTCGCTGGGCCTGCTTTGCTAGCAGAGTTCATTGAAGTGACATTATTGGTAGAGTTACCAGTTGATACTGGTGAGAAGTATTTTTTCCATGACATAGTGTATTATTTAAGCGAATAAGTTTCCGCCCAACCCTTTAGTGGCTTTGATCTGTTTGCCGCTATTTTCGGCAGTCTGCGACGATATTACAACCAATTGCATCATAGTCTTATTTAATTGATCTAGCTTGTCGTCCAAATCAGTTATTGATTTTTCTTTGCCGCTGGCACCCATATCACTACTACCCGTTCCAGTGGCTGTGGCGGTAGCGGCAACACCTTCGACACCATTTCCCATGCCTGCAAGTCCGCTACTAGATTTCTTTAGATTGTTCATTGTCGGCGATGACTGTGAAGTATCTTTGGTTTGGCCTAGGCCACTCATTGATGGCATCGCACTAATTGATGTTTTAAAATTGTTGGCAATGTTTTCTAAACTGATTCCTTGAGAACCTTTCATTAGATTTTTCATTTGATCTTCTGTGACCACAGACTCTTTTCCATGTAGCATGGCCAGTGTACCTTGTCCAAAATTTTCAAATAGGTTACCAGTTTCACCTAGTGATCCTTTAGATCTACCAACTCCAGGATTAAACTTTCCTGTTACATTCAGTTCAGTAACCATCATCTGACCTAAACTGCCTAGAGAATCCGTTACTCCTGCTTTTTGTCGATTCATGCCTACACTATCTGGCACACTAAGGTCTTTTCCAGTTTTAGGATCTTTTATTTTAGTAGGCTGTGCTGCTTGACCGTCACCAAGAAATGTTTTAGTCAATCCGCCAATAGGTTCTTCCCAACGTGCTCTAGCACTCTTTCCATCTTTGACATTTCCGAATAATTCTTTGCCTTCATTTTTTTCGTTATATGCTCTAATATTTTTACCCAGTGCTTCATTCAACGGTGCAACTAGGTTTGCATTAATAGCAGCGCCTGCATCTTTGGCACGGCTTTCAAATTTAACTATAGCATCAGTAGTTTCGGCTCCTTTGTTTTTGTTTACACCGTCTGCATCTTTACCTGCTTGCTCATTCTTAACCCGTTGATCCATGTACTCTTTTACTTTTTTAGCGTCTGCTGGATTAGCAAGATCTAATAGTTTTTCTCCTGCTTTAGCTCTAGCTTCATTCATCTCTTTAAGATTACCATCCATGGACTTGCTATAACCCATGGTACTTTCAGCACCAGTTTTAAATGCACCTATGCCTAACATCTGAGCTTCTAAATAACCTTTACTATTCTGCTGTGCAATAACTGCGGCTTCGGCCTCTTTCATTAACCTATCAGCACGAATTTTATCGTCTTCAGTCTTGGCATTTTTACTGGCATTAACTGCATCTTGTAGTTGTTTGCCTGCAGGACCAAGTGCTGCCATCATCTCACCGGCTTCTTTACTACGGACACCACCTGTGGCCATTTCTTTTACTACACCTTCAACGGAAGGACCAAGAGAAGCTGCGCTGGTTTTCATACTTTCAATGGCAGCAGCCCTAGCTGCTTTTTCTTTTTCAGATAATCCCATCAATGATAACTTTTCCATAGCCTGATATTGTGCATCAGTGGCTCTAACTTTCATTGCATCTTCTTGTTCTTGTCTACTTTTACCAGTTATCTTGGCCACCGCATCCATCTGTGTTGCTAGATCTGCTGCTGATCTCATAGCAATGCCGTTAGCTTCTTTATTGTTTAAGTTTACCAACCTCTGTGAGGCCATAGTGCCTGCTAGAACATTATTAAGTTCTTCAGTGGTATAGCCCATAGATCGCATCTTATCTGCGGTATCGGTATCCATGAAATCTTTTGAGAACTTGTTAAATGACCTTGCGCTTTCAGTTACTGAACCGCCAAGTCCTATTAAACTTTCTTTATTCTTGGATAAAAAGTTTGTGTATTCCTCAAAACTCATACGAGTCTGAGCAGCACCTGCTCTAAATCCTATAGCATCATTGCCAAAGCTAGCACCAAACTTGCTGACTTCTCTCCATTTATCTACTGTTTGTTGACCGTAAGTTCCTAGATCACCTATAACCGTTGCTGCTGCCTCCCCAAGCGGGCCGCCCATCTCACGGAATATCTTACCCGCACTCTCTGAAGCGTCAGCAAGTGTAAAACTTTGATCAGATACTTTCTTAAATCCGCGATAAGCTTCTTCGGCAGTAATTCCGAGAACAGCAGCAGCTTTCTCTGCTGCTTTGTAAGCTGCTTCGTCAGTGACAGATTTGGAAGAAGATGACGGTGGGCTACCACTCGGTGCTGAGCCACCACTTCCTTGAAAGTAACCTCGTTTAGCAGCGTCCCGTAGGACGTCTTCCATTTCTTGTTTAGATATTGTCATAATTTTTTATCAAATAAGTGGGTATATAAATACATTTAATATATTTATCCAAGGTAAAAACATGAACAATCCGCTACAAAAATATTTCCGCCAGCCAAAAATCTATATACGGTTGCCCAGTCAAGGCGTATACTACAGCGGAGATGCAGTGGATAATGCCACTGGAGAAATACCAGTTATGTCTATGACTGGTATGGATGAACTGCTGTTAAAGACACCCGATGCTCTTATGAACGGTGATGCCACAGTGCGTGTGCTACAAAGTTGTATGCCAAACATTAAAAATGCCTGGGAAGTCTGTAATCTAGATTTAGATCAAATCTTAGTAGCAATACGCATTGCTACCTATGGCAACGGCATGAACATCGGACATATTTGTCCAAACTGCGGAAGTGATAATGAATACGATGTAGACTTAATGTCTTTGATTAATCATTTCAATAGTTGCAAATATGACAATAAAGTTGTTATAGACGACCTAACTATTTTTATTCGACCGTTGAACTATAAAAAAATGACCGAGTTCAATATAAAAAACTTTGAGCTACAACGCCAACTGCGTCAAATTTTAGACGTTGAGGATGAAGATGCTAAGAATAAAGTAATTGCAGAGCTCTATGAAAAGTTAGCTGTGATACAAAATGAATCTTATATTGAAAGTATCGAAAGTGTACAAGCGCCTGCAGGAGTAGTCAACGAGAGAGAATACATTACAGAATGGATTATCAACTCAGAAAAAAGTATGTTTGATGCTATTAAATTACAGATAGAAAAAAACAATCAGACATGGAGGGTGCCCGAGATGAAGGTCAAATGTGAGTCCTGCGGACACGACAGCTTAGTGGCAATACAAATGGATCAATCAAATTTTTTCGTCGGCGCTTGATCGAAATGCCTAACTCTGACATAGAAGCATATCTAGTCAGCCTCGATGCAAGCGCAAAAAATCTTAAAGAAAATATGTTTAGAACCAGTTGGTACATGCGCGGTGGTGTAACTATCAACGATCTACTCTATCTGTATTCATTTGAAGATAGAGAAATAATGTCTAAGATTATTAAAGAAAATATAGAAATTACAGAAAAAACTCAGATGCCTTTGATCTAAATGTCCATCGCAAATTTAACTTTTGGCTCATCGCGCTTCATTAGATCGTTAGGATTACCTACATAACTCGGCGGTACGTTAGCAGTAGGTATAGTTGTATCTGTTTGTCCCTGAGGTTTAGGCTGTGCTGCTTGTCCAGTATCTGTTTTAGGTGCGTTGGGATCTTTTTTCTTATCATCTGTCTTTTTAGTCTCTATACCCACTATCTCTTTTATCTTGTCAACAAAAGATGTGGGATATAACCAAGTAGCCAATGGATCTATAACATACACTATTAGATACGTTAGTTGTTTTCTACCTTCTGGACTAGTTAACCATCTTTGAAAAGCGATCATGGCCACTTCAGATGCTACAAATATTGCAAGTGTAGCGCCCCATGTTGCTGTTGTACCTAAAAATCCTAAAATTCTAGTGACCCATTTACCTAGGGTAAAGGCCTGTATTAATCTAGGAAGTGCCGCACTGGCAGCTATTTGTACGGCCAATAATTCTAAAGCCTGTCGCCAATTATCATCATATTCTTGTTCAGTAATATGGCCAGGATCACCTTCTGGTAACTCCTTCATTGTTCTCAGAGTAGAAACAGTGGTACCAAAATCTACTATCATCTCTCCAAGGCCTAAAAATTGAAGTAGTCTAAGAGGAATAATCATTGTAGCGGTAAACTTCGAATACTTCATGTTTATCATATTCTTGTATCGACCACTGCCAATAGTTGACATCTTAATAACTGCATTTTTGATTCGTTGCTGTCTAAGAGCACTGGCACGTTTACCTGATTGACGTTGAGCTCTTGGACGAGGTGCTGCACTACCACCGCTAGCAGCAGGTGCTGCACTACCACCGCTAGCAGCAGGTGCTGCACTACCACCGCTAGCAGCAACAGGAATAGTAGACCCATTAGGACTCAGTGAAGTAGGGACAACAATAGAACTTCCAGGACTAGCTGGCACATAGCTAGTAGGTCCTGCTTCAGAGATAATGTCTTTAATTTTCATAGGAATAGTGGATTATAGTTTATTTATTAAATGTGAGCTCACGCTCACATGCATTTCGCTAGGCTCAATGCATTTATCTAGAAGTAATTGTGCGAAGCACTTAAGATATTATCTAGATTGTTCAGTCACACTTTGCCCTGACCGGGCAAAGAAATGGACATTATCTGAGTTGCACTTATGTCACCTAGCGTTAGAGCATTGCAGAGGCGGTCGTCCGGTACCTCGAGCTCAGTCTTTATTACGACGGCGGTCTACTTGCATACGCTAACATGCCAGCAAACGTGGGTTTCTCACCCTCATTTCGCCTGTTATTTCTAAAACAATCAAACAGCAAGGGCTTTGCTATCATCATCCTTTCGGGTAGTGATTGAGTACTCTGGCGGCTAGAGATTTCCGTCCCTCTTATTATCGAGTTGGCGTGGGCACACGACTTTAGCTTGTGCTTGCTTATACCGCTTAGGAGCCTATGATTTTAATATGTGTGAGCCATGTACACGGACTGAAATTTGTCCGTTATAGTAATCGCGTGATTCTAGAACTTTATGTGTAAATTGTTCTCTGGCCTCTATGTAAGAACATTCTGATTTACTTTTACAGTAAAACATTATCTCTCGTTTGAAATTTTCTCTGCCTAGTGTGTCTACGTCTTTGCTTAATTCTAGATTTGACCCGTAGTAATCGCGCCAATCTGAATCAATCTTAGATCTAATCTTCTTTTTCTTTTTGCTACCGTTTTTTAATTTTACTGTTTTATATGTGGTCTTTGCAAATTTGGCTAATTTTTTGCCTATGTATTTTCTGCCTGTGATATTATTTGTAATCAGATACACAAATCCAACACAATCTTCGGGCAGCGATTCAATAATTTCATTTTGGAAATACCATGTCATGGCAATTAGTTATCATCACTGTCCTCTGCTTGCTGTCTCTTCTGAGCTTGTCGATTTGCTTCTCTTTCTGCTAGTTCTGCCTCTTTAATCCTTGCCCATTCACGCACAATTACACGTTGATCTGAACATAATTCTCTAATCCTACTTAGACTTTGCCGTAGCTGTATAGAAGACCGTTTGGTCCTCTCTACTTCCCACTTTTGATTTGCTTCGAAGTATGTTCGAACCGCACTCATAATGTCGTCATGCTTACTGCTCATCTGTTACTTCAAGATCATGCTCGTAGCTGGTAAAGCCGTTTTCTTTAATCACTTTAAGAACGTTGTTTACTCTACCAATTAATTCATCTTTGTGACTGATCAAATATATGTTTTTGTTGCGTTCACGTGCCATTTTCTTTAATACTGCCAGCGCACTTTCAACACCGCTGGCATCTAACCCGTTGTCTATGAGCTCGTCAATGAACAGCAGGTTAATATTCTGATACAAACTTTCCCATACATCACGGAAACTCCAGCTTAATCCTAGGATAAGTCTGTTGCGTTCACCTCTGGACAAGTTATCAAAGTCTAAATCTTGTCCAAGCTGCGTAATTTCCACAGTGAGATCATTTAAGAACGTTACACTATGTGGCAAGCCCATCTTGTCAAGATAGAATGTTAGTCTATTGTTTAAGTAGGCTAAGTTTTGATCAATAATCTTTTTACGAATAAAACTATCTTTACTGGTCAGCAACTTTAGTAGAAATTCTTGATGCTCTTTAAGATTATTCAAGTCATTTACTTTATCCCAAAGAATTTCTTGTAGGGCAGTCTCACTTAGCTCGTCAATTTGTTCTTGATAGGGATCCTCGTCAGATTCTCTGGCAGTTATCTGCTGTTCAAGATTTTGAATTGTATTTCTATGATTGATAGCATCTTCTTCTCGACTATAAAACACTGTAGGTTGAAGACCAAGTTCCCCTAACACAGTAAGCGCATCGGTATTTTCTATGTACTGAGTGTTAGTAGACAGTGCCTGTAGTGCCGCTTCTTGCAATGCCTTTTGTTTGTCTGCTAGAACTTGTTCATGTTTCTCGTCGTGCATGTCTTGTCCACAAGCATAACACTTATGATCTTCTAAATCTACAATTTCTTTTTTAAGTTTTTCACATTGTTTAGTTTCTTTTGCTTCGTCGGCAACGCACCGAGCAATAAGTTTATTAAGTTCGTCAATTGTTTTACGCTTTTGATTATACGCAGTTAGGTCTTTGTGTGACTGTAGTTCTGTTATTATATCTAATTGATTTAATTCAGACCATTGCAGCGCCAACGATTCAATGTCTTCCTGTCGTTTCCTTAACCATAAGTCTTGTCTACGTTTTAAACCTGCTATACCCTCTTCGATTTTTGCATTTGCTTTTTTTGTAGCTTCTATCTGTGCAGTTTCTTGTATAATATCATCTTTAGTAGTCTTAACAAGCTCTTTAAGAGATTCTGCCTTCTCAGACAGCAAGGTAATGCCCAGCAACTGCTCAATAATTTCACGTTGCTCGCCTGCCTTCATGGATAAAAACGGCTCAGTATAGGTATTAAGCGCAACAATATGTTTAAACATATCGTGGCTCATGCCTAGAATATCATCCAAGTCTTTCTGCGTTTCACGCATGTCGCCTTGTGCATCGTCTGTTTCTTCGTTGGCCTGCTCTTGATCGTTAACAAAGAATCTTAAAATATTAGGTCTACGACCACGTTCAACGCGATATTCTTGCCCGTCTTTTTCAAATGTCAGCGTGACCAACATGTTTTTAACATTGATCTTGTTGATCAAATTGTCTTTTTTAATGTTAGTCAGTGCTTGACCAAAGAGTGCAAAGCTCAATGCGTTGATAATTGTAGTTTTACCAGTGCCGTTACGGCTTCCGCTGTCGTCTCCTCCTTGATCTAAGTTCTCACCTAAGACAAGAGTTAGTTGTTCTCGACAAAAGTTCACTGCTTGAGTCTGGTTACCAACACTCATAAAATTTTTAACTGTTAAATCCTTAATGCGAATCATAGGCTATTGTATATTGCCAACAGTGTATTGGCTTTAAATTGTTCACTTTGTATGTTAATAATCTGTTTACTGACAATCTCGTCGACACTTTCAAAGGCTTGTATGTCAATGTTAGTGTGAACTTCAACATCTTTCTTCTCGGGAACTAGGGTTAGCTCACGAATATCGTAGTCTTTCATGAAAGTTTCTTTGATAAAACTCGCCTCTTCATAGCTAATATCAATATCCAATGTTACACGGAAGTGCATTTTAGATTTAATTATGGTATCAGCACCATCGATCAGTTCGCTAAGTTTAATAGTTCTAAACTTAGGTTGATCATCCCAAGTGAAGTATTCAGGCTGTCCGCCCCATTCTAACACCATCATGCCTCGCTCGTCGTCCCATGCATCTGCATAGTTGTGGGGGAAAGCATTACCGATATAGACAACATTTTCTCTTTGCTGGCGTTTGTGGAAGTGTCCACTAAAGCCTAGTTCAAAGTTTTTAAAATGTTTGAGCTGTATCTCACCGTGATCCGGCATCTGTACCATGGCATTCATGTAGAACAATGGCAATTCAAAGTGCCCAAAGCAATATCTTGCCTTTGACTTTTCTACTTTACGCCACTCATCACCTACTAACCACGGACAAAGTAGTACATCACCTACGGTTGTAGGTTCATGAACAACAGTAACGCCTGGAATATACTTGCCAAATTCTACAGAATGAATGTCTCGTTTGTCTTTATAATACAAATCATGATTACCTGGAAAGAAATAAAACTGATCAAACGCTTGACCCAGCCTTTCTAAAGCTCTAAGACTATAGTCCATGGTAGTAATATTAAGACTATTACGATTATGATGCCAGTCTCCCATAAAGATTCCAGTATCACATCCTTGTTCTTTAGCCTTGGCGATATACCAGTCTACAAAATCTAAACAATCTTGATTATGTGTATGACTATTACTCTTAAGACCAAAGTGTATGTCTGTGAAACAGGCAATTTTTTTGAATAAACTCATTCAGTACCTTCGTTAAATCTATTCAATCCAGCCTCGTACTCTCCACTGTTGGTTCTAGAGTAACTAGGATTCATACCATTAATTTCTAATATGTCGTCTCTAATGCCTTGATTACGTTTTTCTATGTTAATAATTCTTACAAAACTGTTGGTAACTGCGGCAGTATAATAGGCAAACGGGTTATCTGACTTCGATTCATCAAATTGTAGACCAATCTGCGTTAGCTGTAGAATGGCTTGTCCCCGCATTTCGTCATTATATGTGTATCCTCTAACATTTCCACGTGTAGCATATCGTTCGCAGAGCTTGATAAACATACGTGCTAAGGTGTTTGTTATCTGTCCGTGATCTTTATTAAAGGCACCAGTGTCCATGTCGCCCTTCCAATGACTTTTACCCACACACTCTAGTTCATCGGTTTCGTTGTATTTCCAATGTTGGTACGGAGGGAAGTTTACTTTATCCCGTCCATCAGCTATGGTCTTTGGATTACGTTTTCTAACAGTGTTTAACGGTATATGCTCAAAGGTCATAATACGAAATACCACATCTGTTTTGGCAATTTTCTTATAGTCAACCTCGCAATCTGCTTGTTTGACTTTTTCGCCAGCGGTCTTTCTTCGATCGTATTCTTGATGCCCGAGTCTCTTGGCTTTAGCCCGCTTTGCTTCAGCGATTGTACGTATGTTAATCTTGTCCACGCTGGGCAGTATAAGGTCGTATCGACTGTATTCTGGCTTTGTATAGCTCGAAAATGTATTTTTTGAGCGGTGTATTTCTTCTAATATATCTTTATTATTTAGGTAATTGACTTTAGTCATTCTATGCGATCCTCATGTAGTATTATAAACTACTCAGATAATTTTGTCAAATAAATAGAGTATAGGAGATACTCAAATGGCAGATTTTGATTTAGGTGCAAGCATTGGTACTATAATAAGTAAAGCGCAATCTGTTGGGTCTAATGCACAAGCATCATTTGGACAATTAGGTTCAGCATCTAGTGTAGGCATGCAATTAAGTTCGGCACTTAATAATTTAGCAAATCCTGCTAATCTAATCAGCAAGATTCGAAGTGTTAATCTTCCTGCTGGCGGCGACATAATAGGAAAATTAACCGGATCATCTGCTATGTTCGGCGGCTCCGATGCTAATTCAGATTGGCGTGTGCGGCTAACAGTGCCCGGCGGCACAATATTTGATTCAAGTTCTATATTTGCTCCTTTAAAGGCCGCCGGTGGATTAGTATTTCCTTATACACCTACAATCAGTATAGGATCCAGTGCAAAATACAGCTCTATAGATCCAGTGCATAATAACTATCCATTCCAGGCATATCAAAACAGCGCACCTGATGCTATAACAATCACTGCTCCTATGAATGTTGAAGATGCAGTACAAGCACAATATTGGATTGCCGCATTGCATTTTTTAAGATCGGTAACAAAAATGTTTAGTGGTGATTCTAGTCCGGCGGGCAATCCTCCTCCTATTCTTAGTTTAAATGGCTACGGAGAATATGTTTTTAAAAATGTACCTGTAGTAGTTACAAATTTTTCAGTGTCATTAGATGCAGGCTCAGATTATATCTCTACAATTTCAACCGGTGGCGCCAGCAGTGCATTAGGACAATTAGGAAATGTAGTAAGTCAAATACCGGGCGCACAGGCCTTGGGTGCTGCTATCGGCGCTGGCTCATCACTGTTAAATTCGGCATTATCGTCAAGTGGCGGCGCTACCGGCGGTAGCCATGTACCAACTAAAAGTAGTTTTACTATCTCACTACAGCCTACTTATAGTAGAGAAAGTGTTAGAACATTTAGCTTACAAAAATTTGTCAATGGTGATTATATGACAAGTTCAGGAGCAGGGTACGTATAATGGCAAAATATACAGCAAAAAGTCCGTGGTATACTACTACACTTAAAGATGATTACTTAGATGTATTATCTATTCGCACAGTGTCAGCAGAGCCTGATGATTTTCTCTACACCATCGAAGCTCAATACACTTACCGTCCAGATTTATTAGCCTATGATCTGTACGGAGATGCTGCTCTATGGTGGGTGTTTACACAGAGGAATTTAGATGTTATACAAGATCCTGTATTTGATTTTATACCCGGTACACAAATTTATATTCCAAAAGGAAATAGTTTGAAAACAATTCTAGGATTATAATATATGGCATATGGTTTTGATATAAAAGAAACTGCTACTAATGCAGTTACAACAGCTATAAACAAACTTAGTAACACAGGGTTAGCTAAAGAATTATCTGCAAATTTACCTCAGTCACTTGGCCAACTGCAAGTGGCAGCAAATAAAGTAGTAGGACAAGTTTCTAATCTAGTAAAAGATCCGCTGGGCGCCTTTAATGTTGACATTAGTAGTTTGTTAAAAGCACCGTCAATGCGAGCAGCTACAACATCACTGGATACTAATCCTCCATATCCAAATGTACTGGGTATTTTTGCCAGCTACAATTACATTTTTACACTGGCAGCGCTCAGTGATGAAGAAATAAATTTTCCTGATACTACCTATAGAGCCACAGGTCCCAAGACTATCATTTGTAAAAGTGGAAATGGTGATCCCTTTAACCGAGTGCAAACAGAATACGGTCAGTTTGATTTTTTTATTGATAATTTTACCATGAATAGTATCATGGGGTGGGATAAGACCACGCAGAATACCAGCGCCACTACTATGGATTTTGAAATAACCGAGCCTTATTCAATGGGAATGTTTATGCAATCAATAGCAGTTGCTTCTCAACGTGCAGGCCATAATGGATATGTAGAAACTCCCTTTTTATTTGTTATTGAATTTAAAGGATTTACGGAACAAAATGAAGTAATAGATTTACCTCAATTAAAAAAATATATTCCCATTAAATTACAGACTATTGAAATGCATGTAACTGGTAAAGGTTCTACTTATAAAATTAGTGCCATAGCATGGAACGATGGAGCACACTCGGATAGATATACTAAACTTAAATCTGATGTTGGCATTAAAGGAAAAACAGTCCAAGAAGTTTTACAAACAGGTGAAAACGGACTTCAAAAAGTATTAAACGACTATCAAAGACTGCAGGTAAAAGACGGCGCAGTAAATGTAGCAGATCAAATAGTTATTTTGTTTCCAACAGATATTGCTAGTTCATCATCAACTTCTAATTCCGGATCGAATCAGAAAGAAAACTCATCAACTGCTACAGCCAATCCTAGTACAAGCGCAAACGAAAATACATTGTTCCAAAAGTTAGGAGTTGTTGAAACAAATATTGGATCAGTTACTAATTTAGTGCAAGAATCTACTAACTGTAACGCCATTGGTTTGTCAAGCATGGGATACAGCACAGTGAAAAAAGGTGATACTCCTTATGCTAAAGAAGGACAATCATACGATGAAAAAACTGACACTTGGATTCCTTCATCTCCTGATGTTAGTGTGGGCAATCTACAGTTTAAACAGAGTAGTGATGTAGTCAATGCAATTAACCAAGTTATTATACAAAGTGATTATGCTAGACAAGCATTGAAAAAAGAACAGATTGATGAAAATGGTATGATACCTTGGTGGCGCATTGACACTGAATTTTATCAAATACCCAACGAACAAAACTATGCTAAGACTGGTACTAAGCCGAGACTGATAGTCTATAGGGTTGTGCCCTATCGTGTGCATTCCGGAAAGTTCATGCCAGCAAATACACCAGCACCTGGTTTTGATAATTTAAAAAAACAAGCAATTAAAGAATACAATTATATTTATACTGGTAAAAATTTAGACGTTATAGATTTTAGTATTGATATAAAAGCTGGTTTCTATACAAAATTTACAGCTGGAAATAACAGTCAATCCCAAGACGTTAAATCACAGGCCAGTAATAGTAATGTAGATGGCAATAATGTTGAAACTCCGCCCTTAGATGGACAAAAAAATCCTGTAATAGGATCTGTTGGAACTAAAACATTACCGGTTGGCACTATGACTAGCTCGGATAGACATGGCGGTGGCGGCGCTGAAACAGTTGAAACTCGAGTAGCAAGACAGTTTTATGAAGCAGTTACTGAAGGTGCTGATATGTTAACTGTTGATTTAAAAATAATCGGAGATCCATATTATATTGGTGACAGTGGATTAGGAAATTATTCTGCTCCTACTACTACTGGTCTAACAAATATGAATGACACTGGGTCGGTAAGTTATCAAACTGGAGAAGTTGATATAGTGGTTAATTTTAGAACCCCAATAGATATTAATCAAAGCACTGGTATGTATGATTTTGGAGATTCAAAAATATTATTAAATTATTCTGGATTGTTTAAAATTATGACTGTTACGCATACTTTTAGTCGTGGACAATTCACACAGGTTCTGCATCTTAATAGAAGAGGCATGCAAGAAGCTGCTGAAAAGAATAAGTCCGATTATGCAACTAAGTTTCCGGGAGTTGAAGTACAAGCTGATCCTGAGAATACTAATTCTACGTCAGTTCCGCCTAATGAAGGACAACAAGCAGTCAACACAATCAATGCCAGCATATTGGGTGCAATAACTGGAAATAATAATAGTACAAATAGAGCTACTCAAGGTGTTGCAGGCGGCGATCGTGGAACAAGAGGCGGTGCATAATGGCAGAAGAAATTAGATCATCACAGCAGCCTACACCACAACCCGGACCGTTCCTTGCCAAGGTGATTAGCCATCTTGATCCAAATTATATGGGTGGCCTACAAGTTGAAATTTTAAGACCCGTTGGTAACGAAGGCGGCGCCGAAGGAAATCTTGTTCAAGTAAAATACATGAGTCCGTTCGCTGGACAAACCAGTGTTGATTTTATAACTCAAAATAATGATTATAACGGAACACAGAAATCTTATGGCATGTGGTTTGTTCCGCCAGATGTAGGATCTACAGTCATGGTGATCTTTATTGACGGTGATCCTAAACGTGGTTTTTGGATAGGATGCGTTGCTGATAATGATCAAAACTTTATGGTACCCGGAGTTGCTGCAACAAAATACAATGTTGAAGGCAACTATGCTAGGTCTCCAGTAGCAGAATATAATAAAAAATTAGCAGGCGCTGCTGAATTAGATTCAACTAAAATTAAAAAACCTCAACATCCGCTGACAGATAGACTAGTAACGCAGGGGTTGATCAACGATGACATACGCGGCCTTACAACTAGCAGCGCCCGTAGAGAAACTCCTAGCTCAGTGTTTGGCATTAGCACACCTGGACCTGTTGATAAAAGATCCGGAGCTCCTAAAGGACGGGTTGGAAAATTAGATAACCAAGTTAATAAATTTATTAGTAGACTTGGGGGAACTACATTTGTCATGGACGACGGCGATGATAAATTTCTCCGTAAAAAGTCTGCAAGTGAAGCGCCTCCTGAATATGCTACAGTGGCCAACGGTGAAACTAATGGTCAACCTGACATTCCCCACAACGAGTTATTAAGAATTCGTACTCGCACAGGCCATCAAATACTGATGCATAACAGTGAAGACTTAATTTATATTGGTAACGCTCGTGGGACTAGTTGGATAGAATTATCTAGTAATGGAAAAATTGACATCTATGCTGAGGATAGTATTAGTGTGCATACTAAACAAGATATTAATTTTAGAGCAGATAGAGATATCAATTTAGAAGCCAGCAGAAATATTAATATTAAATCAGGTGCAAAAATTTGTACAGAGTCTGCTGCCAACACGGAAATTTATGTTGGAGCCAATGGAAAAATTACCTGCAAAGCAGGATTTGATCTCAATACAACCGGAGCAAATAAATTTACTGCCAGCGGAGCAACTAATATTAAGAGCGGTGGGAACCATGTGGAAACTGCTAGCCAAGTTCACATGAATGGCCCAACCGCTGCTACCGCAGCGACCCTAACAGTAATGACGACTTTTAAACTGCCAGACGAGACAAATGTTCAAAATTATACTAGTATAATGAAACGTATTCCAACGCACGAGCCTTGGCCACATCATGAAAATCTAGATCCTGTTAAATTTACAGCAGAAAAAACTAGTAGAGAAAATGCCGCGGCTATCGAAACTCCAACAGCATGGAAAAAATACTCCACTACAACTGACACGTTTGAAAAAATTAGACCACCAGATACTAACCCTCCACCTGGAAATGCAACCCCATTTGGTAACCGACAAGGAAGATAATTATGACTACTAATGCTAACTTATATGAAAAAATTGTGTTGGTCCCGCCGTATCAATCCACAGAAGTTCCAGGCACACAGACCTACAAAGGATTCAGCACAGTCAGTAATGCCAGTGAAAATTCTTCTCTGTTTGATCTCGAGCTGATCAAACAAGATTTGCTTAATCACTTTCATATACGCCAGGGTGAGCGATTAATGAATCCCACATTTGGAACAGTGATATGGGATTCATTATTTGAACCGTTGACTGAAGGACTTAAACAAATAATCACAAAAAATGTAACTGACATCATTAATTATGATCCCCGCATCAAAGCCGATCAAGTTATTGTAACTGCCTATGAAAGCGGCATACAGATAGAGTGTGTATTGACCTATTTGCCCTACAATATTAGTCAAAGTATGAGATTATCGTTTGATCAAAGAAACGGGTTATTAGCAGAGTAAAATACGCAGTTATTTAAATCCGATAAATATTAAAAACAGGAACAACTATGTCATCAACCGATAGACAAAATAGATTATTAGTGGCAGAAGACTGGAAGAAAGTATACCAGTCTTTCCGCAATGCCGACTTCCAAAGCTACGACTTTGAGAATCTACGTAGGACAATGATCTCCTACATTCGTCAAAATTATCCAGAAGATTATAACGATTATATCGAATCATCAGAATACCTTGCCCTAATTGACCTTATTGCATTCTTGGGCCAAAGCATAGCTTTCCGTGTTGATTTAAATGCCCGTGAAAACTTCTTAGAGCTAGCAGAGCGTCGTGAATCGGTATTACGACTTGCACGTTTACTAAGTTACAATGCTAAACGTAATCAACCTTCGAACGGTCTATTAAAGTTTGGAAGCGTAAGAACTACCCAAGCACTTATAGACAGTAACGGTCGTAACATTGCTGGACAGCTGGTAGTATGGAATGACCCTGCTAATTCAAATTGGTATGATCAGTTTATTAAGATCATCAACGCCGCAGTATCACAGTCTAATCAATACGGTAGCCCAGAAGATAAAGCCACTATCTACGGCATTCTGTCAGAACAGTATCGTATTCAAGGTATTAATACCGATGTGCCAGTTTATGCTTTTAACAAAGCAATCGACGGTAGAACAATGAGTTTTGAACTTGTGTCTACAGCGTTTGCCGGCCAAGATTATATCTACGAAGAAACCCCAAGGGTAGGCAATCATCTAGCATTTTTGTATAGAGATGACGGTCGTGGAGCAGCAAGTTCTAATTCTGGTTTCTTCCTGCATTTCCGTCAAGGTACTCTCAATCAAGGCACGTTTACAATTACACAACCTAATAATAATGAATCAATTGATATTGATGCTATCAATATTAATGACTCAGATGTATGGCTACACCGATTAGATAAGAATGGTTTAGAATCAGAAGAATGGGCAAAAGTTCCTAGTTTTGAAGGTAACAATGTTATCTATAACAGTTTAAAGAAGAATATTAAAAATATTTACGGAGTGGTTAGTCGTACAGGTGATAGAATTAGCCTAGTATTCAGCGACGGCACTTTTGGTAACTTACCATTGGGTTCATTTAGAACCTATTACAGAACTAGCAATGGATTGACTTATACAATTAATCCAAAAGATATGAAGGGGATCACTGTTGATATTCCTTATGTATCTAATGTAGGTCAGCGTGAAACATTGACTGTTACTTTAAATTTACAAACAACTATTAATAATTCAGTTTCTACGGAAAGTAATGAAAATATTAAGGCCAATGCACCTGCAACTTACTATACTCAGAATAGAATGATTACAGGTGAAGATTATAATATTAGTCCTTTGTCTGTTAACCAAGACGTTGTAAAAATTAAATCTGTTAATAGATCAAGCAGTGGTATTAGTAGATATTTTGACTTAAAAGATCCCACTGGCAAATATAGTTCTACAAACTTATTTGCAAATGATGGAGTAATATATAAACAAAATTATACAACCTCAATTAACTTTACCTATAGTTCAAGAACAGATATTGAGGGATTTATATACAACAAAATTATTGATACACTTAAAAATAAAAATTTAAGAAACTTTTACTATGAGAAATTTTCAATATTGCCGTATGATAATTTGAATATTGTTTGGCATCAAATAACTAAAGACACTAATGAATCTACAGGTTATTTTGAATCTAAAGATGATCAAACAAAGTATAAATTAGGTTCTTATACTACTAGTAATTTAAAATATATACAAGTCGGATCTCTCATTAAATTTATAGCCCCAGCTAACAAATATTTTCAAACAGATAACAACAACGATCTAGCAGATATACCAGCGGCTGGAATTCCTCTAAACGGCTCTACATCCATATGGGCTTCGGTAGTATCAGTTGTAGGTGATGGCACTGCTGAAGCAACTAACGGTGTTGTAACTTCTACTGGTCTTGGACCAGTGATTTTAAATCAAATAATACCAGGCGGCTCTGCTGCCCAATTATCTCAAGTTATCCCTAAATGGCGTGCAACTATAGATCCGACAGTAGTTTTTACAATGGTTGATTTAATTTTTGCCAATAAAACATTTGGATTGAGATATGCTGCTGACACTGCCTCGTGGGAAATTATTTTTGAAACTAATTTAGATTCTAAATCTAATTTCAATCTAGGAAATCAGGGAGATGATTCTAATAAAAATTTAGATTCTAGTTGGTTGATACTGTTTACTACAGACACAGAGAAGTACACAGTAACTAGTAGATTATTACGTTATATTTTTGAAAGCAAGGCACAGATTCGTTTTTACTTTGATAGTACTGATAAAGTTTATGATAGCACTACAAATCTTATAGTCAAAGATAAAATTAATATTTTAAATATAAACACTAATCCTGATAACACTACGCCGTTAAGTTTAGATTTAAATTGGGAAATTAACGATGATTTTAAGGGACTTGACGGTTATAAAGATACTAAAAAAATTGAAATAGTATTTGCTGATTCAAACGATGACGGAATTGTTGATAGACCAGATTTGTTTCTAACATTAGTAGCGCCTCCGTCAGTTACAGATACAATACTACAACCAAAATATATTGTCCAAGAAAAATATAAAATTGAAGAAGGGCAAGAAGATTATAGATATGTAGATAATAGTTCTGAAACTGTGATAATTTTGAGATCTGAATCAAGTGCTAATGCTGCGGTTGAGGCAGCTGTTAATGGGCAATATTTTTATTTTATTGATACTAATGTTGTTAAGAAACTTGATAGAACAAAAACACCACAGTTAGTTGTATCATTGGACTACAAAGCCTTTGTAGGCAGAGATAATATTAAATTTCAATATGTACACAGTGCAGATTATGAATCAAGAATTGATCCAGGCATGAGTAACATTATTGATATTTTTGTATTAAGTAAATCATACGATGTACAATTTAGGCAGTGGATTTCTGGTAGCAGAGAGTATGAGCCGTTGCCACCTAGCTCCGATAGTCTATATCAAACACTTGCTCCAAGTCTAAATCTAATTAAATCAATAAGTGATGAAATTATCTATCATCCTGTGAGATACAAAGTGCTATTTGGACCAGATTCATCTCAGGACCTACAGGCAACATTTAAAGTAGTAAAAAATTCAGCACAGGTTTCTAGCGATAACGAAATTAAAGCCAATGTGTTGTCGGCAGTAAATGAATTTTTTGCTTTAGAAAATTGGGACTTTGGAGACAAGTTCTACTTTTCAGAAATGTCAACCTATGTAATGAACAGGCTTGCACCATTGATTACTAATTTTATCATAGTACCAAAGTCGAATAATTTAACGTTTGGCAGTTTATTTGAAATATCTGCTGAATCTGATCAATTGTTTATCAACGGAGCATCAGTTGACGATATTGAAATTATTACAAATATTACAGCCAGCACTATTAAATCATCAGGAAGTATTGTAATTTCACCTACAGCACTACTACAACAAAATATTACAAGCGCATAAGCGGAGATTAAATGAACAACGATCAATCTGAAAATCCAGTTCCAATTTCAAAAAATAGTAAAAGAAGAAATTCTGAACTATTGCCAAGATATTATAGAACTGATTCTAATAAAAAATTTGTTCAAGCTACTCTTGACCAACTTACTCAGCCAGGCGCCGTAAGAAAAGTTACAGGGTTTATTGGTAGAAGAAATGCTAAATCATCTACTACTAACGATATTTTTGTTGAAGCAGTTAATACACAGCGTAAAAATTATCAGCTAGAGCCAAGCCTAGTGTCAACAGATACACTGGGTAATGTAGAATTTTATAAAGACTATATTGATTATATAAATCAACTAGGGGTGTTCGGCGCAAATATCGATAATCATGAACGTCTAAATCGCCAAGAGCTGTACTCTTGGAATCCTCATGTGGACTGGGACAAATTTGTTAACTTCCAACAATATTACTGGCTACCATACGGACCTCCGGTCATTAATGTCTATGGGTTACAACAAAAAATTGAGAGCACCTATACAGTAAAGATAGATGACGCTGGCGGATATAAAGAATATCTTCTTACTCCTAACGGGTTAGATAGAAATCCGCCTTTAAAACTGTATAGAGGCCAAACATATCACTTTGAAATTGACAGTCCAGGCGAGCCATTCAGCATCAAAACTGATCGAACTGCCGGTGTGGTTGATCGATACAATTGGGGGAATGATACTACATACGCGGTAGAGTCCGGCACGATCACAATAAAAATTCCTGAAAAAGCCCCCAATGTTCTTTATTATGTTAGTGAGAACGATCCTAATCTAGGAGGGATTTTTAAAATATATGACATTAAAGAAAATACTGCGATTGATGTTGAGAACGAAGTAGTAGGTAAAAAAACATTCAAATTATCTGACGGTACTCAGTTAAGCAATGGAATGAAATTGCAATTTAAAGGTAATGTTACTCCTGAAAATTATAAAACTGGCCAGTATTATGTAGAAGGTGTTGGTACAAGAATACAATTAATTCTTGAAAACGATCTAGAACTTATTACTAGTAGTACAGATAGTTTTGATGTACCATTCGATGATGGTCCTTTTGATCAGTACTCATTTGATGTTGCTACAACCTATAGTTCATCTAAAGACTATGTTATTATTAATCGAGGAAGTAAAGATAGAAACCCGTGGGCACGTAACAATCGATGGTATCATAAAAGTGTAATCGAAACAAGTTATACAGTTAATGGACAAATTGCAAGTTTAGATCAAGATGCTAGGGCGCTTCGTCCTATTATCGAGTTTGAAGCTGGTATAAAATTATATAATTTTGGATTAGAAGCTACTATTGACGTTGATCTCATAGATACGTTTACTACAGATGTATTTTCAAATATTGAAGGGCAAACTGGGTATATTGTTGATGGTATTAATCTAACTCAAGGACAGCGTGTACTATTTTTAGCCGACACTGACATACTTGTAAAAAATAAAATTTATAGGGTAGACTTTGTTAGAGTCACTCCTCCGGGAGAATCTTTTCAACGTCAGATACATTTAGTTGAAGAAGCTATACCCATAGAAAATCAATCAATAATAGTTAAATTTGGTGTTAATAATCAAGGATTGACATATTATTATAACGGCACAACTTGGACTAAAGGGCAACAAAAAACCGGAGTTAATCAAGCACCGTTGTTTGACGTAGTTGATGCGGATGGTTATAGTTATGGAGATATCACTGTATATGACAGCACCAGTTTTATCGGAACAAAACTTTTTTCTTATAAAATAGGCACTGGCACTAACGACAGTAAGTTAGGATTTCCATTATCTTACAAGAATATTAATAATATTGGCGACATTGTTTTTAATTTTAACCTGTTAAGCGACACGTTTGTTTACAAAAGAGTTATTGATGTAACAACACAATCCATTGCTGTTGGAAAACTAGTGAAATTTAATAGTTTAACTGACATATCATATGTGTCTGGTTGGGAACGTAGCAGTGTTATCCGTTATCAACCAGTGGTAAGAATTTATAGAGACCCTGATAAGACAAACAATTTTGATATAGATGTTTACGATAATATAACTGCCCTTGCTGATCTTGAAGTTAGGGTTTATATTAATGGAAAAAGATTAGATCAAAAATATTGGGAAATTAAAAACGGTACTAGATTTAAGTATGTCTATTTTAATGTAGACATTATGACGGCTGCCGGAATTGATTATCAAGCAACCGATGTTATAACATTAAAAACTTTTTCCTCACAAGTAAAAAATTCAAACGGATATTACGAGCTTCCTATAAATCTTCAAAATAATCCAATGAATGAAAACCCTGTTGAGTTTACATTAGGTGAAGTTATTGATCATGTAGATTCGATTATAGATAATCTAGATAATTTTAACGGTGAATATCTTGGCGCAAGCAATCTAAGAGATTTAGGCAATGTTAGTCCTTATGGTACAAGATTTGTACAACATGAAGGGGCTTTGCCTCTAGCTCTTTATCATATTACTAATAAAACAAATAATATTCTTAAAGCCTTGGAGCAAGCAAGAAACGATTACGGTGCATTTAAACGTAATTTTATAAACATCTCAGAAAATCTAGGAATTGATACAGATACCGTTCCGTTCGTTGATTTAATTTTAACCGAAATTAATAAGAATAAACCTAAGATATCGTCTTATTATTTTAGTGATATGATTCCAACTGGACCAGCTATTACTACAAACATAACAGTAGTTGACTATAGAACTAAAACATATCCATTGACTGAAACATATAGTTTAGATACTTTATCTTCTAAAGCTGTACTAGTTTATATCAATAGTAATCAATTATTGTATGGAATAGACTACACATTTCACTCTGATGGGTTTATAGTATTAACTAACAGCGCAGTGGTAGCCAACGATGATACAATCACTATTGTAGAATATGAAAGTACAGACGGCAGTTATGTTCCGGCTACACCTACTAAGTTAGGAATGTGGCCAAAATTTGAGCCTAAAAAATACTTAGACACTAGCCTTTTAACACCTAGAGAAGTTATCCAGGGGCATGACGGTAGCATAGTCTTGGCTTATGGAGACTATAGAGATGATCTACTTTTAGAATTAGAAAAAAGAATTTTTAACAATATAAAAGTAAATTATAATACTGATATCTTTGATGTTAATGATTTAATACCACGTTATAGTCAAGTTGGTGATTATTCTTTAGATGAATTTAATAAAGTGTTAGCACCTTCTTTCTATCAATGGACTACCTTGATTAATAGAGATTTTTCAAAACCTTTATCGTACGATCAGTATAATCCTTTAACTTTTAATTATAGAGGATTATCTGCTCCAGATGGGAGAGAATTACCAGGTTATTGGAGAGGCATATATCGTTGGATATATGACACTGATAGACCCAATATATGTCCGTGGGAAATGTTGGGATTTAGTATTGTGCCGTCTTGGTGGGTTGAACAATATGGTCCAGCACCTTATACATCGGATAACAAGGTTATGTGGCAAGATATTAGCGAAGGTATAATTAAGGTTCCAGGACAACCAGTGTATCGAAATCCAAAATACGTTAAACCTTATTTGACTAACTATTTGCCAGTTGATCAAGACGGGAATATTGTTAGCCCTACAGACAACAATCTAGCCAGCGGCCTTGTTACAGAAATAACAGGACAAGATTTTATATTTGGAGATGTTAGTCCAATAGAAAGTGCGTGGCGCAGAAGTTCGTATTATTCTTTTAGTATAATTTCAACTCTTTTACTAACATATCCTGCTAAAGTTATGGGTGTATTGTTTGATCGTTCAAGAATTTATCGAGATGTGTCTAATCAAATAGTTTATAAAGACACTCAGTTAAGACTTCGTTTGGAAGATATTATTATTCCAAGCATCTACACCGACACTGAAAGAGTGCAAACTGCCGGACTTGTAAATTACATTGTTGACTATATTCAACACGACAATCAACGATCTTTAGATCAGTACAAGTATGATTTACTCTATAGCAAGATGCAGTTATCTTATCGTGTTGGAGGATTTACTGAAAAAGAAAGATTTAATATACTGTTAGATTCAAAATCTCCTACAGCAGTTAGTGGAATTTATGTTCCTCAAGAAAATTATTCAGTATTTTTAAATTCTTCTAGTCCTATAAAGAAGTTAGTTTACAGTGGTGTAATTATAACAAAATTATCAACTGGATTTGAAGTAAAAGGGTATAGCAAATCTAGTCCCTACTTCTACTATTATGGATGGACCTCGCCCGGATATAGCATAAACGTAGGCGGCATCAGTGAATCTTTTACTGAATGGGCACCTAATCAATTGTACTCCAGCGGAAAAATAGTTAAGTATGGCACTACTTATTATAGGGCATCATTAACACATACTTCAAATGATACATTTAATCCTTTAAATTATAGCTCATTACCCTCACTTCCTATTAACGGCGGCAAAACAGTCCTTATTAGAACTGCATGGGATCGGACCACTCCTATCACGGCTGCATACAGTACTAAATTTAGAACAATACAAGAAGTTGTAGATTTTTTAGTAGGGTACGGAGAATATCTAAAAGATCAAGGTTTTGTATTTGATGAATTTAATGCAAACATAGGAGAAATTTGTAATTGGGTAACTAGTGCTAAAGAATTTTTATTCTGGACCACTCAGAATTGGTCAAGCGGCGTAGAAAAATGGGAAGATTGGTTACCAACCGATAGTTATCAAGCAGGGGAGATTGTAAAGTTTGATGGCGATTATTACAAGGCAGAGGTGGCCATAGATGCTAGCGATTTATTTTTAGAAAATAATTGGACTAAACTAGACGGATTATCAACAGTTGGTGCAAGTGTTCTAGCATTAAGCCCATCGGCTAACACTATAATTATTAATTCTAAATTATCAGTTATTGATGATATTAAAGATCAATTTAATGTATATGAATTTTTTAAAGTAGACGGCACTAAATTAGATGAAGATTTTTTAAATTCTTATAGAGATGATAACCAATCATCTTATACTACAACCGGCGATGGGATATACGGAGCAACATTTTATTTTGTGCAAAAAGAACATGTGATATTATTAGATAATTCAACATTATTTAATGACACGTTGTATGATCCACGTACAGGTTACAGACAAGAAAAAATAAAAGTACTAAGTTATGTATCAACTGGATGGAATGGCGGATTTAATATTCCCGGCTTCATCTATGATCAAGCAGTGATAAAAGATTGGGAATCTTGGATAGCCTATAATATAGGTGATACTGTTAAGTATAAAGAGTTTTACTACAGCGCAACTAGCAAATTGATTGGAACAAGTGATTTTGTAAGTGAAGACTGGGTTAAATTATCTAAAAAACCTACATCTAGATTACTGCCTAACTGGTCATATAAAGCAGAACAATTTACTGATTTTTATAGTTTAGACAGTGATAACTTTGATGTAGGACAACAAAAAATTGCACAACATTTGATAGGTTATCAGAAACGTCAGTATCTTGAAAATATTATTAAAGACGATATTAGTGAGTATAAGTTTTATCAAGGGATGATTATTGAAAAAGGTACTCAGAATGTTCTTAATAAATTATTTGATGTACTAAGTGCTGATAATCAAGAAAGTCTCACGTTCTTTGAAGAATGGGCTGTTCGTGTAGGACAGTATGGTGCTATTGATACGTTTGAACAAATTGAGTTTGAATTAGACGAAAGCCTATTTAAAAACAAACCGCAGGCGTTTGAGCTAGTTAATAACATAGACTCTAACCTAGTTGACTTTGTAATTAGACAAACGCCTAACGACGTCTACTTAAAACCAATGAGCTACAATTCAAATCCGTGGCCAATTAATAATAATTACAGTCCTTATCTAAGAACTCCCGGTTATATTAGAATAGACGAAGTTGCAGCCAATGTGGATACTCTAGCTGACCTGTTAACATACGATGTCACTGAGTTTTCTCCAGGTGATTATGTGTGGACAGCTTTTGAAAATCCATCAGTCTATTGGAATATCTATAGGATCACTGATACAGAAAGTAGTGTTTCTCTATTAGAGTATACAGATACTACTTTATCGATAACAGTAGATTCAGTAAATTATTTAGAAGAAGGTGATTATCTAGGTTTAACTGGTATAACCGACGTACAAGGATTTTACAAAATTGATAGTATTGTTGGCGACATCATTAATGTAACAGCAACGATTGCTGACTTTCCAACAGTGATAGTCTATGATGATAAGATTAAAGTATATTACTTTGACAGTCAAAAGATAGACAACATCGATGATATAAATGTAGAAATTCCTAAAAAGATTAAAGATAACGAACTACTGTGGGTTGACAATAATGGACAAGGCAAATGGGCTGTTTATGAGTACGATCTAGTTTATTCAGCAGCTAGTAACATACAAAATAAAGATTCTGCTAACGGGTTAGAATTCGGCAAGGTTCTAGCTATTGACCCAGCGGCATCTACACTTGCAGTATCTACCGCTAAAAATAGTGTTGTAATTTATAATCGTGCTGGCTATAGTTCCTCTTGGACAAGAAATCAAAATATTAATTTAACATTTAATTATGTGTCAGCATATGATCCACCTAATGCGTTTTGGCACGATACCCCTCTAGGATCCTTTGGACATAGTATCTCAATATCTAATGATAAAAATTGGTTAGCCATTGGATCTCCCGAGTCGGGAAATATACTATCAAAAGACGGTGAAAACAAAGCTGAATATACTATAGTTAGATCTTCATTATCGTTTGACTCAGATCCTAACTCTAATGCCACAGGTGCTGCAATCGCCGATAATTTATATGTTAGAGTACCACAAGGTGGTAATGTTATAAATTATTATCAAGCAGTACCGCACGTTACAGCCACAGTGGTGTCTACGGTCAGCGGCACAAATCAAATAACTCTTACTAGCACAGACGGCATCCATATAGGTATGCCGGTAGTACTCAATGGCACTGCATTTGGCAATTTAGTATCAAGTGTAGGTCCGTATTATGTAAAGACTCTAGTTAACGAATATAAAATTACTATTAGTGCCACAGCTGATATAAATGATCCTGATGTAGAAGACAGTGTTGGTGCAGCTTTAACTTTAACAACTGCTCAATTTGATATCGAATATCAAGGAATCTATCAAACTAATGAAACCTATGTTCTCAATAACATAGTTTTATATGACCATGTACTGTATAAATGCACAGTTAATTCTTCAACTGAGGGCGATTTTATTTTAGCAGAATGGACTGAATATGATGTACCTTCTGCTACTTTAACTGCCACCATTGGAAATCTTACCACAGTGGCCACTGCAACTACACCTCAAGTTTCCGGTATTGATAAAGGATACATTACGGTTGGTACAACTAACGGTATGGTTGTAGGAATGAGATTACGATTTTTTGGATCTTCGTTTGGTGGAATAGATCCAACAACTACTTATTATATTAAATCCATTTATAGTGCCACAATAATTACAATTAGTGAAACCTTAGGTGGGAATACTTTTGGTATTCCTACTGTGCCCGGTGGTTCATATGCTATGACAGACGACACTGGTAAAATGACAGTGGTTGTTAACAGTGAATTTTCTGATGCAGGCCATATCCCATCACACGAGTTGATTACTGGTTATGATAATACTGAATATAAAATGCATGGGAATAATTGTTTAAAATATGTTGCTAAAACTAGTGGACTTGATAATCAAGGTATAGTTTGTTTATATAAACTTAACATCGCTAATGAATATTCATTATACAGAGTTATCTTATCACCTAATGTAGCTGCCGACGAAAAGTTTGGATCAACTGTAAAATTTGCAGATGATAATAAACTAATTGTTGCTGCCGAGTTAAACAATGCTGCTGGCAGACTTTACGAGTTTAACTATACTGTTGAGAATGATATCCTGCAATGGACTGCTGTGGGCGTTTCATTCGGGTCATCCGCAGCAGCCGCGGATTATTTTGGAAATACAGTTGCTACATCTAAAGATGGATCAACTATTGCAGTCACAGCCTACGGTAACGGCACTGGAAAAATATTTGTATACTCAGCAGATGATACATTAATTGATGATATATCATTAGCAACCTCTGCAGATTATAGCGTTACTGTGTCAAACGACGGAACATATATTGCTGTAGGAAATAAAACTACTAGCACTAATCAAGGAAGTGTTACTATCTATAAACTGGTTAACGATTCTTATACCGTATATCAAACTATAACAAGTAGACTACCAGAAGGATCTGAAGGATATGGCGCAAAAGTTGCCTTCATGAACAATGATGAAACTCTTGTAATTTCTAGTGCCAACGGTGATACTATACAAAATGGTTCAACTGTCACTGACTCTGGAAGGATTGACGTCTATGATAGATATTCTACTAAATGGGTGTTTGCTGAAAGTTTAACAACTACTAATGTTAATAATGATGATTACGGTATTGAATTAGTAGCTGCAAACAATTATATTATTGCTAGTGCATCTAACGCAACTGATGCCACATATACTACTTCAGGTAAGATTTATTCTTACAACAAGGTACCAAATGTTTATTCTTGGACTGCTACACGGACAGAAACTGACAAAATTGACTTACGTAAAATTAAACAAATTTTCTTGTACAATAAAAAGACACAGAAATTAATTTCTTATCTTGATGTAATTGATCCAATACAAGGAAAAATTGCAGGCATAGCCGAACAAGAAATTAAATTTAAAACATATTATGATCCAGCAATCTACACTGTTGGAACTGAAACACTAAACATCGATGACGGACAAGCCTGGACTACGGCTAATGTTGGTACGTTATGGTGGAACTTGACAAGAGCTAAGTTTTTAGACAGTTATAATGGTGACAGTGTTTATAGAAACTCTACCTGGAATACACTCTACGAGACAGCCAGTATCGATATCTACGAATGGGTAGCGTCAAGTCTTCTTCCTGACGATTGGGATGCTATTGCTGATACTGAAGAGGGATTCACTGCTAGTATTAGCGGTACTAGTTTATATGGAAATTCTGCATATAGTATTAAACGTACATATGATAATGTTTCCAAGAGTTTTAGAAACACTTATTACTTCTGGGTAAAAAATAAAGTTCTTATTCCGGAAGTCAAAGGACGAAAGTTATCTGCAAAAGATGTGTCTAATCTTATAGCTGATCCTAAAGGATACGGTTACAAGTATGTTGCATTTACTGGAACAAATACCTTTAGTTTAGTCAATGTAGAAAATTTATTAGAACACACTGATATTAACTTATATGTCGAGTATTGGGTAGTTGATGATTATACAATTAATAGTCATGATCAATGGAAATTGATCAGCAATAGTATTAACACTAACATACCAACATCTATTGAAACTAAATGGATAGACAGTCTCTGCGGAAAAGACGCTAATGGTAGACGAGTTCCAGACGTTGAGCTACCCCCTAAATTACGTTACGGCATTGAAAATCGACCCCGCCAGAGCATGTTTGTTAACAGATTTGAAGCACTAAAACAATACTTTGAGCGTGTAAACGCAACAATGCTACAACATATTATTGTTGAAGAAAAAGATATTACCGCGTTGGATAGCTACGAATTAGAACCAAATAAAATTCTTGGACAGTACGATGTAGTTGTAGATTACGACATAGAATTAAGAACCATTGGGGTAACCGCTGTTAGATATCCTTCTTTAACTCCTATAATTATTGATGGTAGGATAACAGAAATCATTATTAATAATCCTGGATCGGGATACGTCTATGCTCCATATCTAGAAATTTCTGGAACTGGAATTGATGCTAAAATTAAAACAGTGTTAAATGTCAGCGGCGGAATCAGTGGAGTTATTGTAGAAAATTCTGGTGAAGGTTATACAGATGATACTGTTTTAACTTTAAGACCATTTTCTGCACTTGTACATTTTGATTCGCAGGCCCTTGAAAGATGGAGCATTTATTCTTATGACCCGGACTCTCTTACTTGGACACGAGTAAAGAGTCAAGGGTATGATGTTAGAAAATTTTGGGATTATGTAGATTTTTATAATAATGGATACAGTCAATTTACTCCTGCAAACTTTTCTTTAAATTCTATCTATGAACTTAATCAAGTGACTGTAGAAATTGGGCAACTGGTTAAAATTAAAAACGTAGGTACTAGTGGTTGGTTATTATTAGAAAAATATGCAACCAGTACTTCATCAGACTATACTCGATCTTATAAAGTAGTTGGTAGAGAAAAGGGGACTATACAGTTTTTAAATACACTTTACAGTTTTAGAAATACTGGTATTGGTTATGATGGTCCCTCTTATGATGGTACTGGTTATGATAATTCAGCAGAGACTGAATTAAGAATTATTTTAGAATCAATTAAAAATAATATTCTAACTGACGATTTAAAACAAGAGTATCTCAATACATTTTTTGCTTGCTTACGATATGTTCATTATGAACAACTGTATGTTGACTGGGCATTTAAAACAAGTTTTATTAAAGCGCAACATAACGTAGGCGAGTTAAAAGAAACAGTTACCTATAATAATGACAATTTAACTGATTTTGAATCTTACATTTCTGAAGTTAAACCTTACAGAACAAAAATTAGAGAATTTGTTAGCTCATATTCTAAAACAGATGTTGCTCGATCAGTTGTAACTGATTTTGATTTACCTCCGATCTATGAAAATGGTAGATTTACCACAGTTCCAGCAACGGTAATAGATAATGAAATAATCAGTGATTCTGCATTTATTAACGAATATCCTTGGAAGAACTGGACTGATAATATAGGATTTCAAATTACAGAAATTATTATTAATGATGGAGGCTCTGGGTATATAAGCACTCCTGTGGTTATTATACAAAGTGACAGCGGATCCGGAGCCACTGCTCGAGCCTACTTAACTAACGGAAAAGTTGCAAGGATATCTTTAATTAAGAAAGGTAGCGGTTATCTAACAGTTCCGTCAGTGTCATTTGAAGGTGGTCTTGATTCAAATGGAGTAAGTGCAAGTGCAAGTGCTAGGATTGGCAACAGTCTTGTGAGATCAAACTATACAAGAATTAAATTTGACAGAATTACTAGCCAATATTATATAACTGAACTACAAGAAATTGAATCAGGCGACACAGATTCTGCATTTGTTGGAACCGGAAGTAAAACTCAATTTATCCTAAGATGGAGTCCAAGTATTAACCTAGTCGACTCGGAAGTACTAATTGACGAAGTTTCTGCTCTTAGAAACTCTTATATACTGTCCAGCAAAAAGACCACAACTAGAGGATATACAAGTTACTATGGATTACTAACCTTCTTGACAGCACCGGCCAAGGGGTCTGTTATTAAGATTACATATCTAAAAGATTTTAATTATTTGTCAGCAGCTGACAGAATCAATTGGTACTACAAACCAGGAACTAATGAATTTGGAAAACAGTTAGGACAACTAATGCGCGGCGTCGACTACGGCGGAGTGCAAATTACTGGAATTGGATTTAACATTGCCCAAGGTTGGGGAAGTACTCCTTGGTTCTCAGACGGGTGGGATTCTCAAGATCCTAACTTTGATGACTACATTGTCACAGTGGGAGCTAACAGTAAACAGATCAATACTACGGCTATTCGAACATACAGCTATGGAAATATTATTGAAGTAAGTTCTACAACTAATATTGAAACAGGTCGATTACTTGAATTTACTGGTAATTCGATCGGCGGCATTGCCACTGACAGTGTTTATTATTGTGCATCGGTTGCGCCTAAAAGTCCTGTCTCAATATACTCTATAAAACGAGTTGGTACTAGTAAGATTACTTCTTTTAGAAGATTAAGTCTTGAAGGTATTAGTGTGATAACAACTGATATTCCACACGGATTAGCTTCTAGTCAAATAATTAATATTGAAGGTATTGACCTTCCAGACTTTAATCAAGTTGGGATTGAAATTTATGCAGTTAGAAATGACTATGAATTTACATATATAAATCCGGGTGATGAAGTTCCGTTAACGGTATCAACCTCGCCAACTGTCACGGTTACACTAGCAACTTCTCCAGTCGGGCCAGCTGAAGTTGTAGGCACAATTAATGATGGAGCAACAACTAATCCGGGATATGTTTTAACGGTAACTGGCGTTACTTCTGGAACACTTTCTGTGGGACAATTAATTACCGGCGGCAGCGTTTTAGAAGGTACATATATTCTTTCTTTAGGAACTGGCGCAGGTGGACTAGGAACCTATACTGTAAATCAACAACAGGCTGTGACTAGCCAAACAATAAATGCAACAGCAGTTGCAACATTCTCTTTTGCAGTCTTAGGAGTTCCGTTGGCGCAAGGATATAAATTTACAGTCAGTGGCAATGACAATGAAGATTATAACGGGGAATTTGTTGCTACAGTTAGAACACTGTCAACCGTTTGTCTAGCATATCCAACTAACCCAGGAATTTTTGGATCAGACCCGACTATTATTGAACCTTCGGGATTTGTTTCAGCCGCAGTTCCAACAGTGTATGTGAAAACCCAAAGTTCTCATGGACTGGTAACTGGTAACAAAATTAATTTAAATGCTGGTGCTAATTACAGTGAATATACAGAAAACGGAATAATTGTAACAATAACAGACAGCGATGAATTTACTTATACTAGTTCTGGGCTTTCGGCAAACACCGTAATCCTTCCGGCAGGTACATTTACAGCAATACCGTCCATAACAGTTAGTAGTACAATTAATGGTGCATTATTAACAGTATCTAATGACATTGACTCAATGACTGTTAAAAATAAAACATACCCAGTTGACCTGCCTTACGTACCTGAACAAGCAGAGTTGATAAACATATATTATAGAGCAGTGAACAATATTCGTTACGTAAGAATTGACGATGAGCAATATGTGGGACAAATTATTTTTACAAAACCCGATGTAATCATGCCTACTTTTGAAGGTGACGGAGTTGCTAAGTCTATTGGTATTCCAAATACTTTAACTGTAACCTCTGGTGATAGCTTTATATTTAGAAGAACAAATAGTGATGGATCAGTTAGGCCTCAAGATATGGACTATGATACAGAGTTAGCTGGTGGAGATTTAACCTATAATACTGCTACTGGTATTGCTGCCGACGATATCATTATTGACGGTGATGATCTTATTTCTCAAACAAACAGCGAAGGTCCAGAAGAGTTTATACCGGGGCAGGTGTCAGATGCTCTAGCAGTCAAAGTTTATACTCGTCCTACAGACGGTTCTGCAAAAATGTTGGTAAAAAATTACATCTATGACGGAGCAAGAACTGTCTACAACATAGGTCAAACACCAAATTCTCCAGATGCAGTAATTGTAAAAATATCATCATCTGATAGAATTTTGACGTCTAATGATGATTACACAGTTGACTACTCTAATAAAACAGTTGTTCTAAATACTGATATTATTGGAATTACTGGTGGCGAAACTATCAGCATTATCAGTGCAGGATTTAATGGCTCTAACTTATTAGACTTAGATTCTTTTGTAGCTGATGGACTAACAAGCGAATTTATCACTAAAGCACCTTGGTCAAGTACACTAACCTCTTTAGTCTATGTGAACGGTGAAGTGTTAGATTATGTTCTATTTAAAACTAGCAGTAGCTACGAATCTGCTAATGTTGTAGGTATTAGATTTGGATTAAACTTAGATGCTGGCGCAATTTTAAATTATGTTATAACATCATCAAGTGAGCAGTCATACAGTGTTATGCAAAATGAAACATTTGAAACTGATGGTATTTCTCAATCTTATCAATTAGTTAGTAAAGTAGGAGTTAGTGCGCCCCTAGCATCAAATATACTGGTGTTATCTGATGTTGGCACAATATATCTACCGCCAATTAACGAATATTTTACTATTGATACTAAGGTAACTTATACAATACCAAAAGCAAAAGTACAACCATATAGTGTAACAGTTCTTAGAATATCTGCCTACATTGATGGAGTTGAATTAGATAAGTTAACTGATTATTCTATCAATCCAGCTGGTGTGTCAGTTACACTAAAGAAATCTGTACGTGTTGCTAATGTAGGAAAACAGTTAACAGTTAGTGTAATCTATGAAAATAGTTACAGTTGTGATGGAACAACTATACTTTTTGACTTGACTCCAGATGCTGGCCAGACTATTAGTGTAATCAGTTTTTATAAGCACGATATTTTAGACATTAAACAAACATCAAGAACAGTTAGTTCAAATATATCATTTGATCCAGCATCGTTAGAAGTGTTTGATTATCTAAGTGTGTATGGCAAAAATATTAAACTGCCTCGTCCAGTAATCGATAGTAGTTATGTTTGGTTAACTAAAAATGGTAAAATATTGCAACCAAACATAGACTATAAACTAAACTTAGATCTAACATCTGTTTATCTTGATCAACAACCAGCAACTGATGATAAATTTGCAATAATGACATTTAGCAATAATATTGTTGTTGACAGTTTTGCCTTTATGCAGTTCAAAGACATATTAAATCGTGTACACTATAAGAGATTGTCTGAAGCCCGACAAACTAAGTTAGCAGAAGATTTAAACTGGAATGACATGACTATAACGGTAGCTAGAGGATCAGTATTATCTAATCCAAATCCTGCTAAAAGATTACCCGGCATTATCGAAATTTTTGGCGAACGTATCGAGTATTACAAACGAGAAAAAAATGTGTTGAGTCAAATACGTCGTGGTACACTGGGAACAGGCATCCGTACAGTCTATGAAGCAGGTACTCTTGTGCAAGACATTGGTAAAACTGAAACTATTCCTTACAGAGATAATACCTACATTGAGCAACATACTACTTTATCAACCTGGAAGTCATCTTTAAATTACACATTAGGTGACATTGTTTCATATAACGGTTATAGATACGAATGTCTTGTTGCACATACCAGTGCAAATACATTTGAATCAATTAAGTGGACAAAAATAGGATCTGATCTAGAGTATTCATTTAAGGTTACACCAACCTTAGATACAAGCAGTGTTGATCTAAACAACAGCTGGTACAGAAAAACTATATTAGTTCCTACAACTGCTCAAGATGTTGAAATCGATAATTATTATGTAATTACTAAACTTGGAACAAGTGATTTTAGGACAGCTGGCGCATCTGCAAATCAAGTAGGTGTTAAATTCCGTGCAGGAATTGGCAATGTGACAGCTGGAAGTTTTGTAGTTGGTAATCAATATAAAATTTTTAAAATAGGTCGAACTAACTGGGTAGACATCGGTGCAGCCAGCACCACTGTAGTAACTGGATCAATTACAAGTAATACACTAACTGTTACTGATGTTACCTCTGGAGAACTAGCAGTGGGGACTTATATTACTGGTGACGATATAGTTTTAGGTACTTATATTACAGCATTTAACACTGGTGACGGTGGTGAAGGTACATATACAGTTAACTTTGGCCAAACAGTTGTCTCTACTACTATAACTGGCCAACCAGAAGTAGGAACAATATTTACTGCAACTGGCCCAGGCCAAGCCAACGGCACTGCACAATGGATAAAAGGTACTACTGGAACCGGTACACTGGATCTTGTTACATATCAAAGTGTTCCTAGAACCTACGGACAATCAAACGATATTGAAATGTTTGTCGGCGGCTATGACGTACAAGGGGAATGGATTTCTAGTCTAAGTTACAATATTGGAGATATAGTAGTTGTAGGCAGCTATAATTATAGCTGTATTACAGCACACACTAGCAGTGAGTCATTTATTGATGATATCGACAATTGGGAATATTTTACAGGAAATATTAGATTAAGTAAAGTTCCTTATAAAGTTCATAACGTAAAAAATCATTACGAAAGCCCTGAGGGAGATGTTCAATTTGAAGCTGAATTCTCTGTAGATGGTGAAAATAGCGCAGTGCGTCTAACAAATAGACTAACTGAAGGAACAAAAATTACACTAGTCAAGCGAACAGGCGCAGTATGGGCAGATTTGGGTGCATCTCTAGCACACTCTAACAATCCTATTGCTAAATTTATACGAGACAAATAATACCAGATAACTGGATAGATAAATACAATATAAAGAGAGTTTTAAAATGCAAAATAAGGATTTTTCCGGAGTTCATGTAGCAGGTCATATTAAAATATGGGATCCGTCTACTGATGAAATTTTTGTTAATAAACGTAATGCTATACATTACGAAAATATGAGTGTTGCCCTAGCAGATAGTCTTTCTAATTCTGGACAAGGATTCATATATCAAATGGACTTTGGTAATGGAGGAACTGCGGTAGACCCCACGGGCATCATTACATATCTAAGTTCAAATACTACTGGTACTAATTCTAGTTTATATAATAGAACTTATTACAAAGTAGTTGATGATAGATCTAGCACCAACGTTGATCCTACTAGGAATTTTGTTGAATCTAGACACGTAACAGGAACAAATTACACAGATATTTTTGTAACTTGTTTATTAGACTATGGCGAGCCCAGTGATCAACAAGCATTTGATAACACTACTAATAATGAGTCTGAGTATGTATTTGATGAATTAGGATTACGTTCATATAATTCAACTGGACAAAGTTTGCTACTAACACACGTGATATTTCATCCTGTACAAAAAAGTTTAAACAGACTAATACAAATTGATTATACTGTACGTATTCAAACACTAACTGGTTTGGCAGGAGTATAATATGAGTTATCAAGTTAAATTTACTGAAACTAATAACCCTGCAAAACAAATAATTACTGTCGATGATCAAACACTTGATCAGCAAACTGCGTTAACATTTGTAGGGAAAAATTTTCCAGGTTATGGATCGTATATTGCTGAAAATTTTCTCCACTTAATGGAGAATTTTGCTAATAATACCGCCCCGTCTAATCCTGTACAGGGGCAGTTATGGTTTGATAATTCTGCAGGTGAGAATCAATTAAAGGTCTGGGATAGTACTACTTGGTCATCAACTGGTGGTATTAAAAAATCCTCAAGTGCGCCGACAAATCCTAATAGCGGAGACCTTTGGTCCGACACTGCCAACCAACAATTAAAATTCTGGAATGGTTCTACATGGATTTTAGTGGGACCCCAGTTTAGTGCAGGTGTCAAAACCGGGCCTGAAATAGAATCAATAATTGATTTAACGAACAGTACTAATGTTGTAATTACTCTTTGGGTTGGCGGCATACGGACTGCCATAGTAAGTAGCACAACTTTTATACCTAAATCAACAATAGTAGGTTTTAAGGAAATTAACAAAGGTATCAATTTATCGTCGACTGATGCAAATAGCACTACTTCACCAATTAAATATTGGGGTACAGCACAGAGGGCAAACGCATTAGTTGTTGGTACTACATCAGTTGATCCTGCTAATTTTTTACGCAGCGATAAAGAAACGCCCAGTGCTGTTAAATTCAGTATTAGATCTAACGACGGTTTACAAATAGGTAACGATTTGTCGTTTGTGTTAAAAGTAGATGATGCAAGATCAACAATTTGGAATAGAACATCGGGATCCAGTATAGATTTTAAAGTAACTACTGACACGGGAGATCAAATAGCTGTCCGTATCAACAGTGTAACAGCTAATGTTGGTATTAATAAACTTGATCCAACTGAACAATTAGACGTATCTGGAAATATCAGAACAGACAGCCGATTATTAGTCACCGGCACACAAGATGCATCAACGTTGTCATCGGGGAGTATCAACACACTTGGTGGCGCAGTTATCAATAAGTCATTAAAAGTTGGTGCAAACGCCCGTATCAATGGTATATTATATGTGGATAGGATTGATGCTCAAGGTGCTCCTATAGTCGGCACAGCCTTAATGCCTGGCAGTATAGAAGCTAATAGTAAATATGATATTGGATCTGAAACAATCAAATTTAGAAATGTATATGCTGATTATTTTTATGGTAACGTCATTGGAACTTTCACAGGAACATTAGGCGGCAGCACCATAGCTGGCGCAGCAAATAAACTAACCAGTGCAACTAATTTTACAATATCAGGAGATGTAAGCTCAACTGGTTTTAGCTTCAACGGCCAAACAGATGGAGGAGCAGTTAACTTCAGTACTTCTATTAGTTCTAATTTTATTACTAATAAAGCAGTATTAGAAGACCCAACTACACTTAGCACTGTCGTTTTAGCCACAGACGAGATGTTGGTTTACCGTCCTAATACTACTGATTTAAAGAAAACAACAAAAGAAAAGTTTTTTGACGGGGTAGCTCTAGTGCCAGTAGGTGCAATTATGCCGTATGCCGGGGCAACCTTACCAAGCGGTTATCTTTTCTGTGACGGTAGTGAGGTGTCAAAGGCCACGTATAATTTATTGTATTCTAAAATAGGAGATCTTTATAAAGGTGCTGGTAGTTTAATTGGTGCTGGAACATTTAAGCTGCCAGATTTAAGAGGAAGATTCCCACTGGGTAAAGATAACATGGATAATACCACGTTACCGGATATTACTACACAGGATTCTGTTGATAGTCCAATACCTATCACAGTTGACGCCGGCGGCGGCCTAGCAGAACGGGTAGCTGAAGAATCTGCTAGATCTATAGGATCTGGGTCTGGATCATCTACAAAAACACTGACTGTAAACAATCTTCCAGAACATAAACATACGTTAAAAGGAACAACCGGAGGACAGTACGGAGCTATCGGTGATTCTACCTTTACTGATGCTAATACTGAGTTAACTGACGGCCTAGGCGGTGCCGCCAACGGTGCAAGACTACTAAAGAACAGTGGAGGAGTAGAAGTTGTTTCAGGAAGTTTAGGAACAGCTGTCAACATTATGAATCCATACTTAACAATTACATATATCATTTATACTGGTGCCACATCATGAGCAGCTACACAATAAACAAAACAGATGGATCTATCCTAACAGATAACATAGCAGACGGCACAGTCGATACAACCGCCACTGATCTTACTCTGATAGGAAAAAATGCAGTCAACTACGGAGAAGCATTTAACGAAAATTTTGTTCGCTTATTGGAAAATTTTGCTAGTAGTTCGTCTCCTCCTCAGCCCCTAGTTGGACAAATATGGTATGATACTAGTGACGAAAGGCTAAAAATTTATAATGGAGATGGTTTTAAGGTAACCGGTGGAACAATTTTATCTGCTACAGCCCCGTCAAATGCAGTTGCCGGCGACATCTGGATAGACACTGCTAATCAACAGTTACATTTTTACATTGACAGTAGCACTCACATAATAGCAGGCCCTTCCTATACTTCTAGTCAAGGTGTATCGGGACTACAAACAGTATCTGTTTTTGACACAGCAGAAAAAGAACATACTATCAGTATACTTTATAATGCTGATTTGTTAATCGGTATATTCAGTAAGGATGCGTTTACTCCGTCGCCTGCAATTAATGGGTTTACTGGGAATATAGTTAAAGGATTTAATCTAGGAAATGCCTCAGGATTACTATTTGACGTACCAGTTACCAGTGCTAGCCAACTGATAGACAGTGAAGATAATATATACACTCCTGATAATTTTGTAAAAACAACGGGTAGTTCTTTAATTGCCTACGATGAAGGTAGCGAAGCAACACTTACTATAGAAAGTGATAATCCTTTAATATTAGGCAGTTCACAAAATACAGAAATTATATCTGAATCTGCTGAATTTAAAATTCAAGGTAATGGCACTAATCAAAGTTTAACATTTGTAACTGATACAACAGAAGGTTATAAAGGTATTAAAATTTACAACACCGGTCTTAAAGTCATTCCTGCATATTTGTTTACAGGAGATGGAACAAATTTAGTTATAACATTTGGAAATTTAGACAATGGAGCAGTTGAAGAAATAGTTGAACCATATCAAGTAGGCGACGAGATAGAGATTTACTATTACACTATTCCGGGGATTGTTAGTTCTAAACAACTTTTTGAAACAGCAGTAATTACAGCTATTACAACAACCGCGGTGACTGTTACAAGTACAATTACATTAACTACCTATGATGACCCAGCTGAAACATTTTTTGGAGATCCATGGAACGGTGAACTAAGAAAATCGTTTTTACCTAGAGTTGGTATTCTAAATGACGAGCCTTTAGTAGAACTTGATGTAAACGGTAGAGGGTTATTTAGATCTGATCTAAGAGTCAAAGGCAACACGGTAGTAGAAGGAGATTTTACTGTTTTAGGAGACACTGTTACCAGTACTGATACTAGGATTTTAGATAATGTAATTACTCTAAATGACGGACAAGTAAGTGCTGTTACTGCTGGATTTGAATCTGGTTTTGAAGTTAACAGGGGAACAGGTAACGTACTTGCAGAATGGAAATTTAAAGAAACTCCGTTGAATTGGACTTCTACACATAGTATTAACATTGACTATCCTTCGGCATTTGGCCCTGCATTAGAATATAGAATTGAAGGAACTTCTGTACTGTCAGCAACTACACTTGGGTCCGGAGTGGTAAATTCGAGTTTAACTTCATTTGGAACACTTGCCCAGTTACAGGTAGATGACATTAACATAAACGGCAGTGTTATAGAATCAACATTGCCTATCAATACAATCGCTGTTAATAGTTCAAGAATTACTAATCTTGCTGAAACAGTCTACGATTCTAGCTCCCCTTCTCAACTAGTGCATGGTACTTCTATACCTACAAGTAGTATATCTTCTACTGCCACAGTTGCAACAGTGGTTCATGGAACAGGAACCATTGACAAATTTCCAGCTGGAACTACAGTCATAATAGCTGGAACTACAGCATCAAGCGGATCAGTTGGCCAATACAACGGCACTTGGACTGTGGTCACTGCTATCACTGGATCTTTCACTATCTCTGGGGCGTTTACTGATAGTGCAACAGCCAGTGTGCAAGGTACTATTCAAAGTTCTACTACTGACGATGCAGTCAGTAACTTAACATTACAAACATATATTGCTGCTTTGCCTTTACGATTTAATCTAGAACTAACCAATGTGCTAGGCGGAGATCTAGCCGATGGTGATGTTATTACATTGTTAAGTGATACATTTCCAGTAGCTAATCACGTTATTGGTGCAAAGATCTACGTACAATGCACTAAAACTACTATGGATTTTGACGGAATTGCAGTAACACCTTTAGTTGTTAGAACATTAAGGGTTTATCAATTGATCTCAGGATCGCCTAACGAGTGGTACTGGAATACAAGTTTGAACGTATCTTACGCATTTTAAATAAATAAAACAAAGGGGTCAATCAATGCCTTACAGCATTAATAAAACAAACGGTGATTTGCTTGCTACGGTAGCAGATGGAACAATAGATCAAACAACTAGTTTAAAACTAGTTGGTAAAAATTATGCTGGTTACGGCGAGATTCAGAACGAAAATTTTGTTCGTTTACTGGAAAATTTTGCCGATATCACGCAACCAAGCAAAAAAATTACTGGGCAAATTTGGTATGATAGCTCAGCTTCTCCGGGAAAATTAAGATTCTGGGACGGTACTAGTTTTAGATCAATTAACGGATCTACTGTAGCAACATCAGAACCTTCTGGATTAGGTATCGGGGATTTTTATTGGGATTCAATTAAGCAGCAACTATATGTTTGGTCCGGAGACGAATATACACTAGTAGGCCCTCAAAGTTCTGCCAATCTTGGAATTACCGAAATGCGTACTAAACTAGTGTTTGATGATCTACCATCCCCAACTGAATACACTATTATCGAAGCTGTAGTAGCAGGAATTGTTGTTTATGTTATATCTAGTGAAGATTTTGAATTGAGTACAGCAGATAAAGAATTATACGGCAATACGTTTACACATATTTACAAGGGTCTTACTCTAATTAATAGCGGTGGCTCCAATGGCATACCTGAAGACGCATCAGAATATCGATATCACGGTACTGCTACTGCTGCAGATGGCTTGATTATAGCCGGAGATTTTGTAGACGGTGTTAACTTTGTAAGAACAGACGGATTTGATCAATCGTTTGACAATCTTATAGGATTTTACAATGACGGTTTTCAAATTGGTAATCCACCAAAACTCGAAGTTAAAATTACTAGTGACATCCCATTAATACAAAACATTGATGGCACTAGAATCCAATTTAAAACTAAGCTATCAGGTATTATGGTCGGCGCTGTTGAGATTTCTGGTAAAGATTTATTGCCATTAGCAGATAATGTTAGTACATTGGGTAATACCAGTTACAAATTTAAAGAAGTATGGTCAACAAATTTCTACGGTACAGTTACACAATCTGACAGGTTACAGGTTGATGGTAGCGCATATAGACTAGCTGACACTGCTGATACTCCGAACACCGTGGCTGCTCGAGATTCAGCAGGAGATATCTACGCAACTACATTCAGGGGTGATGCAATCTTTGCCGAAGGCGCTGACTTAGCTGAGAAATATCTAGCAGATGAAGAATACGAAGTAGGCACAGTCTTAATGGTCGGCGGCGAGCAAGAAGTTACTGCTTGCCAGCCTGGACATAGAGCATTTGGTGCTGTAAGCGGTGCACCAGCATACTTAATGAATAGCGGTCTAGTAGGCGGAACTCCGCTGGCCCTTAAAGGTCGAGTGCCAATTAAGGTTCTAGGACCTGTTACAAAAGGTGATAAATTAGTTGCTTCTAGTAATGGCTGTGCAGGTGTTGCTCGGTTATTATTAGTAGGCACACCGGTAAGAGCCAGTAACTTCCCTGATACTTTTGCAATAGCATTAGAGTCTAGTGATGATGCTGGTATTAAGTTAATAGAATCAATCATTTTATAAGGAATAAACAAAATGGCAACAATTTCAGCAGCAACATTCAATGCTATTCAAAAAAAAGTAGCAGCAGTTCTTGGTGCAGGCGGCACTAATCCAAGCACGAATGCAGCAGATTCAAAATTTGGGTATGGACAATCTGTAGTTAGCAGTCAAGTTCTTGCAGGTACTGTTACTAGAGCTTCGACCTGGGTTAATTTAAGAACTGACTTAGTAAAAGCAAGGACTCATCAAATTGGAGCAGTTGGTACAGGAACCGGTGGCGGCTCAGCATGGGCAAACTTAAGAACTATTGCTGCAGGATCAGTTATTAGTAATGCTATTGTAACACAAATGCAAGGTGTAGCAGATGCCTGTGTAACTAACAAATTAACAGCTTTTAATACGCAACTAGGCAGCGCAACTACTACTTCTACTAGAAGTACTAGCTGGGGAACAGGTGTTCCAACTATTACTCATTCTTTTAGAGTTACTTTTAGTGACGCTACCCAAGCAAGATACTATTTTAATTCTGGTGGTACAATTAAATATGCAGCCAGTTTAACAGGCGGCGGTGTAACATCAAACTTAACCAAATATAATGCTTGGGTCAATTCGCTATCTGGATTAGGTACATTGACAATGGCAGTTAGTTCAAGTGCTACATCATTTGGTACATTCACTGTTACAAAATCTGGCGCAAGCGGCACAGTAACTGGTCGTACACTATCTGCTGTTGATCAAACAATTTATACTAATACACAAGCAAGCCCTTATGCTAATAACACTGTAACAGTTAATGCAAAATATATTTCTTCACTGGCAGTAATTGAAATTACTGTAGTATTAACAGATGCTGCTCCGCAAGCTGCAACTGGTATAGGAGCAGCGATTGATGAAGTTGTTGACGGAACATTGACAAGTACAGGCACAATAACACCGATCACAGGTGCTTTTTCAATTACACCGAGTATTGCTAATCAATTAACTCTATAACCAGAATTAATTAACTATATCTCCCGCTGAGATAATTACATTATACAGCGGGAGATCTCATGGACGAGCAAATAGAAAAAGCATTTCAAACAGCCAATTATATGGCTACTCTAACCAATCAACGTAATGTTGCATTTGAAGAATTTCAACAAAGTTTAATATATTACACTAACGGATCTAGTTTTCAAATTTCATTAGAATTAATGTCGTTTGTAAAATCTCTTATAGATTTAGGCAGTCTAAATTGTATATTAATTGATGTTAATCAAATTCCAGTTAATATTGAAAATCTAAAAAGTTTCTACGATGAAATCTCTGCACAATATTTCAAAGCATCTAATGAATATTTTTCTAAATATTCTGAACTTAAATCAAAACGTAAAATACAGGATTTAATTTCAGTATGAGCAAGGGTGTTCTTTTATTTGCTCAAAATAATCATGAAGTTGACTATATACAGATGGCTATATTTGCCGCTGAACGAATTAACAAATTTTTAAACGTTCCTGTTACATTGGCCACGGATAATCTAGATTATATTGAAAAAACATATCCAGATAAAAGTAGAGTGTTTGATAATATTGTTGCAGTTGATTCTACTTTTACACAACAAAAGCAATTCTATGATGGCGCATTAACTTCTAAGATTCTTCCATGGAAGAATTTTACTAGGGCAGATGCTTTTGATATTAGTCCATATGATGAAACGCTAGTTATGGATGTAGATTATATTTTAAATTCTAATAATTTAAGCAAAGTTTGGAATTCTGCAAGCGATCTAGCAATATATAAAACAGGATATGATCTTGCCCAATGGCGAGATACTTCTAGTTTTGAGTACTTTAATCAATATACAATTCCTTTTTATTGGGCTACAGTTTTTTATTTTAAAAAAACTGCTTCAGCAAAAGCATTTTTTAAAATAGTTCAACACATTAGGTACAATTGGCCTTATTACAGATTGTTATATGCAATCTCGTCATCATCTTTTAGGAATGATTATGCTTTTAGTATTGCAATTCACTTGTTAAATGGTAATACTAATACTAGTACTATTGCCAGTTTACCTGGTAAGTTATATTATACTCGAGATAGAGATGTACTAGAGTCATACACAGACTCAACAATGACCTTATTAGTTGAGAAGAAAGGGCATATTGGTGAGTATACCCTGATGAAGACTAGTAATTTAGATGTTCATGTTATGAACAAATATAGTTTAGCGAGATGTATAAATGAATAAAGGTTTTTTAGTTATAGCACAAAACAGTGAAGGTATTGACTATGTTAGACAGGCCTATGCGCTTGCATTGTCAATTAAAAAAACACAGTCAACTTATTCTTCTATCAGCTTAATAACTAATGATCAAGTATCAGAAAAATATCTATCTGTATTTGATCATATTATTCCTATACCATGGAAAGATCATGCAGAAGAATCAGTCTGGAAAGTTGAAAATAGATGGAAATTTATTCACGCTAGCCCTTATGACGAAACTATTGTCTTAGATACAGACATGATTGTACTAGACGATCTTGCGTCTAAATGGGATTTATTAAGTCATCACGATATATTTTTTGCATCTTCTGTAAAAGACTATAGGGGAAATATTGTTTCTAACGAGTTAAACAGACAGGTGTTTGTACATAACTCTTTACCAAACATTTATTTTGGATTTCATTACTTTAAAAAGACCCCTGACGCATTTGATTTTTATAAAACGCTGGAGTTTATAGTTAATAATTGGCAAACTGCTTATTCTAAATTGACACCTAAGGCAAAACAACGATGGGTAAGTATGGATGTTAGTGCAGCCATAGCATTAAAAATTACAGGCATGGATGATGTTGCCGTACACCCAAATTTAAATTTAACGTTTGCTCATATGAAATCTAACATACAAGGATGGCCATCACCCTACGATAGTTGGTTGCCTGCCTGCGATTATTATTTTAATGACGAGTTTGAATTTTTTATTAATCAATTTAAACAACGTGGTATCCTTCATTACGTAGAAGACGAGTTTTTAACAGATGAAGTTATAACATATTTGGAGAAAATTAATGAGTGAGGAATATGAAGATTTAGAGATTGAATTTGATTTAACTTCTGAACGACTTGCTGAGATTGACGAGTCTCTTAATTTTAGTAACATTCGATATGTTTATTTTGACAAAATAACTGGGGACATTAGCGGGACTACAGATCAAAAAGTTGCTGAAACCGATACTACATATTTTGAAATATTTGCTGATGCATTGCATAGTATGGTTCCTAACAATGAAAATATTGCAAATTTTAAAGTAGTAACCGATATTAACAATAAATTTAGTATTGTTCCTAAGATTATTAATCTAAACTCTAAATCTTCAACATTAACGGCTATCAGTCAAACTACTGATCATGCTACTGTTACAGTTTTTAACGATATAGAAAATAAAAATTGGATAATAACACTTGATGAGGATGAACGACAACGATTGCATAACTCGGTGGCTAGTTATACTAAACAAATTTACATAACTGCACACGAAAATAAAAATATACTGTATCGAGTATTTGATGTTAATTTAAATTCGTTAATTGCAAACGGATCTGTGACAGTACCTCATGAAATGATAGTAGAATCTATTACATCAAAAGTTAGACTATTTACAATTAAATTTTTTGATTCGTATGCATTAAAGGACACTCTATGAGTCAAAAATTTAAAATTATAGACTTTGACATTATCTATCTTAGCTATGACGAGCCTAATGCCGAAAAAAATTATTCAGATTTATGTAATAAAGCACCCTGGGCAAAACGGGTACACGGAGTAAAAGGTAGTGACGAAGCACACAAAGCCTGCGCTAGGTTAAGCGATACTGACAGGTTTATCACAGTTGACGGCGACAATATTGTGCGCGAAGAGTTTTTTAATCAAGAAGTTGACTTTGATGCATATAGAGATTTATCTAAATGTGTTATTTCTTGGGCAGGATACAATGCCATTAACGGGTTAATGTATGGCAACGGCGGATTGAAGTTGTGGCCCAAAGAATATGTGCTTAATATGAAGACACACGAAAATGCACCGGCAGACGACCCTAACGCACAAGTAGATTTTTGTTGGGATGCCGAGTATATTCAGATGAATGCCTGTTACAGCAACGTCCATAATAATGCTAGTCCATATCAAGCATGGCGAGCAGGATTCCGTGAAGGTGTAAAAATGAGTTTAGACAGAGGAGTCACTGTTGAAGCAGAAGACTTTACTAAACATATTCACTGGAAAAATTTACATAGACTTATAACATGGATGAATGTTGGCATGGATGTGCCGAATGGTGTATGGGCAATACTTGGAGCACGCCAAGGTTGCTATATGACAAATTTTGATAAATCGTGGAATTATGTCAATGTGCGTGATTTTGATCATTTAGATTCAATCTGGGATTCGTTAACTGTTAAAACAGAAGATGAAGCCTTGCAAGAAGCTGAAAGATTAGGAACAGAGCTTAAATCTCGATTAACCTTACCTATAAGTGTGTTAGATGTAGAAGCTAGTAAATTTTTTAAAATGGTACACGTTGACTATACTAGAATAGAATTTAATGTATTGGACAAAGAATAATGTTTTACGATATTGTATTTTATCACGAAAAAGAGTTTCCTGAGTATAAACTTAATTGGTTAAAAGCCAAGTATCCTAAGTCTAAAACAATTCAGGTTGACAAAGAATTTAATTATGTCATTTATGCTAAACGATTAATGAATCAAGTTAACACTAAAATGTTTTGGTTAATCCCAGCAGACATAGGCATGACAACTGATATGCAGCATTTTTCGATTCCAAATTGGGACGAATCTTATGTGCATCACCAATTGTTAAAATATTCTAATTTGTTTTTAATTCCTAAAGACTACACATTTACTGATGATGAGTTTGAAAAGAATTTTTTTAATAATGTGAAGTTTATAGACTTTGGCATTTTTTATACTAAGCTATATGATGTATTCTTTTTGTCATATAAAGAAAAAAATGCAGATAACAATTTTCAACATTTACTGACAAAATATCCACACGCTAAACGCATACAAAATATCAAAGGAATTTTTAATGCTCACTTTTGTGCGGCAGTTGCTAGTTCAACTGATTTTTTCTGGGTAGTAGATGCTGATGCAGAAATTGCGGAAGATTTTAACTTTGATTATGAAGTTCCAAGTTGGGATTTTGATGTAGTACATATTTGGCAGAGTAAAAATAAAGTAAATGATCTAGTTTATGGAAACGGTGGAGTTAAACTAATTCCAAGACATTTAATTTTACAAGCCAATAGAGATAGTGTTGATATTACTACTAGTATTGGTGCTAATATTAAAATTATGGAACAAGTTAGTAATTACAATAACTTTGATACAAGCCCCTTCTCTACTTGGAGAGCTGCATTTAGAGAATGTGCTAAATTAGCCAGTGCGGTAATTGATCGTCAAGTACAATTAGAAACTGATAAAAGACTTGCTGCCTGGTGTACAAGAGGCAAAAAAACTACATATGGACAATATGTAGTAGCAGGAGCAATCGCTGGTAGAAAATTTGGATTAGATAATAGACAAAACCCAGACGGTCTTCGAAAAATTAACGACTGGGCTTGGTTAGAAAGTAGGTTTAATCAATACTTATTAAGTCTGAAGCTAGCGGAAAAACAGACGCAATAACTGAAGCACACGCCTTGGCTACTTCTTGATGTTCTTTTTGTGTACCATTTGCGCTACGCAATTCAATAAAGTGAATCCAGCTACGTAGTGTTCCGTTCATATATAAACGGCTTTCCATCATACCTTCGGGAAGAACGGCACGTGCCTGTTCTTTGGCAATGCCGTTTTCTATGGCCCAGTTATATGCTTCAATAGCGGCAAGTTTAACACGAGTTTGAGCACGTTCCCAACCTTGGGCCAAGACCCGTGCCTCAGGATTGTCTTGCACAACCTCTATGCTATTTTGTCTATTTTTAGGGTCTTGTAGTCGAGTCTCTCTAAGAACAAACGACAAGTCTTTAGTAGGATCAGCATATCGTTGACTGAATTCTTGGAAGCTAAAACTTCTATGTCTAAGAATTTGTCGGGCAATATCTCGGGTTGTTGTGATTTCAATACATGCACTGACCATTTCAAGCGGCGACCAGTGCTGATGTTTTATTAAGTATCGAATAAGTTTTTCACTTGTATCTGTATTAAATTGATTACTAGGATTTGATACACGGGCACAATAGGCAATTAGCTCTTGTGCATTCAAAATTCCTTGATCAAAAAATTCTGCTGTAGGTTGAGAATAGGACAGCAATCTAACGTTCATTATAGTTTCTTTTTCTTTAAAAATTTGTTTGTAATTTTCATAATATCGTTTTTTACTTTTTCTGTGTTTATTTGAAAATCTATGTTGTCAATATTATCTTCATAGGTAAGAAATATTTCTTGGATTTCTTTTTCAAAAGAATCCCAATTATTGTTTTTACCATTCTTATTAACATCTATTTCCCAGATTTTACCATCTTTAAAAGTCACGTTGATAGTATGTAAATACTTGAGAGGTACTACGTTGAGATTGATCTCACCAAATACTTCTGGCCAATGTGCAATAACGTCTTTAGGAAAGTTTTTTCCTTTTAGAGTCACTTTTCTTTTTTCTTTGTTGGACTTAAATCTTCGGCTTCTTTTCTTAAAATAGCAGCCTGTTTGTATAGACGATCTGCTTCGCTACGTAGTTTAGAAGCTTGTTGTTCTGGATCTAACGATAATGATTCAGCTTCTTCATGACGTTCAGCAACAGTTTTAGTGACATCTTCACCGGCTTTGGGACTAATGTCATGAGCCGATGCAATTTCTCTTACTTCGGATTTTTTATCCTCTCTAGTTGAGATAGCCAAGGTATCTACTGTTACACCCCGTTGTTCTGCAATTATTTGATTTAATTCCGACAGCAAAATTTTCATCTGCGTGTTTGGAGTCATTTCAATTTGATTAGTCGGAACCTTAATCAATCTTCCGTTAACATGTAGGTTAGCTAACATGATACTACCATCTGGAAAATTCGTTCTAGCCATAACTTCTGCAAATTCGTTAGCATCTTGTCCGGCTGTACTATTAACTAAGTTAATAATTGCATCATGCTGTGAATCAGTTAGACTTTCTGTGGGAACAATCAAGCAATTATTTGAATCTCCTGGTAAGGTTCTATATGCTATAAGGCATTTACGACCGTTACTGACAACTCTACCTACATGTTTTAGTTCCATTTTATACTCCAGTTTTTTCTTTTGTTGCTTCGGCTTGTTTAGCCACTGCTTCTAAGAATGAAGACAGTTTTTCATAAACTTGGCCAACAGCAACCATTTCGTTTCCAGGTTTAAATGCGCCTCTCGAACTAGCAACATCAATAATTTGCTTAAGAGCATTTAAATCATTAATGTTTAAATCGGCACCTTTTTCTTGTGCTGGTTGAGCTGGGGCTTGCTCAGGTAGATTTTGTACTTCTTCTGTCATGGTTTCTCCTTAATGAATAAAATACATACTTAATTATCATCAATATAAAATCGGGCAGGCAATTCTGAAGAAACTAAGTTCTTTTTCTGCTTCAAATCCTACCCTAGTAACATAAACTAAATTATTGTTTGCATCAAGTTCTAGGGCTTGACCTACGTAATATCTACTGTTTAAATTATTATAGATCCACTGATCAATTTGCTTTACATAGTTAGGGGTGTTTTTTAACAAATTAGTAAAATAAAAATGAAATGCAGGAAATTCAACTCTGCGTAAATCAAAATAGTTTAATGAATTTGGTTTGCCGTTTTTAATTGCCATTATTTGTGTCCAATTATCATATACCGTGTATATGAATTTTCCTTAAAATCAAAATATTTCTCACCTGTAAACAGTATAGTTTCTAAAGGAAACATTGATTTAAAGTGCTCTAAACTTTCTGGACGATTAACATGATCTTCTATAATTAAGTTATTACCTTGAAGTACGCATAGCATACCTTTGCTAATATTGTTAAACCATTCTTGACTGTCAAAATGTTCTGTTGAAGTATTAATTACACAATTAGTTTCATCATCGTACTTAACGGTATTAGCATCCTTGGGATAACTTTTAAAAGCCCACTCCTTAGATTCCCAAGTGTTATTAACAACATTGGCAGTAGAACACGCCATAGGATCAAGGTCGTAGCTACGGCACCATTCGATCATTTGTTGTCCTCGAGCCTTGAGAATAAAGTGAAGAAGCCCATACCATCCGCCTAGGATTGTGATCCTGAGGTTGTGAGTATGAGCCGCTACTCTTTCTAATTCTTCTGCTGCCCAAATTTTACTTTCAATCTGACCAGCGCTGAACGCATCAGTTTCTAGTTGCACCGTCTTGTTCATAATATGCGTAATTGCCCCAAGGTGGTACAATACTGTTGTTTCCGTGAATAATGAATACCGTATCGCAGTAGTTTTCATCACCCCAGCTACCCCATGGATAACCATCTGTGAACATGATAAACTTTTTAGGGTTAATATCATGTTCTTTCATGTAACTCCAGTTGACATCGAATTCAGTTCCGCCGCCGCCAATAACTTCATACTCCATAATGTCGTCACCGCCGGTTCCGTCAAAATCTGCTTCATTATACACCTGCGTATCAAAACACCACAGTTTAATTTTGTAGTCTTGATATTGGTCCATAATACCTTTGATTTCACCGATAAAATCTTTTGCTTGGCTATCGCTAATACTACCGCTCATATCAATACCAATACAGATATCAATAGTTTCGTCAAAGTTAGTACCAGGCAAAATAGCGTTCATGTGCCAGCCCTTACGGTTCGGGCGCATAAAAGTGTAGTCATTCTTGATAGTGCTTTGTATTTGTTGGCGCAAAATTTCACGCCAATTCATCTTAGGCTCTGTAAGTTCCTTGATCATTCGTTGAATATTGGCAGGTACATTACCCGCACCTGCCGCATTGGCCGCTTGGATAGTGGCTTCACGAATTTCGTCGCGGATTTGTTTTAATTCTTCTTTAGAATACTGAGGAGGTCCATTTCCATTTTTGCCGTCACCCTCGTTATCTAAATGTTCGTCAAGTAATTGGCCTAATGCAGCCAATTCTTCTTCGTCGTACTTTTCAAATAATTCGTCGTAGATTTGTTCTGCAGGCTTCCCATAGTGTTTAGGATCATGAAAGATATCAATACCTTTAGGTTGGTCACCAATACGGTCGCGAATCAATTGGCCGTTAACAGTGTAGTCAACAGCGGCATTCCAGATGCGTCTGTTACGGCCTTCGTTTCGATTCATATGATCGAATACATTATGTAGAATTTCGTGTGCTAGTACAAACTCAACTTCTTTTGGAGTTAGTTTTTCAAAAAATTCTCGATTGTAAAACATGTGGCGTCCATCAGTGGCCGCTGTAGAGCACCAATCACTGCCGTCTTGAATTTTTAATCGGGTAGCCATATTTCCAAAAAATGGATGACGTAACAACAGTCCTACTCTTGCTACAATAATCTTATCAACAACCGGATCTACGTGTGACATTTTTGCTCCTAAATTTGCTATATGTATATATTATAACACCTCCCGAAGGAGGTGTCAAATGATACTAAATCATATTATTTACGTTTCTCGTCTTTGTCAGTTGCGGCAGAAATGTACTTACCAAATTTACCATGAAACTCGTCGAAACATGCAATTTCGTCTGGATCCAATGGCAGTTTATATTGAGTAAGCGATAACTTAGTACCCATAACAACTAACTCTGTTTCGAAGTTATTCATCATGAATGTGAAAAAGTTATTAACTTGGCTGTTCCAATCTTTGGCTTTTTTATCAGCGGCATCTTTGAGTTCGTAACACAAACTAGTTACTAAACTATATTGAGCTGAGATCTCTTTGGATTTCATCTCTTTAATTTTGCCATTCAAGATGTCTGTAGGATTAGGCATTTTGCTTGCTACTTTACGGTGTGCCATAAACTTAATAGCTAAACCTTCACCAACTGAACCAGCAATCAAATCAGCTAATGTATCATCTTCGCAGTCGTCATCCATGAGCAATTCACTTACAAACGACCAACTACGAGGTGTAGCAAATGCACGTGATCCAGACTTAGGATCAAAGTCGTACAAGTCCTTTTTAGAGAAGGTTAAGAATCCAACTACATCCTTATGGATACGATTGTCAGTGGCCCACATAGCCCAATCGTCAAAGTCAACTTGCATTTCCAAGTGAACAAAACGATTGGCCAACGGTGCAGGCATACGATAAGTTACACCCTTGTCAGTTTCACGATTGCCTGCCGCAACCAATACAACATTATCGGGAAGTTTGTAAGTACCAACACGACGGTTCAAAACTAATTGATAAGCCGCTGCCTGTACACTCGGAGCCGCCGAGTTCATTTCATCTAAAAACAAGACAATGTTTTTATGTTTTTTTGCCAATTCTTCATCTGGCAATTCGCTAGGAGGTGCCCAAACCATTTTGCTAGTATTACTATCAAAATATGGGATACCTTTGATGTCTGTAGGTTCCCAAAGACTCAAACGAACGTCAATTACATAGGCGTCAAGTTCTGCACCTAGTTGTTTGATAATGTCTGATTTACCAATGCCCGGAGGACCCCACAGGAACAATGGACGCTTGTTTTTAAAGGCTTTGCGTAGACCTTTCATGGCACCTTTTGGGCCAACTGTACGAGAAATGATTTCGCTCATAAAATTCCTATCTTGGTTAAAAGTTTGCTGTCACTGTCTAAGTATTATATGACAATACTTAGACTTTGTCAACACCTTGTTAGCCAAAGTAGTTATTCTTCTTGTTTTAAATTATTAAGGGCTTTGATAATTCCAAATTTTCGGATATCGTCTGAAAACATGTACAGTTCAAAACTCTTGCGCTCAGAAAATACTGTAATACTATTGTTTGTAAGATAATATGGGCAATCGATATATCTATCCAAAAAGATTATAGTTTGTGGACTTAGTTCAATTGGTTCGGTAAATGGAACCTCGTACTCTTTAAGATGCAATTCTCCAACCAAAAATTCATAACCTTCGTCGGTTAAGCGTAGTCCGCCGGACTCTTTGGATCTATTATTTTGCCACCAATTTCTAGTATATAATTTTAGATTGGCAGCATCTGTACTTTTGCCCCATTCTTTTAGAAACATAATAGTGTATGTTTCTTTGCTTATCATTTTATAATTTCACCTTGGGTAAGTTTAACAACTTGAAAATCCTGTGTGCCAAAAGTTAAATTTAGTTTTTTAGCAAGATTGTGGGCGTGACCCGGATTTGAAAAACTTACTTTTTTATATTTAGGACCTGGATAACTGGTAAGACTGTTTGAGCTTTTTAAGTTAAAAGGCTCGCCCTTATAAAATACAGCCCAAATGGCATCGGCTTCTAAGATCTGCTCACTCTTATAAGTTTTTTTATTAATATGCTCTAAAAGCACGTTTGGCTTGGGCCTTGACATATATGCGTCCTCGATAACTACGCATATATTTATCCTCTATTTGTTTGAAAATCCGCCACCGTCCATGGCCACTGTAATGGTGTCATTACCACTGGCTTTGAGCAATTCTTTTAATAAAATCTCATAGTCCTGTGTTAGTTTTGCCAACACTTCTGTAAGAGCAAAGCTAAGAGCCTTGGCATTTTTTATATCCATACGGATTTCTTTTTGTTGACTAGCATCGGCAATTTTTACCTGTTGTATAAATTGTTGTATAGCAATGGTGTTAATTGGATCACTTGACATTTGATAGCACCTGTTTCATCTCTAATTCGTCCATAAATGGTCCTTTAAAAGGATATCTTTCAATAGTAATTAGCTTAGGACAGAAACTTTTGACCCATCCTTTGTCAAATTTAATTATGTAATATCCTGCACAATATAGACTCTTACTTGCAGAGCTTTTTGTAAACAGTGGTAGTTTTTGTCTTACATCAAACATACTATTGTACGGTGTACAACTAGTCGGATATCCATGACACTCGTTAGGCTCAGCAGATGTAATTGTAGTTTTAACTTTAGGCAAAAAGAAATTCTTACCGAACTGCTTGGTTAGTTCTTCTTTTTTACTAAAATAAATCTCTCCATCTTTATTACTTAACATAAATTTGTTGTTTTCTTTTTTATGTAACGTGGCAATTTTTTCACCGTTTTGTTCAACGATCCAAAATTTTCCATCTACAATTGGTTTAGCGTGTAATTCTGTCATAGTGTGTACTTTGCTTGAAAAGGAGCCGCATATTGCTGTATGTTATCGGCTATTTTTTGCATGTCATATAGATTGCAAAATTTTAACATACGAACACCAACCTGGTCTACTGACTTAGGCATAGCATTTTCTTTAATTGTATCTTGAATAATTTGTTTAATGTCTGCAGGCTGTGCAGTAAGATCAACAAGAATAACATTGCGTTGATAGTCATCTAATACACGATGTTCTTCGCCATTATGGTCAACCCAACGCTGAAGCATGAGATTGTTCCACGAGTACCCTTTAGAGTTGCGATCTTCAAATGCTTCTGTAAGACCAACTTTATTTTTACTACCCTTAGTACGAACGCCGGGATATGCTGAGAAGACATTATCGCTAGTGTCACCTCTCATACATTTCTCAAATAAAATCCATTTTGGGTTCGGTGCAGGAACAGCCTCTTTAGTTTTCTTATCAATTATCGATTTACCTTTTTTATCAAAGATACCTTCGTGCGTAGTAAGTGTATCTGCTACACCGTTGTATTGTCGAACATTTGGTGCAATCAACTGATGAAAATCTGTGTCTGTGCTAATAATAACATGATTGTCATTGGGGTGCGCTTGAATGAAGCCTGCAATCAAATCATCAGCTTCTAGTCGCGGATGTTGTAATACTGTACAATTTGTTTTATCTTTAACAAAATCTTTGAATGCATCAAACGTTTCCCAGAACAATTTATCTTCTTCTTGCTCTTTAGCACTCATTGCATCACGAGTGTCTTGTCTATTACGTTTGTAGGGTGCATAAAAATCTTTACGCCACGAGCGACCTTCGAGGCAGAAGACAACATGCTTGCCTCCAAAGTCTTGCCAGGCCTTCTTAATACTGTTAAATGTAATGTGCAACGCCATACCAAGTTTGATATCGGCATCACCTCGAACTACATGCCTTGCACGAAAAAACGTGTTAGCAGTGTCGACTAAGATATAACTCATTTTACTTCGGCTTTACCGTCCGCTAATTTGTTAACATTAATAAATCCAGATCCACGTGATTGGTCCATACCTTCTTCGCCTAGCATATTTCTTGCTAGATCTCTAAACCAACGATCAACGATTTCTTCATCTGGATCACCGTCAAAACCGTATCCAGCTTGTTTCAATTGTAACACAAACAGTTCGTTCCAGTCAAGTTCAAAAAAGCCATTTCTTGGATTATCTGGATTGACCTTAGTATCTAGCACACTTACCCAAGGTTCACCTTTGGCATTAGCTCGATCCTTTGGAGTCATTTTAGCTATCTCAGCTTCTTTATTAGCTCGTTCTGCAGCCTCTAAGGCAACTTTGGCAGCAGTGGCAGCATCTTCTGCAATTTTTACAGCAGCCTCTGCTTCTGCTTGAGCTTTTAATTTGACATCCTCAATTAATTGAATGCCTGTAATTTTCTTCAAAAATTGTTTTATCATTACGTTCCCCACTCATTTTTAAACAACGGTACTTGCAATCTGTCACTATATCGTAAGCCGTTTTTCATAGCCAATATTGCTACATTTTTATTGTTCATTGCGTAGACACTTTCTACGCCACCCACTGGCATTAGATAAACATGTCCTTTAAACCCTGCCTTACGATATTCTTCAGTAGCACGTTGGGCATCTTCAAAATCTTGTTCAGTGGCAATGACAAACTTTAAGTATGCTGTACCACGTTTTTCATACTCGCATACTACTTCTGGAAGGATGGCTTCTTCCCACTTCTCGCCACTACACGGCAGTTTAGCACTTACTGAAAATGTAATTTCTCGTTCATCACTTCCAAATGCCCAGTCTGTTAAGTATTCTTTAAATTCTGAACTTAATGTTTGAGTACCATTTGTTTCAAATGTGATTTCCTTTAGTTCAGACATTTTAGGATGTGACAGTAACTCTGGATAAGCACGTTGCCAACCTAACAACGGTTCGCCGCCTGTGATAACCAAATGCTCATCTTGCCAATGCCCATGAGGCAGTATATCACAAATAGTATTGGCAATAGTATCAGTGTCGAGAAGAGGGCTAAGATGTTTGAAACGTGGATCCCAACTTGCATAGCTATCGCATCCAGTAGATACAAGTGGTAGAAGTTGATAAGATTTAAAACTTTCTGCATTTTCTGCAATAATGTTTCTTTCATTTGATTTCTCTCCCCTGCTCATTCCAAACCCATCACAGGTAAAATTGCATCCAAATGTACGTAAGAAGACAGAAGGTACACCCATGTACCTTCCTTCACCTTGTATACTGTAAAATAGTTCAGCTATTTTTAGTTTGCTCATTTTTTATCTTTCTAAATTCATCTACGTCTATTATAGCAGACTTTAGTGTTTCTGCATAGTTTTTTGACTGTTGTTGTGTCATACAAATTGTTGATTCGGTATCAATATAACCTTTAGTCAACAATGTCCAAATATGATACCAACGTGTCTTAGACCAAAAATTAGTTTTAGTTGTAGTGAATACGGTAACAGTAATGTCGTGATCGTCTGCTTCAACCCACATATTATGATCGTGTTCTTCACAGCCACAACTACAGGCAACACGATAGACTTTTGAGTTGCCCCAATCGTGTGTTTTCATTATGCCTTCTGCAGGAATTTCAGTCATCATCATTATTACAACTCTCTAAATATTCGTTTAATCTAACTGCGGCTTCGTCAAAATCTACAGCCCACACGGTAGCTTCTATTACGTTATCTTTAATTTTTAAATCAAATGGGATAGTGCCATTAAATGAAAAATTCTCAGGTAATTCAGTAGTAACAGTAAACTCCTTCAAATTTCTAGCTCGAAAGATTAAATTATTTGCTTGTTCTACAGAATTTTTCATGCTTCGGGTTCTCCTTCAAATACCTCACCGGTGTCTTCATTTTCCAAGCGTAATGGACCATGGAAATGATATTCGGTGTCGTCATTGCTCCAGCCTAGGGATTCCATACCGTCATAGAAGTCTTCGTCCCAGGCTGCTTCAATCGCCTTGCGATCTTCATCATTCATGTCATCTGGAAACTCCCAATCAGCCCAGCAACCATCATCTAGGCTTTCAAGTTCCCAGTCATAGTCGCCACCAATTTCGTAACCGTCGAGATTTTTTAAATCAACATCAGGCTGTTCGTCGCTTTCGCAATAGAATGTACCCCAGCGATAGCCCTCTTCGCGTACAACATTGACCCCGTCTTTGGTCCAGATAGACCTTTCAACAGCGGACTTTTTGTATTGGGGACTGAGTTTCCAAGTTGCCATATTATTCCTTTCTACCGCCAAACAACTGCAACAGATTCAAGAACAAGTTGATGAAATCCATGTACAATGTTAATGCACCACGTACTTCTGCACTATCACTAGTCTCTGCACTGAGTTCTTCACGAATCTTTTGTGTGTCGTAGGCAGTGAGTCCTAGGAAGATTATGATAGCCAGGGCACTGATAACCATCTGCATCACAGTTGAACCAATAAAGATGTTCACAATGCTGGCAATCACAATGGCAATCAAGCCCACAAACATAAACTTGCCAAGACTGTCAAGGCTCTGTTTAGTAAAGTAACCGTAGCCACTCATTACGCCAAACAAGATGGCGGCACCCATGAATGCACTAACAATAGATCCCATGGTGAATACAGCAAAGATCATTGAAAAGCTCAAACCCATTAAGGCCGCAAACCCATGTAGACACAACTGTGCCACAGATTTTGTGGGATTATTGGCCAACACATAACTCACACCAAATATGGCTGCTAATGGTGCAAAAATTATAATCCATTTCAACACGCCGGTGAAGAAAAATTGCAACAGTTCCGGAGTGGTACCAACCCAGTAACTGATCAGCATACTGACCAGCACAGCCACACTCATGTGTCCATACACACGACCCATAGCCGAATTAATTTCTTCTGCTGAACGATAGTTAATAACACCATTGTCATTGTAGTTTGCGCCAAACATAATATCTCCTTAATTATCAAGGTCCATTGAGTTCCACTCTTGGACTACTTCAATAACTTCTGCTTCTGTGCTACACATGATTTTAGCGTTCTTCCAATCATTTTCTTGATCACGTCCGCCAACTTCTACCATCCAACCGTTGTCGTAACGATTAAGTGTAATTGACTCGTTTACTTTTGTTAGTTTTCTTAGTTTTGCCATTTTGTTTTCCTTTAAGTTAATTCTACTACTCTATATTTGCTTGCAGGATATTGTTCCTGCAAGCACTCTAATAACCCTGGTTCCCAGGGCAATTTTATTTCGCCTGTTATGTTTGTAATGTAAATCATCTTGATGCAAATTCTTGTTGTAACTTAATATTATCCATGAACTCTTTCTTTACACTGTCATCTTCTTTGAATGCACCCCGCAACACAGTGGTCTGCGTCAATGAACTATGTGCCATGATACCTCGATTCTCACAGCATCCGTGAACTGCCTGAATATACACACCAACGTTCTCGCTGCCAGTTGCAGCCATAATTTCGTTAGTGATATCTATACATAGTTCTTCTTGCAAGGTTCCTCTGCGGGCACACCACTGTGCTATTCTGGTATATTTAGACAAGCCAATAAGTTTATTAGCGGCAATGATACCGATGTAGGCAACCCCAGATACAGGCTGGTGATGATGAGAACACATGGAACGTAACTCACTGCGAACCACAAGCATGCCTTCGTAACGGTCTGCAGAATCATTTGGAAATGCTGTGCAATCTGGTGCTGGTTCATATCTTCCTGCCATTATTTCGTTGTAGTACATTTTAGCAAGTCTACGTGCTGTGCCCTTGCTGTTAGGATCAGTTTCTCGATCAATTAGTAAAGTGTCCAATACTTTTTCAAATGCTTCTGTAGCCTCGTCAATTAGTGCAGATTTAATTGCAGGAGACATATATTCACTAATATTATCTCCTGCCCAGAATCGTCTGCCTTCTTGACGCATTTTACTGCGAATGACCTGCGATAGATTTTTACTTGTATCAACAACTTCTTCGTCGTTGCTTTCGTATGCTTTATTATACACCATATTATTATTCTCCGAGTTAATGACGTGGATGTCTATTATTTGTACTATTGTACATGATTATTTAGGTCGTTGTCAACCTTTAGTGAAAAATTATAATCTTTCACTTAGTAGTATACGACATAGGTCTGCATCTTTTTTATTTTTAAAATCAAAAAACATAGCATCGTGTTCTGGTCTTGAGTCATAACGATTGCCAGGCAATCCAAATACTTCTACTACCATAGCACAGGTTTCTTTCCACCAGAATCCATTCTGATTATCCCACACCACCGTAATAGTATTGTCAGACATCTTTAGAAGTTTTTGGAAAACAATGATCAACCCATCCAGTAATTGCAACAACCCACCCGTATACTGCTGGAGTGCCCCAATATAGATATATGTTGATAGCAGACAATATTACTACCAGTACTGCTATTGTGATTTTTAATGTACTCATTTTTTATAATTTCCCTTTTTAGGTATAACATGACGAACCCCGCCACGTGGATCTTCCATGTCTCCCTTGCGGCGAGGAATCATATGTACATGTGGATATTCTACAGTTTGCCCAGCAGCCTCGCCACAGTTTTGTCCGACATTGAATCCATCCCATTTTTCAGATTCTACTCCTATATACCCAAACTTATATGCAGCCTTACAACATTCTATAACATTCTCAAACTTTTCATAGGTCGGAACAAATAATAAATGTCCGTGAGTCACAGGGTATGCGTCTAAAAAGACCCAATAGTCCTTAGTTCTATATTCAATAGATTTCCAAGGAGCTCTTCCTTGACTAAGGGCTTTTTCTAAATCAGTCATTTTTAAATTTAATAAGGCGTTCTATAGAATGTCTATTAAACAATACTGCACCAGCAATCCAAGTCTCTATAGAGAATGGAATACTAACGCTGGGCCATAAAGTGTTGAAGGCCCAAATTCCCAAGACCGGAATTAAAATAAAATGTAGTATACTTAAAAATCGTTTAATCATTTCCACCACTCTTCATAAGGAAATACAATCCAAGAATCATCTTTGCTTTTGTCAATTTCTTTGCCAACAAAATCCATTTTAACATTACATTTACTAGCGGCATTATTAACCACTACAGCAAATTTAACATTGTTATTCCAAACAGATTTCCAAGAAGAATCATCAGGGAAACATCCACTAGCCCAATCTTCCATTAGCCAGTTAAGTGTGGCTCCTTGATCGTTGATGTCGTCAACAATTAGGATGTCTTTTCTAGCTCTTAACGATGATGCTGGAATACCACTTACTTCGAAATGTAATTGCTCGTCACGTTCTTCTTTGGGAGTATATCCATAGGCTTCTTCGGCCAGCCATAAATTACTAGTGCATTCTCCATCGTCACGTAAACTTATATCTAAAGAATACATTTTTACATCGAAGTAATGACTAATCATGACAGCGGGCATTAGACCGCCTCTAGTAATACCTACGACACAACTAGGCCGCCAGTTACTTTTTCTGATCTGTTTGCAGATGCTCTCAACTAGCCTAGTATATTCTGCATTAGAAATTTTAGCCTGTGATGTCTTGGAGACCGTTAACAAGCTCTTTAATTTCGCTGTCAGTGAGGAAAAAATTGTATATTGATTTGTCATTTATGTTGCCTTCCTTATTTTTGGTTTCTTGAATAAATTCTAAACTATTTAAATTATTTGGATTTAAACACTTCCAGCTTTTAATACGCAGTCTATATGCGTTATTTTCTGTTACTATAAACTCTTTCATGATTTTTCCTTAAACATTGCTTTGCGTCCGTCTGGACCTATTACCTGATCAAAAATTTCAGATGATCGTTGTAGCATGGCACAGGCCATCATTAACAATTCGTTTGTGTCGTCGCACATCATTAATTGTTGATCAACAGGCGCCATTAATTCTGACATTCGTTGTCCAACTTCTTTCATTGTAAAGTCCTGTCGTTGTCGTCCAACAATGACTTCATAATTTGAGTATATTCATCTACACTAAGACTATCATCGTTGAGAATGTCTGTGATATCGATTGTACGACTGCGAGATTCTAATTCTTCTGGAGTTAGTTCTGCAAACATAGTTGTTATTTCAGCAATCATCTCATCAAGTTCTTCTTGTGTGCCGTCAAAAGAGTCAAACGCACCGGGCGCAAACTCTACTTTAAGTTTCTTTTCTTCAGTCATTGTCTTCGCCTTTAATGGCGTCCCAAGTTCTATATTTTCCCAAAGCATGAATGTATGCATCGTACAATTCTTTTAGCTTTGGGTGCTTAGTCTCTAGTTTAACATCACGTTCTGGAATTTGCAAGACTTTTTCGATTGTGTTTAGCCGTTCTTCTAAGTCGACACCGTTAATAACCATTCGACCTTTAACTTCTAAGCTAGCAGGGTCTGGTTTGAAAGTTAATACACTGTCGTAGGGAGTAGTAGTTGTATTGATCCACGAGCCACTAGTACCGGTTGTAGTGTAAATTGATCCACCACTTCCTCCGTTTGCAATGGTATAAGTGCCAGAAGAAGAATCATATATAACTCCTGCACTACTGCCACCGGCCATTGATCCATTAAGTATGGTGTTGTCTATTGTGTAAGTATAGCTCATTGTGTATCCATTTATTTTTAACGAGGAATCCCCATTCTCGTTTATGTGGACCCGGTATAAACAAAGTCCAAGGTGTTACCCCTTCTTTTAATTCAATACGATGGTAACTTGTAGCACTACAAAATCTAAAGTGTCCAGGTCCTCGCCAGTGCCTTTCATATCCTGCCTTGCAGCCGTTCCATATCCGTGGCGTCCATTCATAATAGCCACCCTTTAATATCAGTGTAAAATACGGCCACGGGTGGTCGTGTACATCGCCGGGGTCGCCTTTATGGAACTTGTGTAAAAATATATTGAACGGAAAAGTCTTACGTTCTTTTAAAAATAAGTAGTAACGAGTCAACAATGGCTCGTTATGCTGCCTATCCATAATGATACGTTTGCGTTCACACCGTTCTAACAGTTTCAGTATCATTTTAGTCTTTCTAATAATCCAGTTGCTGAAAAGAAATATATATGTAATGCTTCTGCTTGTTTTTGAATTGCAAGTGTTCTTGTATGGTAATTAGCCATGTGTTCTGTAATCAAACGACACAAGTTTGGACGATACACTTCATATGCATCATAGTTTTCAGTCCACTGACTAGGATACTTAAATGTATCAAAAGCCATTTCACTGTAGCTAAGTCTATCCGGAACTAATGGTATAGCATCTACAATGGCACCTTCATACCAACTGATACCCAATGTTTCTTGTAAATTAGCACTGAACACCATTTTACTTTCACCTAGCAGTGTGTGATACTCATGCTTAGTAAGTTGTTGATCTTGGCAAACAACAAACTCATATTGCGGCAGATGTGTAGCCAAGTCTCTAAAGATCTCAACTTGTTTTTCTGGCGCAATACGGTGCGGAAACAAAATTAGATCTCGTTTCTTCAAGCCTTTATAAGGCGCAAGAGTATCCTGCATATATTCCATGGGCCAACCAGTCCTAACAATTTTGCCACTGTCGTAACGTTCTTGCCAATCTTCGTGCCACCATGGATTTTCGATAGTATACCCGTCGTTGAGTAATTTTTTCATGAATAGATGTACATGAAACTCTGTGGCAAAATAGTTATGATCGAACGCATGATAAAAACTTTTTTCAGCATGTCTAACCCAAGGTTTATTTCCAACTAGTCGTCCTAAAAAGTCTTGAGGATCATAACTGCCAGCATGCCATAGGCCATGTGTTGTTACTGGAATACCCAGTAGCTCACTCATGTACTTTAGATTTATAATGCCCGGATGCCAAGCATCAGTAAAAATAAAGTGGTCGCCAGGATGAACGGATCCATTACAAAATAAACGGCCCATTTGTTCAACTTGACTAGCCTTATAGATATTAGTGCCGCCAAAGTTGAGAAATGCCCCAGGAGTGGTAGCACTAGGAATGTCCGTAGGACCTGATATAATGTTGACATTGTGACCTTCCTTTTCTAAGAGGTTAGGCACATGAGTCTTCCACTGACCTGTGTACCTTGTTTCAACGGCTTCTAAATCAATAAGCCATATCTTTGCCATTGTTAAGTCCTAAACGGTTTCTTATCAAACTGACGTTTCTTTGCTGGATAGCGTCGACCATTGCGATCACTAAATGCACGCCAAATGTAGCTACGTCCATTATAAAGATCTGCCTCGTTAAACGGCATTAATTCAAAGCGACAAAAATCGTGAAACGCCTCCAAGTCCTCAAAGATCTTTACAATCTCTGGATGGTTGTCAAAGTAAGCGTAGCCTTTGTAACTTTTAATCATTATAGATTTCCTTAATATTAATATTTGATAAATGAACCATTTTCTCCGTCTTCGGAGACTTCAATCCAGACTTCACGGTCTGGATACTTTTGTGAAATCATGTCATATAGGTCGTCTGACATCATTTCGCAACTTTTATGATCAAGTGTTAGTATACTATCTTTGTATAGATTTTCCAACCAACGTTTGAATTGAATAAACTCAATATCACGATCATTATGTGTTACACCGATCCAAACACGGAAGTGAAAAATATGACGATGTTCATTTGCTAGAAATGATACATCATACTCGTCACCTGTTGCCAGTGCAGGATCTGTAGCGGCTGCTGGATAACGATGAATACCTTCTTTGCGAAAGGTAACCCAAATCATTTTGTTAGGTCGTTGGTCTTGTCTAATAATCATGTTGGTTCAAATAGTAAGTTAAAATATAAATCTGCTCTAGACATTTTTTTAGAAACTGTATTAGAACAAACACCCCAAGTTTTAATAATTTTATCTCTTAAAAAGGAATATGAATTTGCTTCAGACGGAATATTAAGTGGACATTCTCCGCTGTTACATGCAGAATATGGATAATCTAACTCTACTTTCTTAATGTGCAATTTATAATTCTCAATTATCTTAGATAACTCTAGTAGTATAACATCTTCTGATATTTTAAAAAGTTCAGTTTGCCCACTTATTTTATTAATGTGTGTACCAGAATACGCATAATAATCACGTTTAAAAGTCTCTTCAAGGAAGTCTATGTGTACTGGATCTCCTAGAAAAACATGATTGAGATAAAACTTTTCGGAACAATTTTTTTGTCGACTGCGTACTGCTGAATACGGAGTCATTGCTTTACCAAGTTTTTTCCAATCAGGATTTCCCGATAGATCATTGTGCAAATACAGTATAAAACTTTTACTCATTTTATTATTTCGTCATTTTTGTAGTCTGCCCACGAAGTGAACTTGTTACGTCTTTTCAAATCATGTAGACTATGTGTCCACACACCTGGGTTCGTTGCTTTGAAATCTTTGTCGTCGATTTTAAGCATGGTGTTATAATTCCATAATTTAATATAGGGAATTGGAACTCTTATCTGCGGGATAAAATTGTCACGATCGTTTAACCCGCCATCATTAAATTCTTCTACAGCACTTAATGGAATATCTAAACTACACAGATAATCTCTATCTAAAAAGTATGTAATCATATCTTCCCATGACTTCCATTCTTCTGGAGACTGGGGATCGAAACTGTGGTTGGCACCAAAGAAGATATGGCTTTCACCGTGCAACCGTACACCAATATGGTCAATTGTTTGCACACCAACTACGAATAATGTTTTCTTGCCAAATGCTGGTGTGTGTTCAACTTCGATGCCTTTAAAGAAGTCTACATTGGAAGTTTCGCCGTCTGCATAATCACGATTCATTTTTTTCTGCCTTTGATTGTTCGTATTGTTTAAAGAATCTAGTTACATCTTCCATTTGTACAGCAAATATATCAGGACTTGTTTGTGCTGTCTTACGCATATCGTATTCGTTAGGATAATGACGCAAATATGCTCTTGCTTGGTCTTTAATTGCTTTAGGAACTCGAGGAGTAATAAGAATCTCAGCTAAAAACTTTTGAGTCTGTACTACTGCTCGATATCTTTCGTCTGGTAATGTCATTCAAATAAATCTTCAAAAGTATTAGTTACAGGTTCTTCTTTTTTAACAACTTTAAGATCACTTAAATCTATAGTTGGTATACCAAACTCATCTGCCTTGGTATTTGGGTTGATAATTCTTTTACCAGTATTACCCCTAGTACCAATGATAGTATCCCAGTACCTACTATAGTGTTCAATGATTGCTTCTGCTGTATCTCTGTCATCTGTTGCAAAAATAGCTTCTACTATGTCTTTATAATACACTCTATCAAACTGTTCGTCAACTAACATTGAAGGTAATTTGCCCAAATCATATTGGCGATTGGCTTCTTGAACTGCATTTAAGTGCATCCAAACATTATGCCCCATCATGATAGCATAGCTAAAACTATCCCAACTGGTCTTACCTTCTTTGCCATTTTTGTTTACATCTCCTGGACCATAGATACAAATGTCCTTCATTTGAACTTGATCCATAACTGGACTAGATTCAAATCCTTCAAAAATACCATCTTGTACTACAGCATCTTTAAAGAGACGTGTGTCAGTGGCGTATTTTTTGTTGTCTGCACCGCCTTGCATCCTATAAACCCATTTAGTGCGGTCTTCTGTTTCTGTTTGGATATAGATCTGTCCGTTTGCTGTTGCCAGAAACGGTGAGGCGCAGTCAAAAGATATGGTAAAGTTTTCATTATGGTATTTCCTTACAGCACGTTGAATATCGGTTAAAAGAACTGCCCACTCTAATTTAGAGGTGCCCAAGAAGTGCATCCAGTCTTGCTGACCCTTTTCAAGGAGTCCGTCAAAACGTAATGCAACTAATCTACGTAGTACAAGATGGATATCACACATATTCTGTCCACCCATTGCCCATCCGTTAAATGCTTTATTTCCGTAGACATTAGGATCACAGAAATCTTTCATTTTCTGATACCAATCATCTGCTTGCCCGTGATGCTCACCTTGCAGTACATTTAAAAATTTACAAGCACCTGTGCGATGTTTGATGAAATATTCGTTGTTGTATTTTGTAGCCGCAACTGCTTGATCATAATCTCCAACACCGCTATTTTTAGCACCGACTGGACTACGACCAACCCACGCTGGAATATCAAGCACCATACCATAGTCCATAAGTGCGTCCATCCAAGTTAATACTTGTTCACGTTTTTTCTGCGAGGCATCTAACTGTGCTTGATAAAGTTTAGGATGATCAATCTTAGTCATCTTTGGATTACCATGCTTGTCTAATTTAGGATTGCCTGTGGCATCTAGTTGTGCAACAAGTTCAATACCTTTGGCTACAGCTTCAGCCATACGTTGTGCAACTACTGGGCCAGTTGGATCATTCCACTCGCCTTCCCATACACCTTTACCAATTTGGAATCCACCAGAATCACCTAACACCCAACTAGTTGTACGATCTCTGTTGCGAAACATGTCTTCAGTTTCATCTGGTTTAGTAAGATCTAAATTAGCATGTCCTGCTGAATATAAGCAGTGATGATAATAAAACATGCCTTTATCCGGATTAAGATAATTCAATCCTTCAACACCATTGGTAAAACTAGCAGGAAGACGTGCAGGATCCACATAGTTTCCATATCGTTGTTTACCTATGAACGTACTATAAAATCCTGACGTTGCTGGCAGAAAGTATGCGTAGTCACTTTGTGTTGCTGTTAGGTTTTTATTCATTTAGTTTCTAATTTGTTTAAGAGTTCAGTAGTATTAGTAGCCACCCACATAGTATTTGGCGGCGGAACAGCTCCGAATCCTTGCTGTTTACTAGGCCAGGTAGTACTTATCGGCTTTGGCGGATAGTAAGGACCTAGCGGCACATTTACAATATTAGTAGGAGGAAAATCCGATACCTTTGCGTATTTCTCATTCTCAATTCGGCTAAGTCTACTTAAGATATTTTTTTGATCTTCTATTAATCTACGCAAAGGACCTTGACGCATACCTGTTTCTGCATCTTCGGCACTAACAATGGCTGCAATCATTAGCAGATTTTTTAATGCACGTTGCACAGCAGGATTGTCTGATGACATTGCTGTATCAAACAAATCTACAAATGTTTCTAAATCAAAATCTGCTTGATCTTTTTCTCTACTTGGCATCGACGTCCCCATCTGTTCTACCCCATTTAATTTTTAACCAAATTCTTTCATGAATATAATAGTCTACACTCAACAATACATGTAATATAGTGGCAAAGCCTGTGGCACTGCCTAGATTACCTGTGAACAAGTAAGTCCAGAATATTGTAAATAACCACGCTGTCAAACGATAAGATACCATTCTTGCTATAGTACGTTGTTTTGTTTCCATGATTATTTGCTCATTGCTGGCAAGATATAGTCATATGTTGCCATGCCACTATCTACAGTGATCATCATGGCACCGGCATCACTTATCTTCATAGTCTTATTACCGCTAAGTGCAAGGATACTCATAACTTGACTAACCGGCCAAGTCCATTTATGTTTTAGTTTAGCACTAATATTAGATTGAAAAACAAAACTACCTGCGTGTGTGCTAGCATCACCAAAACTAAAGATTAAGTTATCTTTTTCTGTGCTAACTTGAAAAGTAGGCTGGTCATTGTGAGCTTGAGATTGATACTTTAATCTCATAATAGAAGTTACACTTGGCTCAAACTCAGCATCCCATGTGGTACCTTTAAACTTAACTGATTTAAGTTTTTCATTAATAATTTCTGTGTTCATAAAACGATAGTCATTTTGAAAGTCACATGTTTGATTTTCAAAATGTAAACCTGTTGGAACTACTTCTCCGTTTCTTGTTGCTTCAACTACTTCGATCTTAGCGTTCTCTTTATATTCTTCACAGCTAAGGAAGAATTTAAGTTTGTCTAAGTTTGGCATACCAAAAACGCCATCGAACTCGCTAACTGGGGTTGCTGTTTTAGCAGATACAATAACTGACCTATCTTCGGCCATTGCTTCAACTAGTGTGTCACCGTTAGTACCAGTAATCTTTACCAATGAAATAATTCCTAATTGGTATGTGTGTGCTACGATGTCTTGTAAAATATCTTTCATAAATGTCTCCTTGTGCTATTATATTTAGAAAATTACGTTTTGTCAATGATTTTTCTTACCATATTATTGTATTCTATGGCAGTTTCAATAATGCTTTGTTCTGCATTAATTGATTTTGCCCACAGTGTGTAGGCAAGTGTATCTTTGGGGAAACAATGGCCACCCCATCCTCTTTCTCCGTCTGGTCCTGGAACCATCGAGTGATCCGAACCAATACGTTGATCATGTGATACTACATGTCGAACAATGTCAAAATCGGTACCACTTGATTGGCAAACATCATACAACTGATTAAAGAATGATGTTTTTAATGCTAGAAAACTATTTGTAGCATATTTGATAATAGATGCTTCTTTCATCGAGCATTTAAATGCTATTTTGCAATTAGATAATGTTTCGGTAAAAAGCTCTTGCCAAAAATATTCAGGATCGTCGCCGCCTATGATAACATATTTTTGATTGGCAAAATCTTCTACACTTGTTCTAGCTCTTAAAAATTCTGGGCTTATTACTATACTGTGTTGAGTATATCTTTCTTCTAGAATTTCTACAATATCCGGACTAACAGTGCTTTTAACCATTATAGGAATATGTACGGGTGTTTGATCTATTACATCTAACACGTTCATGCCGTTGCAAGTGCCTGTATCTGTAGAAGGTGTACCAACACAAATAATAACACCGTCTGCATCACCGTAATGATTTTTAATTTCGTCGTCTGTGTAGGCAGGATCAACGATAACTAGCTCGTGTTGATCTTTAAAAGCATTGTGTACTGCTTTACCCACATATCCATATCCTGCAATTATTATCTTCATATTACCACCTTAATTCAAACCACATATAATCTTTATTATTTTTAAAATAAAATTGATTATTTCTAAAAAACCAACGATTACCTGGAGGACCAAATGTGTCAACGCACCATTCGTAGGCAATGACAATGCCTTGTTTATTGCCTCCTACTTCTAGTACAGAGTAATCGTGATCTAATTCTACATTTAACGGCAGCATATTAAAACTCAAATAGACTATTGAATGTGTTCTTTTCTTCTGTACTACGTATATCCCATTCTAGTACACCAATTAAGTTATCTAATTTGTTATCAATAATAGTTTGTTCCATTTCTGCATCGTTAAATGGTAAATCTTTAAACCACTGGGGCAAACGTAGTTCGTCTACAGGGTAAGCAACACTGGTAAAGCCCATGGGATTGTCTTTGATTTTACAAACAATGACCTTAGCACCGTCGGTAATACCCATACTGTACTTGTCGCCCATCATGCGTTTGAGTGTATTCCAGTTAATGCTGGCACGTACATGCCCGGGCATATTGGCCTTACCTGCTTTGGCCTCTTTGGCCTGATACTCAGTAATATTATTGGCACGTTTAGGGCTACCTTTTTCCCAACCTGGCCGCGCTTTAAAACGTCCTCGAAATTCAGTAATGTGATCTAATACATCTTTTTCTGTGGCGCCAGTTAAAACTTTCTCCAATACATCACTTAAAAAGTCTTGAATAAATTCTGGAGTATCGGATCTTTTTAAATCTAAACCCATGGCCTTGATCTTACCTGGCTTGCCATCTACATCACTACGTTTGCCTTCTTTATCATAATATAATACAGCATAACGTTTCTTAGTAATGAATAGACCTTTACTTGCAACAATTTCACGTCCTGCTTTGATAACTTCACCGCGTGTCTTTGGACAATGAAACGCATCAAGCATGAATTGTGAGAAAGTATTGTTTACTTCTTCTCCAATTTGATCGTATAGCTGAACTACAGTTTCTTTAGTCCAAGGAATAGTGCCACTATCAATTTCTTTCTTTAAGGTCTTATATGCTGAGAAATAACAAGAATCTGTGTCACCGTATATGATTGCCTTGCCGATGTGGTTAAACTCTCCAGTGATGATCTCATTGACTTTTCCGGCCATATGTTTGGCCACCTGTCTCCCAGTAAGAGTGGTAGATTGCCCGATACGCTTATCAAAAAAGCGACAGCCAGGATTAAGAATCGCACCGTAAAGAGAGTTGAGATTAATCTTCTTAACTAGCTGTCGTTTATCCCAATATTCCTCTTCAATGTTATTGCCTGCATCTTTGCTCTCCTTTAATTTGGCCTGCATCTCTTTACGTTCTGAATACCAGCGTTTTAATAGTCCGGGAATAATTCCTTCTCTTTCCCATGTAAAGATAGTACCATTGGCACTCAACATCCAAGGTTGGTTACTATCATAGATTAATTTGTATATCTCTGCGGCACTGAGAGTATCATTTTCTCCTGATTCCCAGTCAATGGTAATATCAAAGCCACGATCCTGTTTCATTACTGCTTCATATTCTAATGAGCCAAATAAACCTTCCCACGCGGCAGCAAACGTTTTCTTTTTAAGAGTAGTTTGTTCTGTTATGTAATCATCTGTGTATGTAGAACGCAGTTGTCCTATGATAGTCTCCGGCCCCATATTAAGCGCACGAATGGCACTGGGATAAAGACTGTTAATGTCTAAAGATCCAATCCAATCTTGTAAGCCTTCTTTGGGATAGGCAACATAGGCCCCGGCTGCTCCTTCGTTGCTTTCACGCTCGTCCATTTTAGTACGATTAGGAACTTGGAACCCTCTACGATGTGCCTCATTAATAATGGCCTGTTCTGTAACAGCCACAGCACCCATAGTTGTTTGTAATAGCACAGTGTTCTCGTGTGCCAATTTGTTGGCAAGATCTAAAAATTTTAATTTCTTGTCAAGGTCGTCTAACAGTTTACAGTCATTGATATTATATTCAACAAATGTCTTAAAGTCTTGATTGTACAGTTGATCAAGTGTGCCTTCGTATTGTGTTTTACGTTTGCCCAACTCATATTCTGCAATGGCATCAAGCCTATAACTGTGTCGTTCTTCATAGGTATACTTGCGATATAGTTCAAGATAATCTAAGTGTACACGCCCTATCATATCGTAGGTTATGGCCTGTTTTCCATATTTTTCATATTCACGTTTGCGTGGATATTGATTGAACAAGCAAAGTCTACGAGTATCGTCTTTGCTGAGTACTTTGATAATACGATTAGTAGTATATGGAATATCAAAACCTTCGCTATTCCAACCACTGATAACATCTGCATCTTGTATTAGATTTAAGAATGTGTCTAACAAGTCACCTTCGTTGTCAAAGATGTGTGTATTAGGAAAATCTTTAACAAGTTCTTTGGCAGTATCAATACTCATACCTTTTGGAGGTATGGCTAAACATACCATAGTTTCTAACCATTGTAGGTAGACAGCGATGGCAGTAATTGGCATGAATGCATCGTCTGGACTTGCATAGCCACGTTCTGGATCAAAGTCTACCTCAATATCGAAAAAGGCAGTGTTTAGTTTTGGTGCGTCTTGATTTAAGTAGTGCTCACTTAGGCAAACAAATATTGGATTGATATCTGCCTCATACATCTTTTTATTAGAGTGTATGGCCATTTCTTTTCGGAAGTCTTTTGAATTACGGCAAACAATCCTTGATAAAGGTGTGCCATAAATTGATTGAAATTTACCACGGGCGTCTTCGTAGTAAAATGTATATCTAACTGGTATATCTCTAAATTCTCTCTTACCTTGGGCCGACCGTTCGACAATCTTAATGATGTCGTTTTCACGATCGAACCATGCGTCGACATAGCTCATATTTTTCCTTATGTGATTTCTGGCTCACAAATACCTGTTGTGCGGTTTATGGCCCTGCTTACCCTACGTTTGTTATATATTTATATATGCTCTTTGCATACTCTTCATGACTTTTTATTCCAGGATGAGCACCGTCGTGGCCTCGATCTAAAAGTGTAAACCCTACACCGGTAAAGTTATTAATGGATAAATTTATTGGTAAATCATTAATATCTATATCATATGCACAGGGATTGTGATATGTTTTTATACCCAGTGTTTTTAAATATTGATTAGCGTGATGAATATGTAACCAGTTTCTAATGTTAATGTCATGATCAGTGTGTGTTAACAACCAATGTTTAGATAAATTTTCGTCATCGCTGTGTACACGTTTAACTTCAAGTTCTTGATCAAAAATTATATCTCTAATAAAGTGACTCCATCCAATACATACTATATCACCTGATTCAAATTTAGTGTTGAGTATTTTCCAGAGAATTTCTAAATTACCAGAGCCATTAACTGCATTATTGACACATTGGTATCCTAACATGTTTGCTAATATATTGGGCCACGCATATATACTAGGAACTGATGGCACCGATGGCAACTGATAATTGTCGTCGAGAAAATGCCCAACAGTATAAGAACAACCGAAAGTTACAAGTCTAGTCATTTATTCTGGTAGTCGTTTAGTTACGCCTAAAATCATTTCAATTTCATTCCACTCATCTTCGTGGTCTTTCCAATTATCTTTGTGTGCAATAGTAATTGCTTTGTTAATAATACTGGGTTTAATATCTAATTCTTCTGCTACTGCTTTGACTGTTTCTTTAAGACCTTCTCTAAGATCTTCAATTTCACGTAATACAGTGGAACCTTCTGTAATTAATCTTTCTAATTTTGCCTTTTCTTCTGGGCCGTACATTCTTGATGACATAGTGTCTCCTAACTTATTCACCTATTATATAACTTATCTTTTAATTTGTCAACCTTCTACACAACCAACTAGGTGTAATCTTTTTTCGTCTGAGAAATTTACAAAACTATGCATGTTTCTAGTATTAACCCAATGTACTTTATCTGGTTCTAGATATTGGAAACCTGATTTGCTAAAATAAAACAGTGCCTGCGGATTGGTAACAATGGGAATATGTATTCTTGGACTAGAATCCTTATGCAATGAGTAACATGATTTTTCATTAATCCATAAAAATCTAGTTCTGTACATTTTATGTTTTTTAATAAGTTCTGCCCAAACTGTATTTTCTATTAATGGATTAAGATAGTTATAAGAAGTTATACTAGTCGTTGGGTCAACACTACCACATCCATCAAGTCCCAAAGGTTGATCGGGTCTAGTTTGTATGCAAGTTTGGCGACCCTGTTGTCCTGTTATATACCAATCAATGTGATGTTCTATTTTACTGTATTCTTCATAGAGTAAATTTGAGTCAATGGTGTCTAAAATTTCAATCATAGTGTATTTAAGTATTACATTTTGGTTAACCAAAAGAATTGACGATCTACACTTTTGAGGCTATAATTGTAGCATATTAACACACAGAGGCAGATATGAAAAAAACGTTTCTTACACTTTTTTTGATTGCACACTTAGGCTCGGCATCAGCAGATTGGGATGATCCTTTGGCATCGTTTTCAACAAGTGACGTTCAAAAAGCACCAATGAGCATTACTTGGTTACCGGTGGACAATGTGCAAAAGGTCTGCGATGCAGAAAGTCGCAGGCGCGGCGGTCAAGGCTTTGGTTTTTCAATACAGGCTTGTTCATTTTGGGAAGGTAACAGTTGTACCATTGTTACTAGCCGTCGTCCAAATATGCATACACTAGGACATGAGATGCGACATTGCTATCAAGGTAATTGGCACTAATAAAAAAGCACCCCTGGGGTGCTTTTTTTATAGACCGGATAATTGTCGTATTCTATCTATACTTTCAGGCATAGCACTGCCTAGGCTACCACTATTGTCCACTGCTGTTGGCTTGCTAGGTTGAGCGCCTGCTCCTGGGACTGGTCCCGAATAATTATCTGCAGATAATTTTTTATTTTGTGGAGTTCCAATCCAATCTCCCTTTTCAAAATTAGGAGCCCATGTGCCATTGTTTCCAATACCGGTAAATTTATAGCGTGTACCTTTAACCCAATATTCTGGATTTACTCTTGGATCAATCTTAGCTAATTCTGGGGGAGTGCCGGTCCTACTCATAGTGTTTGGCTCTCCGGGTGTTGGTCGCGCAGCGATACCTGGTGGTTTTTCTGTTGGTTTAACTTTATTGCCCACTGGCTTAAATCCTGCTGGAGGTGTTGCACCGGCTGCTATCAAAGCTGCCATAGTTTTTTGACCAATCTTTTTATCTACTACTAACGGAGGATGTGCTGCCTGGAATGCGGCAATTTCATCTGGAGTTGTTGGCCATGCAACTGTTGGTTTATTATCTGTTGGTTTATTATCTGTTGGTGTGTCTGCAGATTTTTCAAGTTCGGCGGCCCTTGCTGTAACTACTGCATCTACTTCTGAGTGTAGTTTAGATACTTCTGCATCATCGGCTAGTTCAGCTCTTAATCTTTGTAACTCTACAAATTCATCATCTGATAGTGCTTCGCCGAGGATTCGAGATTCAATTAATCTCAATTTTTCTAGTAGCGGGTCTTTATAAAAGTTCATTATTATTCCTTAATTATTTTTTGTTAACGGCCAAATCATAGGCTGCTTGAACCTCTGGACTTAATTTATTACCCATGTCTAACATCATTTTTGCAGCGCCCGCTTGGACAGGATTTAATGGTTTTCCAGGAACAACCGGAATACCGGCAACTAGGGTGGTACTACTTGATTTTGTGTTTGAAACAGGTGTTGTACTTTTAGCATCAATGGCATTGTCTACCTTTCTAACTGATGCTTGACTAGGTGTACCGCCTTTAGCCTTGGCCAATAATTCTGCGTATTTCTTGCGTTTAGCATCCATATCACCACCTTGACCTGGTATGACAGGTTTGTTAGGAGCTGGTTTATTATCGCCAGGGGTAAATTGATTAGTACCAAACCCAATGTCTATATCTCCAAGCGGTTTATTATCGTCAGGTGTCATTTTTCCAGGACCAAACCCAATGTCTAAATTTTGAAGATCAGCATCCGCCTTGGCATCAAATGCATCCTTAGTGCCAAACTCGGAACCTGCTGCCGTAACCTGACCAGGTTGTGCTGCCTGTGATGGAGGTTTGTTTCCAGCAGCCGCCTGACTGGCAGTGCGAATATCTTTATCGTATGCATCACTATCTTTACCAGTTACTTTATTTGCCAACTTACCAAGTGGGCTAGTGGTAGTAGCATTATTTGGAATTAGACCCATACCGCTTAATGTTTTGTCATCACCGCTGCTGGCAGTGGCAGCAATATCATATCGTCCACCTCGATTGCTTGCGGGCATACTTTGTTTACGCACAAAATTGCCACTAACCGGGTCATAGAGACCGGGTAGTTTTTCTTTCCATGCAATATCGTTTAGTGCGGCTGCACGTTTTTGTTCGTCTTTTTCTTGCCCAACAGCAGCCATGATAGCATCAAGGCTAATAGCCTCCACAACTGGAGTATATCCAAAACTTTCAACTAGATCTTTATAAATTGTAGACATTTAATAACCCTTAAAATTCTTGCTCACTCAGCGGTCCATGTAGCGAATCACTTTCCACGGGCAGCAGCCGCCCCACACTTAATAACCATAAGGTCCTAAGGTAGTGTGTCCTTTACTTTAATGTTGCTCTAATCATCCAGGCATGTTTCTTATGTGCATCTTGACGTTCGGCTAGAAAATTACTTAGGCCATGTGCTCCTGCATTTTCAGCTAGTTCGTAGGCCTGCCCAATGATTTCTAACACTGTTTGATTATCTTGATATAAAATTTCTAGCATTGTTCTAGCATCAACTACTTCTCGTTGATCTTCAATGCCGGATAGTTCCATTAATCTTCCTAGGCCTGCTGGAGCATATGAACCTAGGGCACGAATTTCTTCTGCAAATTTATCTATAACACCATATACTTCACGGTATATTGTTTCAAAGAAAGCATGATACTGAGGAAAGTTTTCACCTTCAACGTTCCAATGAAATCCGTGTGTTTTAAGATAGAACGCAAATGTATTTGCATGTGCCATCTTTATGGCTTTAATCAGTTGCTCATCCATTATTTTCTAAGCCTTAGATTGTTCATCCACGACGGATCTTCATTGCCTTCCGCTACTTTAGGTTTTATTTCTTTACTACCCGGAACTTCGTGATCACCAACCTTAGCCTTCTTATATACTTTTTCACCTGTACTTGGACTAATGTAATATTCGCCTTTCTTGTCCTTGCCAATGCTTCTTACTTTATATTTGGCACTACTGTCGCTCTCTGCTACATCTTGCTTGGGCAAGTCACTTAGTTGATCAGGGATATAGTCCTCATCGTAACTTAGATGATATCGAATCTCTCTTGAACTCATCCCATTTTTCTTCATGTATTGAGCCATTAAGCCAATAAGTTCATTTTCTTTTTCTGGACTGTATGTAATGCCATCCTGCGCCATTTGTTGGCCAATGCTTAATCTACGCGAGCTTTCTACTGAACTTTGATCTTTTTCTGGCTGTCTAATTGGTTCAGGCTTCTTGCCTATTGGAAAATTCTTTTCGGCATACCGTTGACTAAATTCACGCTTTTCTTTTTCGCGTTGTAGAGCACGGTGCATACGCACACCTGCACTACTAGACTCAGTGTCCATCATCTTAATCATGTCACCAACTTTAATAGCCGGAGGTTGTTCTTGACCAGCAGCTTGACTAACTTGATTCTTGTCAACCATGACTTGGCCACCTTCGCCTGGTTTGGCCATGGCCTGTGGAACTGTAGTTGAAATACCTGTTTGATCATCTGTATAAGTAATTGTTTTCTTAGCTGGATCAATTGCAGATACTTTAGCATCTTCACGCATACGCTGTGCAATTCGTCTAGCCTGTTCTTTAATCTTTGCTCGACGCTCTGTTAGAGCTTGCGACGATTCATTTTGAACGCTTTCAAAATACTTTTTAATTAGACCATTGCCTTTTTTAACTTGTGGTTGTTTAGAGTATTCTTGACCAGTCATTTGTTCGGCAACTATCTGACGATCAGTTTGAGGATTCTTTCCTTTAGAAACTAGGCTAATAAATTTTTGCATGTCATTGGAACCTTCTACAGGCTTTGTAGAAGCTCCGTCGAATGCCTGTAGAATTTTTTTCATGTCCATTGCAGATTAACCTTTGTGTCCTTCGTATGCCATACTGCCACATTCTTTTAGACCGTGTACTGGACATGATTTACCTTTGGCGCTGTGATTGCATTTTGCAGTAGCTTCTTTGACTTTGGCAAATGGATTCTTCTTTTTGTCAGCAACAGCCTTTTTCATTGGCTCTTTCTTATCGCCATCTTTGTCCATGTCTAGGAAGTCTGGCTTAGATGCTTCTTTAACTTTTTGTGCAGGCTTTTTACCTGTTTGTGCAACACCCATTTTGCGTTGTAGATCTTTACGTTGATCTTCGTCGCTACCACCAGTAACAGCTTTTCCTACTTTTTTGGCAGCAGACTTAACAGTGTCCATCACGCCTTCGTCAGTTTGTTTGGCTTTCTTTTTAGCTTTCTTAACATCGCTGTCATCGCCACCATCTGTGAATGTGCTAGACTTGCGTGTATACTGTGTACCTTTTCCAGTGTCTTTCTTGTCAAACTTACCTGTGCCCTTAGACTTCTCACGTTCTTCATGATCTTTCTTAGCATCGTCAACTGTTGGAAAACCTTCTTTAACTTTCTTAGCATCCTTGGCCGCTTTCTTCATTGGCTCTTCTTCATCACCGTCGTCATCAAGATCTGCAAAATCTGGTTTAGCAGCTTCGTCAACCTTGCCATTTTTCTTTTTAAGTTTCTTGGCCTGAGCAGCAGTCAACTTTTTCATAGTTGCTTTAGCTTCAGTTAACATGTTTGTAAGCGCACGTTGCTGGCTTTCACTCATACTAGAATACATATCAGATTGTTCTAATTTTTCACCGTATTCGCTAAACTTCATTTCGTATTCCATATAGTGGTATACTGATGCAATATAGTCAGCTGATTTAGTGATCTTAGCCTGCACCCAGCCTTCTAATTCCATATCTTCGTGAATCATTTTGAACAGCTTAAAGGAATACTGTGCTAGTTTAAATAGGTCAGCGCGAGCCATCTTAGCTTCGTGGTCGTCTGGATGAGGTTGTAAATCCATTATAAATCTCCGTTATTGTATATTTATCGTTTGATAGGTGCGCCGAATAAGTTCGAGCCTTTCATATCTAGGCCGTTTTTAGCAGTACCATCGCTGTTTTTAGGTTGTACAACCTTGGGTTGTGGTGGTGCTTTTGTGCCGCTATGACCAGGTGTGCCAGTGTAGCTCTTCTTACCTCTTGCTTTACCTGGACTTAGTTGTGGAGCATCTACAGTGCCAATACTTGCACTACTGGTAGCACCTGCTGTGGCACTTTCACCTAGTGAACGTTCCATTCTTTGAATTGCCTGATGTAGGTTTTCTGCTTCACGATCATCGTCGCTCATTCTATCTGCATACTGATAGCTAGTTCCACCTAGTTGTTTAAAACGCTCTTTCATTTTATCTAGACGTGCCTGCATTTTTACTGTATCAACTGGTTCAGGGACGTTCTGACTAGCCATGGCCTGTCTTTGTTTTTCTGATCGAACATCTGCACGAGCTAGGCCTTTTTCTCTCCTTGCAATGTTCTTTTCAGCACGAGATACTTTTTCAGGATCATCCCTACCATAAAACTGATCAATTTGATTCATAGCTTTGTTCATAGTGGCTTTTTTACGATAGTTGCCTAGACTGATTTCGTCCATTTGTTCTTCACTGAGTATTTCTGCAATTTTCATATTAAACTCCGTATTGGTTCTTTTTAGGTTTAGCCACTGGGCTAGTTTTGTTAACATCGGCAGTTTCTAAACTGCGATTGTTACTCCAGGTTTGTCTTTTGCCGCCACCAACTTGTTTAGCCGCAGCATTGATCATGTCGTTTTCTTCATCAGTGTATGGAGCCAGTAGTGGGTCACCGCCTATCCAGTTATCTGCTTCTTGTTTAGTGGGAAAATCTGGAGCACCGGCAAGTGCAATAGCCATGCGATATCCTAAATATTGACTTCCAGAACTCATATTCATCGAGGGGAAAGTAGTGGCATTTTTCATAGCCGCTTTTTGCGTCTTATCGATCTTTTTCATCCCACCGCTTTCTGTAATAATATCAAGTATTTTCATATTTTTGACTCGTATGCGTATTTATTCGTTCTTTGATAATGTCAATAACTTGTTCGCTTAATACTACTTCGTAGTGGTTGTAATTTACGTCAATTAGTTCCATGTCATGCCCATGATGGCGTTGACTGTTAACGGTGACAATACCATCGTTTGCACCTAGAATCCAAGCAGCGCCACCTTTTACAGTGACTATATTAGTCCAAGGGTGATGTATTTCTATCTTACTTGCCTGTCGCATGGGCCAACTACTAGGACCTATATCACGTAGTAAGCGGCTAAACGGCAAAAAATACTGTGCATAATCTGCTGTTTCTGCACCACCGTAGGGTGTGCTTAAGGTAACGGCACCTATAACTTGATCAGGTAACGCATTAGCAAGATGTAGAGCATATATTCCACCTAGACTGTGTGCAACAAAGAATATGTCTTCTATATCTTTTAGTGCGGCCTGCATGTCTTTAAGATTATGTTCAAATCCATCTGCGCTGTTGTAATTGACCACAATACTTTTTCCAGGAATACGATCACCAATGTAGTTAAAACTTTCGCCTGTAGCACTTGCACCGTGTATGTAAACTAAGGTCATAACACCGCCAAGTATTCTTTGAATTTGTTGTGTCGAGCCTGTACAACTTTTGCTGGTTCGTTGGCATTGATTGCTTTTACAACTTGGGTGGTATTATTAAAATTACTAACGTTTGGTCTGACTTGAGTCTTCCAGAACCATAGTGCAGTTTTGGCACCAATTTCTAAACTATTACTAACTAGGTCAGGATTCTTTACCAGTCTATCATCACCAAATATGTATTGACTGGACCTGGTATAATTATCACGTCCTGTGAGTTGCAGTGGACCGCGACCTTTAAATAGTTCTCCGTCGCCTTTGACTTTATTACCTAAATTCTTTGCTAGGCTACGATTTTTTTCATATCGATCAAATTTTTTCTTGTTGCCTACTTCTTTCATCTTGCTAAAGTCCCAACTTTCATGTCGGGTCTGTGCCATGAACTGCGCTAATTCTACACCTTTGAGTCCTGCAGCTTTGGCAGCAGTTTGTAGTGCGGCCTCTGCATCGCTGTTGTTGCTTAATAATGTAACACCTTCATCCTCATCATCTTTCGAAAACTTTGGCATCATTGATGATATTTTATCTTTGAATGACTGTGCAGGTTGTGTAGCTTTTGCTGGCTCTTGTTTGACTGTAGGTTTTACAGTAGCAGGCATTTTACTAATAGGCTTAGAATAATCAGGTACTAGAACTTTTTGTCCTATTTCTAACTTGGTATTACGATCCATCTTGTTAAGTTTAAGAAGGTCGACTGGGTTTAAATTATTTTGTCTTGCTATGCTGTAGACAGTATCTCCGGGCTCGACAATCTGTTGAACCATTTGAGGAGCCTTACCTTGAGCTCCTACAGCCATAGTACCCGCCATGGCAGCAGCGGCAGCATTTGATTTCCAATCTTCATCAAGGGATTCTGTTGGCATATTTGCGCCAATACCGCGATATGCACGATCTTGTTCTTTGCCAGGCATCGGCGGTTGACTTTGTCGCATAGAGTTGGGCAACTTATCTGTAGCCATAGGATCTTTCGCCATAGGCACACCGCCGGGTCGTTTGTTTTTACTTAGTAGTCGATCGGCCGCAATTTCTTTGCTAATTGTATCAAACTCTACGGGAGTTATCCAGTATCCCTTGTCGTTACTGTTATCAAACACAAGAGTTACTTTACTTTTCATAGGCTCGCTGAATACTTGTTCAATCTCAATCATAGAATTAAAATCAGGGCGAGTTCTCATTTTTAAGAAGGCATCTTTGGTTAGTCTATTGTATACATACTTGTCATGCAACAGTTGTTGTGTGTCCGGTGCAAAAGCATCTGGTGCATCTACTATTTGAGTCACATGAGGAACTTGTTTTGGCTCGTAATCCCGTAGTTCTTCACTTACATCTTTTTTAAGTATAAATTCTCTAAGTCTCATTTTGCTCTTCCAGCTTTCATGTTGGCCAGCCAGTGGGCCATGCGTTGCTTTTCACCTGATGAGTTCTTTGCTGTCTTGCGTAGACTGCTCACTGACGCTTTGGTGTTGACTCCTGAACGTTTGGCTAGACCTTTACGTCCGGGATTTTTACCATCGGCAAAGTTTTCCGCCACACCTTGCTGACCTGGCAATGTGTCAGAAATGTTTACCATATTGTCAGGAACTATTTGTACAGGAACGCGGCCTTGGTAGCCTGCCACTTGATATGCTATAAACCTATGATTTCCATCTATTACAAAAAATTCACCATCATTATTCCACACAAGCAAAGGCTTTAATACACCATTTTGTTTTAATTCTGGTAAAAGTTTATTTGTGACCCAATTGGCAATTTTAGGATCTTTCATTGATTTATGCTTTTCCCACATCTGTAATTTATTTGCAGGTAATTCAGTCACCGGCAAACTTTTCTTTATGCCATCATCTATTGTGGCACCTCTATTATTTGTGTAGATGATTACTGGTTTTTGTTCTATGCCTTCCGCCACACCTTGCTTTTCTAAATGATGTTTAACTTTTTGTAGATCTGTCTGATCTAAATCATCTAGGTGCTCGTGACCAGTTAGGCGTTTAGTAAGTTTAAGGAAACTGGGTTCGTTGTCCCATTTCACACCCTTACGGTCTGCTAATGTGTGTATGTTGTTAGGAGTTAATGATTCATCAATATCTAACCATGTGGCAGCAAATGATTTACATAAATCACGTATCTTACCATTCTCAGTTTCCATAAGATTGAAATCGCGTTCCTCGTGTTCTTCGTCACCTTGACTTGGATCTATATAACCGCAGTATACTTTACGCACAGGTGAATTGTTAATTAAATCAGTACAATTATTGCCACTACGACCATCTGCTGTTTCATCGCCAATTTCGTTACACGGACTACACGTTGTAATAACAATACTACCTTTTGGAATTTCACCATACTTTAATTTATATGCCTCCATGGCTGCACGTTCAGCATGAACACGTAGCCCGTCATCTGCAGGATAGTTTAATTTTGCAACTAATTGATTATCTGGATCTAACACTGCGGCAGCAACCATGCCGTAGCCTTTATTGGACTGTTGTCCTTTAATAACCATCTTACACAGCATAGTTAAAATCTTATCTAATTTTTCATAGTTATGTATTTCATAATCGCTAGTATCTTCTTTTATTAATGGTTTTTGACCTAGATACTCAGGATACCGTTTATTAAAATAACGCATGACTATGCCAGCAGTGGCATTTGCCTCGTTTTCCATGGGACTACCAGTCCTACCACTTTCGCCATCTAACTTGTGTTCAGCGTCTTGTTTAAAATGTACTAGCTCATGAGCCAGTGTGCGGAATATATCAAGTGGATGTCTATTTGTTATCTGTATATAAATTATTCCCGAGTCTTGATCAAATCCACCAAAACTAGGTTGAGCTCCTGGAACATCTTTTACAATTTTAATTGGTGGAAGTTTGTTGATACCTAATACATTCATTGCTAACGGTAAAAACTCCTCAAAGCCCTTCATAAGATCAGGTGGTGAAGATTCTTTTAAAATTTGAAGAACTTTCATAACGGTTTCTCACCTGTCATGTAAGGCAAACTGAACCATAATTTAAACCATTCTGGTGTTCCAGGTTTAATGTTATGTTTACGCATTAGTTCGCCCTTGCTATCTCCGGTAACTGATATGTTACTGCCTTGATTAACACGTAGTTCATGTAGTCTTGCATCACTACCTAGACCTGCTAGATGTTGTATGGCTTTTAATTCGTGTATAGGATCATCGGGTGCAAGATAGCAGTCGTCTAGACTGCTTTGATTTATATCTGCTGATGTAATCTTATACTGTTTCATGCTGTACGTTTCTTTGCAGCTTTGGCAGCTTCTTTTTCAGCTTTAGCTCTTTCTTTTTCAGCTTTAGCTCTTTCTTTTTCAGCCGCGTCGTGCATGTATGGTAACATATAATGTTTAACTAAATCAAAGAATGGTTGACCAGCTATTAGAGTATCAGCAGGAATACCAGCCGCTTTTGCAAACTCACTTGGGTTATCGTTTACAATAGCATTTCTTAAATGTGTTGCCTGACTTAGACGTTGTGATCTAGCCCATGTCACATCTTTGAAGTGATAAAAACCGTGTGGCCCTTCTTTACCATTTGATGATTGCAATGCTGGAACAAATATTTTCGCATCGGTTTCGTCAGTAACAACATGCAGAGTTACTGAGCCATGCTGTTTGTAAACCATTGATGCTAGTGTAAACCAGCTTTGCTCTGCAACTAAATGGTCTTCAAGTTCTGGCATTATAGTTTTCATAGCTTCAACTTTGATGTCATATGGCAACGGATCTTTGGGACCTTGTGTACTTTGATTTGTACCTACATACCAAATGGGAAAACCTGCAGCAACTTCCCATGCATGTTTATGCCCAAAGTGCGGGGGATTAAAACGGCCAAATATAATTGCGGCATCGTTATGTGCTGATTCGAACAGTTGTCTTAATCTCATTTCGGTGTCCAACTTGTAGGTACGAATTTTATATTACCAAATTTATGTTTTCCTGATTGGGCATATCGTACGTTACCCTCTCCATTTGTATCCCAGATATCCGGTTTAGGCTGTGTTTCTAAAGCACTGTGTTGTTGATCTTTTAAGTGTCTAATCTTTTTCATCAAGTGCCAGATTCCGTCTAGTGCGCCAAGATGCTGGCTACTCATAGCTTCAATATGCATACGTTTATTATTACTAATCTTATTTTTAGGATCAGCTAGCCAGTCAAAGAACCCCTGATTATTAATAGCATCGAATGCACCAGTTTTGCTCATAGTATTAGCAAATTTATAAAATATGCCTTCTTTATCAGTCGGCGGAATACTGCTTATAAATGCATCTATTACATTACCATTTTTAGTTACATAGTCTTTCAATGGTTTGATAACACTTGTATCATATTGAGGTGCGGTTGGATTGTAAATAGGACCTTGCACAATTAACTGTGGATTACTATTAAACTCGTTAAAGTCATCTTTAGGTTCCTGTTGATTATCAGGCATACCAAAACTTGTAAAATAACCGTGTCCAGTAACCATAACCTGTGCATTGGCAATACGCTTTCCTAGTTCACTATCACTTCTTACATGATAACAGGTATTGCTATTGGGATTAGGACAGAATGTATAAACTCCATCTTTGTCCAATGCAGGGCGTTTAAGGAATAGGCCATCTGCATAGACAAATCCTTCAAAGTCTTTGGGAGTAGCACGATCAAATATAGGGTATAGGCTAGCAAATTCTTGTGCAAAGCGCCTACGTTCAGCATCTTGTTCGGGTGTTCCGGGTTTACCACTCTTGTTAGCGATGAAATCAGCCACTTCTTCTGGACTAGTAGTCTTTGCACCACGTGACCATCCGTTGTGTCCAGCAAGTATCAATGGACCGCCGCTGCGTTCTCTACCCCAGTAAATCTGAGGATTGCCATCCCACTTCTTACGTATACTAGTCTCACCAGATTTTTCGGCAGCTACTTCTTCAAAATGTTGTAGTGCTTCTAATGTGCCTGCTGCACCGTAGAAAAATACAAAATGCTCCGGATGGTTGAAAGCCCTACCTAACTGTTTAGGTGCGTCCGCTTCTTTAAACAGTTGTCTTAATCTCATAGCTGCACTTTATCCAACAAATGACGGAACCATTCATTAGTTCCAACACGATAATTTTCTTTTTTGACTGGCACTTCTTTCCAGTTAGCATCTTCTTTGGCTCTTGCCAGCAGTACAGTTGCTTCATGTTGAGGCAATGCGGCAAGTATACTTTCTACGCTACCTAGATCTTTAGCACTACCACGTGGTCCAAACAAGTAGTTGGCTACATCATCTAAATTATCAGCAACTAGCTCGCCTTTTTTACCTTCTGGAGTACGACTAAACAATCCTTGCCATGCTGACCACATAAAGTTTTTTTGTTTGGCCAGTATTGCTATCATTAACTGTTTGTTAACACCTTTGTAAGGACTGTTATCAGGAATAGAATGTGTGTGAAACTTTGACACCTTCTCAGCATTAGCTGATACCATAATGTCCACTTGATGAAATTCATCATGAACTGGAACGTTGACGTGTACATTAATACCGCTTTGTGCTGTTTCTAAACCTTTACTACTAATATAATCGTTTAGTGCTTTACGTCCAGCCTTAGCATCCTTAGCTTTAAAAAAATCTAATACTGCTTGCTCGTCAACAATAACATCCATGTCGCCACTAGTGTGTCCATGTTTCGGAGTTGCCGCAGAGCCAACAGGAATAGCAGTAATACCTGTTCCTGCTAGTGCTCCGTTGATTGTTTTAAGTATCTTAGGAACATCTTTGTGATCAAATGATGTTGTGTTAGCGAATACATTACCGCCTTCGTTAAGTGTCATGATTAGTAAACTTTTTCTTTAATATATTTTACTTCTTCTTGGTGAAGTGTGTTGCAAATTTTTTCGCACAACTCTTCTTCTAAAAGATCGGGAAGTTCTCGAATGGGGAATTTTTTACTGTAGCATTCGTAAGCATGATTTACTAGCTTTTTAAATGCCTTTGGACCAAGTTTTCTACCAGATTCCATGTAGGTCTTACATTTTACCACATGCGGGTAGTAATGACGTCGATAAAAATCATCGTCATTCCGCATAAAAAATTCTAAATCATCTTTAAGATCAAAAGAAATTCCTTTTTCCTTCTTTTCGGATGGTGTTTGAATGTCTTCTAACAGCTCAATTATTTTCATAAGAAATATCCTGCATTTACAATATATTTATCGTAAATGCTATCTATAGATATTTCCTACTCGTGGGCTTTTACCACTTGATCAACACGGCTAATGCCCTCGCTCAAGAACATTCTTGCCATTACTAGGGCTTTTTCATTCTTAATATATAAGTGACTACCGCCCCAATGCCCGTCTTTTAACAGGGCTCGTTTACTACCGCCAGTGAGTTTAACAAGATCTTTTCCGTTTTCTGCCCATTCAACAAAGTTTTGATAGCTTTGTCTTGTACGTCCAAGTGTGATTTTATAACCCCATCCTTCTCGCTCCATTATCACAGTGTTTTTACTAATACCACTTGCAGGAGGTTTAGAGATATACTTTACTCTGTCAGAATCAATGTCACATAGTTTATCTATATCTCTTAGATTATTTGTATATACACTTATGAAGGGTGTTTCTACACGTATCTCGTAGTCTGTTATAGATCTTAATAGGGCACAAACTTTCTTAGAATATGTAAGGTCTTCGGGAGTACGAATTCTTGTAGTTGTATTCTTTATGTTTATGTTTACCTCCTTAAGCCTTTCCTCAGCAAGATCAAAGTTCTTACTACGAAACCATTGGGCGCCCGGGACTACGAGTACAGCTTTGTAGCTGTACTTGTCCATAAACAATCTTTTAGTTTCCTTGCACTTCATCACTGATCTTTTCTACAGTTAGTAGGGGGATTTTAATAGATTTGGGTTTGGCAACTAAAGTAAGCTGACTATCTTTAGCAGTAATAGTTAACGCACCACCTGCTCTTAATTCGCCAAACAACATTAATCGAGCCAACGGACGTTTAATTTCTTTGTCAATGACACGTTGAAGAGGTCTTGCACCCATCTTAGCATCAAACCCTTTTTCAATTAACCATTCAATTGCAGCATTATCGATCTTAACACGAATGCTCTTTTCTTTAACTTGCTCTTTAAGTTCGTCGACAAATTTACCAACAATCTTAACCATTGTTTCTTTGTTAAGTTTATTGAATGTTATAATAGCATCAAGCCTATTACGAAACTCTGGTGTAAAGAATTTCTTAAGATCCTTGTCATCGTAGTCTTTTTCCTGTGCGCCAAAACCTATTTGATTCTTTTCGGCTTCTTGTGCGCCAAGATTTGTAGTAAGAATTAAAATAACATTACGGCAGTCTGCTCTCTTACCATTAGATCCTGTAACAAATCCATTATCCATCATTTGTAACAACACTGTACTCACATCTGGATGCGATTTTTCAATCTCATCAAACAGTAAGACACAATTAGGTGCTTCCTGTACCTGTGTAATTAATAAGCCAGAATTTTCTTCAAAGCCAACGTACCCCGGTGGACTTCCAATTAATTTACTGATACTATGCTTTTCTTGATATTCACTCATATCAAAACGCACAAGTTTAACTCCAAGATGTTTACTTAGTGCTTTGGCTGTTTCAGTTTTACCGCAGCCTGTTGGCCCCATGAATACGAAACTTCCGACGGGTTTATTTTCTGGTTTAAGTCCAGCCCTAGCAACAAGAATTTTATCAACGATTTCTGTAATTGCTTTTCCTTGTCCATACACTTCTCCTGATAATTGATCTTCAAGTTTAACCAAGCCTACATCTTCAGCTTCTCTAATTTGTTCTTCGGGCATTTGCAGTAGTTTAGCAATTTCAAACTGAATTTCGTATTCAGTAATTACTCTCTCGTCTGCAAGTTTAAGATTGAAACGACTACATGCTAAATCAATTAAATCAATAGCCTTGTCTGGTAGTTTTTTATCTGTTTGATATTTTACTGACAATTTAATTGCAGCCTGTAGTGCATCGTCTTTAATTTTAGTATTATGAAACTGTTCATAGTACTTCTTAATACCTTTAAGGATTTGTAGTGTAACTTCTACAGTAGGCTCATCAACTGTAATGCGTTGGAATCGACGCATCAATGCGCGATCCTTTTCAAAGTGCTTTCGATATTCTTCCCAAGTAGTTGATGCAATGACTTTAATGTTACCCTTGCTTAGTGCAGGCTTCATCATGTTAGATAAGTCATTTGCTGAATTGCTTGCTGATCCAGCACCACTAATCATGTGTGCTTCGTCAATAAACAATACAGTCTTACCTTTCTTGGCAAGTCCTTTAAGTACAAGTTTAAAACGTTCTTCAAAGTCGCCTCGGTATTTACTACCGGCTAGCATGGCACTAATGTCTAAATTGAATACTTGGTAATCTTTTAAGAAGTCAGGAACAGCACCTTTGACAATGTTGAAAGCAAGACCTTCGGCAATGGCAGTTTTACCAACGCCTGGATCACCAACAAGGATAACGTTGTTTTTATTTCGACGACCTAATGCTAGACTAATATTTTCTAACTCGTCTATTCGACCTATAACTGGATCGACCTTGTTCTTTTTAACTGATTCGTTAAGATTAGTAGTGAACGCTTTTAGAGCTTTATCTGATTGATTATCTGGTACTTGTTCTTCTTCTTCATTACCTTCGATATTATTGCTGATATAATCTGCAAATTTATCTTTATCAATATCAGCTTGCTGTATGTAATAATAACTCCAACTACGTTTTTCTGCCATCATAGCAATGAACACATCTGTTGGTTCAATTTTTTGACGACCATTAAACAATACCTGTGTAAATGCACGATTTAATACACGTTCAACTGTTTGAGTTTTACGTGGTTTGATATCGATTTTTTCACCTACAATCTCGTCACACTTATTTTTAAGGTAGTGCTCTAAATTCTTTTTAACATAATCTGGATCAGCACCATAACCTGTAATACAATTACTAAAACTTTCTTCACATAACATAGCAAACAATAAATGTTCAATTGTTAAGTATTCGTGTTGTAGTTGTTTGGCTACAGTAATGGCTTTTTCAAAAACCATTTGCAGATCATCACTGGGCTCTACCATCTAAATTCCTTTTAGTTATTGTTGCTAATTATACAGTCTTTATTGCAACTGTCAAGAGCCATTGATTTCATCATTGATTTTTTGCAATCGTTTGATGATATCTGGATCGGTAACTGGAACAGATTTAATTTTAATTACAGCAACTAATCTTCCTCGTTGTTTTGATCTAATGCTGGAAAACCCCAATCCGTTACTGGCATATTCTGTGCCATCACTAACACCTGCTCGAACATCGATGTTTAACTTTTGTCCGTTTATTGATGTAATAGTCTTTTTAGACCCAATCATAGCTTCGATTGGAGTAATGTTTATATTAGTAAACAGATCATTACCTTGTCTTGTATAGGCAGGATCCTCCATGACTAAAATAGTAACATTTAAATCTCCCCTTGGTAGCTGTGGATAGCTATTATCTCCCAATCCTTGATAACGTATAGTCTCGCCATGTTGAATACCAGCTGGGATATCAATCACCACAGTCTGACTCTGCCCACTGGGCAAGGTGTAACTAGCTTCAAATTGTTTTCCAACAAATGAATCTAGTAAAGTAACTTGACATTGAATGTTTAGATCTCGGTTACGTTGCTGCCTACGACCAAATATATCACCAAACTGCTGACCAGCACCGCCGGGACCACCGAAGTGAAATTGGAATGCATTATTAAACACATCGCTAAAGTTCCCACTATTCATATGAACTTGTGAGCCACCTGTATCATACTCCTGCCGTCGTTGCGTGTCGCTCAGAGTATCGTAGGCCACGGATATATCTTTAAATTTGTTTTGGTCGCCGCCTTTGTCAGGATGGTGTTTGTTAGCCAAACTTCTATAGGCCTTTTTAATTTCATCTTGTGAGGCGTTCTTCTTAACGCCCAGTGTTTCGTAATAATCCATAGTTTTCTTCCACCGTTAAAAAAGCAAGGTATAACAGTAATTATACTGTCACAGCCTTGCTATGTCAAGAGTCTGGTAGATTATTTCTTTTTAGCTGGTTCTGGAACCTTATCGCCTTCTACCTTTTTGTGTACTTTGATTTTTTTGCAAACTTGGACAGGCTTACCATCTTTGCCGTTTACAACTTTTCCAGCTTTGTCTAGTTTGTCTTTGCAGATTTCCTTCATTTCGCCACCGGCAAAGGCAGTAGAAGCTAGGGTCAATGCTAATAATGCTAATAATTTTTTCATTTTGTTTCCTTTATAGTATTGGTTGCGGTTCATCTGGAACGATTTTTTTACCGCTTGCTGTTGTCTGTATTGATGCTGCTCCTCCAAATCCTCCACCGAAGCTAGGTGAACTTGCTGGCGCAAAACTTTGAGTCGGCACACTAAAGCCGCTAGGTGTAGGAGAACCAAATCCGCCTGCACTTGGGGGAGGTGCAAAACTTGTTGGCGCTGGTGCTGGATTTTGTGCAGCCCCTGCTAATTTTTCCTGTGTACGGCCAAAGGCCGCAATACCTAAAACAGCGCCCATGGCCACATGGAACAAACCCGCCCCCTGTAAGGTCAACGGTTGCCATTGTGTAAGTGGTATATGAGTTACTGTTTGTAGCACACTCCATAGAATTGGAAATATACCCATGTCTAATGTACAAATGCCCATGTACATCCAACCCATAGCTGGACGCCATTTCTTCTGCATCCAATCTTCGTCTTTCTTTTCTGTTTTAACTTCTTCAGTCATATCGGCTCCTTTATTTTACGTTTTCAAATATCTGCTTTTGTTTTTGATACCATTCTATCCATGCGTCTGTTTTTACAGCACATTCGTAATAAGTTGTGTAATTTACAGAAACAGTCTTGCTAATATCGCTTAATTTAGCATCTTCTTGTAGTTTTTGCAGTTGAGGACAGGCTGTTAATGCTATATTACCTGGTGCTTCGGGAAATTTCATAGTTACAGGTACTACTGTGCTACATCCTGTTGCTAAGAATGCAAGTATAATACAAATTGTTAATACAAATAATTTAAGCAAATTCATTTTGGTACCTCTGCTGAATCGTTGTGTGCTTTAATAAACTCTTTAGGAATCTCGCAAATTCCACCAGGGGCAAATTTTGTATCGTATTTTACAATTTCTCTGTCAACATATTTTACAATATCGTTTCCGCGAACTTTTACAATCTGTGTTTTTGTAACAACTTTGGTTACAATCTTAACATTTTCTTCTTTTGATTGTGTTTCTGCTACTGCAACTTTTTCTTCAAGTTCTTTAACTCGTGTCTGCCATTTAGCTTCGTTAACAATGCCGCCTTCCATCCATATTCCAAACAACAAGGCAATAACGCTGCCCACTTGAATAGGCAGTCTATATGTGCTGATAAAAGGAATAAATTTTAAAACCCATGCTGCAATCACCCCTAGCACACCTGCAATGGTGATAAGATGATAAACCCAATCAGGTAATAATGAAAGAATCCACATTATTTGCCACATTGTTTAAACACCAAATACGTGTAATGCGTGTTCGTAGTGCTTGATACGATCTTCAAGACCAATGTATCCACCGTTAATCTTCTTGGTCATTTTCTTGATGTCGCCTGCATCTGCTTCAACATTAAGATTATTTGCTTCCCAGAACCAAGCCGCACTTTGTACACAACCTTCAAATGTTGTTAGATGTTCACTGGCTTCTTCTACAGAAATTTGTAGACTTTCTGCGTAACGCTCATAATTGCTTTTTCCAGTTAACTGAATAAGCCCACGACCGCAGTAGCGGAATCCTTCGCCTGACTCTTCTGGACCATTACCCATGCGTCCGCCATAGATGCGGTTTGCAATACGTGCTGGTTGTTTTTCATACTGTCTAGCAAGATCATCTGTTGGAAAGTACTTAGAAAATAATTTTCTTAGAGTCTCTGCTTTGTAGTTTAAGTTTTCTTTGATTGCTCTGAAGCCGCCACTTTCGTGGGCGCATTGAGCAACAAAGGCAGCAACTCGTTCTGGAGTATTGATATCATAGTCTGGTAGTATTTGGCATAGTGCTTCATACCACTGATCTAGATATGGATTTCTACCTATAATTTCTTCTAACTTGTTTTCTGTAAAATCAAATGTAAATGACATATTATATCCTTTCTAATGCTACTGCGTATCCTTGATTCTCAAAAATAAATGAATCACCAATTTTTGTTATGTTATAATTTCCAAGATACTTCGTAAGGTAGAGACACTCACTTATATCACTGGAATTAATTCTTATGGGCCCCTGCATACGTTGATATACTTCTTCTCGACGACCAAAATCTATAACCCTCATTGATAAAGGCTCAGCATAAGTCTTTTTAAATCTAATTGAGTTTTCAGTTAACGATGTAATACCGTCTACAAAACTTTTATTAAAAAAATTAGTAAAATTATTCATAACGTTTTCTTGTATGGTCATTTCGTATGAATTTGCATCTGCTGGAATTGTATCTTCTAAAGTTGTTTGATCTGCTAAAAGACTTTTAAAACTTTTATAATATCTAAACCTTAGATCATCGTGACCAGTTAATTTTTTAACGCCGTCAAGCAATTCACAAACTTGTTCCCCAATGTGTTTATTTCTTTGAATTTCTACAAACACTTTGTAAGTACCGTCGTCTAATTCGCCTGGAGTAACATCTGCATCAAGTACAAAACTGTAACCCATTTCACAAAATGCAACAAGATCATCCGCTGGTTCTTTTTGATCTACAGTAAAACTTAGTACAACAACATCCTTGTCTGCCCCCATCTTTGAAGCATACGAGTCTACTTCAAATATTGGTTTAACTAAGTCTACGAGATCTTTTGCTCTTAATGACATATATGATCCTTATACTGCTGGTGCGCCAGCCATTGGAGCAGGTGTTTGTGGTACACCACCTGCTGCCGGCATTGCCGGAATTGCAGCAGCAGCATCAGCTGCCGGCACACCGCCTTTAGCCTTGGGATTATTTCCATATTTTTCTTCACGCATCTTATCCATATACCCCTTGTAAACATCAAATGCTAATTTTTTAGGCATGACAATCTCTACAATCCAGATAGGCTTATGATCGAGATGCCCTTTTTTTGTGCCCGGACGAATGTCACTTTCTTTTCTAATTTTACGAACTTCAATAAGGTGGCTCTTTTGAAACTTAACTTTGCAGCCCAGTTCAGTTAATCTTTTAGCTGCCATAGGATCGGGCATTTTATCTCGAGGCCACATAAAAGCTGTAGTAACCCAGTGACGATCTACTTTAGGACCGTAGGCAACTTCGCCGTCTAGCCAGTTTTCATAAACGTATAGGTTGCTTTCGTCGAGCACCCGTTCAAAATCTTTAAGAATAGCCAAGGTGCTATTGCTTTCGTAAATAGTTTGTATGTTTTTTATAACGTCTAAAATGTCATGCATTTTTGTCTCGCAGTTTTATCATGTATTTAGCCCGATCCTTTTGATATGTTATCAGTTTAATTTTTACTCAATTTGTTAAATAAAAATGTAGGACCACTGTGGTAATCGGGGCGGTCGCTACAGTCGTTCTACATTCCCCAATGTAGGAGACATTTAACAATGACAAAAAGAGTGAAAAAACGCTTTACATCAGAAGTAAACGTGATTGATTTTAACACTTATATGCCTCAAAAGAAGCATAGGGTGATTCTTACACCTCGAAATAGAAACCAGCAAGAGTATCTGCTAAAACTCCAAGATGAACAAAAAAGCATAGTGTTTGCTATCGGGCCTGCGGGCACGGGTAAAACCATGCTGGCTGTACAAGTTGGAATTAAACTATTTCAAGAGGGACAAGTAGACAAAATCATTGTTACAAGACCCGCCGTAAGTGTAGATGAAGATTTAGGATTTTTACCAGGGACGCTAAATGAAAAGATGGCTCCGTGGACAAGACCTATTTTTGATGTTCTAGGAGAGTACTATCAAACTAAAGACATCGCAAAAATGTTAGAAGAAGGAGTGATAGAAATAAGTCCCTTAGCGTACATGCGTGGACGTACATTTAAAAACGCATACATTATTGCAGACGAAATGCAAAATGCCACAGTAAATCAAATGAAAATGCTACTGACTAGACTTGGGGAGGGCTCTAAGATGGTAGTAACAGGAGATTTGGCACAAGCTGATAGACTAAACGATAACGGTTTAGTTAATTTCTGCAACTTAATTACAAAAAAATCATTGACGTACTTAGATATAGTACAGTTTGACTATAAAGACATCGAACGCCATAATGCCGTAAAGGAGGTGTTAGCGGTTTATGGAGACAAATAGGATGTGAAAAGGGCCTACGGGCCCTTTTCTATTTGCGTAACTTTGACACCTGAGCGTTCAAGAAACGTGACACCACTAGTATCCCTATAACTGTTCCTATATAGAACACTGCTAATACCACTTTGGTAGATAAGTTTGGCACAGTCCAAACATGGAGCATGGGTAATAAACATAGTAGCACCCATACCAGATTCGTTAGATTTAGCCAACTTAGCAATACAATTCGTTTCTGCATGAAGCACCTCCGGTCGTGTTATTAATTCTGTAATCTTTGTTTGCGGATTTTTGTATTCAAACTCACAGTTGTTATCCCATCCACTAGGCATGCCGTTGTAGCCAATACTAATGATGCGATCATCCTTGACTACAATAGCGCCAACATGAAGTCTACGTGCTGAACTTAATTCAGCAAAGCGTTCAGCCACATCCATGTAGGCACTTACAAACTTTTCTTTCATAGATGTGCTAGTCTAATCAACGTTGCCGCCAAGTTGATCTCTGGATCAATGACCAAGGTATGATCTACCAACCCCTGCTTGATCCATAGGACTGCGGCCTCTTGTTTAGAGTCATCCCCAAAGATAGCCACATTGTCATACAACCAACGATAGATATCTTCAATCTCTTCTGGCCGAGCTTGAGCACATACTAGTTTACGTGCTTCTGTAATCTTGCCTTTTTTAAATAGCTCGACCATTTCAATCTTATAGTCAGCATCCCCAGTGTCACCTTTCTCTGGAGTATGTAATTTACCATCCATTGAATTCATCTGTACTGTGTTAATACACTTGCGTAGGTCTGGATAGGTTGCTTTGACAAACGTATCTAGCGTATCAAGATCGAACTCTACAGATTCCTCCATAAGAATAGTAGCCACGCGAGCAGTAAATTCAGCAAGATCAACCCGTTCGATATGGAATCCTTGGCAACGACTGTGTAGTGCAGGAATAATGCGGTTAGGATAATTGCAAGTAAGAATAAATCTAGCAGTCGTATGATACTCTTCCATAACCCCACGTAAGGCGGCTTGTGCGTTAGGACTCAAATAATCTGCCTCATCTAGTAGTACTACCTTGAAATCACCAAAGGGAATCATCTGAACAAAGTTTACAATCTTATCACGAACATCTTCAACTGAGTTTGTACGTGACGCATTAATTTCTAGTACATCTAAATCATTAATGTTTAATTCATTAAGTAGTATTCTTGCTAGAGTAGTTTTACCAATGCCGGCATTACCGCTGAATAGTAAATGCGGAATAGTTTTTTGTTCAATCCAGCTCTGCACTTGTTCTTTTTGATGATTATCTCTAAACACATACCCGTCAATCGTTTTAGGTCTATATGCTTCAGTCCATAGTTTTTTCATTTTTGTTCCTTATGGGGCACTGGCTCTCCCATAACAGGTTCCCTGTCTTTAAGTTTTTGTAGTTCTTCTTCTGTGGCAAATCTTGAATGTGAGGTCGGCCAACTTTCTGGTGTAAAAAGTTTAATAGGTTTCCAGTATTTGTGAAATAAGTTATTCAAAAATACTATAACAATTCCGGTAATAGCAAATCCTGCACCGGTTAAAATTGTACCTGCTAAAAACGTTGCTGCCTGATCTACGTCCATTATTTAAACTCCTTAATTATGTTTTTTGCTATTTTCATCGCCATTGCTTTTTTTGATACAATCCCACTATGAACAAGATCTCTTGCATGATCAACTTTTATTAAATGCTCACAGTCAAATAGTGTTGCTGTTGCTGGAAACGGTGTTGCTTCGTAGTATACTGTTTTATCTTTCCAAATCTGATGACTAGTCATTTGACAAAATGATGCGTAGGTCGCAGGATTTATGTCATCAAAGGCCCATTCAATCATATAATTATCTTTATCTAAATCCCATGATCCGTGATGTGTTAGACCGTGTGTGTCATATGATATTACTCTGCTGTACTCTGTCCATAGATGTACTACTGCTTTTGGTGTAGGGTATAAATTGTTCAGTAACAACGAGTTATGTAATGAAAACATAATTGATGACCCGGATACTCCTAAATTAATTACAGGAAGTTTAATTAAATCGGATAAAAAACTTGCAACTGTGTGAGACTCATCTACTCCTGTACCAAACACTTCTGAGCAACCAAATATAACAACTGAATTTGCCCAATCGATTGAGTCGAATTCTTTAGTTCTATAACCATCAGAGTTTACTCTGTAGTTTACTTTGTTTGTTTTATAGTGCCAGTTTGCAGGTTGTATTTTTAAATTCTTTAAAAATAAATCTTCGGTATCAGGCGTAGCATATTCTGAAGTCAGACCTTGAGAATCTAGCATTTTATGTGCAGGTAACAGTCTACCAGTTTTAGTAATATAGCTCATACTATTATTATACACAAAAAAATAGGGCTCGTCAAGAGCCCCGATGTTCAAAATGAAGTTAAAATTGAGGCCCAGCAAACATCTCTGGTTTAAATGTATGTTCTTTTTGTGAACTAGACATGCTGCCTTGATAAAAATCAGTTGGTTTTTCGTCAGCGGACATCATGATGGATTTTATTTCAACTCTGCGTATAACAATTTCGTTACCGGTTTGGTCTTCAATGGTAATCCCCCTGGTCCAACGCCCGTGTTCTACTAGTATCCATTCACCAACTTTAACATCAGTTTGGTTTGGTCCAACTGCCCAAACTTTTGCCCAACGCGGTTTGATACCTTCACTTTTGCCATCATCACTGCGGATAATAATACCTGTTGCTGTTTTGATTTCGTCAAAATGCATGTCACTGACTAGGACATTATCATTAATCGGGATTATTTTACCTTTAACAACATTCATCTTATTCCTTAGATCTTTGTGATTTTTTTCTAATTACTACTTCGTCTGGTGCAGCGTCTGCGTGGCCTTGATAAAATTCTTCAAATACATCTTCTCGTTTACGAATAATTTTACCGCCTGGGCCGAGTTCGTCACCTCTAGCGTTAACCCTAGCATTGCCAACTGCCACGGTCATCTCGTGTTGCATACTTAACTTGTGCATGTCGATTTCTCGACCTTGCATTGTTTTATATACAGATCTTTGTTGTTCTTTCATTGCCATAATTTTCTCCTTACGATATATTACTTATCTTAAAAATTCATGCCAGTCTAGATTATATCTAATGCTGTTGATCTTATGAACACCAATAATAAAGAGCACATAGCTGGCCACGCTTGATCCTCTGCCTACTCCCCAAACAATACTGTTAGATCTGCAGGTATCTACAAAATATTTAAGCCACCGCAATAGGTTTAACATATTACGCTTTTTGTATTCTTCAAATTCTTCAAATATTCTAGTTTGTTGTTCAATAGAGTCGCATTGAGCAATACAATAAGCCTCAATGTCAAAAGTTTTATATTCTTCGGGCATAAACCAATCTGATTGTAGAATTTGATCAAAATCTTCTACATCTAAATTATAAAAATCTTTTGAGGGCTTTTTAAATGAAATATTAGATTCAAGTTCTAGTTTTTGAATTTCTTTTGAGTCTTCTACAAACAATTGGTCTAACTTTTGGAATTGTCCTTGATACAACAATTCAAAAATATCTTCTTCTGTAAAAACGGGATTACTATATTTGTCAGGGTTCATCCTGCTATTTTAACTTACTTTAATCAAGTCGTCAAGAGATTTATTACGTTTTTGATAGTCTTTTTGCCAAGCAACTGCACGACGATGATGTAGTTCAGCTTTATACATATCTAGAAACATGCCAATCTGTCTCTGTATTGACGGATTTTGACTCATAAAATATTTTTTAGATAAATCTTGGATACGAGACTCAATTTCTACATCTTTCAATTCATTAAAATCTTCAGTCAACGGATGCATCATAGTTCGAATTCTCCTACATAATTGATATAGACTGTGACACCACCGTCATAAGTCCACGCCTCAATTACTTTAGATTTAATTACAGCACTAGTAAATTCTATAGTAGCATCATTGATTAATGCGCCTACAAGAGCATTATTAAATGTAACAACATTGGTAGTAGAATCAATAGCTTCAATGGTTGTCCCAGCTGAAATTATACCAGGCTGTGCAGTTACATTAAACCCAATTTCTAGATCTGAAACATTGTCTACTACTATTTGCGGTGATCCTGATGAATATGTTCCTACAACAGTTTTACTAACATCGTATATTAATGTTAATCCGTTAGTAAGACCTTTAGCAAACTTTATTAATCCAGAATTTTCTGTTTCTAAAGTTACTGTTTTAGTTGATGTTGAATCACCGATCATATGAACCCTAACAGATGCATATCGATCAGTATCTGGCCAATCTCTAAATGTTATAGTTAAGTTTTCGCTATTAACGTATAGGAACTGTAGAGATCCAACTAACAAATTAATATCTGCATCGCCAGCTGGACTTCCTTCACTAGCAGAATAAACTAATCCGTACACTTCAACAGTGGTTGCGTTAGTGATTAAATTACTTTGAAAATTATTATCATCATCAAGCCTTGCACCGTTAACCTGCAAATTTGTAATGTCGGCAGCAGCAGATTCTAGTCCTTCTTTTATGTAAAGAAAGTTATCCCTAAATCCTTGGCTGTTGTTATCCTGTCCAGCAACTGGAAATTCTGGATCAATATTATCTGTGTTAATTGAGCTGGTCACGTTATAGTATTCCTGTCATTTTTAAATACTAGGTATTTATCCCCGTCGTTGTCAGCTACTGAATCTATTATGTATCTATCTACAGTATAATCTAATTTGTTAAAACTAAATCCTGTAGTTTTAATATAGTTTTTAATATTAACTAAAATATCAGTTGATTTATCAGGAAGACAGAAACAGATTGGAATAGCTAAAATAAATCCGAGTTCTTGTTTACTTTCTGGTTGTATTGATCTCATCCATAATGGCAAATAATTACGTTCTGTCGATAAGCCTACTCCGTCGTCGTCTGTCCAATTTTTAATTCGATCCTGCCAATTAGAAATGCTAGATGGAAATATAGCTCTAGTATTTGGATTACTTACTTGAATATTTGTTTGATCTATGCTGATAGACGGAATAGGTCTGCGCCCATTAAAAAAATTATCTTCTTCCAGCGTATCTAGATTAAGACTCCAGAAATCATTTGTGGCATCAATAGTTATTTTATTTTGATCTTTACTTTTATCTATTAGTTTGTTATTCAGTCGTAACCCATTAGGTTCTAATGGATCAGACATTTCTATATATATTACTTCGTAAAGAACAGTATTTGTACCAGGTTTTTTTGCTACAGCTTTTTTAACTTCACCAAACTTAAACTGTTTCTTTTTATGATTTAGACCAATGGCACTGACATACACTGCTGCCTCTCTAGTTTCAATACCGGCGTAGGCCAACATTTTTAATTGTGTTTGTATACCAAATTCTGGATCATTGGGTCTATAGATACTACCGGCCGTGAACACTATATTATTTGTTATAAATGATTTAAACACTGTTCGTTGTGCAAGGGGCATAAATGGCCTTACTGTTAAGTTACTATAAAGTTTATTATTTGGAGTTGTGATTGTAACATGAAACTCTTTTGTAATTGCACTGTAATTATATTGATCTTTTGCTTTAATTGTAAATGTGTACGATCTATCTACAGTTGTGGTATCTTGATCAAATGTAGTATAGATAAACTCAAATCCAACCTCGTCATAAAATCTAGTTAGACCAAGTTTGTCAACAGTTGAATATTGATTTACTTTTCCAATTATCTCTCCATCTGTGGAAAGTGTTAATCCTGGAGGAAGTATTCCGCTTTCTATGCTGTAAACTAAAATTGCGCCGACGACACTAGTACTGGCTTCTACTTTTAAGTTAGAAGTGTAGTTAGCAGCAAGATCACCTAGATTGCTATCAGTTAGCCAATAAATGGTGCTATCAATTTCACCAATTAAATCTATAGTAAATGTTCTACTTGAGTATGACGTTTCTAGTGTATTTGAATAACGTGTTGCTAGAACATTAAAGACATATTGTTTAGTAACAGCAGGCTGATAAGGTACAACACCAAATAACTCACCATTTGATATATCAAATGATAAACCAGGCGGCACCCTAGACTGTATCCAATGTTCAGAGTCGAGGTCTGGCGTATCTACAGATAAAGAGTTATTTTTAATACAGATGTAAGTTTTGTCGTTAAACAATACTTTGTCATCTATTTGATAGGACAAGTCGGCATCATAAAAATTAGTGGCCTCGATACCATAACTTACTAGACCAGTATCTATAGTTGAGTAAATATCTAACATTAATGTTAGATAGTTATTGGCTCTGTATTGTCCTATATAGGCATCAGTCTTCCAAATTGGGTTTCTTAAGAATGTACCATCAGCTTTAAATATTCCTGCACTCGCCGGAAGTAGTACGTTATCGGCTCTAAAATAATCATCGGCTACAACAAATATTTTAAATTTTCTTTGTCTTACAGTATCTCCATCGCTTAATGAGACTATGAATTCATAATTTCTATTAACTCTAGTAGGTGTATTTGTAGGTATATTATAATCGTAGGTTACAATATCATACACATAGCTGTCATAACCGTCACTTGGTCTGCTGCCAAAGTCATAGACTACAGCATCATAAGGTCCACTATCGTAGGATCCGTCGCCGTCGCTTTTCTTAATAATAGTGGCAGGCTCAACTAATCCGGTTATTCTTCCGTCACCATCAAGGGTTAGGCCAGGAGGAAGATCTCCGTCGTCATTGGCAATAAAGAAATGTAGACGTTGCCCGGCAGCAGTATCAAAATCTACAGAATCAAGTCGAAAATCTACAAAAGAAGAATCTAAAACATAGTAGGCATTGTTTGGACCAAGTGGTAGATCTCCGGCAGCAGTTTGGAAACTAGGTAGGTCTGCACCTTCAATGGTTAAATTAAGAGTCCTATCAGCAATACCGTCTATACTTGTTGCTCTAATACAAAATGTAAATGTAGTAGGTCTCGGAACTTCGAATGGTGTCCCTACAATCTTTGCACCCGATAATCGCATGCCTGGGGGTAATGATCCAGCAATTAACTCATAGGTAACGCCATCTGGCGGAATAAAGATAGGTTTGTCTGCGGCCGCAAATTCGTAGGCATATTCTGATTCAGAAAACTCTGTACCAAGATCAATATTAGAATATCGTGGATTACCGAACGTTCCTAAATCGACTATCAGTCGACTACCGATGAACGTTTCCACGCCAGCGTCCGGAGACACTGGCAGATTTAATTCTAAAGGAATGCGTTCTTGAAATGTGCCAAACGAATAGCCAGAACGCTCCTGCCATATCTCTAAGGCCATTTGAAATCCTTACATTAAATTACCACAATAGGTTCCAAGCACCATTTCCGTACATCTTAGCGCAGTTTGCTCCAGTGTCATAGTACATCATGCCGTTAGTTGGCGTGCCGCCTATCGCAGCGGCAGCGGCTGCTTCGTCAGCATAAGTTGCCACTTTAGCCATGCCGCCAAATGTGGTCATTTGGTATCTGTCCACTGTTAGACCGTTGGTCAATGTACCACTATTGTTTGCAGTTTGTAACGTTAATTGGCCAGGCAGGGCAGTGCTTGTTACGGTACCACTTACTTCTGATACAATACGGCTGCTCAGTAAATTATCAATACCCGGAGTCCCGGTATTATAGCCGTAAAAGGCCAATGCTCCAAGTTCGTCACCTGTTAGTATTGTGGTAGGTGTGGCAACACTACCGCCTTCTTCAACAGTACCTCTAACTCTTGAAAACGCTATCTCTTGTCCCCGTACACCGTCAAAGATCCCACCAATTTTAAATGCACTGTTTGATAATGAATAAAGTGAACTTACTGCAACATCTGCACTTTTCATTGATAGAATAGTAAATATACCAGTGAAGTCAGCGCCGTTAAAGTCTGCAACACTTGGACCCACTGTCACAGAACCATTATTTTCTAATTTTAATAGACGACGTTTTTTACCGTCTGATGTTGTATTGCTAAATGCCATGGTAGTAGGAATAATACCGTCAACCTCAAACACTACAGCACCGGCCACGGAATGATTTACACTTAATGTTAACTGTGTTAGGCTATCAACTGATGCAATGTATGGTGGAACTCCGTCCCAACTAGTACCAAATGTTCCCACACCGCTTTGCTTAGTTATATATTGACCTGCTACTAACCCTGTAGTATCTCCTACAGTAAGCGTGACGATTGCAGTTCCTGTGGCTAATGTAGCTTCTAAGTCTGCTACACCGTTGGTAATAGCCCCGGTTATATAAGTTTCTATAGCAGAACTGTTAACAAATTTTACATCATCATGGGCCAGAGAATAAATTTTTCCAAGATTATCATAAATTTGAAGAACCGCAGGGGCGCTTCGAGTGCCCCTCGCTCTCTGCATGGCAATAGATGGCGTTTCTCCGCCACTATGGTATTGACTCATTATTAACGGAGGGGGAAAATTTGAATCAGCTTGTAACACTGCATAGACCCCGAACAATCCGCCTTCATTGATTAAAAGATCACCTGTGCTAGGGTCTACTGTGAATTTAGTACTTCCACTTAGAGTATTCGTGTTGGTATAGTATGGAATTTGATTAATAATTCCAGTACTGACAGTGCCGGACCCTACAGTACCTGCTTCCCATTTAGTAGTACCTGAATTCCAAACCAATGCTTGTCCATTACTCGGAGCTACTGCATCAACATCTAATAGATCGTCAAGATTTTCTACACTGCTACTGGCAGTAGAGTTGATAGTGACAGTATCAGTAGTATCGTTGGTTGTAATAGTAATATTTGTACCAGCTACCAGTGTTAGTGTGTCAGTGGCGCTATCGGCTACAACATTGCTTTGCCCTGCTACTGTAATAGTTTTGAAGGAATCACTACTTGTACCACCACCGGTTAGGTCAATAACACCAGTAGTCGGATTGTATGTGCCACCCGCACCTGTTACACTAATAGCGTTTCTTGCTTGAGTGTTTGTAAAATACTTATTAGTAGTACCTTCATCAACATCATCAGTTGTTAAAGTTACTACACCGTTATTTCCGTTAACACTAACCACAGCAGACGAAACAAGAGTACCGCCAGCAGTTTCCCCATCACCTACAAACAGTTGCTTTTGATCTGTTGTGTAAATTAACTCACCTTCTGCAGGTAATATACCATCACGATCTGCTTCAAGTCCTCGTCTTAATTTTAAAGCCATTGTATTCTCCTAATTAAAATGTTCCGGCATCATTATTCCCTGATAGTGGGAATGCAAATGACCCAAAATCATACCCTCCTGGGAGGGGATTATTAAACGTTCCAAAATCTTCCTGAATAACAGTTGGGCCACTGCTCCCAATGAATGTACCAAAATCGTAGCCAACACCATACGGGCTAACAAACGATCCAAGATCAAGAGTACCTTGTGTGGGTACAGCTAACCCTCCAAAATCAACATCCTGGCCGCTGACTAACAACATTAACAAGTATAGATTTCTAATGTCTATACCCCACACTGTTGATTGAACATCACCAGCTTCAATCATCCCAGTTGTTGTAACGCTACCTTCTATGTCAATAGTTCCAGTTCCCAGTATGCTATTTCCATTTAGATCTAAATCATCTTGTAAAATATTAAAAGCACTGCCGACAACTGAAACAGTTAATGCACCATCTACTAATACTAATCCAACATTATTGCCTGCTGCTATGCTATTAAACTGAATTGTATTAGTTTCTGCATTGACACCACTAAAGATACCAAAGCCGGAACCTATATTTTCACCGTCTAGAATAGCAGGCGCTAGTGCATTAAAGTTATTATTAACTTTTTGGAATGCTGATCTGAGATCGTCGCCGGTCCCATCATTAGCATACGTTCCAGGAAAAATAGTTTCTAATGCCATAATGATTGTTTTTTTATCATGTATTTAGTTGATTTTGGATTTTGCTAATCCTAGCAGGGTAAACATTCTAATATAAAGCCATCCTATGTCAAATTCCCACCATTTTATGCTAAGTTTAGGGCTAGCAGGATTAAGGTGATGATTATTATGCAGTTCTTCTCCGCCTACGATAATAGCCCAAGGTACTAGATTACGGCTGGTATCCCTAGTTTCTCCATTGCGATATCCCCACCAATGTGCTAGGCCGTTGATTACACCCGCAGCCCAGAATGGGATCCATAGCATTTGAACTCCCCACATTAAAAACCCGGTAGGACCAAATAATAAAAGATCTATGATCAACATTAGGAGAATTCCTAACCAGGGGTAGGGAGTATAAACTCGTTGTTCTAGCCAATCGCTGGGTGTACCTACACCGTACGAGTTGACCATTTTTTCATCTTTTGCTGCTTGTGCATATAAAAATGCACCTTTAAACAGTACAGTTAGTATTCCGTGGATCTGCGGGCTATGAGGATCTTCGGGTTTTTCTGTAAATGCGTGATGTTTGCGATGTATTGCAACCCATGCTTTAGTGGTCATGCCTGTGGTCAGCCACAACCAGAATCGCATAGCATGTGCTAACGCAGGATGGAATTCTACACCTCTATGTGCTTGGCAGCGATGTAGATACAAGGTAACGCATATGATGGTAAGGTGTGTGGCTATGAGTGTGAATAAGATTTCTGTCATATTATGTTGGGAAGTCCATGCTTCGAGTCACACCTGTATTTGTGATGGTGTGAGCACTGGCACTGGTATCCACCAATGGAGTATCTGATCCCAACATCAGTTTTGTGTCTGCTTCAACACCATAAGTCACTGTGGGGTTAAAGTCGGCCAGATACTTGGCTGTGCTACTGACTCGAATCATGGCCAGTTTACCGTAGAAGTATTGGGCCGCCGCAGCACCGCGTCGCCCAATCCTTACTTCTGATGCAGCGTCGGTCAATGCCGGACCAGCATTGAATGTTGTTTGATTTACACCGTTGTAGTATAGAGTAATGTTGCCGCCACCATCTGCTACAAATGCCACGTGAGTCCATACTCCCGGAGTAGGCTCAGGGGTTAGAGACTCGCTACCATTCCACAGTAAATGTCCGTTAGCATAGCCTAGATCAATCCTGCCTGAGGCTGCGCCTTGTGACATCACAGTTCGTATGCCGCCGGTGCTGGCATTGGTCTGCTTGCTCCAGAACTCAATGGTATATACGGTGCCCAGGCTCCAATCAAAGCCTATATCGCTAACCAACACAAACTGATTTCCAGTGTTCGGAAAGTTCAAGCTGAATGGTGCCACCGGTGTTAGGCTTGTGTCTGTGATGGTCACCGATTCACTGGTTGCTAAAATTGTGCCTGTGATGCTGTCTGAACGCAGAGTCACGTTGAATGTTTCTGCTCCTTCTGTAGTATCATCCGCAGTGGGTGTCACTGAGAATGATCCACTACTAACTGTGACACTAACTGTGCCATTTATTGCGCCAAAGTCGCCGGGGCCGGCGCTGTCAGCACCCACAGTCCAATAGTAAGTTCCGTTCACAATATGAGTTCCGCCCACTGTAAATGTTAGGCTCGCACCTTCGTTGACTGAGTTGGCCTCTGGTGTCAGCGTATAAGTAGGTGGAGGAGTATAACCACCACTGGACGCAATGGCTCCTATTACTGTTTGAACAATGCTCATTGCGGATCCTTAATCGTTGTTGTAAATGTCAGCACCAGCCACCATCCAGATGTCACCATGCATTTCACCGTCGTCTGAACGTGTGCCTTCTTTGATCTTGATCAGTGTAATCATCTGTCCTGATCCGTTATCACGGATTCCGATATCAGGAGTTTTGTCATCACCACCTGAGAACCACATTTGACCTTGAAGGTTGTCGCTTGATTCATTTGACACGTAAGCATCGCTACCGCTGATGTTGATCACGGTCACTGTATATCCCACTGGTAGTGAGACTCGTTGCCAGTTGGGAATAACTACACTGTAGTTGCTGGTTTCAATAAGAATATGTCTGCCACTATCTTCTGCTCGTAGTGTATACCAACCAGCACTGATCTTTACCTGTGGCACAATGGCTGTGCTGAATGTCTGACGACTGCCATCAGCGAACTCTACAGCACCACCTTGATTACTCAGTATGGTCTCAGGATAGAATGTGAATTCTTCGAGAGGATAGTCAGTGTAGTAATGTTTAATGTTGGACTCAGCAGTGATACTGCCAGTGTGCTCAGTGGCAGTGAATACTGTTGCTGTTCTACCACTCAGACGCCAAACTTTGATTCGGTCATCGTTGGGTTCCACATACTTCCAAATGCCGTGCTCTCCCAGACCTGTGCCGTCTAATGGCAGAGTCACTATGAACCCATTGTCATAGTCATCATCCACCGCATCAGTGTGGCCCACCAAAGTAAACTGATCACCATGTATGCTCAGGGCCCGGTTGCCATACTCTTCATAGTTCAACCGAGTGTCGCTTTCGCCAACACCCCACCAACGCTTCCAAACAACTTCACCATCAGTGTCCAACTTCACAATCACTATGGCACTGTCATCAAAGAACTCGTAGTCATCGTAGGCTTCCCACGCAATCACAATCTCATCTGTAGCAGGATCAACTGCTACACTGATGTTACTGGATGGACTGGCCCAACCATCATCGCTGTCTACGCCAATAAACTGTTGCCATATGATATTTAGGCTGCTGTCCAACTTGGTGACCAAGACTTCGTCACTTTCATCTCTCCCTACGTTATACTGTTGGTGAACCACAACTATTGAATCATTGGCCATTAGTGCCACTGCTCCACGGGAGGCACTGGTGTCACCCATATCATCGTTGACAAACTTGCTGGCTGTGATTACACCTGCGCTGGAGAATTTCACCACCAGGGCTTGATTATAGTCTACTTCATAGTGTCCTTGACCCACAGCATATAGACTTGTGCCAGCGGTGTTCCACGCCACACCAGTGAAACGGTCACCACTTGCGCCGCCAATGGCCTTGGTAAAGTCCGGAGTCCAAACAAATGCTTCTCCACCCAAGTTCTGCTTGATCTCAAATGTGGCTCCACCTGCGGCATAGTTCACTGTGGCGTTGGTGTTTATCAGTAGATGTGTTGAGGGATGAGCACCACTGGCATGGGTGATAGATACCAGAATGCCGGAATTCACTGTGACAACTGTGAAAACTATGTCGTTGGCAGGTGATGTTCCCCCGGACAACAGCAGTCCACTGATGGTGATGGTGTCGCCTACTTCATAATCAGATCCCCCAAACTCAAAGCTGTGACTTTCATACGCCCCAGTTGTGGGGTCAAATTCCACTGTGATAGTAGCACCGCTGCCGGCCACGCTGTTGGTAGTGGTTGCCAATCCTGTGTATAGGTTTATATTTTGAACTCGAATCTGATCAGTGATACCAGTGCCGGTAATCCACCAGTCAGTGATACTGCCGCCACCTGGAATAATTTCACCTGGGAAATGTTCAGCATCAATGTCTGATTTAGCAACCCATAGTTTATCTACACCACTGCCCACTAACGGAGTAATGGCGCCGTATTCCTCATATTCGTTGAACTTTTCACCAACCACAGCAATCTTACCAGTTGAACTGACTGCTGCATCATAGGCATAGACATCACCCTCATCTTGTAGTGTGCGTGTGCTGACCACTGTGCCTGATCCTGAGTCAATGGTCACGATCACAGTTTCTGACCAGTTGCTGTCAAGACTCCAAGCGTCAGGATCACCTAACTGTGTTGTTGTTGTGATGATAACCTCAATGTTGCCAGTGACTGGATTGTAGGTCATTGAACGCACTTCACACTGTGCGTTGTCATCAGGGTCTTGAACAGTGGTATATGTATTGGTAACTCCCACCGCTCCCACACCGCTCGCAATGGTGACTGTGGCTACTTCACCAACATAGTCTTCAGCATCGGTAATGGTGGCCACTTCTAAAGTCAGTGTATTACTGGGATCGCCTCCGAGACTGTCACCGTCAATAAGGATCCTATCACCTACTTTATAGCCTTCACCACCGGTGGTCACTGTGGGCGTAGCGTAGACACCTGATGTGACCACCACAGTGAACTGGGCGCCAGTTCCACTGCGTAGTTCTCTTTGCCACACTGCTGAACCTTCTGGTGTGAACTTGTAAATGTAAGCACGGTTGAAAGACCAATCATTACTGCCCACAGCATAGGCAAATCCTTCTGCGTCGTGGCACACAGTTTCAAACCAAATATCATCTTGATCGTTATTAAACACGCCATACATTGTGGCCGAGCCCAACTGCTGTTGTTGTAGGCGAATGTCAGCATCCACTGGTGCTGTGAATGTGCCGTCCTTGCCAAATGTCCAAGTGTTGACCTTGCTGGTGTTGCGTCTCACGCTGATGCCCACTGCCACTGTGGACAGCATTAGGGAACCTTCGGCAGTCATGGCAATGTCAGTTCGAAACTGCCAATAACCGCTTGCGGTGACCAGGGTGTTCATCAACTTGCCGGGAATACGACTTGTTGACAGTGTCCAACCTTCTGCTGACCACTGTGTGGCCGCAGTGTCAAACTGTGCTACGAATCCTTGACTAAAATAATCATTGTCAGCAGAACCGAACATGTCTGCTTCACTTGCTCCAAGTTTAACCACGCCACCAATCAGTATCTTGTCACCCCGCACTGCCATTAGGTCTGTGCTGGTATCGCCCCAAGGTCCATCATTAGAACTACCTGCCATTTCTTGAGCCTGAGGATTGTCAAAATAACTTTGCCAGATCACAGCACCTGTGGTCTTGTTGTATCGGGCCAGAGCCAGAGTAGAATTCCAAATTCCCAATGTCTCGTCCGCGCCACCTGCTGGGTTCAGTTGATAAGTGCTGGCCAACAGGTATAAGTCGCCATCGTCACCCACTGCGGTGCTGACACCAACCCAATCACACTGGCCAGGTCCAACTCTGCGATCCCAAGATATCACACCCAAAGTGGTCATCTTGAATAGGACCACAGCATTGCTTTTCAGGCCTGAATACCCTGGATTTCCTGTTGCTTCTGCGTTGTCAACATAGTAAGTTCCAGCAACATAGATGTTGCCCACACTGTCAAGACTTAGATTCCAAGCTTCACCAAACGGTGTATCGCCCTCAAGCAGCACTGACTTTCCCCAACTTGATCCACCTGCTGAAGTGATCTTGACCACTGACATTGTTTCGGTCAAGCCTGGGACTCCGGTGATGCTACGATCAGCTGAGCCCACCGCAATGATGTCGTTGTTGAAATCCACCGCCACTGAGAAAATGGTTGATTGTCGATCGCCATAAGAATCGCTAAAATTAGTTAGGCTCTTTTGCCAAGTGATTGTGTTGGCAGTGGGTGTCAGCTTGGCCACGAACGCTGTGGTGTTGCCAGATAAATCAAAGTCACCACCAATGATGATGTTGTTGCTGCCGTCAACTGCCATGGCTCGGATATTGAACGAGCTGGTCAATGCTAATTCTTCACTGAATACCACAGCGCCGGTATCACCGTTGATTTTGACAATGATTTTGGCTTGTGAGCTATCTGGATTCACTGCCAGCAGGATGTTGTCACTGCTGTCAATCACAGCATTGCTTTCTGGATAGAAGCTATCGTCAACGTCACCTATGCTTTTCTTCCACACCAACACACCTGCTGATGTGAACTTGGCAACCACTATGCCATCACCATCACCACCATCGCTGAGATAAATTCGAGCAACCACAATGGCATTGCCCTCGCTGTCGTAGTTGGTGCTGTAGACTGCGACACCGTCACCGCCACTGGGGTCCTGCTCACTGCCTTCTCTACGCAGTCGCACTAACCAACGATCTGTATCGCCAGTTTGAACAGCAATACTGCTGGTGGATGTGAGTGATCCATTACCACCCAACACTGTAGTGCCTGAGCTGTCAACAATGTCACCACCTTCTGGTAATGTTAAACTACCATCTGTGCCAAATGTCCATGTTTCGGTGCCAACTGTGATATTAACAGTTTCAGGTAGTGTGTTAATTGTGCCAGTAGGCACAGGTAGTCCACCTGTGCTATCACTCCAAGTAATTAGGTCATCAGCTGATGAGTATTTTGTATCACCACCTTGAATAATAAACCAAATCCCAGGACTGATTTCTTCAATAGTTACACCATCACTACCTGTATAAAGTGTGAGGCTAGTTTTGGTGTAGGTTTGATTTACCACGGCTAGGTTAGCACCAACAAGAGTAAGTGTTTCGACAGCGGGCGTTTCATCAATAACACCACCTTGAGGTAGTGTCAACGCACCACTGGTATCAAATGTCCAATGATTGGTATTTGTGTTAGTACCAATGACAACGTCACCACCGTTTTTCTCAATCTTAACATACTGGTCATCATCACCTAGATATAGATCAACTGTGGTAGGATCTCCCGCGGTGATGTGTATATGATCGTCGTCGTTGAATGTTGGATATATTTTCACCGCCATATCTGGATTGGCGTATGAAGGAGCACTTGGTGTTAATAAAATACTGTGGCTGCTGTTGACTTCCGTTTCACTAATAGTGCCACCTTGTGGCAATGTCAGTGTGCCATCTGTGCCAAATCGCCAAGTATGACTGCCGCCCGATGTACCAAATGAAACTGTGTCACCACCACTGAATCCAGCGGTAATATCTTGAGCAACATGAATTTTCCACCAATTACCAGGTTCTTCAACAACGTCTGTGATTGTAGCAGTTATGGGTGTTCCCCATGAGGTGGTCACTGTGTCACCTACGCTGACAGAAGCTCCCAAGTTGGGATAATCTTCGTGATCAATAAACAACCGCCAAACGCCACCTGGTGGCACAAGTTCATCTACCGTACCAACTTCAATATTCTGTGGCCCAAAGTTTCTATTGTCTGTGCCAATCTCCACACCATATGTGGCGGGGTTGAGTTCATATCCAGGTAATTTAACATAGTTGTTGTCGTCACCTAGGAACAGGTCACTAGCGGGCGGATTACTGTTACTACCGTCAAAGGCAATGTGGAAGTGTCCCGCTACACCTGGCACTTCCATGTTGGTACCCATGGCCAATGATCCTCTATCAGTAACCAGCGTCATTCCATTGCTATTTGTGATAGTGTCTTCGTCGAATGAGAAGTTTCCAGTGTCAGCATTACCACCAACATTCTCAATCTCACCTGCTCGCATCTTAGGACGGAAAGGAATCTGTGTCCAGTTGCCTGCGCTAAATGACACAAATGGTGTAGGCGTTGTGGTAGCCCACATGTTGGCTGCTTCAACACGGTTTTTGTCAGCAGCCAAAAACACGCCCGCTGTGTCAACTGTGATCTCTTCAATATTGCCATCGTCTAGTTCATCAACACTGTAAGTGGCTGCAACATAATCAGCACTCGGAGAGTCGCCGTCATCGACAAGATATAGGTATTCAGCATTGTCAATCACAGTAATAGCACCAGCATTATCGCCAAGGTCTTGACTGAGGTTGCTGCCATTCTCATTAACTTCTTCTACGACATAGTTGGTTACTTGTGTAATGCCAGGAATAACAATACTGTCAGTACCTGCTTGTATGTTAACGCCGCCTAGTGTTAGGTCGGAGCCTTGTATTGCGAAAGGTTTATTTGCCATGTTATATTATTCCTTAATCTGCTGTTGTAATTTCTGTTGCGAATGTTCTAACGTATACTGAGTTGGCACTGGGCGTGGCGCACAGTACTTCTACTCTGCTGGTCAGTGCGTTCCACTGTGCGGTAAATGTTGCCAATGGTGCCGCACTAGTATGTACAACAGCATACACTGTTGCGGCTACGTCATCGGTTCTAAAACTTTTGGCTATGATCATTTCACATGCTTGTGTGTCCCATCCCTCTGGCGCACCTTCGCTACCTTCGACCTGTATCAATAATCTTATAGTGTGTTGACCTTGACCTGACGCTGTGTAAACCACAGTACTGGCGTTGCCTGGACATGAAACTGTGCCAGTGTCTCTTTGTAAGGCTCCGTTATTAAAACGAATATCTGCTTGCTTGAATGGGGCAGTTGTTCCGGCTACATTTAAATCAATAAATTGTAAATCAAGACCGTAATCAAATCCTGATCCAGGAGTTGAGTTTTTCATACTGACACCATATGCTGAACCAGCGGTAGTCAATCCACCGTCACCGTCTAAGTAAGCAACAACAGCCGCATTTGCTGTAGTTGTTTGGTCTCCTACGACACCAAGTAAACCAGTGTTAATAAATTCGCTTGCATTGGTACCAGTAACTAAGTATTGACCGGTTACACCGGCTACATAATTACGTGTTTTAGTTAGATTGCTACCTGTAACACGACCACGTATTGCTTGTGCGCTTGCTGGAGCATTTACGTCATTGCTACCAAATGCTGAGTCAATTGCTAATATACTACGTACTCCGACCGTTGCACCACCGCCAACCGTATTAGCAGTACCGGTTACATTCGCACGACCATTTGGAATATTAATGTCTGCGTCATCCCAATAGGCAAGTGCATTCCATAATGTAGTACCGTTACCTATTTTAATCTTACTACTGGTTAAGTCTATACCTATTTCACCCTGCGCCAGCGCTGGATTTGTGCTAGCCCAGTTTGCCGCTGTGTCGCGTCTTAGTTGTATTCTACGTGCCATGTTATGCTCCGCCCCCGTTTATGGTTAAGTCGTCGTCGAAAAACGTGGAGGAAGCACCTCCATCGATATCTTGTTCTACTGTAATATTTAACGTATTATTGGTATCATTATATGCTACACTCACACCAGCATGTACTCCGTTTACTAACATTTCTGCCGCATAGTCTTGTGCCAGCTCCGTTAAACTAACTACCCCAGTGAGTAAATATAGTTCGTCGAAGTTATCGTTAATTTTACCAAATGCTGTACGTAACGGATCACCGTCGCCTTTGTTGGGACTGCTACCAATGTTTATTTGTTTTTGTGTCATTATAGTCTTCCTATTGCTACTTCAATTATGCCCGTACCTGGAGTAGTCTTTGCTTCCATGGCCTTACCTATGATAGTACCTATTGTGGGACTAGCAGCCCTACAAGCATACCCTGGAGTTGTACTAGTGGTCAACATCTCACCTCTATTAACTGGACCTATTACCTTAACTGGCACACGACCCACTAGAGCCATTAACACTGCTCCTTGATTTTTTATCTTACCATTCATTGTAAGTTGTGCCTTGGTTGAAACTACGCCTGCTACTGTGGCATCAGCTTCTATACTAGTAGTAGTAACTTCTGCGGAACCACCAAATACCAGCACCGTTCCTGGCTCGTACTCAGCATCGGTTAGATAGTATTCAGCTAAGTCAGCACCAAATGTTGATTCCCATTGACTACCAATAGTTAATGTCCAAGTACCTTCGACTGAACCAGTCGTTGCAGCATCCCCGGTGTTTAGTGTTCTAGTCAGTAGTGTACCATTGTTGCTGGCAAGATCAATGCTACTAGTGCCACCAACTTGCCAAGTACCGATAAGATTAGCAGCAGTAGCGCCATTGCCAGCTGCGTCTGCTCTTAAATCAGTAGTGACCATAATGCCGCCGCTGTTATCAATGGTAACAGGCACAGTTAACACACTGGCTGAGGTAGTTCCGCTGATGCTCATAAAATCCCAACCGCCAGGTGTTGTCACGGTTAGTACATCACCAACAACTGCAATAATTTCATCACCGGCGATGTATAGTCCTTTGACATCTATTACACCACTTGCTGAAGTTTTTACAAGACTGCTATCAGCACCGCTTGTACTTGCTTCGAGTTTGGTAAAGCTACTTGCAGCTTCGCTGGCACCAAGTGTGAATGAATACACATATTCAGTGCTAGTAGTTGCAGATTGGGTAGTTGCTAGATCAAAGTATGATCTCTTAAGGATTGCTTCTGGAGTAACTTCAGACATTGAAGCAGCACTAGCAGTTAAGTTACCCAGCATACGGTTGGCTGTAACGTCTTGGATGTTAGCGTAAGAAATACCACCTGATTTGAAACTTAAAAATCCATTGGTTACACTAAAGTTGTTACTGCTAAAACTTGCAATACCACCTAATGCCTTCACGGCACCTGATCCCAACACAGCCGGTGTTACAGCAGCAACGTCAATGGTGTATGATACAGTAGTTACTGTTGGCGCATTAGGTGCACCTAACACAGTAACAGTGCCGTTGTATGCAGTTGTACTAAATCCGCTGACTACAATTCTTGCACCGGCAGCAAACGGAGCAACAGTTTGTGTTGCAAATGTTAAGGTAGCAACAGTTCCGACTCTGACAGCACCAGTCACTGCAATACTTGCAGCAGTAGTGACCACAGCGTTATCTAATGATAATTTAGTTTGGTCAATGGCTGCACTTGCATTAACATCGGCATTAACAATCACTCCACTTTGAATTGTAGAAGTTAAAGTTTTAGTTACATAGTCATAGGTAACATTAACATCACCTGTAGGTTGCGGTACATTTCTCCATCTCTGTTGTTTGATTGTTCCACCGTCACCTATACCTGAAACAGATGCAGCAAATGTTACTGTGGTAGTATCACAAGTTATAACAACCCAAGTATTATTCCAGGCTGTTGTACCAGTTACTCCAGAAATTGTTATAGATGATTCAACAGCAAACGGAGCACTTACTTGAGCAACACTAAATGTTGCTGTGCCAATTATACCTGTTCCGGTGATGCTGCTTGTGACAGCAAGACTAACACTGTTATCATTATCGTAAACTGGAATATCCCCAGAGGCCAGCGAACTAAACTTAACATCCCTCATTTGGTTAAATGTTTCAAAAGATCCAACACGACCGTCAACATAGGCTACGTTGGCTGCGTCAGTTCCCGAGCTTACTCTAAAAACACTGTTGGCCACATTTTGAACACTGTTGCCGCCAAGGTTCATACTGCCGCTCATGGCCAGTACACCATTTAGCGCCATGTAACCTGGACCTCTACGATTAACACTTGATACAAAGCCGCCAGCATGTGTTAGACCTAGTCTACGATCAATGTATCCTCTAATGGCACTTTGAACAGGCACAGTGTCGGATGAATTATTAGTAAAGGTGTTATCAGTCGAGAATTCACTGACTGTGACACCACGTTTAAATCCTAGACCGTCTAAGTTACTCAGAGCAATAGCAGCTGAGAATGTAACTGTACCAGTACCTTGGTCAACTGTAAAGAATCGACCTACACGGAAGATACCGTCTTGATCAGTGCTTACGTGGAATACACGACCAACACCATCTTCCTTAACTTCACCTACAATACCAGTTTTGGATATAGTTGGACTACCAAAGATTTGATTTGGATAGTTAGTGGTATTGTAACCGCCAGTACCTATATCTAAGAAGTCATGTCCTGTGGCACGAGTAGTTGAAATTTTAACTGTAACTTGACCACCAATATTCTTAGGATAACCAATACGCATGGTGTAACTAGTGTCAGCGGACAACGGTTTATCGATACCAGTATGTGGTCTACGCATTACTGAAGATCCTGATATTATCTTAGTTGTACCACCGCCATATATTCCAGGATCACTTGGATAGTTAAATGTTATGGTGTTGATGGTGGCAGTAGTGGCGTTGACTAATCCGTTATAGTCAACATTACTGTTACCATAGATTGTGTAATACACACTAGTACCCACAGTTGGTATAGTGTTGGCATTGACATTATCAAGCACCGCTGGAGTTAGTAGTTGGCTAATGCTTACGGTGTAGGTGCCAGTGCTACCAGTAGTACCAGTTAGCTGATTAACAATAGTAGTGTCTGCGGTAACGCCTGCACCACCAATAGTTTGTCCCGGCGCTAGTACACCACTAGATACGGCTGAGACTGTCATAATAGTACCAGCAAGGCCAGCACCGTCATCAATTGTAGCAGTTATCACTGCTTGATATGGAATGTTAAACACTACATTTTCAGTAGTACCTAAGCCTGCAGACTTACTGGCAAAACTGGTAATAGTAATGCTTTGTGGATCAATCCAAGTACCTGGATCATCTACATAGGCCACGGTCACTGTATTAACAGTAGAGTCTGACTGTTGGCTGAGTATGCCTTGGACGCTGGCTGCACCAGTAACAGTGCTGGCAGCAGTTAATGTAGTAGCATTACAAGTAAGAATAGTGTATGACTTATTATATGCTGAGTTCACTACACCACTTAGTGTGACAATAGAGTCAACCGCAAAAGGTGCAGACGATTGTGGTGCATAGGTAATTGTAACCGTTGTGCCGTCGCCTGAAACACTGACAGTGGACAACGAAACACCGGCTGTTACGTTATGACTACCATTATACCCAGTTGATGCATTTCCCGATATCTTAAAGTATGTGTCGACTTCAATAGGCCAATCTTGGCTCGGAATATTATATTTTACGTAGTAAGGTCCGGCACCTGTTTTAAGAGCAATACTGGTAATTGCAAACCCTTCATCATAATTTCCTGCTGTTTCTTTTACAGGAGTTGGATCTATATTAATATATGCCGGACGGCCAGAACCGTATAAGATTGCACTAATTGGTAAACTTAATATTCCTGTTGCTGTACCTGGGAAACTAATCGAAGTTGTAGTGCAGTCTGTGACCACAAACGTTCCATTATACGCAGTGGGCCTTGCATAGGCAACTTCAATTACGTCGCCCACAATAAACGGAGCCACCGCTTGTTCAGCAAAAGTCAATGTACATATACTTCCAGTACCACTAGCACCAGTTAGGGTAATAACAGTTCCAGTAGTAATAGTATAACCTGTTACTCGGTGAACCCTTCCGCCTAGTGTGGTTATGTAAATTCCCTTTGACAGCTGATCGGCTATAGTTTGATCTGTAATAGGACTAATAGCAATTTTTGTATCACCAATACTAGATCCTAGAGTTTTTGGACCGCAACTGATAGTTATAGCAGGACTTACCAGCTGACTAATGCTTACGGTATAAGTTCCAACATCTCCGCTAGTGCCAGATATTTGTGCAAGTACTATTGATCCAGCTGCCACAGTGTTAATGTTATCACATTCAAATTCCCCTGATGAACCTGTAGTTTCTACATTACTGAGAGTTACATTTCCACCTGTAGTAGTAACTACAATTGAAGTAGCAGCAATGATAGTGCCAGGTGTAGTTGTAATAAAGTCAGTGTTATCTAACGCATGTTGATATGTGTCTGATAACACAAATGTAGTTGAGCCATTAGTACTGGCGACATAATATGTTGATGGATTAGTATAGCCTACAATACTTCCAGTGCCCGACAACAGCCCGCTAAATGTAACAGCGTCACCGATAGAAATAACTGGTCCTGAAATTATTTGACCAATTCTTATAATGCCACTAGTTCTGGCTGAGACTGTCATAGTAGTACCAGCACTGCCAGCACCGTCATCAATGGTGGCTGTGATCACAGCTTCATAAGTATCATTGGGATCACTCTCAACTGTGTTAGCGGAGTCAGTATATACTTTAATGTAGTTAAATGACGTATCAGTAGTTAGTACTGCTGTGCCATCAACTAATTGATTGCCTGTACTATCTGTTAGACCATAGGATATAACTCGATAGATTTCAGACAACTTTTCGTTGAATTGTAATGCAGTACTTGGTCGAGTTGGGTTTACATTGGCAATACCTGTAAATTTAATATACTGTAATGCCCTCACGGACACGGTCTGCTCATGGAATAAAGTATAAGCCAATCCAGCAGTTGAGGTGTTATCATTACCGCTAGTACTGAAATTCAACGATAAAACTTTTTGGCCAGTTAGCAGTGTACTAGTCACATAACCACTGGTAGGAACAGTTGTAGCCACACCTGAACTAAATTGCACATAGGTGGTGCCACAGTCTGTTACTAGATAGGAGTTATTCCATGCTTCGGTACTTACTCCAGAAATATAAATGGTATCACCGATATTGTATGGAGCACTCGCCTGTAGGGCAAATGTTGCTCTAGCAACGTTGGGCGAATAGTTTGCTATGGTTAATAGTGCAAAACCAGTTACCCCCACAGTTCCCGGATCTGTTTGATATTCTAGTGTTATGCTTGTAGTAGTGCTGGCAGTGCATAAAATATTACTGTTGTACTCTTCGTTACTGTTACCACTAATTTTATAGAACACACCAATGCCAGGAGCACGTACATAACTAGCAGTACCACCTGTTGTAGCCGTAGTACCTGTACCCGTTGCCACAAAAGTATCACCAACGCCATCTCCTGGTGCTGCTCCTACAGTAGTAAAGACTGTTGTACCCACGCTAACAATAGTGTAAGTGACTCCTATTACAAAGCTACCAGCGGCAGCTATTTGAGTTTGTAAAGGCACGGTGTATGTCACATAATAAGGACCAGTTCCAGTTTTAACCGGAACTCCATATACGGGTTGATTAAATGTTGGATCAGTAGTATAGCCAGATTCAGATACTGTTTTAACTTCGTATCGAGTTATAGTTCCACCAGAACTAGTATGATCAATTTCTAGCTCACTGACATTTTGGGGAGCATATTCATAATTTGAAACATATACTTCAAGATCTCCAGACTCCATGCTGTTAACAGTTAATCTTTTCTTGTAGATTTTCATGACTTGTACAAGATTCTGTGCAGTTACAACTTGGTCGGGTAATTCTGTTACGTCATATCCGCTGGCCCGTAGACCGTATACACCGTGAGCATTGGACCCGGCAACCGAACGAATCTGTCCGCCGTTAAATGACCAATAGTGAGTATAGCAGTAGTATGTAAATGTTGAAACTTGTTCTGTTAATCCGGCGTTGCCTGCAACAATAGCGTAGCCAAGATCGTTAATCATGGCAAAGTCGTTGGCCAGCATACTTCGGTTACCACCCATTTCAATATTAATTGGATTATAACCAGTACCGTTTATGCTGCCATGTATTGTTATACCAGCTGTTGGAATTTCTGTTGTACAACTAAATTGACCGCCAACACCTGTAACTGCCACGCTGTTTATAGTGTCAAATGTTCCTGCAATATTTAGACTAAAGGTTAAGCCAGTGACCGTAGTTCCTGAAGTAGTTAGAGCCGCTCCACTATTAGAAGCTGACAGTGTAAATGTTGAAGAACCATTAGTTGCAATGATATAGTAGGTACCTGCACTAATTCCTGTAGCGTCACCAAGTAACGTCCCAACTACACGTATTGCCTGTCCAACTGCAAATTTTACCAGTGTTGTTTGTGTAGGAGAACTTGAGTCAACTACAAAATAACTGTTATACTCGATTGGGCTATAGCCAGTTAATTGTACACTACTTCCTTTGACGTAAGGAGACCCTACCTGTACAGGATAAGTTAACGTAATTAGAGTGCCACCACCGCCATTACCAGTTTCTGTGGTTGTAACAGGAGTACTGACCAAGTACGGAGTATTTTTATCTAGTTCTACCTGAAGCGTATATGTGGTACTGTTGTAGTCTAATATATTGTTTACTTGATAACGTATGCCTCTCCAGAAGAACGAACATGGAGTTTTTGGAGCACGTACATCTAAACCTGAATTTTTATATCCTGTTATAGTGACATTTAGATAACCGTCTAGCAGTGATCCCGATGCAACCTGCAGATCATCTAGTGCAGTAATTTGACCTTTTAGTCTTCCTGCAAAACCGTCGACAAATTGACCACCTGCCCATCGTTGTTTATTAATTGATCCAGAAAAACTTGAGCAAACTTGACCGTACGGTGATTTACTTAGAATTTGTCCTTCTGGATCAAGCACCATCATAAATCCGCCATGCCCCTGGCCTGATAAATTATTAACGCGAGTTGCATTGTTACATAAGAATACGTCGATATCTCTATTATTCTTAGGAGTACTTGTAATATCAAATGGATCTGTTAAGTAGTGGCGTCCGTAATTCTTAGGACCGTATACGCTCCAACTGCCGCTGATAATTTCTCCAGCGGCAGCAAATGGATATATCACTGTACAATTCATATAGTTGTTGGCTACACTGTCAATCTGAGCTTTACCAACGCCCGATTTAAATACTCGACCGACCCATTCACCGGGTACTACGCCGGAAGTTAATGTAATAGTGATGGTACCAAGAACATCTGATATAGTTGCCGATACTGAAGTAGCATAGTCAGTGTCTTCATCTAAGTAACCAATTTGCATACCATCCATGACTGCATCGCGATAGAAGAAAATACGTGCCCATACACTTTGACTCACTCGATCTCTAGGACGAATAATTGTACGGCGGAAATCGTTACCTTTAATTGATACGTTTTCCGCCAGTCTAATTGGGTAGTCTTCGTAGTAAATACCACTCTCAACAAAGATAGTTATTTGTAAATCTTTTACACTCTCGGCAAACTCTAATTCTTCACCGCCATCAGCTTCAATGAAATCAATTGGTAGATTTAGTCTTGCTATAATAGTGTCAGTTTCATTAACACCAGTTTCACTTCCGGGAGTATAACTGATAACAGTTGCGTTGGCAAATGAGCTTGCACCCAATAATAGTTTGCCTGCAATAAGTTCATTGTTCAACGGATAACCTTGGTCAACGAATCCATTGCCTCCGTTGTCAAATTTAATTTCAACAAGACCAGAACCTAGATTTGGTGAACTAGCAGAACTAGCACCTAGACCATATTGGATAATGTCTGTGACAATAGTCCAATTAGACGATATAGTAGCTATAGCAGTCTCCGAAGGAGCAAGTGCTACGTTGAAATATTGATTAACAGCATCTTGGTATATTTCTATGTTTTCTTGATTTAAAACAGCCAAGGCCACAGTTTTTGCATAGTTGATAGCATCCAGTGTTTCTTCATACTGTGTACCAATAGCAACAGCCTTGGCACTGGCATTTCTATAGTAACTCTTACCAGCATTAATACTTTGATAGTTGCTGTCAAATAATATATCAAATGCCGCAGCCTGTACTAGGTATCCTAAGTCTCTAAAGCAAGTAGTTTCTGCATATTGGAACCCGCCAGCATAGGTAGTTTCTAAATAAGTTACAGCATTAACACCAATGATGGATTTTTGTGTTAATAGCAGTGTTCGAGCATCAAGGAATGATGTATCAAACTCTTGCCCGGCATACGTAGGACCAGTAGTAGAAATGGCCGCAGTGTCTCCAACTTTACCTGCTAGATCAGACCATAGAGTGTTAACTTTAGTCTCTGCACTTGCACCTTGGCTAAGACTAGCGTTTTTATATTGATAGCTAACTGTACCAGTTCCTGTTCCCACGGCAGCAGCAACAAATGTACTTCCTACACTATAAACAGTAGTAGAAGTTCCAGCAGCAGTATTCCATTGGCCATTGGTAGTACTGCCTAGGTCGATAATAGTGTAGGTTGTACCTATTTCAAAGCTACCAGCAGTTACCTGGGCATAATGACTGTCGGGTTGTTGATTTTTTATAATCTTTTTAGATAATTCATTTGCGTAATCAAATGCATCTATAATAATTTCAAGGTCATTGGTTGAAAATTGGCTAGACTCATTAGCTATATACTGATCAGTAGCAGCTACTATGGCGCTATTACCACCATAAGTAATGTCAAACATTAATGCTTCGACAATATATTTTAGTTCACGCTTAAGATCAACTGCGGTGTTGGCAATATAAAAATCTATATTAGTAGCGGTTATCCATCCTGCTATTTCTTCTTGTATAAATTCGATATTGTTTGATAATAACACCCTAGCATGGGTAAAACCAGCTGCTAGATTCACAGGACTAGTGTAAGTGATAGCCGGTAATGCCGCTAACCCTGAAGTCAGCGTAGTAGTAACAATCCCAAAACTCGTCTGAATACTAGACTGAGCAGCATTATCATTTATCACTGCGAATGTATCGTTGATATAAGTGATGGTCAAATCTTGTATATCACCACTGTCATCATCGATGGCTGTTTGTGCATCTAATAATGTTGGACTAGCACTAGTTACTGTAGGATTTACAAGAGTTACTGCACCTTGTGTAACTCCATCGTTAATAATTGTTGTAATGACAGCAAATTTATTATCAATATCTGTTGTGCGGGCAGCACCACCTGTTAACGATATATTTGTATACTGTCTAAATGATTGTTGATATACAGTGGCTGGAGTATCATTTTGTACAATATCTTTGGCAATAAGAGCAATATAATCTATAGCATCCTTAAATGGTACTATTTCGTTTGCCTGAAGGATTCCTGTTGCGCCGTTATAGTATTGCTGTCCTGCATAACGACTAGCACTATTTCCACCGTAGACAATGTCATAGACCACAGCTTCTATCATTAATTTTATATTGCGTTTATAAGTGGTCTTGTTGTAGCTCAAACTTGAATATTCAACAGCTAGGTAACCTATAACTTCTGCTTGAATAAAACTAATGTTACCCAATAACAAATCTCTAACTGATGCTGAACCTGAAAGCGAATCACCGGATACTGGCATTTCTAAACTTGCTGCCTGCAATGCTCCGTTAGAAAGAATATTTTTAATGACATCAATACTATCAGACATTCTTACAATCGCCGTTGATTGTCCAACTAGACTAGGTAGAGCAACTAGGGTATCTCTAATAAAATCTAAAGCACCTACAGTTTGTTCAAATTCTCCACTTGTAGTAGTTTGGCCAGGAGCATAAAAATATGACTGCCCCATGCGTACACTTTGGTAATTACTAGCAAATAAAATATCCCAACCAATAGCATCTAGTGTCTGTGCAATCTTTGCTTTTCTATTGATTTCGTTATATTGGTATCCCTGAATGATACTCAAGGCATAGTCGATGCCGTCGATGGTTGTAGTTAATTGGTCTGTTAGATTTATTCCTACTAATGATGCAGCCTTGGCAGCAGATCGATAGTTAGTGTCTAATACTAGGTCATCAGCAGCAGCCGATACAATATCTGCAATAGCTTGAGAAAAAACGGTAGCATCAAAATCGATACTGTTGACATATTTGTTATTGATATAGGCAACGACTTCAGTTTGAATAAATTCTTTGTTTTGGACTAGAAGTGTGTAGGCATCTACGTAATCTGCATCACCTACATTTCCGCCAATATAATCATAGCCTGTGACCTTACTAAAGGTTAAATCTTGATCTGCAACACCAGTGGTGTACCCAATTCGCTGTTTATATGGACCAGGCTCTGTGTTGGATAAGTTCATAAAGTTCTCAGCAGCCAACGCAGCAGCGCCGATAGTTTTATAAGCATAATTCCAAGCTCGACCTTCTTTCCCCAGAGGACTTAGAGTCTGTACGTCATCACCGTTTGTTGACACAAATAAGTTGACTTGAGAGTACATTGTTGCGTTGTCAACGTAGAATTTTGTAGCGGCTTGTAAGTCGTCGTCACCTTTAGGTTTTCCGATTCCTGCTAGACTGCCAGGATGATCAGCTAGTGTTAAAGCACCAAGCATAACATCGCCGCCGCGATAAACAGCATCCTGACGTTGTATTGCTTCAGATTTTAGATAATTTCCGCTGAGTGTTGAGTCATAATCAGCATCGTCGGCTTCGGGGGCAATGGGTTCGTCTCGAACACGCAGAGGTCCGACAATACGGCCGTCAACAAGTTTAATAAAATTATCATCAACATATCCTCTATTGACTGCTAGTTTGGCCAAAGTAGTAGTCCAACCATATTGACTGTGTGTTGTATTAAAGTTTGCAACGGCAGTTTCGTCCGGATCTGCTAAGTTACCGATGGTATTTGTAGCAGCATTTAATGGAGCACCTAGTGTCGGATATGTATCGTTGATCAACTTAGATTGGTTGGATCTAATAGTTACTGTTTTTGCTGTATTGTCGATGTCAATACTAATACCGTAACCTGCGTTAAGTGATTTAGCAGTTAGTAAGTTTCCAGCCGTATTAGAAATAAGGATGCTTTCAGAGCCAAACGTACCAGCAATAGATAAACTAGGATCAACATCGCCTAATTTTTTAAACTGTATTTTTCCTTCTAAACCAAAAGCGGCATAAATCTCAGTAAAGTTTTCATTGACTTTACGGAATGATTCACGGATACTATCACCAGTACCGTCGTTACCCTGTACACCAATATTAACTGTTTGTTTTGTCATTTTTCTATTAAACTCCGAAGCTAGAACCGCAACCACAGCTAGTTTTAGCGTTTGGGTTGCTTATTACAAATTGACTGCCCATTAATTCATCTTTGTAGTCAACTGTTGCATTGTTTAGGTATTGTAGGCTCATAGCATCAACTAACACATGTATGCCATTGGCTTCTACATCATAGTCATCTTCTGCTATGTCTTCATCTAAGGTAAATCCGTAACTAAATCCTGAACAACCGCCACCCTGAACAAACATTCGAAGTTTTAGTTTAGGATTATTTTCTTCTGATAGAATATCGCGTATCTTTTCTATAGCAGAATCTGTTACACTGATCATGAGGAGCCCCTATTATATGATATTTATCATAAACATTTTATAATCTTAATGTAAATAATTAATGTTCATCAAACAAGAATACGTCACAACTACGCATTATCGTTCTAGTAAGCTCGGACATTCACATAGTTACCAACGAAAAAAGACCGTGTTAGTCTTTAGGTGTGACTGTTGTACTGAGTTGTTCAGCCGTGACAAGGGATCAATGAGTCCTAGTAGGATTAGTAATAATTTTTATCACGTTTGCAACCTCTGTGATGCTAAACGTTTTGCTCAAGAGAAAGGCGTCGAAAGACGCCGTGTGTGGGATATGCCAGTGAGTAGCCTTAAGACACTTGACCAACTCTAGCGTTGATCATTCTCCAGTCTATTATTTTCCATATGTTGGTTAGATATCTTTTTTTATCGGCTTGATAGTCCAGAGCCCAAGCATGTTCCCACCAATCCACTAATAACACAATATCTTTTCTAATTTCGTGATTAACAATGGTTTTGATCTTGCCATCATCTGCTAGGTATGCCCACCCGCTGCCCTGTATCTTCATGGCTGTTTTTTCAAATTCTTCTTTGAAACGATCAAAGGTATCAAAATGTTTTTCTATGAACTGTAAAATAGCATCATAGGGTCTGTTGGATCCCTCTGGTTTTTGTAGTTGACCAAAATAGATATTATGTAAAAATGCACCAGCTTCGTTGAAATCGTCATCACCTTCGCCCTTATTATATCGATCAACATAGGCTTTGTACAGTGTGCCGTAGTGATAATCTATGGTTTCTTTAGATTTCACAGGATCAAGATCGTTGCGATCGTACGGCAATGTTAACTGTATGAGTTTGTCTTTACGACCTTCAACAATGAATTTTTGAATGAAATTGTATGCCATACGTATATTTACCGTATAAATAACCTACAAGGAGATAAACATGGAAATTATTATTCTATTAGTGATTGTTGCTGTAGCAGTTGTGCTCTATTTCAATCGTAAGTCACCAACTTTGGATATAAACAAAGATGGCAATGTTGACGTTAAAGATGTAGTGGCCGCAGCCGTTAAGGTAGAGGAAGCTGTTGTAACTGAAGTAACAGAAGTTGTTACTAAAGTTAAAGCCGCAGCCAAAAAAGTATCAGCTAAAACAGCCGCAGCCAAAAAAACTACAGCATCAAAGAAGGTTTAATGTCTTTGCCTGCTCGTAAAGAGCACGGCTAGCAAGATTTTTACCCTTTGATTCACACATAATATCGTGTGTATTTAGAAAACTTAGTGCCCATTCGTTAACTGTTGTATTCCAATAGAAATCTGAATGTGCCCTAAGTTTTTGTCTTTTGTAGCCTTCTACAAGCAGAGACTCCAATTCTGGGCGATCACTAGTGCTATGTCCGACAAGTACATCTTCACGGCTAACACTGTAATGCATAGTAGGACGGAGCCCACGCCAACTATCAACAACACGTTTAACACGGTCATTAGTTGGGAGGATATATTCACCTTCACGAATCCAGTTGTGATGGATATCAAGCACAATAGGAACAATATCACTAATACTAAGACAGTCATCTAATCCCCAACTAATTTCTTCGTTCTCGATAGTAATACAATTACGTGCTTCTTGCGAGAGCCTGGAGTAGGCCTTGCGTATACCTTCAGGACCCTGCCGTCCGGAAATGTGTACGTTGATTTTAAGATCTTGGAACGTCTTACCGTAGCCCATATATCTAGCCATGTCTGCATGATATTCGAATTCTTCTATGCTTCGTTCTACAATCCCTTCACTAGCACTTGCCAAGACAGTAAACTGGCCAGGATGAAAAGACAGGCGAACATTGCTCTTACGAGCCACATCTCCCACTTCACAAAATGCTCTTTCGAGATATTCCCGTACATCGGGAAGCCGCCAGAACCAGCTCCAAGATGACTCAGTGTACACAGGAAGGATATCGCTACTGAGTCGTACCATTCTAAGATTTTCATCGAGTGCTCCCACACGTTCAACTAGCAAACGAGTGGACTCAATATTACCTTTGGCTAGGCTCCACAGTTTTTCAACTGCCACATCTTTGCTCTGTCTATTTAACCAAGATACAGTGGTTGATCCAGTATTATATTTTTTAGCATCATCTTTGGGTTTGATGCCGCCGACCTGATCTGGATTATCAATCCATTTGCAGGCAAAACCGATACGTTTAGTCATGTGTACAATCAATAAAAATGGACATAGTGTATTATAACATCTATGTCCATTACAGTCTAGTTAAACGGTGTTAAAGCAGTTCTTCATTCCATTCACGATGGCCTTCACGGAAAGCCATGTTACTTTGAGTTTCACGTACTTCTACACGATAGCACCACAGTCGTTCTGCTTCACTTGGACCCCACATATCCGGAACGTACACTCCATTTACATATTTGTACAACATGTCCGCTAGACCTTCACAGCCCAATCTGGGAAGCACAGTCAGTTTGGCTAGTTTACGCTTCTCCATTTCTTTATAGAATTCAAGTTCTGGATCATCTTGCGCCACTAATAGTGTATGATCAAATTGACTTTCTAAAATGGTTTTGAGCTCTTTTAAGCCGCCATAGTCTGCCGCCCAATTACGCACATCTAAGTTGTCTGTGCCAAAATAGAACTTCATTGAGAATGAATAGCCGTGTATTAAATTACAATGACTATCTGCCCTCCACTGTCTGTATGCACAGGGAAATGCGTCGTGGTACTCTTTGGTGCTAGTGTATTTGTACTGTCTTGCAGACATCCAACGATGCCCTACTTCATTTAAATTTGCCATTGTTATCTCCTTAAGATGAGCAATGGCATGCAGAATTTCTATAGCGGGTTGAATGCCTGAGACCGCTGTATATACTTATCTTAAGCTACCTTAAGTAAGATGGTTTCCTCGTTAATGCGTCCATTCATTTTAGTGTCTGTGGCATTAATATCGTCTAAGAATTTACGTAGTGCAACTTTACCTGCACTCTTAAATTCTTTAAGTTTCTCTTCGGGTCTACGCAGAGTCTTGCAAATACTTTGTATTTCGGAGAAGCCAGTAATTGAAGCGCCCTTAACACCTAACTCTTGGTACTCAGCCGCAACATATCTGCCTAACTTGCGACTCTTTGTATTATAAATCCACAACTCCTTACTGCCAATGATATCGGCAGGATTAACTGATACAAGTTTTAACGCTTCAAACGTCTTCATGTATTTGAGTTTAGCCACAATCTTTTCTTTAGGCTGTGCTTTCTTAGCACGTGGTGCTCGATTGACTTTGGCTTCTTGCATTAACATAGTGCAGGCACTATTAACTTCTTTGTAAAAGGCAATTAAAGCAAGAATTTGTTTTTTACTGCGGTGTTTGTAACCTTCACGCAACTGTTCGTCAGCATTGCCGCTGGCAAGTTCTTCAAGTTCTTCAAGATTGCGTTTGTAAAAGTCGCGAATGGTACGAGCATGTGCTGCCTTGGCATCTTTGCCTTTGAGCAAGTTTAGTACCTTAAATGCTCTTGGATCAAAATTATCTGGATCTGTGTTGAAGCTTTCGATGGCATCTTCAATTTCTTCAGTCATTCGCATGGCAACTTCACGTAATCGATCTTGTATGCTAGGTTGATTTGTAGCAGGTTTAGCATCTACTACTTCTTCCTCGGAAACATCGCTCTTGCCTGCATGGATAACATCTTCGATGGCGTTCATTAACCACGCCACTGTACTACGCCCTTGATTGAAATCTGTACGAACATCGGGCATACCTTTGAGCAAACAACTTGCAACGGCGCCCATGGTGACACCACTTCGGTTATCGCGTGTTTTCTTAAATGCTTCTGTAAGTGTTTTGTTAACATTTGTCGAAGTCATCCAACGCACTACTTGAGGCTTAAGGTCTTTACCTGAATACTCAAAATTGTAGTACTGCATGGCTTCTCGGAACTTTTTGGTAAACAGGTCACTGTCCCAAGATTCGTGTCCAGTCCAATCTGGGCTGTGATCTCGTTTGGTACGTGATACACTGGCCCTAGCTGCCACTTTAGATTTAGATACTGTTTTAGCCAATTTTTGCTCCTGTGTGTTAAACAATAATAATATTATAACACCAATTTAACAGGAAGTCAAGCAATTTTGGTTAGAAGTTTTTCTCTCCAGATTTGGATAGTAAGATCCAACCCGGTGTCCAAATCCATTTCTGGTTTCCATCCTAGCAGTCGTTCTGCTTTGGCAGGGCTAGAGTTTAGTACCCAAATTTCTCCGTCCCTCTTTGGCTTAGTGTTCCAATTAACCTGTCCATCCCAATCAATTTTCTTGGCTATCTTGTCAACAAGGTCTTTGATTTTAAGAGCATTATTTGGACCGGTGCAGAAGATTTCTCCACGAGCTTGCTCATGTTTGTCGATTACTGTTTCATATAACCGAATTAAGTCGTCAATCCAAAGGAAGTTACGATATGGTTCTCCATAACCTAGATTAATTTCATTGGGATTTTTTAACATTTGTGAAATAATCTGTTCTACTACAAAGAAATCATTATCTTTACGTCCATAGCTATTAGTCTGTCTGAATGCACAGAATGGAAAGTTAAATGACCGTTGTGCATATTCTAGATATAATTCACATCCCACCTTGGCCACAGCATATGGAGCATTTGGATGTTGCCTAGTTTCTTCTGTGAAGACAGGCAGTGTATATTCTTGGCCGTCACGAATCAAATCGCTTTCGGGTTGCCAGCCGTAGGTCTCCATAGTACTGCTAAAAACAAATAATTTTAAATTTTTTAAATGCCTAGCTGATTCAATCATGTTGACAGTGCCAACATAGTTAACACTACTGAAACTTGTTTGCTCATAAAAACTTTTTTCTACTTCAGTTCTTGCAGCCAGGTGAATAATAAAATCGGGATCAACTTCTTGTAGGCGTTGATCGATACCTTCTTTGTCTAATAGGTCTCGATCAAGATCAAAAATTTGATATTTTGATTCTAAACGGTCTTTAAGATAGCCGCCAATGAATCCTGACAGGCCAGTGATAAGAATTTTTTGCATGTTAATAGTCCTTTATATTATATATAGCTTTAATTAAATCCGTTCGATATCTTCTTCATCACAAGACTTGCCGTATTGTATTTCGATGATCTTGCAAGGTTCCTCAAATGGATTATACAGTCTATGCCAATTGTTAATTGGTATATTGATTTGACTGTATTTTTCTAAATTAACTGTTGGCAAAATATAACCGCTAGACATACGTTGTTCAACTGCACATTTGCCTTCTGCTACATGCCAAATCTCATGTCTGTTTTTATGGCGTTGTAGGCTTAGACTTTGTCCAGGCATGACTGTAAGTTCTTTTACTTTAGTTCCAGGGACCTCATGTAATACTCGATAATATCCCCACGGTCGTTCTGTTTTAGGAGACCGCCATTCATCTAAGATCCAGCTACTTGAATTGATTTTATTTTCACCACCTACACCAAATACAAACTCAACATTTGGTACAGTCATCTCAGGTATATTGTTTGCTGTACGATCACCGCCGTTGGCAAAGATTACTTTTACATATTTCATAGGGTAATGTAGGCGAACTTTAGCAATGGCATCACAGGCAGTGCCATCATTATCATCAAAATCTATAACCATATCTACCATATGAAGACTTTGTATAATACGTTGTCGTTCTTCAAAGGGCATGAAAGCCCGACCCTTTTTACGTTCGAGCCACGCATCTGAATTTAGTCCTACTACTAGCTTATTTCCTAACCGTTTAGCAGCTTCGAAATAGGAAATGTGTCCAGAATGTAGGGGGTCAAATCCGCCAGTTACTAGTATTATTTTCATACATTCTCACATTGATAAAAATTATTCGCATAGGTTCCTCAAATAAATAATAGTAGCATATTTATTGGAGAGACATTTTGTTTGAGACGGGTCTGATTAAACCATTCTGGGGCGATAAACATGCCCTACTTACATATCGAGATGCACAGTTTAACAATCCTAAAGATTTAGAACTGTGGAAATCTTTAGGATATTCTGAGAGAGATTCAGTGGGCGGAATATATGATATGAAAAATATCATGCCAGATTGGGCTGAACCTTTCTTCACACTATTTGGCGGCACAAATGTAGGTGTTAATTTTCTTAAAATGAGTACCGGAGATTTGCTGCCACGACACAGTGATAGTTACAAAACCTATATTAATGTACATAATATTACAGATCCTACTACAATTTATAGAGCTATAGTATTTTTAGAAGATTGGAGGTCCGGGCACATATTAGAAGTTGACGATACTCCTTTTACTAAATGGTCAGCAGGTGACTATATTATATGGCAATACGATACTCCCCATCTAGCAGCCAACATAGGACTTGAACCTAGGTACACTGCACAAGTTACTTTTACAAAAAATGTTTAATAAAGTTGATGAGTTTGAAAAAGCTATTGCTAAATTTTATGGGTCTACATTTGCCGTTGCTGTAGATTGTTGCACCCATGCTATTGAGCTGTCATTAAGATATAATAAAGTTCTAGCAGCCACTTGTCCCTCTCAGACCTACGTGTCTCTTCCTTTTACATTTGAAAAGTTAGGAATCAAATGGGCCTTTGAAGAAGTTAAATGGCAGGACTATTATTATTTAGGCAATACAAATATCATAGATGCCGCGGTCTATTGGAAAGAAAAAGGTTACATTCCCAACACATTGATGTGTCTAAGTTTCCAGTATAAAAAACATCTTAATCTTGTACGAGGCGGCGCAATCTTAACAGATAACCAAGATGCGTATACAACATTAAAGAAATTGTGTTACGATGGAAGAACATCAGATAAGCCTTGGGCAATGCAGGATATTGAAACAATGGGTTATCATTATTATATGACACCCGAAACTGCTCAACTAGGGTTAGAAAAGTTGCCAACTGCTATAAATTCTACTCCGACATCTTGGAGTTACAACGATTATCCATATCTCCCTAAAATGAAGGTATTCAATGTATAAGAGACTTTTTACTTTTGGTTGTTCGTTTACAAGATTTGGATGGCCTACATGGGCAGATATAATGGCTTGGGACCTAGGTGTGCCTAGTGAAAACTGGGGCATGAGCGGAATAGGTAATGTAGGAATATTTCATAGACTTGTTGAATGCGATCTCAGGAATACTATTACAGAAGATGATTTAGTAATTGTTTTATGGAGTCATTGGCATAGAGAAGATCGTTACATTAGACACTGGCAAACACACGGGAATATTTTTCATGAAGAATTTTATGATAGGAAATTTATTAGCAAATACTGGTCTCTTGAAAACGATATTATAAAAAATTCCACAGCAATCATATCTGCAAATAAGATGTACAAAATTCCTTTTCAAAGTAATGTAACACCTTTATTAAAATTTGAAAGTAATGCTAGAGATCTAACAGAAAAAGAAAATAAATTGTTTAAGTTTTATAAAGAATTTATCCCTACTGACACTATTTTTGATTACAATAGAACTGAAGCGTTTGGCCAATATCAATATGATGATCATCCTACAGTATTACATCATTTAAATTTTTTAAGAGATCAAGTATACCCTAGTTTAAATTTAGAGATGAATTATCAAACAGTGGATATTTGCCACGGCATACACCAAGACATCATTGACATGATTCCTTTACCGAAAAATAAAGACTTAGCTCCTATAATTACTACAATGATTAAAGAAAAATATAATTTGCACTACAGACAACCAGTTGGATTTTAAAATGAATGCTTTAAACGAATGGGATACCCTTAAAAAAGTAGTAGTTGGAGTTGCTGATTATGCAACAATTCCCTCTTTAGATATTAGTCTACGCACAGTAAACTATGCTGATGTAAAAGATGAATCCACTATTCATCAAGGGCAATATCCAACACAAGTAATAGATGAAGCAAATGAAGATTTAGAAACGCTGAGTAATTTTCTAAAGTCGTGCAGTGTAGAAGTGGTTCGCCCACATAGAGAGCCTGTAAAGTACTACAATTATTGTCCAAGAGATACTATAATAGCCTACGGCAATAAGGCAGTTGCAGCCCCTATGAGTCTACGTGCCCGTGAAAATGAGTATCTAGCCTATGCTGAACATTTAGAAAATATACATGTGGTACCTAATTATCAAGGCGATGACATGTACAATCTAGAATGTCTCGGCGATCCAGAGGTACTAGCCTTACAAAATCATCATCCAAAGTTTGATGCTGCCAATGTTATTAAAGCCAATGACAAACTAATGTATTTGGTTTCAAACAGTGGTAACAAAAATGGTGCTCAGTATCTTCAAGAGTTACTAAATGTTCCCGTGCATACATTAGAAAATGTTTATAGTTATATGCACATTGACAGTACCGTGGCCTTCCTAAGAGAAGGACTCATGCTGGTAAATCCTAGCAGAGTTAAGAGTAAAGATATGTTGCCCAGGGCATTTCAGGACTGGGACGTTATATTTTCTCCTGAACCTGTTGATGTTGGGCATTATCCTGGATGGTGTAATTCATCTAAATGGATTAATGTAAATTTATTAAGTGTTAGTCCAAGCCTTGTTATAGTTGAAGAACATCAACATAATCTTAGAGTAGAATTAGAAAAATACGGAATAGAATGCGCTATGTTGCCCATGCGTCATAGTAGGACATTAGGCGGATGTTTTCATTGTGTAACATTGGATTTAATTAGAGAATCATGAACTTAGATCTTGAATACACGCCGGGATTGTATTGGGTAAACATTCCAGGTCAAGAAGATCATTTGGGATTTTTGGCTGTTTCTCAATTGAGATGGAATGTCTTTAAAAATATTAAAACCATCAAGACTCCGTCTTTTATCTATACTGGTACTAACTTTATCAACGAATTTGATAATTTAGAAGTTAAGTCAAAATTATCTGCACTAGATGTTTATTTCTTTGAGCCTTTGTGTTTTAAATTATCAACAAATGAATTTCACAATAGATCATTTTACAGTGAATTTAAAGGTGATGAAAGTATATCTGATATAAGAAGTGATGAATTAGACAGTGTTGAAAAATTTAGAGTAGCGTACAATCTTGAATTTATCAATGTATATACCTGTGAGTATGGGATACAATTACTACAAGACCAATATCCAAATTTAAAATTACACTGCTTTGATATCTTCTTAAGAAGCCTAAATCATCCTACAAAATACAACACTATTAACCACAACATATCTAAAAAGTTTTGGTGTTCAAATTGGAGATACGCTACTCATAGACACATTTCCATGTCTCATCTAGTTAACATAGAAGGAAATTATAGTTGGCATATCAAATGCGAGTTTGATAAACTTCGAGAAAATGTTTGGTTTGATTTAGATCAATTAGAAAATTCTAACCCATTGAGATTTTTAAAATTAGTAGCAGGATCGGCTGTCTTAGAAAATTCTAATCTACACATTGATAGGGATACATCTTCTGTAACGGTTGACAAGTTTAATTCTGTGTGTATTCCTGGTAAGGTTGCACCTCCTGTCTCAACTGAATTTATCAACAGTTACGCAGAATGTTTTTGTGCAGTAGTCAATGAAACACGGTTCGCGCAGCCATTTGCAAATATCAGTGAAAAAACTTTAAACCCTTTACGGGCAAAATTACCTTTAATACTTGTAGCACCTCCCTACAGTTTAAAGTATCTTAAAACTTTTGGGTTTAACACTTTTGATCGTTGGTGGGATGAAAGTTATGACCTTGAAGAAAATCACGAACGGCGCATGTTAAAGATATTAGATGTCATTGATCTAATTGACAGCAAGTCTATTGATGAACTACAAGAGATGTATAATGAGATGTCTGAAGTGTTAGCACACAACCATCATATAACAAAATGGTTTAAGATCAACACAAACCTCAATGTTTTATAAGTGGTTTGAACACTAAGGGGTGTTCCTCTACTCTTGGAATATCTGCTCCTGGAATGCTAATCTCATACTTCCTATAGTCGCTCCAGTCACCTGTGTCTTTCCAAGCATAGTTAAAACCAAAATCAATTGTGCGATTTAATTCTTTTTCTTCATCGATTAACTGATTAAATTCCACTTCGCCTCGCCCATCTTTGCCCCATGCGGGCTTGGCCAGTTGTCTTGCACGGGCAGCAGGATTGCCCTCCATCTTACTATAATCTTGTGCAAAAAATGCACCCCATCTATTAGCAGTCCTATATTGATCCGGCTCAACATTCTGTACAAATTTATATTTAAAATCAGCTGCCCAATTACCTCTTTCTAAGATAGTAAACTTAAATTCGGCAGTGTATAGACCAGTGCCGAAATGACGACCAAACTCTGTATCGTCTAATTCGGGACTAAATTTAATAGTAGCAGTATAGCCGCCACGTGTCTTCCATAGCATCCTTAGCAATGGCCATATCTCGTTTACTAAAGAGTCGGCATAAGGATTAATATCAGTTTTGATTATATCGTAATCAAATTGTTCGTAGTTAACATCCTTTTCTATACCAGGTTTGATATATTTTATCGTGTAATGATCTCTGGCCAATGCAGGTCTGTGAGGATAGTTAATACCTCTGTTGCCTATAATCTGATCAAGGAAGATACTCATACATTTTACACGCATGAGCAAATGACTGCCGCCCTTAGTAAAGTCTTTACTAATCCAATAACCTAAATATTTATGATCTGAGATATTAAACTTTTCTGGATTTTGTCCCACAATAGTTTCAGGGCCGTTAAAAAATCCTACACCTGTACTCATATTATGTACGCTCATATCTCTAACACGCCATAACATGGTCATAGTATCTGCATAGTTTTGATATGTTTCAGTCGGAAATCCCACAATCCAGTTTGTTGCTGCTTTGATTCCTATAGCATGACCGTCTCTAAAATTCTGTTCCATCTCTGCAATAGTGACCCCTTTGGCCATGCTATCTAATACATTTTGACTGCCTGCTTCTGATCCGTAGTTCAACATCATGCATCCACTGGCATATAAATCTTTCAAGTATTCTACATCCATACGACCATCATGCCTAGCATATCCAGTCCATTTGATATCAAGTCCCTTGGCCACAACACCCTTGGCAAATGCCCTAAGTTCTTTTAGATTGCCGTTTACAAGACTGTCAATGAACCAAAAGACTGTTGTGCCTTTTTCGTTGTATAAGTATTCCACCTCAGTTAGTGCGTCAATAGCCTGTCTCTGTCTATATTTCCAGAAATGGGTTTCCTCGCAGAATGTACACTTGGCAATGCACCCTCTACTTAATTCTGTAGTAACGCCGTTGGGTATTTTATATTCATTAAAATCTATAGTGTCATAGTCAGGCATGGGGAAGTTGTTAAGATTTAATCTCTGTCCTTCCGGCTGACTTAGATGCTTTTGATCAGTGCCTGCTAACCCGCTTTCAATCTCATCTAATATCGTTAGGATGGCTTCCTCACCTTCGCCGCTGACTACATAATCATAGTAAGGTTGTTTAACAAAATATCCTTTTTGTACATTGGGTCCGCCTACTGCTATTTTAACGTGAGGCATACGTTTTTTAAGTTCTTGAGCCATCCATTTAGTAGGCTCTTCATTCATTTGATACATGCTGAATCCTACTATAGTAGGATTGTACTCTATAATAGAGTCTAAACATTCATTTAATATTGGTTCAATTAACGAATGTATATCATTATAGTTGTCACCGACCCAACGCCAGATTGTTGTTGGATCCCATAGTTTAAAATTTATCTTATCTTCTACATGTTTCTTATAGTATTGATAGCCTTTAATATTAGCATCAATGATACGGCTTTCGTAACCTGCTTCTTTAACAACAGAGCTAAGTCTACAGAGATTAAACGGCGGAAATTCTGCTGCCCATTGCGGCAGTATCACTAGCATTAATCTAGTTTTTCTAATAGCATAGTCTATTTGTACACTAGTAAGATTCTTTTGCTGTGCAGGTTTAGCATACTCTGCAATGGCTTTAAGAGTCATTAGGTGTTTGTCATTGGCTTCTTCAGGAGTCATACATTATTTAACTTTATATTAGACCAACCCATTTTTATCATATAATCAGGTAGGTCTGCATACCCGGCATTTTCTATTGTAATATTGTCTTGTTCCATTAAGAATTTAAGTGATTTTGGTACAATTAAATCCTTGTTGACAAATATTTCTTCTATTCTATTTCTGTTATATAATAATTTTGGTCTAATAGAATCATACATTTCATTTAACTGTGTAGTACTGCTAAAACTTTTTTCTATATGTTTAATGTTTTTTATGATGCCTTCAACGCGATTGTTGATCGATGGTTCATTATCAAAACCGTAGTCAAATAGTTCATCGTATAATCTGAGTCCAAGGCGGTCAACAAGGTATTTGTGAAACCCTTGACAGCTTAACACTAGAAAGGGTCTATACAACATTAGACTTTTTAATGTTTTTTCTGTAATAAAGTATTCATTGATATCATATCGAGATTCTGTAACTACGTCCATAAAAGCAGAAGTTTGACTTTGTGGAACCATATCGGGTGAGTACTTATTGTTATCTAATTTGAAATCTAATTCGTCAAGAAGTTTTGTTCCATTATGATAAATCCACTGATATTGTTCGGGATAGTGAAAGGTCACTATGCCTAATTTTATCAAATTGTCTCTTGCCAATAGATCTACCAGCAGTCCTCTTTGGGCATGTGCAGTGTGATTATAACAAGTAAAAATTTTAGTGGGATTGATTTGACTTGGTGCTTTGTTATTGTTAAGGTATATGAATTTTTTATCGCATATTTTTGGGTCAGTAGGGAATCCCATCATGTGTGCAAACATAAAATTATATAGTATACCGTAGGTGCCTTCTGCTAGAATCCACGGCCTAACATATCCAGATTTACAAGTGGTGATCAAATGAACTAATTTATTGTTAGATGTGGCCCAGTTTTCTAATAGATCAAACAACTGATCAAATATTTCATAGTAGGCATATTCTTGGGCACACCAAATTATTATCCTATCGGGGTCGCTGTCGATAATTCTGTTGGCTACTAATTCTAGATTTTCTGTTAATTCTAGATTGTAACATCGCAAATAATATATTTTCATGTGTTGACATGTTGAATAATACTGTTTGCAGCTTGTTGACTGATGCCTGCTTTTGCAATTTGAAAATTATGATCTAATATTGGTTTAACATTTCTTTTAAAATCTAGAATTTTAGCACTATCCCACTGTGAAATTTCTGTGCATACCCTAATAATTTCACGGAGTCGTTCCCAACAGTTCTCTATGTTATCGTAATCTTCACTCCAAAAATCACTAAATGTTTTATAGCCGAGCCTATGATATGCTTTTAGTGTGCCTTTTACACCTACCATGATAAACGGATGTTTTTCTTTAACAGGTTTAATAGATTTTTCTGTCATTGAAATTTCATTTTCTACAAAGTTAGTTTCTGTTATGATACTTATTAGACTGCTTTTGTAAAAATTTTCTGATGTAGATTGTGTACCTTTCATCATTTTATTAATAGCAGTCTCCCCGTCGACTACTAGTGGTAGTTTTTTTACTAGGTTAGATATGTCTTCTTTTGACAAATCAAAAAAGTCAAGCCAGTGGTCTTGAAAAATATCTTCAAATTTTATATCAGGAAACTCCGGTTGACATTTAGACATACTAAAGTAACTGCAATCTAGCAGATTGTTTTTATCAAATAGCAAGGTCAACATGTTTCTGTGAGCTTTATGCCTTCTATTCCAACTCAAAAATATTTTTTTAGGCATACTTTCTGTATTATAGCTAGGCTCAACTTCTAAATTTTCAATATCCTTTGATGCACTATCTATGCTACAAGGATAGCATACTAATTTTATTCTATGACTTTTGTCATCGGGGATACGATATCGATTGCAATAGCTGTTGTACACTTCTTCGATATTCATACATCCGGTTAGATACAATATCTTATATAAAGGAATACCGTGAGATGAGAAATAAGAATGTATCACATTAAGATGTTTATCGTAGACAAATGCTTCGGGACTATGATCTATCAAAATATAACCGTTGCCGTGTTTAATTTTGTGTAGTATATCGTTACTAAGGTGAGCATATTCTAAAATGCCATCGCCTGTAGTAAAATAAGCATCAAAGTCCACACGCCAGTGTAGAGTTAACGGGTATATGAATTTATCAGTATTTTGGATAACAGCAGTAGGACTTAATTCAAAATGGTCTTTAAAGATATGCCATATACCTTCTATCCAAATCCTATTAGAAGTTAACGATCCACCAATAGAAGCATCTGCTAAATTTAAAATGTTGGGTATTTCAATATTTGGAAGAGGCCCGTTTGGACCTATCCAGTTATAGGCCATTTTGATTGTATTCATTATGTTTTACAAGACTTATAAAAGTTTTCTAATTCTGGAAATGTTTTAACAAAATCAGTTTTTCGTCTACGATCATACTCTGTAAACCAACGATAAAAGTCTGCACGACCTTCGTTTATTTTTGCATCTGAATATATAGTAGTTTCCATGTAGGTTACTACTCTACGAAACTTTTCATATTCTAGATCAGTAAATTTATCAACAGCAGAGTTGTCAACATTAGCGGCCATGAATTCTAAAGCCTCTTGCATATAAGGTAAGAACTCTGCTTTGGGCAATATGTTCATGTCATATTGTAAAGGTTCCTTTAGGTAAGGAGTATCAAAACGAATACGATGTTCATTAGTACTAGAATACCAACCATACTGTTTCCTCCATTCAAGTATTTTTTCTAATAGACTTTTGAAACTAGTAACTGCTAAGATGTTAAAAGTAATCATAAAAGTTATTGGGTTCGCTGTCTTAGTTAGATATGTATGGAAATTACTTTCCCATACTTCTAAGTCTAATCCAGTACGTATATATTCCGCTCGTTCTCCCCAAGTGTCAATACTGGTAAACAGTTTGAAGTTTCTAATTTTACCTTCTACACGAAGTTTTTCAACTTTTTCTGCAAGTCGATTTACTAATAGGGGTTTCACACCCAGATTACTGTTAATGTTTAATTCTAAATTGGGCAGTGGATATCTATCTAAGTTATCTAGTAATAGGAATGTGTTCTTTTGCAGTAGAGGCTCACCTCCAGTTATACGCAGAATGTTTAAAGTTTTACGCAGTGTAGGCCACCAACGCCACCACGCTGCTACATATGGATTGACGTCTTCTTCGTAGATAAACAATCCGTCAACAGTAAATCTGTGATTGTTAACAGGATATGCACCGTGTTCTTTTATCTCTTTATAAAAACTACTAGATGCTTTGGGATGGCAGTAACCGCATTTGAAATTACATTCATTACCAAAACTTATTTCAAGATATTCGGGGTTGACATTAAAATCTGGACCTTGATCTATAATTTCCTGTAGTCTCTCCGGCTTATAGATACTGGCGTTACGATCATGTCGATCACTGATATAGTCATCACCTAATGCCTCTATGTTCCAGCAGTATTGACAACCTTGGGGTTTTTCACCTGCTAGCATTTCTGCACGTTGTTGTTTTTTCTCTATGGTATTATGAATTGCACTAGGATTAGTTTTAATCTCTTCAAGTGGTATTTTGTGTGGAGCAGGATGATAACAACTATGTGTTTCTCCTGTTTGAAGATAGATTGTAGTATGATGCCATTTAGCCAAACAAAATGTAGGGCTTATTTGATCGGTTATTTCTTTTATTTCTATAATTCGTTGTTTAGAGGTCATACAGTAATTATCTAATAATATAATGACCAAAAAAAAAGTTTAGGGTATTACCCCCAAACTTCTCTGTACTTTGCCATTGCTTTGGCTCTGGCCAATGCTAGCCTAACAGTTATGTACGGTGATAATTCATCTTCCTCGGCGGCAATAACTAATTTCATTTTAAATTCCTTTAGAACATACATATTATAACGCACTAGCCCTTAATTACGCTGACAAAGAAATAAATTTATTAAGCTCACCTGCAATAGTATTATATCCTTTAATTGTAGGATGCGAGCAATTAGTAAGATACTCTTTAGGATAATTAAAATTACTATATTTGGTATAGAAATCTTTCCAGTCTTTTTGGTCTATTGCTTGATCTAACTCTATTAATTTTTCTATCATAGCTACATATGGTGTCTTGCTATGCAGATAATAATCCCAATTAAATTTATTAGCTAATGGTTTAGCAAATTCCCCTAGGTGATTTTCTAAGTCTACAGTATTAAAACCATTTGCTACAATAAGTTTGTAATTGTATAATCTGCAAAAATTTTGAAGTTCTAACATGGCTAGCATTGTTTCATGGGCCACAATCTGTTCCGACCATGCTTTTGCGTATCCACGCCATAGTTCATTATCCGAAGATTCAATAGGCCAGATAGTATTGTATTTGTAATGATGGTATGCGTTATCGTCTTTTAGAAGATCTTCTCTTAAGAAGTCGAATCGGTCAAGCCCGGACAACATTAAAATAATATACCCGGAACCTTGCGACCAATCGATGTTGCTAAAATATAATTGTTTTACAGCGCCACGATTGCCGCAACCTCGTACACCAAGATTTATAGGTATGTGATCACTAAGGTAGTCTCGGCACAGAGAGTTGACCCAACTGTTAAAGTGTTCGTACTCTCTAAGAGGTTGATCTTCGTCGCCACTGATATCTATACGACCATTATATCTGTCCCATATTTCTTTAGGATACCCTCCCTGACCTTGAGTCCAACTACACCCTAATCCAACAACATACTTTTTCATTTAAGTCCACAGACTACCACGGATCTTAATCAAACGAATCATCATGGCTTCGTCTTCTTTTTCGTAGGCTTCTTCAATCTTACGAAGTAGCTTGTGTGATTTGTCACTCATCTTTTTAAGTTCGGGACTCTTATCTGCACCCCAACTTAGGCTACCGCCATTAGCTGTACGGCTTGCTTCGCAGTAGGCACTCCATCCACTGGCTTCATAGGGGTCTGGACGTTTTAGATATACTTCAGTCCACCATGTGTAAAGATCTAAAATTTCCTTGGCTCTAATTGCCTGTTCAGTGGGTTTGCCAAATTCTGGATCATCTTTGTTAGTATATTGCTCATCTCTTACAAGATTAGCTTGCCATGCAAGATTGTCTAGGCCAGCTTGGGGACAACGCCACAGGCGCATGTTCCACCAGCCAAAGCGCCACCAGGGAGCATTATACTTCTTGCGCTTTTCTTTATCTTCCCAAACTAGGTGCCACCAAGCAAGCTCTACTTCAACAAAATCCACAAGCTCGCTGAACAAACAAGGAAGAAAGCGGTGACCAACATCGCACCACTGTCCTTTAGATATAAGAGAACTATGGGCAGTGAGAGCGTGAGTATGAGATACCCAACGATTATTGATGTAATATTTGACCGCATAAATTCGGTCAGGAATGTAGTAGATAGCATTTTGTATATAGTCCAATCCTTCTTCTGCTAGCCAATAGCGAAAGTTATAACGCATTTTAGCAGTGGTATGCCAGTTGTCCCAACCTTCCATGGTTTCAGCACGTGGTTTGGCAGTACCACGAATCCAGTCTGCAAATTTTGTGCATGTCCAATAATTTCTACCCATCATTCTTTCCTTAAATAAATTGTTTTAAATCTGGAGGAGTCCAGCCGATGGGCTTGAGAACTTTTCCATCTTCACGCTTACGAACTTTACCTGTTTCTTTATCAATCTTGGCAAAGTTAGTTTTCATGACTTCTTTCCACGCACCCTCAGCATCACTGCCCATGCTATGGATAGCACCAATGGTGACCACTAGAATATCAATAAGTGCATCCAGTGTTTCTACTTGATCGTGAGCTTCAATGGCTTCGGCAAGTTCTTTTGCTTCTTCTTCAATCAAACTAATATACAAATTAAATTGATCTTTGTCAAACTCGCCACCAACTGTCTGGTCGCAGGCCTTCATGAATTTTTCTTGATCTCTAAACGGGTTTGTCATTTTATCTTTCTTTTGTGCTTTCGGGTAGTTCGCGGAATCTTTCTAAGAAGGTTTCTTCATAACAACTATACTCTCGTACGTCATCTTCTATATTATGGCGGTAGTCTCGATAATATATCCAAGTGTGACCGTCTAGTTCAACTTTTTTGAGAACTAAAAATATTTTGCCACCGAGACCAGTCCAGCAAGTTCCTTCTTTGATCATATTTTTTCTCCTTGTTCAAACCCCCTAAATCCTTTGAATCGGGGGAATCTTAATGAGTAGGTGCCGTCTTGATTTTGTGTTACTGCATCTGCACGTACTTCAATGACGTGTCCGTTGACCTTGCATGACCAAAGATCATCACGCTGTTCATCAGTAAAGCCACTGCCAACATTAACACGGATATCTTTCCCATCATCAATTCCTTCACAGACTAATGCACCCATTTTACCTACGTTCTTACCAGTACCTTCTTCGGTGGCTACCACAGTAAGACTAACTTCAATAAATGGTTTGAGCTTGAGCCAACTGGCAGTCCTCTTACATTCATAAGGTGCTTCTGGATCCTTAATCATAATGCCTTCATATCCGCCTGCAACAGCCTTGGCATTGATCTCACTAAACCGTTTATTACCTTCTTCTGTGTCTAAATCTACAAGCTCTTGCGCTACAACTGTAACATTAGGCATAAGATGTTGACGTTTAGTGACCCAATTGGTTATCATTTGTGTGCGGTGACTTTGCTTACGACTCCAATTACCTTTTTCAAAATCAGCTAGCGGCAAAATATCAAACAAGTTAAGTATGGCATCACCTGCTTCTACATTGTCTTTTCGATGCACTTGCTTCATCAAGTCTTGGAAACTGCTACTCATTATCTCACCGTCTAGTACCATCGCTTCTTCGCCATCAGTAAATGCGGCCGCAATTTGCTCTACTACGTGAGGGAAGTTAACAAGCTCTTTACCATTACGACTAAACATATTGACACGACCGTCAGGGTATAGAATAGTGATAACCCTAACGCCATCCAACTTAACTTCGATAAGTTTTTTCCCTTGGACCTTTGATTCATGATTAGCACTATCGTGAGCAAGCTGACAACCAAAAATAGGAATAGCATACGAAGCATAGTTTTTCTCCACAACCTTGTTGACAGTTTTTTCACTTACACCACAGCGTAGATCTTTGATTAAAATACGTCTGTACCAATCATTCCACTGTGATACAGTGGATTCTTTCATCATCTCAGCAACGGCATCGCGGGCAATATTTCCGGTGAGGTCACGAGTAATAAGGCAGCTAACAATAAGACTAAAATTGTTGTAATCGAGGCCAGGACCATCTTCATCAGTTTTCTCCGGTATCTGTTTAAGCCCAAATGTAATCATTGGATCGAGTGCTAGTCTACATCCGTCAAAGAACTCTTCATTACCTGCTTCTGCTTGAGCCAAAATAATTTGTTCTTTATTGGTACGTAGATTGTGCGTTTCTAGGTCACGTATAACTTGATAACAAGGATTGCTCATGTTGATTCCTAACAGTGGTTAATATTAGTATTATACAGTCTAATTATCAATGTGTCAAGTGATCTGATGTCTTAAATGGTTTGCCGTAGTAGGCATTTTCCAATTGGGTCATAATTTTACGTTTCATTTGGCGTACCTTTGGATGATCATGATCATATTCAAACGATTTCATAAAACGTCCCCAACCGGTTGGACGCACTCGTTTTGGAACTTTTGAGTCTAAATATTCCCGTATTGCCTTTGTATCAAATCCAAATTTATCAATCATATCCTGCGCTAGGTTAAAAGAATGGGCACCCATTTCGTCACGGTGTCCGTAATACTCTTGTTCTTTACGTGTTCTAGCGTAGTAGGCTGTACTTTCATAACCAGGTATTGCTTTAAATTTTCTAGCGCGATATTGTCTTGTATGAATAATTTCATGCAGTACAGTATCTGCAAATAACTGGCACATACGTTGCCAGCGATAGTTGCTTATTTGTATAGTGGGGGTATTGGTGGGATAAGCAAATTCTACTTCAATAAAACGTTTTCTCTTTAGACGATCTAGATCGGAATAGTATGCGCCACCGATCCATATCTCTTCCTTGCCAACTAGAGCAATCCTGCTTCTTTTTACGTTGATCGGAATATGCTGTTTGATATGTTGGCTTAACAATTTGCTTATTTCACCAACGGTTAATCGTTGACCTACAATCTCAGATTTGAGTTTGTAAAGCATTGAGTATAACGCAGAACGGTCTAACGCAGACCAATTAAAGCCTTCACGGGCCATAGCACACTCCTAGACATAGTTATTTATAGTGTACTACGGCTTTCAGTTATATGCGTACTTTATGGGCGTTTTGTTATAATCTCGTCCGCCAAACCAAAATCTACAGCTTCTTGAGCACTCATAAAATTATCTCGTTCCATACCTGCGTGAAACTCTTCAAAAGTTTTGCCCTTGCTATTATGCTTGACATAAATTTGGGTTAGACTTTGTTTCATTTTTAGAATCTCTTTAACTTGGATTTCCATGTCTGTAGCCTGTCCGCCAGCACCACCACTTGGCTGATGAATCATATGACGTGCGTTAGGTAGAATTTTCCGTTTGCCAGCAGCGCCAGCAGTGGCAAGAAGAGAACCCATACTGCAAGCCTGTCCCATAACGATGGTCGATATGTCGGGTCTGATGAACTGCATTGTATCATAGATAGCCATACCAGCGGTAACAACACCGCCAGGGCTATTAATGAAAAAGTGAATATCTTCATTTCCTTGACTTTCTAAAAATAAAAGTTGAGCTACAATTAAACTTGCTGAATGTTCGTTGACATCCGTGTCCAACATAACAATACGATCTTTGAGCAATCGACTGTAAATGTCATATGCACGTTCGCCACGGGCTTCGGTCTCAATGACCATTGGTACTAAATTAGGCATGTTATTCCTTGGGTCTTAATAGTTTCATCATTGTACGCACATGTACCCGATCTTTTTCTTTTTCATCTTCAGGTAGCTCATCATACAGTACATGTTGTGCCGCATTATAATCAGCCTTGGGATTACGTTTCATCCACTCGATGTGAATATACTCTGCCGCTTTTTCAATATCGTGCGGAAATTTCTTTACAGCATTTTCCGCGGCTTGACCAGCGGCTAGATTTTCTTTTTGCCAATCTGGATGTAACTTGTTAAACGGTACATTAATATCGCCTTCGGTACCATCGCTGTTTTTCTTAATACGCGGTTTAGAGCCAGTTGGGTCAAAATTATGTCGCCATTCTTCGTGAGCTCGACTGGCAAACTGATGTACAGGATTTTCTACTAGCATGGATTTTTCTACAATATTAATAAATTCTCTAATCATTTTTTTCTTTCCTTGTCTGTTTTGCAAATAATTCAAGTTGCTCAATTAAATTGAGAACACCTTCTTGATTCATAGTAAGTGTGGTATAACCTATTCTTAAAGTTATACGATTATCATCAGTTATACTAATGCTGTATTGCTCTTGTTCTTTTTTAGGCGGTTCAACTTTTGGCATTACGGGTATTATGGGCATCTCATAATCTCTTTGTGTTCTAAACCAATCAAACATTATTTGTATTCCTTGTCTAATTTTACGTTGGTCAATCCTGCAATAGTTTGAAACTTTTCCCAGGCTATCTTAGCCGCTGGATTGTTTTCCAACTCGCTATTTGGTAGAACTGTTTCCAACCAAATCTCAGGTCGACGTCTTGGATGAGCACCAAACTTGCGTGGTTGATGTAGTTTACCTGTTTCCCATAACTCAATACTAACTGAACGAAATCGGTCTTCATCTTCGGCAGGATGGTCAATCCATTCTGGATTACCAAACGGACTTCCAAAAGTCTGGCCACCGCCATATCCTTCCCAGATACCAGTCCACTGTGCATCATCGTGTGGATCAAAATCTGTTCGACTAATGACAATCAAGACATCCTCGATGGCCACAACTCCGTCAACAATGTCTTTAATACATCGACTATAACTTAATCCGACCTTCATGTCAACCTCTTAGGCCTGTTTGTGTTTTTGTAATTGAAGGCCCAGCACTTTCAAAGTCCATGCCTGCGGCACGACCTTCGTAGACACGACCATTCCATTTCATGCCAACCTTAACTGATTGGTTGAGGATAACTGTAAGTCTATCATTTTCAATGAACTCATGCACCACTGCCTGCGTGGATCTGTTGGCAGGCACCTGTTTTATTGTGCAAGTTTCACTGTGTCTGGTTACTGTGCTCACTAGGTTCTCCAATAGAAAGTTCAACTCTTTTAACACTGTCCCAGCGAAAACTACGCCAACCATTTGATTCAAGATCGTAGACTGGCATAACGTCTTCACTGATAGTTTTTTCATTTTTAGATTCTAAAACTGTTGGATCTTTAAACAAGATGTAGGTTGAATCTGTGGTACATTTCATTATACGTTCAGATCCATCCTTCTTAGTAAAAGTAACAGTGACCGGCCCTGTGTTAAGATGGAACTTAAGCCACTCCTTGAACAGTTTTAAATCTGTTTCACTCATTAATTTTGTTTCGGAGTTCTGCATTTTCTGCCTCTAACTTTCTAATATGAGCTGCCAACTCCATTAACAACTCATAGAGATTCTGAGCTGTTATCTGTGTTGCTGATGCAATATCAATCGGTGTGTTTTTTATTTCTTCCATTATACCTCCACGTATTTTAATTTAAAATTATCTGCCTGCGCTTCGTAGTTAATGTAACCTCTAGGGTTACATACTATTCGTGTACTTCCAATCATGTAGTCAAATTCATGATGAGTATGTCCATGTGTCCACAGTTTGATCTGCGGATGATCTAAAATGAATTCATCTAGCTGACTGCTGTAACCGCCATTCATTAGTGTTTCGTTTTTGTACATCTCATGCGTACTTAGGCGACTAGGTGTGTGGTGCCCGACGACTACAAACTTTTGATCAAACTTACCTTCGATTATCAATCGAAGGTACTCAATCATATCTCTATGATACTTGACTGCATCTGCCGGTGTAAACTTAGCAGGCTCATCTTTGAATTTGAAGCCGTCTTCAATGTAGAATCCAGTCTTTTCATTGACTACATATTTTCCATCTTCGTCTACTTTATACACAGGAACTCTGCGTTGCATTGTACCGTTGTACACAGTTCGAAAGTCGTTCATCATGCCTTTTATATGAAGCATGGTCAACGGATCTTCTTTGTTCATGTCAGTCCACAGCGTACCACCGATAAAGGTAATATTGTCAATGACTACTTGACTTTGATCAAGAATGTGAACGTTTGCTAAGTCTTTAAACTTATCCCTTAGGATTGGAATTGTCTTTTGAAAATCGCCATGATAGTGTTCGTGATTACCTACAATCAAAATAACATGCGGAAATTGGAAACTACAACGTGACATAAAGTCCATGTAACGAGAATCTTTGGCACCGGGTTCTAGAACATTATATCGATCAGACTTACCAAAGTCAGCAGCCACCAAAATATCTCCGCCAAGGATTAGCACATCCGCAGATTCTTCATTCTTAAGTATAATGTCTCCAAATTCCAAATGGAGATCAGAACAGATTGCAATTTTCATAGTGTTATTTTACAGGAAAATGTAACGCTTGTCAAGTGTTTCTAAATGTTTATAAATCTTTTTAGCCAAGCGCCTTACCAAAAAGTCAAAACCAAAACATTTTATATAGGCATTTAAATTTGGACTAGCATACCTAATACCATTTCTACGCCTGCTTAAAACGGTTATCCTAGTCAAATATGTTTTGGATTTTTGTTCTCCTACGGACCTCAGCAACTCGATTGCTATGCTAAGTGCGTAAGCATCTAATTCATCTGGATCTGACAAATACTTGGCATAAGGACTGCTATGATGTTCTCCGTAAGATCTGCATTGTCTCTGTCTACTCTGTTGTTGATGTCGATGTTCATGCACGGTTGCATCAAAAATCTCAGTGAGTAGCTCTGACATTTGAGTTCTTCCAAACGGTCCATTTTTTAGAAAATTATGATGTACTACAATTTCAATTGATACTTCATTGTCACGGTCTGCATCGTTGTCGTAATAGGCCATAACATAAAATTCTGATTCTGCAAGAATCTTTTCTTTCTTGACTGTTACCAGAATGTCAAAGTTATGTATTAAAAATTGTTTACGTACTTGTGCTATTAGTTTTTTAAAGCTGATAGGATCAACATTATTCTCTCGAACGCTATTGCAAACAGAATATGTACGTTCAAGAATTGCATTCATATTACAACCTAAATGTTATCCTGCCTTTACTTAGATCATATGGACTAACTTCTAATCTCACATTATCTCCTAAGATCACTTTAATTTTATGTTTTTTGAGTTTTCCGCTAATGTAGCAGACTAACATGTGTTCCATATTTTCTACTTTAACTCTAAATGTAGAATTTGGTAATACCTCTGTGACTGTGCCTATTAACTCTATTAATTCTGAATTCTTAGCCATGCTTCTTAATGCTGATTGCACCTTCCTCTAATGTTATGTCTAAAACTGTACCTTCGTTCCATCCCATTTGTTCAAGAATTTCTGGCGGTATTTTCATTATGACATTGTCTTCGTCACCGGGTATATCTTCAAAAATTTCCTCTACTAGATATTCTTTTTTCATATTTAACTCCTAAAGTTATATTTTACTATATATAGTTATACTTAACAAAACACATATGAATAATATTGCTCAAAAACTTATTTCTCTCGCTGAACATTATAGCGGAGTAACTGCTGTAACTTTAAACTTTAATCTTAGAGAAGATCTTGGGTTAGACAGTCTAAGTCTCACTGAACTGATTGTGGCCTGCGAAGATGAATTTGGTATTGAGATAGACATGGATAATCCGATGACTGTTAATGCTAAGACATTAAAAGACCTACACGACGGTATTGTCTTTCTTAAAGAATCGAATCCTTCTTGATTCTAATCAATTTGATCAGCCAATAGGTTGGATCTAACTCCCACCACCGCCTACCAAACTGCGGATTTTTAGCATCTGCATGATGGTTGTTGTGCCATGCTTCACCTAGAATCAACGGAAACAGCCATGCAACATTTACACCGTTGTTCTTGGTGTCAGTGTTTTTATATCCATAAACTTTAGAATGGTTAAGATTATTTTGAATAGAAAAACTATGAATTGTAATAAATGCTGGCAATATCATGAGATACATCCATAAATCAAAACTGATCAATAAAACGGCAATATGGCTTATTAAAAATATATGATTGTAGTATTTGTGGAAAAACATTACATCCTTGTCTCTAAGTAGATCTACAACATATTTGGTATTATGATCACCGTCTTTGATCTTAAACATCCATAGGATATAACTGTGCCAGAAACCGTGTATAGGACTATGCGGGTCAAGATTTTGATCTGTGTAGCGATGGTGGTAACCTCTGTGTATAGTTGCCCAGAATATAGGACTGCCCTGTCCCGACAGTGCAGAACACCATAGCATAAAAATTTTCATTGGGCGTGTTGTTTCGAAGCTTTTGTGGCTCAACATCCTATGATAACAAGCACAGACACCTAACATCATAATGCACACATATCCTACTAATGCTGTGATCCACCACCAACTAGGTGTAGTTCCTGCAAAAATAGTATAGACAGCGTACAGTCCAACCAACTGTATTGGTACAATGCTGTACATTCTAACCATGCCTTTTAATATTTCTGTCATCTTCTTTCCCATTGTAGTAATCTAGATTCATCACCGCAGTATGCAATATATTGCCAACAATCTTCGTCGTTTATATCACTGCATGTAAGGTATTTATACTTGTCAGTTTTGAAGGGCATACCGTAGCGGTCAAGACTGTCAAGTAATATATTTTGCCAATTATTATTTTTTCTACTAACAAAAATAAGATCTGCGGCGCGATTTTCTTTTAACCATTGAATCTGAGCAGCAATGCTGTTTAAAAAACTTAGACCAGGACCCTTATGTAAAGAATGCATCTTGGGTATAGTTTTCCACAATCTATTCAACACTCTATAGGTATTATCAGGCCAACAGGATCTGCTTAAAATACTGCTACAAAACTGTGGATTTCCTTGATCATCAAATGCGATGCACAGAGCATCACACTCTAAAAATGCAGACTCTGAATAGTTGTACCAAAGACGATCTTCTTGATTTTCAAACTGTGCAATTCTCAGTTTGTCAAAAAGAATATCGAGTTCTGGGTTACTCCCAGGAGTCCAAACTTTAACTGTCATTTATTTCTCTAATATAGCAGAAGCTATTAAAGAATCGCCGTGATGACTTATACTCAGGTGACAATGCCCTTGATCTATCAAAGCATTTAAAAATTCTACTCTTGGACATCCTAGTTTGTCATTTTGCACTTGCATATTTTTCCAAACAACATCTCCGCGAATCCCAGTTCCGAATGCCTTTGATACAGCTTCTTTAGCTGCCCAAATTTTAGCAACGTAGTGTGTTTTTTTACTATAGACAAGTTCTGTAAATATTGCAAGTTCTGTGTCAGTTAAAATTCGGTTGGCTAATTTTTCCAAACGAGGATAGTCCATCTCGTTGAATCTTGTAATTTGCACAATGTCTATGCCGTGTCCTTGAATCATGTATGTATTTAAGTCACTTTCTTTTAGCATCGAAATAAACTATATTAAATACTCTATGTTTTTAGCCCATACCTCAGATATCAACTCGGGAGTATCCCAACCACTAGTCCAATGTTATAACAAGAAATTTTTGTCCAATGTTGACGGTGAGATTCGTTTATATAATAATATTTGTCCACATCAAGGAAGTTTAATCCTTAGTAAACCGTCAACAGAAATTTCATGTCAATATCACGGATGGAGTTGGACACAGCAAGGAACTCCAAGTAGTAGTGGATGCACTGAAATACTAAATGACAAGCCCTTGTTTAATTCTAGTACGTATATTTCAAACGGCTTAGTATTCAGTGTCGATGTTGACTTGACTAACATCGGGGTTGACCTTAGACAGTTCACATTAAAAGAAACTCGTATTGACTATGTCAACGCCCACTATAAAAACATAATGAATGTATTCTTAGATGTGGATCACATTCCTATCGTACATAAAGATGTCTACGAAGAAATTGGTATTACTGACGATGTAGAGGTAATATGGGATTATCAAGATTGGGGAAGTATACAATCTGTAGTTCCTAAAAAAGAAATTAGTACTCAACATGCAGCAGTATGGATTGCAGTATATCCGTTTACTATGATTGAATGGCAACCAGGTGCAATGTTTGTTACTGTATCAATTCCCAGAGAATCTGGGACAGATGTACTAGTTAAAAAATATGTTGATCAAGGTAGTAGTAGCAAACAATGGACTATGAATGAACGCATGTGGGAAACAGCATGGAAGCAAGATAAACATCAGGCAGAGTCCATTATGGTAACTGTGTCAAAGAAAATGTTAGAAAAACAAAAAGTTCATTTTTTAGATTGGATCGACAATGCAACTCATACACAATAATTATTTAAGAAGTCACGGAAACGGACCAACTTGGTGTGTTGAGATTGATCCGCCAACACAACCTGTACGCAGTTACTACCAAGAAACTAAACGGGCATGTGAAATGATTTGGTCGCAGAAAGTAGGCAAATTACAGTTGTGTTACAGCGGAGGCCTAGACAGCGAGTATGTGTTAAGTGTGTTAACTGCAATGGGCATGGAAGTAGAAGTTGTTATTATGCGTACCGCATATAATGATCACGAAACCAAATATGCGTTTAAGTACTGCGACGCAAAAAATATCACTCCTACAGTCATTGATTTAGACTACGACAAGTTTGTTGAATCTGGCCAACTGCTAGAAATAGCAGAAAGTATACAATGTGCCGCTTGGCAACTGTCCTCTAACATGTGGCTGGCCAGTCAATTAGACGGCACAGTGATCACTGGCAACGACCCGCCGCACATGAAGCTAAATCCAAAAGACAACAAATGGTATTTGGACGAAGAAGAAATTATTCATAGTCAACTTAATTTTTGGAAACTAAAAGGCATACATGGAACTCCTTTCTTGTTGAGCTATACTCCTGAACAGATGTTGTCTTTTTTGATAGACCCGACTATGGAAAAATTAGCCAATCATGGTTTTCCGGGAAAGTTAGGAACTAACAGTAGCAAGGTATATGTATTCAATAATGGGACTGATTTCAACCTAGAGCAACGTGTAAAACAACACGGCTACGAGATAGTAGAAAAAAGTCCAATCTTTAATCATCCAGATATACAACGAGTTGTATCCTTTAAAGACAAATGGTTAGGAACCAGCGATCACCAGTATCATGAAGTTGTGGCTAAATTGACTGCCGGTATAACTTCGATCGCATTGACTAACTAATCTTTTTATATTATAATACTACGATGAATGCTTTGAATACAACAGAAGTTTTAGATATTTTACCACACAGGTATCCATTCTTAATGGTCGATAAGGTCATTGATTATGATGCTGCTGACCCTGGTGGCTACATAGTGGCAGTTAAAAATTTTACAGTAAATGAACCATATGTTCAAGGGCACTTTCCGCATTATCATATCATGCCCGGAGTAATGCTAATGGAAGCCATGGCCCAAGCTAGCTCTATATTGATTTATAAACAAAAAGAATCAATATATGACAACAAGAGAGTTATTAAAGAAGCAGGCAAAGAGTCTGGAGTTTTATTCGTTAGCGCAGAAAGTGTAAAATTTAAAAAGGTTGTTCACCCCGGAGATCAACTAATAATCCATGCTAAGACACTTAGGAATAAGCGTAATTTATGCGAATTTGAGGCGTATATTACAGTTGACGATCAAGTGGTTGCATCAGTTTCCAGGCTCAAGGCAGTCTATAAATTTGACAATCAAATTAAACCCTGGGAAGGCGATGAGTACATTAAATAGTATAAACAGGAGATAAAATGGATTCAAAACCCGTGTTAACTAAAGAACAAGTAGAAAAAAAATTCATTGAGATGATCAATGACTATCTTAAAATGGATTTAGAATATCCGTTAGATCCGACACTATCAATCAAAGATCTAAAATTGCACGGCGACCAAAGTGTTAGAGAACAACTCAAAGACCTAAGTCCAGACATGTTAGCACAAGTTAAAAAGAACTATGAAGTTGACAGCATTGACATTTTAGAATTAGTCATCCAGATTGAAGAAGAGTTCGGAGTTGTTATTGATGACAAAGAAATCGCTACACTATTACAATGGAGCGATCTAATCGGATATATCACCGACAGTCAAGATCCATCTAAAATTAAAAAATGAAAGACGTTTACATAGTTGACTATGCAGTAAGAGACTGCCTAGGTGTTAATGCTAGCTCAAATTATCTTAACATGCCGTTGACTAAAGGTCCTCAGCCAATTACTAGATATGACACTAGTGAATATCCACAAGTATTAACAACTAACGGATATCAAATGCCAATAGAATTTAATCCAAAAGAAAATATTGGATTTAAGATGGCAGTTGATCTTGCTGATGAACTTGCCGGCAAATACGAGTTACCAAAGGATACTGCAATCCTTGTCAGTGCTATGGCACTGGGATCGTCCATTAAAGATGATTTTTTAAGGGCATTTGATAGTCATCAAAGGCGATTTAGCCCTACTAGATTATTCATGGCAAATCATGATCTATTGAGTTCATTGCTTTCTAAAAGATTGAATTTAGAGGGATTCAGTGCTAGTCTTAACGCAGCCTGCTCCAGTAGCATGTTTAATCTATATCTTGCCTATCTAATGATCAGAGCAGGGGACACTGGAGCTGCCCTAGTAGGAGGTGTTGAATCACCACTATGGCCAAGTTTTCAATATCACTGGCAATGCACCAGTGCGATATCAACGACAGATGGCGGCATTTGCAGACCTTTTGATAAAAGCCGTGATGGATTTTTGCAAGGTGAAGGCGGTACACTTTTATACTTGTGCGATGAGGCAACTCTTAGAGAGCGTAATCTTACACCAAAGGCTGTTATCAGATCAATAGTTGCCGGAGCAAAAGTACACACTATCACTGCTCACGATCCAACAGGGGAACATCAAGGACTTCTTATGGATCGCGCTGTTAATCAGTCGGGATTATCCTATGATGATATCTCCTTTTTTAATGCACATGCAACTAGTACCCCTGTTGGAGACGATATTGAGTTTGATGCATTTGCTAAAAAGTTTGAAGATATAGACATTCCGATAGTTGCCTTCAAAGGATATATTGGACATACAATGAGCGCATGTGGCGCACTAGAAAGTGTCTATGGAATTGAAGCTGTGAAGAATGGATTTATTCACCCCAACGTTGGGCTAACAAACCCACTCACAAACGACTCTCGAGTTATTACTGAGCAACGATCGTTACATAGCAAAGCATTTATGAAGGCTAGTTTTGGATTCGGCGGACGTACTTCAATTGCTGTAATTGAAGCAGTCTAATCGTCAAGTAGTAGACCACAGTCTGGAACTGTACTTACAGTTAGTGTGATTCTAGGAACGGGCATATTGTTAGGTAGATTAACATCGTGACCTTCACATATACGTATAATGGTTGGTTGGTTAATTTCTATGCTGCCGACTTGTATTAAACTTTTTCTATTCATCGTCATATAGAATGGTGCACCGGTTGGTAGTACCACTCTTCTTCCCTGCAAGTTTGAGTAAAATATAGTCGATGACCCGGCACAATTCAATATGGGAATGTTTATTCTTCCAATCGAATCGGTGTAATCCTTGTGTGGAAAACTTTGTTCATTTGCCCACATAACATATACATTGGCTGCTTCGTAGTGTAATCCATGCTTTGCAAATGATTGAGCCAGTTCCGGAACTTCTGAAATAAAATGTGCTGTATCAAATGGGTTGAAGGGACCCTTGAACGTACTTTGATCTAATAGTGTAGTATGATTCTTTATGTAATCTAAAGTTTTTTCTGCAATCAATTCCCAGTTGTCTAGCTCAAGTCTTTTCCAGTATTGCATTTAAATTTCCAATTTATAATTTAATATTGATTTATATTTAGAAATACTTGTTTCTAAAAGATGATCTATTTTTTTATAGTCCCAAACAGCATTTACTACTAATTGGAAACTAGGCTCATTATTATAATCGATCCCGTAAATCTGTGTGCCATTTGACCAACAAACTGTATTTGTATCGGTGGGCATGTTAACGTAGTTGATATCACCATGCTCTATATCTGCTACATAAATTTTAGGTTTATTTTCAAACAACAAGGACCGTAGCTCAGTGGGACATTTCCACACCCATGTTTCTTCTCGATGCGGTGCTACATTTCTTGCAGTTTCTAATATCATTATATTAGACAATAAATTAATAGGATATGTGCAAAGTATTTGATCTATTATTCTAGAAAAGAATCTATGCCTGAATAATTTCTTAGTGTATAAACCAATCGGTAGCCTTCCTTGCAACATACCCGATTCTTTACTGATATGTTCCATATTCGTATTTTGCGAATATGTGTCATGATATTGAAAGTCCAGTAAACAATTACTATGAATATGCATCCCATAAAATTCAGGATCAGTTATAGAACCGTCAGTGGGAAGTAAAGCAATTTTTTCCTTATTCCAAATTTCTAAAAATTCTTCTTTATGTTCAAAATCAATAACAGGAATATCCAACGGTAGCCATCTTAGATTTTGATACTTTTCTCCTAATGCCATCATACGTTTGGCATAGCTTTCGGGTAACGGTCCAGGCTTAACCCAACTACTCGAAGAAAATAAACCGCTATGATGATGATGTGTAGGGCCAAGTTTAGTATGGCTCGAATTCATTTTAGAAATATCGTACTGGTTTAATCTTGCGTTAGACCTTATACGGTTAACTAATTCTTTATCCATATAATGAATCAATTTTGCCGTCTTCAAATGTTATTGTAATGCCGATTCCTTCGGCAGTAACTTGAAGGTAGTCCCAAATCATTTCATACACCTCGTTGCTGAGATAGTTGTTAAAATATTCTTCGTCTTCAAAAATTATACGTGATACTGCTATACATCCGTTTTTGTCATCGACTATTAGAAAATCTTTTCTTATGAATCCCACAGTTTCGAGTAATTCATTAGTCATAGTATCGTACATCATATTTGACGATATTCCATGAATAAATTCCGTGAGTGTTAATCTGTTGTTTTGTTTGACAGTTTTAAAAATTGCTGTTCTTCCGTACATACTAGTTCCTCAAGTTAGATATTTATGATAAATTTTTTAAGGTCTAGAAATTTATTTAAATACTGTATATAGGAGAAGTTATGTATAAGCGTTATTATAAATTAATATGCGAAGGGCCTGCCAATATGGATCGATTCAAAATTGTTACTACACAAGGTCATACTTTTGCAAATCTTATGAAGAAAAATAATGTAACGCCACCTCCTGGATTTATTGAAGCAATTGATGATTACTATGACAAAACCCGCTGGGATATTACTACAGTTTGGGAAAGTAAACAAGCATTTGACGAAGCATCAAAACATCCGTTACGAAGAATGTTTTGGACTCGATTTGAAATGGAGGCATTTAAACACGATCTTAAACTAATAATCACAGATGGTGATACCGGCGAAAGTTACGAGCCTCTTTCTTTAGATTGATCTAATATACCTACATGTATATCTAAATCAAAGGGCCATAGCCTATCTCCTAATATGGCGTATTGGTAAGCGTATTTTGGTTTGGTATTTGCAGGTACTTTACAGTCAATGAAGAACTTGTACTCGGACATTCTAAAATTGTATTGATACTGATGACCTTTTTTATATCTAGTCATAAACTTAAATAGCCTGTCAGATGCACCCATTGATCGTAAATCGGTTTCGTCTCCACTGTTATGTTTATATGCAATATAAAATCGATGTAGTCCCCGGCTCTCCATTTCTTCAAATAGTATATCCATCATTTTATCAATTAGACGCAACATTTCTAAACTTATAAGATTTTTTTGGTCACCTTGCTTGGTGACCCAGTGTCCCCAAACCCATGCAGGTTGTGTTGTCATTTCTTTAAACAGTCCAAAACCGATCAGTATGTCGTCTCTAAAAATCCCAAGGTTAAAACATAATGGATCCATTAAGACCAATGGCAAAGCTTCTATTATTTCATTTTTAAAATCATCATCTAATTTTCCCATAAATACTTCAGGACGAGAATTAATAAGTTCGATAGCCGATTCTGCATCACCAATGTCTAACTGTCTAAAATTAATCATAATTTACCTTTGAGAATTTAAATGTTACGTATAATAGATTTAGTAAAAGTAATTGCCAAGTATAGACTTGACGAATATTTATCGAAGCACGATCGGACTAAATTTTTAAATGTTGGAGGCAATTTTGTTAGACAATTTTTATTTGGCAAGCCTGTAGAAGGTCCTCCGGGTTACAGATTGAGAAAAGCTCTCGAAGAATTGGGACCGGTATTTGTCAAACTTGGCCAAATAATTTCTACTAGACGAGATTTGCTGCCTTCAGATATAGCCGACGAATTAGTTAAACTTAGAGATCATGTAAAACCTTTTGATAATGATATTGCTATCTCAATTGTTGAACAAGAATTAAAAGGCAAAGTGGATGATATCTTTGCATATTTTTCACCAACACCTGTAGCATCTGCTAGTATATCACAAGTACACTTGGCTGTACTACCAAATGGCGATGAAGTAGCAGTTAAAATTCTAAGACCAGGTATAAAATCTATTATAAGGATTGATCTGCGATTACTCAAAGATCTAATATCAACGATGAATTTATTCAAAAGTAGTTTAAAAGATTTTAATTTTTTAGGTGTAGTAGAAGAATTAGAAGTCAGTATCAAACAAGAATTAAATTTTTTATTAGAAGCCGAGAATGCAGAAAAGTTTAGGGAGAATTTAAAAGATTATCATGGAGTCTATATCCCAAAAATTTACAAAGAGATGAGTACTAGAAATGTTCTTGTGATGGAACGTATGTACGGAACACCTATTGATCATATAAGTGAGTTAACTGCCAAGGGTGTTAATTTGAAACAAGTTGCAAAGCAAGGAATAGAATTGCTACTATTACAAGTTTTTAGAGATAGATTTTTTCATGCCGATCCACATTCTGGAAATGTGTGGATTATGGATGACGGGTCAAGAGTATATTTAGATTTTGGTATCATGGGTGTGCTTACCAAGGAAGATCGAGATACTATTATTAAATTAATGACAGCATTGTCCAAGCAGGATTATCAACAATTTGTCAAAGTACAAATTGATGCAGAATGGTTTCCTGCCGATGTTGATAAAAATGCCTTAAGTGCAGCATTTCATAATTTAGATAATGTAATAGCAAGTCACTCCAAAAACTCAGTAATGACTGCTCTACGTAGGTTGTTAAATTTAGGAGAAAAATTTGGAGTTAAAACTCCAGTACAGTTTACCTTATTAATCAAAACATTAATAGCAGCAGAAGGCATGGCTAAAACTATTGATCCTACAATTGATCTAAAAGAAGAAATAAAACCAATAATATTAAAGAATTTTGCCAAATGGATTATCAAGTGAGAATGTAATGAATTATTGGAAAAAAATTAAAATTAAAAATCTAGAGATTATCCAAACTAAATCTCTGGAATATATAAAAAATAATAAAGATCAGTTTTCATTGGGGTCATCATTCCAACCAATCAAATTTGATGATTTTATAAAAGCAGTTCCTGAGATCATGGATGCATTTACTGAGCACGGGCTAACACCTAAAACGGTCGCTGCTTATTTTATGCTTACTAACACAGACGGTAATGCACATCGAGACTCTTATACTGACCCTGCTAGGATCAATATCCCTATTCTCAATTGCGAAAATAGTTGGACTAATTTCTATGTGCTAAAAGATTCAAGTATCAAGCCTAAACTAATGTTAAATAAAAAAGGGCAACCTTATCAATCATATGATCCAAATAACATTATACGTGTTGACCGAGTACAAATAACAGAACCTACAATAATACGTCCCTTAGAAATACATAGCATAGAGATGGATGAAACTAAAGTACCTAGAATTACATTGACCATAAGTACTAATCCCACACCTGAATTTTTATTAGAAGACAATAATAACGAGTAAATAGTAACATACAATAGGAGTAACAATGATATTTCGTTCAGTAACAACATATGAAAAACCGGGCAGCGATATTTTAGAGATAATTTGGAATATTAAATCATTTAACAGTTTATCTAATTGTTTTTTATATGAGGGTAATCCCTATGTTGATTATATCAACGAGTATGTATCTGATGATGCATCCTATGTCGAATACGTTGTTGACTGGCACGATCAAAACTTTTATGAGTTATGGCTCGATGAGTTTAAAGATATAGTAGTTCCTTATAGACAAGATTTTTATCAAACGATAAAAAAACAAGGCATAGAATTTAAAGAATTTTGGAGTTCACTGGATGCTCCGGTGCTAGCCCTGCCTGACTCCGCTGTTTCTTTACCAATTGATCAGTTTACGACTAGATTTCCGGATAAATTTAAAAAGTTTTAATTAGCGTTTAGACAGTAGCCAACCAATATAACCTTCGACATCAATTTCCCACCAACGATGTTGAAGGATCAATGTTCCTGGATGTGCATGGTGATTATTATGCCATCCGAATCCCATACCTAACCATCCTAACAGTAAATTATTCTTGCTGTTATCTGCTGTTTCAAAATTTCTGTATCCCGAAGTATGGCAAGAATAGTTTACTAGTCCTAGCCTTATGACATCGATACAATAGGCTAGACAATACATTAATAAAAGTACAGGATTAATTATAAACAATACTAGGCAAAAAGCATATAGGATTTTGTAGTGGTACTTGTGGAAGAATTGATAGAATGAGTCGTGTAGCATAGACACAGCCAATCTTTTGGCAAACCGTTCTTTTAGATATTCTTGTTCATTAGTTCCTTGGGGAAAGGTCCATGCATAGATGACATAGAACAAACTGTTATATATAGGAGTGTGGGGATCATTGGCTCCATCACTTCTTGAGTGATGAACCTTATGTTGTATTACCCAATAGGTCAATGGACCAATAGCACCTAATGTTGCTAAAAATCCTAACACCCATCTTACAGGGGTGTAGGTCACAAACTGCCCGTGAGCAAAATATCTGTGAGCGGCAACCCCATTACCTATTACACCAATTAAAAACCAAAATACAAATAAGGTTAAAATATTCTCATAGGCGTAGAATAGGCCTATGAATCCAAGTACATGAAATGGTAAAAATACTTTCCAGAAGTTTGGGCCAAAATTTTTCATCGTTTAATAGCCCTAATGATTATGCTGGGAATGTCCCACTCCCACCACTTTTCCCAATTGGACCATGCATATGGTTTTGCATGATGATTGTTGTGCCACCCTTCACCAAGTGTAATTAAATTTGCAATCCAGCTGTTACGACTTTCGTCGTGCTTTAAGGCATGAGTTTTGTATCCGTGCCTGTGTGCAATAACAATAATAGCACTGGTACTATGTAAGCATAGACATGCAGGAATAGCATAGGCAAATATTACATACAACGGATTGATAGCAAACAAGACTGCACAGTAAAATAAGATGATCCAGAAGTAGTGTTTGTGCAGTGCTCTTTGAAATTCATCTGTTCTTAGATCTCGAACTAATTTTAGATCTAATTTAAGCAAGTTCCAAAATCCAAACCATGCTCGTAGATTTCCCAGCAGGTATGGACTGTGAGGATCTCCCTCACGCTCGGTTACTCTATGATGCTGTCGATGTATAGCAACCCAGGCCAGAGGAGATCCCACAGTTGTAATTACCCCAATGACTGAAAACAAACGTTCTAGTATTTTGTAAGTTTTAAATGATCTATGACTAAGCAGTCTATGGTATCCAATATTAATACCTAGTACACCAATAATCCAATACGTTATCAAGGATGTCAGTAATAGATAATACTCACTAGTATAGATAGAATAGAATACGCCACCGAGTAATAGTAGGTGATTGATAATTTGTAGTCCTCGGACTTGTTGATTGTGTGAAATTCTTAACATAGTAAAGTACTTATCTTAAAGATAGTTTAGTCAAAAAAATAGGACCCAAAGGTCCTATTTTACATAGTCGGCCCGTTGCCGTTTTTAAAGCCTACACTTCCGCCTTCTGCTTCAATACGCTTGATAACATCTTCAAATAAGATAGGACGGAAGTCTGTTTGTTCTACACAAACACAATGGTAACGAATATCATTCTCGTCGCTGTACAAGACCTCTCCAGTCCTAGCATCAACACCGCGGGCCTTTTTCACACGATTTGCGTGAGTATGTCCGTGAATGTTAGTACCAAATCTGCCCAAGCTATCGCTATGCACAGGGATATGACTCAAGATCATTCCGTTCATCACATGATACGCTCGCAACTCACGAAAGTATTCACGGTACTCGTTGTCCCGGAAAATGTCGTGGTTGCCACGGATCAATACCTTGTCACCGTTCAAGCGAGCCAATGTCTTTAAGCTCTTACGGTTAATTACAACGTCACCCAAATGGTACACCTTGTCGGTGGGTTTGACAGTTTCGTTCCAACGCTTGACCATAGCCTCATCCATTTCATCTGGATCAGTCCATGGTCGCAATTTTGTCACGCCATCGTTACGTGTGAATCTACACACTCCGACATGACCGAAATGTGTGTCGCTAACTAAAAATATACTTGGCATGCTAATCTCCTTATTCGTTAACCAATTTCAATTTGTCTAAGGGGACAACTCTGAAACACCCTTCAGTAGTATCTCCTTTGATAGCAGTCACTACACGTGATTCGCTTGTGCCGGGTTGCGGCATTGCAGGACCTAAATCAAACCATTCTGATCCTGCTGACATGTCAAAGTGCTGTTCCATTAATCTAAATTTCATTCTTCAATTACCTCATCTTCTTTAACTGGCATGTCGGGGATTTTTTCTGTATCACCGTCATTAGCAAATACAAATCCTAGACCTAGCAATGTTTCCATTTCAAATTCTGTACAGTTACCACGGAAGATAAAAATTCTGCGAGTCAGGTCATCTTTAGCATAGTAAATTCTATAGCTTACACGGGGTACATTAAGTTTGTCAGCCAACATTGACATAGTAATCTCGTCACCCCAATCTTCGGTGACTGAGGACCTAGTTTGCTCATAATAAAAATCTTTCATCATACTCGTTCCTTTTTAACACGACCAATACGACTTGCCTTGTTCCAATCGTAAGCAACACCATCTGGGCATACTCCATCCCTAACTGCATCTACTCCAAATATTCCACAGACTTCAAAGTCCGGACCTTTGATTGTTACAAACATACTAACTGTTTTGGCAAATGCCATTGCTTCGTCTAATGTTTCGCAGCCGTACAAGGGCAATAAATTCTTGCTGATTACTTGATAGTTTTTCTTTTTCATAAATGTATTATAGCACCAAAAGGTGCTATAGTCAAACGGGTGTTGTATTTTTACAACAGATTATTCTTTAGCGTAGAATATAAAATCGTTACTGAACATCCCTTCGGGTACTTGTACCTCTAGAAAATGCATGCCAGCTGAAGGTAACGTAGCAAGAGTAATCGACATCCTTTCAAACATTCCAATACTTACAGTTCCGTTGACTCTTTTGCCATCAACGTAAATAAGTGCATCTTCTTTAAAATGTCGACCGCTAACGGTCATACTGAGGCGGCCGGCGGTAACAGTTGGAAAATTTTGTCTACGTTGATCATCTATCGATCCCGCCCCCCACAATGCCGGTTGCGGACTATCGACATCTGCTCGAGCACCGTGATGTGCTGTAAAAGTCCCAACAAACTTTCCTTGTACTGCTTGTTGTACCAGCTCAAATCTTGTGTAGGATTTTTTACTATTTTTATCAACGTAGACGTTGTTACTATATTGAAGATCAACAACCTTTATATTCGTCCCATCTAAGAAAACTCCGTTAACTTCTAATACTACTGCACCCTGATCACCAGCTTCTTCCAATGCAGATACTAAATCTTGATTAAGGTATGTAGTAGCTTCGGACGATATTGTTAATTGTCTAGCAAATGCTCCTGCAAATCCTGTACTACCTTCGAGCATCATATCCCACACTGGATCAAATCGATAGCGTGGCCCTCCATCACCACTCCAACTCAGTTGCCAAATGGTAAACTCATCTCGGCCCTCGTCGGCTATTTTCGAAAACCACGGAAATGCAATGATAGATGACCGGCCTTGAACGTGGGTAAGAAACCTATCAGATGCACCTCTGTAGGTTGTTGCCTTAAGGCCATTTGCTGGTTCTGGAGATCTTGCACTTGAGCCAAACGGAAGTCTGTGGCAGTCGCCGCAGACCGTGGGCTGATTAAATCCGCTGGTTGCTTGATTTAAAGGAAAGTTTCTAGGATTCTGGTCTCCCTCAACATGCCATAATGAAAATCCTTTTTGTGCTTTTTGTGTTAACTTATTATCATAAGGTTTCATAGGTGCAGGAGGATAAGGCACACTTAACAAATAAGTGGCCATATCATTTCTTTCTACGGTGGTCAATGCACCTGTTCCTTTTTTACCGGGCATATTCATAATGGTTGCCAAGTTATCATCAATAAGATGTCTTAAACAACTTAACGGATTATTTTTAGCACAACTAGAGAACAGACCGTATGGATTACCTTTAGTGCCGTCCCAATGATAAGGTTCTGTATCACGAAGGCCCCTAACAGGCATCGTTGCTCTAGGTTGCACTTGGTTGCCTCTATGAACCGGGGGTGCAGTCAGTATCCACAATAATTGATCAGTATGCCCATTTGGGTGGCAACTAGCGCATGAAAATGTACTGGTTGCTGATGCAGATGCTGTATTAAAAGCAATCCGTCCACGTTTGACTGCTTGATGTGTTGGATCTTCAAGAGGAATTGTTGCTATCAATCCTAAACTTTTTGCATTTGATACATCAATTAACGATACTGAATTGTCTAACGCATTGTAAACCCATACTTTGGACAGAATACCTTTTTCAAGTGCAATTCCTCTTGGCCCGGATCCTACAGTAATTTGATTTAATACTAATCCAGTTCTAGCATCAAGTGTAAACACTTTATCTGAAGCAGATGCTGATGCTATAATTGTTGAATCGTCTTCGGATATCTGTATGGCATAAGGTGTGGCCAGAGCTTGATTTTTTTCAGGGTGTTGCGGCGGCAACGGTTCTAAATTAAAAAATACTTTATCAATATCATGATTTTTAAAAGTAAGTGAAGTTATTTGATTTAGATAAGGGCGATTTTGTAATTCACTTAGTCCGTGTTTCTTAGTCCCAGCTTTGCCATTAACTTCATTACGTGCATCTGTCTGTGCAATAAAGATATTACCTTTAGAATCAACTGTTAGACCGTAGAGGAGAGTTCCTAGTGTTTCTAAAACTTTTATTGGCCTATCTATTTTAGTATCATAGATAAGAATATCGTAGTCCGGAATTGACGGATGCTTGACAATGTCTGCTTGATAACCGGCTGACAGTGCATTAGTGCTATGAACTACATGTTCCCATGCATCAAATGTAACTAGGTTACCGTCAATTTTGTATTTGTTGCCTCCGGACAGTTGAGTCTTGTTTCCAGATTCAAATGGAATGACATAGAGTTTGTCACCACGCACTACAATGGCTCTTGGATCTTGTGCTTTGATTTTTAAACGATTAACAATTTCTCTTGACTTAACATCTACTACTGCTATTTGGTTTGTAGAAGACAGCGCCACGTAGGCTTTAGTATTTGATGCAAATGCAATGCCAACTGGCTCATCAAATAAAGTGGCTTTGTTTTGATTAAATTCTTGAATTGTTGCTATGACAACGTGAAATGTGGGACTCTTGGGATCACTGTCAATCACACTCACTGAATCTGAAACGTGATTGGATACCCAAACTTCCTTACCATCGGGGCGAACTGCAATGCTTACTGGATCAACACCAACATTGATTCTTGTAAAAATCTTTTGATTTTTACGATCAATTACATCAACTGTTCCGGCTGGTGTATTAGTTACGTAGACATAGTTACCGTTGACGGCAATTGGGTTTGCATGTGGACTTTCCATAGATGGACGTCCAACTGTTTTTAAATTCTGCGAATATGCACCTAAAGATGCTATTGATATCACTGCTGATAACAGTAATTTGGGTAAGAATTTTTTTGAGTTCATTTAAATCTCTTATGTTGCAATACAGTTATTATAACATCAAACGGCTTCTTTGTCAAACTCTCCAAATCTCTTTGAAACCTTCTTCTTCAGTTGGGTACTCGAAGTTATCAATCATACCTTGTACCACTACCCAAGGAACTTGTTTACCCGGACGACTAGCCAATCTGTACTGTAGTTCTTCTAAATTGGGCGTAGAAAATACAATGGCAATGTGCTCGTAGTCCGGTAGAGCATTAAACTTGCGAGCACGACTTGCAATAGTTGTGCTAGTCTGATCCCAAACAATATCCAACTGCATTGCCGAAGCCATGTTAACATTAATCATCATCTGTTTGACAGCAGTGGGCATGTATTCTTCAAATATCTCACTGTAGGTCTTACCCTGATCCTGGGCATATCCTTCGACATGCTGATCAGTAGAAACATACTTGTGATCCTTTTTATCCTCACCGAGCCAGTCTTGATTTTTATACCAGGTACTTTTTCCTGCGGCTGGAATTCCAATTAATTGATAGCACTTTGGCATTTGATTCTTTGAAGTTAAATGGTGTAGTTGGCAGGATTCGAACCTGCAAAGACAGTCTAAGACCAAGCCCTATGCCCTCCTTGGCCCTTTCGGGCTTTGGAGGAGGTCTACCAATTCCACTCACAACTACATAGTAATTATACTATATAGCGGTTTTTAAGTCAAGAGAAAAGGCAAGCTCTTTCGAACTTGCCTTTAGGGGTTACTTAAAGAGCGTAACGATCACTCATTACAGTCTTAAGCATGATGCCTTCTGGAGTGAACTGATCCAAGTCAGCGGCTAGCAAGCTAGTCATGATACTTGGGCTAAATCCACTTACCAATGCGACACCACTCTTGTCAGCGGCCACAGGCACATTGCTGGTACTGTTTAGATTCCAGAAAACAATCTGTGGCACAGTGTAACCTGCATCTGCGAACTTGCGTTCGATCATTTGCATTGCTGTGTCGTCGAAACGAGCACATTGGTTAAACTGCATGTCTGACAAGATCAGCAACATCTTTGGCATGTCGCTTGCTGGTACTGCGCCCTTGACCGCAACGTCTAAGATTTTACTCATAGCCTTGTGTAGGTCAGTGCTCATTTCCCAGTTGCTCTTACTCATTTGTTCCACCTTTTGAACGATGTTACCCTTTAGAGTAACAAGTTCTGGCTTGCTAGAGAAAGTCAAGAATGTGTCCTTGAACACGCCCTTGTTCTTATCTGCTAGGTACAAACCTAGGCCAACTGCAACATCCAAGCAACGGACGCTAGTGTTACCGCCTGCGGCGCAGGTCATAGAACCACTTACGTCAACTAGAGGTAGGATACTTGCGTCACCTACGTAGTTTGGCAGAGCGTCCCATTGTGCGATCACATGATCTGTTTCAGTCTTGTCAAACTTCACATATGAGTGTGCAATACCCTTCAACACATCGTGTGGATAAATTGCCGAAGCATTAACCTTCACAGTTGAGTCCTTGGCAACCAACTTGGCCACGTACTCTGCGAATGCAGGTGTGTGACGGTTGAACGCCTTCTTGTAGTTGCGTGAAGCAACACTTGGCACGTGACTGAAGTTGATGTTATCCCAGTCGTTGGCACACATTTGTGTTTCAACAACCTTGGTAAGACCAACAAGGCTCTTACGGTACTGCTTTGGACTCATTCCGAAGAATGCTCGTACTTCAGCCGCGATCTTGCCCTTACGAGGAGTCCACTTTGCAGCCAAGCCATTGCTTGCACGAAGGGCATCGCCCAACATGGTATAAGCGGCTGACTTCAACACAGGACCTTGGAAGACAAAGATGTCATCCCAACGACCTACTTCGGGAACCTTGCGAAGCAAGGCCAAGGCAGCGTCTGGATCACGCTGTTCTAGATGTACTAGAATGTCGCGGAACAATTGACGTTCACCTGCACCACCACGGACATCACGTGCCCATTGTGCGATGCGTAGTGCCACATCTGAGTTTTCCACATAAGCGGCTGTGAAGTCGCCTGTGATGTTCTTACCACGGCTTGCGCCAATGTTATAGAACAAGTCAACACACGCCGAAGCTGTTGACTTACGTGCCTTCATACCGTTTGTGGTACGGGCTTCTTGGTTTGCTACTGCTGATACAAATGCGTTCATTTTATTTCCTTTCAGGTTATGTTTTTTTCAGTTATGGTTGAAATTTAAAGTTGCTGTTAATAACCTATTAACTTTAACAGGATGAGCGAAACGGTAAATTTATTTTCTGGTCCAACCCCATCCCCTGTATATCGGTTCAGTTTCTTAGACCATATCAACAGTTCTTGTTGCCTAGTTTGTCTTTTTCTGTACAAACATCATAGCATGTCTTTCCATATTGTCATCTATTCCATCGCCGCCTGTTGCCAGGAGTGTTGCCACTGTCTTCCGACCGCCTTCTATAGCATTAGCTTGAGTTAAGTTTGAATTGCTGTAGTCATCCTATGACTAACAGGATCGTTGTTGACTGCTTTTATTTTACACAGGCCATCACTCTGTGCTCGTTAGTCTTGCTTCAATAGACCCCTTCAACGCTCGGTGTTTTTACGCACTCTGCTCCAGTTTCTACCACAGTGTCTAACAGTTCATAATGAATATGAGATTTGCTGTACCGATCCTAAAACTTCTTAGCTTGCATTACTGCTTGCCATGTGTCTATTATATGCTCTATATGCGAGCTTGTAAACTATTTTGGTTAAATTGCTTTGGTCTCGCTGGTAGGAATCGAACCTGCATCTGAGTCTTAGGAGGACCCCGTTCTATCCATTGAACTACAACGAGTTATATGGTACCTGGACACGGTTTCGAACCGCGGACATCCTGCGTGTAAAGCAGGCGCTCTACCCCTGAGCTATCCAGGCATGTTGGTAGCGGGACTTGGATTTGAACCAAGGATGGCTAAGGCTTATGAGACCTCGCTGGTGACCGGACCCTTCCCGCAATATATTTAACCTGTTCGATGAATTAAATGATAGCCAAATTGGGTTTGAACAGGTTTACTGATAGAACCGATTGTTGTTGCTTGAGTAGCATCTTCGAATGGCTTAACCATTTGTCCTGGTCCAAACTCACCTAAGTCTCCGCCCCGTGCTTTACTTGGGCACTTGCTATGCATTTGTGCCAATGATTTAAAATTCATTTCATTTGCTTCTGCAAGTATTGACTGTGCTTGCTCTAGTGTGTCTACTAAAATATGACTTGCTCTCATTTATATTCCTTTGTTAATTGGTGGAGAACATTTTTGAGGTATCCCCGTTGAAGCAGATCACTGCTCACCTGTTACATCCCTCTTAGTACTATTACCTGCCCTAAGGGTTAGCTAGCTACCTTAGCGACTCATACTGGATAATGTAACTTATCCGCTGTCTTTGGTCGGTGTGACACGATTCGAACATGCGACCACTGCGTCCCAAACGCAGAGCTCTACCAGGCTGAGCTACACACCGTATTTCTTTCTAACTTTCATTCCAACATATGTGCCACAAAATGCACCTAGTCCTGCGGGTATAAGTGACCAATGATCCGTGGTGTAGTTTATAACTGCTACACTGGCAATAATGTACACGACAACTGCCCAGGCACTAGCGGCCATGGCACGATCATTAGCCACTGCTCTTAGGTAGAATGTGTAAAACACATCTGTAAAGAACAAGGCAAAAAATGTTATAATATATTCTATCATATAAATTTGGAGCGGGGTAGGAGATTCGAACTCCTCTAGCTAGCTTGGAAGGCTAGAACACAACCACTATGCCAACCCCGCACACTTTATTAAAATATACTCCCAACAAGTGTCTTATGCTTGTTGTACCGTGTGTTATACACATTTCCTTTGACGTTGTCGAGGCTCCCCCGGGTTTGGGCTATGTAGACGAAAGTATATTTTAATAAAATTAATGGTGCCCCATGACAGAATCGAACTGCCAATAACTGATTACAACACAGTTGTTATACCATTTAACTAAAAGGGCAAATTTATTACGCACTACTTACCAGCGTTGATTACTTATCAAACAATTTGGCGGAGAGTGAGGGATTTGAACCCTCGGTACAGGTTTATGCCCGTACGTCTTCTTAGCAGGAAGATGGTTTAAGCCGCTCACCCAACTCTCCAATATTGGTGCCCCAGGTCGGACTCGAACCGACACGCCTTTCGACACGAGCTTCTAAGACTCGCATGGCTACCATTACATCACCGGGGCTTTCTATTACTTACCATTTGTTAGTAGCACAGTTTACTATTCTTCTCTGCCTGATGTTAATTACCTATGGTAATCAATTACTAGTATCACAGGACTCCGATCCAAACAAGGTTAGCTGTGTACATTAGCCGACGAGCTATGCTACTAACAAATGGCGTCCCGTACCAGATTCGAACTGGTGTGATCGCCGTGAAAGGGCGGTATCCTAGGCCTCTAGATGAACGGGACAATTAATTTTTAAAGAACATTTAGTTAATTTCTTAACTTATGCACTTATTATATACTCTGTTGACCAGGGTGTCAACCTTTAGTGTTGTATTTTTACAACGTGTTTGGTCGGTCCTGAGAGGATCGAACTCCCACCGCTTGTTTCGAAGACAAGCATGATATCCATTTCACCAAGGACCGTTATACTGCGTAGTCTTTAAATTCAGTGACCAATTGGTCAAAGGTCAACGAGTCGTCTCCCTTCTTTAACACTATACTCACGCACCAACGATTTTTATTACTAGAATTTATAACTGTGTGTGGAGCACCTGCTTGTACTATTGTGGGAGTTCTAACAAATGTTCTGGCCATCTCTTCCGCACTGTCGGGATCAATTATGTAATAGGTATCACCAGTAGCTGTTATTTCTTCTACTTTGACATGTGTTGGATCTTTTTCTTTGTACCAAATCATTGGACATTCTTGATTACCGTAGACCCAATTCATCTTAGGAAAATCTCCAACGACTCCGGTGTCAACATGTATAGGCCAAATTGGATGAAAAAAATTAGTTTTAAAAACTTGTGCGCTTATCACACGCAGATCCTTGCTTTTCAATAAGGCCAAGAACTTGGGATTTAGGTCTGATAACTCTAAATCCCAATGCCAGCTGAGTTCCAAATTGGGGTCTTTTATGCCCTTGTGCAAAATACTTATATCCGCTAGTATGCTGGAGCCAATGTTTAGATCAAGATGTTGATAAACTTTCATTAGAATCTACTCTCAAATGATGTTATCAGTTGGCGATTTTTTGGTAAGCCCGAAAGATCTATAGGATCAAAGTAATGATGAATTTCTACTCCCTGTTCTTTAAGAGAGTCAACTGATAATTTAATCAACGGAACATACTGGTCTTTAAACTCCTCATACCACATCCTATAAAATTGTTCGGTATGGTAGTCAACGTAAATTTCTATGTAGGAGTTGTCCTCTGATAATTTATGATCAATAACAGAATAAGGATTACCCTCAAACAAATAGCATGTTGATAGTTGACTGTAATGGGGATTATTCCACAGTATATCTACTATGTTGGTTTCTAGTTTTTCAAAGGTAGCAATAGTTCGAAATATCATGATCTCATATTTATTGCCTTAATGCGCTATGCTAATAAAACAGGGCCTCTGCGGGCCCTGTATGATTAACGTAACACTGTTGTTGGTATAGGTTGTTTTGGTTTAGTTGGGAAAGCAAAATCATGTTCTTTGTGATGAACTCTACGATTCATCAACGGATTCTTGAATCCAATGCCCATTAACAATACCGGTGTGTCTGACAGCCCCAGTAGTTCTTTGATAGCAATGCCGTCGAAACAAGCACAGCAACCTGTGCCATAACCCATTAGGCTGGCTGTTAGATTTAAATAACCTGCGGCAATACCAATGGCCATGTCTCTATCACGTACCCATTCGTCTGCTGTTTTACCACTTTCAAGCCATGCTTGAGTTTCAGCTGATCTAACGACTGTGTCTTCGGCCAGCATCTTGGTAAAATCGTTGTCTTCAAAAACAACAAGTAAATTAGCCAATGTTTGACTGTTTGTTGTTAGATCCGTAGGATCCATGCTTCGTCCAAATCCCACTGTGTTTGCGTGTACTGATTCAATAATGTCACGATTTGTAATAAAATGTGCTTTATAGAAAGCAATGTTCTGCTTACTTGGGCATTGTGTAGCCGCAGTGATCAGCAGTTGTAAATCTTCTTCTGGAACTTCTTTAGTTAGATCCCAGTTGCGTTGGCAGTGTTGACTGCGGTGGATAGCCTTGGTAATATGGCTGTGTTCTGACATAGTTTCTAGCATGGTTGTCTCCTCCTAGTATAACTATTTACCAAAATTTTTGTATATTTGGAGCGGGATATCGGGGTCGAACCGATGACCTAAACGTTGGCAACGTTTCGCTCTACCACTGAGCTAATCCCGCATAAATTTGCTTTTTACTTCGTTAAAACTAGGGTTTCCTTCGAGTCGTACAGTAAGTACTGTTCTATAGCTCTTATCACGGCTACTGGTAGCACTGTGCGGAACCGTAGTATTTACTAACATCGGGCTATCGTAGATCTCAATTTGATCTAATTTTTTAACACTCCCGAGCCATTTTAAGTCTACGTAAGAATTGCCATCTTCCATTTTTATTATAGTTTCTTCACGTTCACCGTCAAACCAAAACATTTTAGTATTTTCGCATCCTTCGACGGGGATCACAATTGAACAGTTTACTATGGCATCACTTGTAATATCATAGTCTATGTGTGTATTTGTGTGGACCGGTGTAAAGTGCAATCTTCTTTTAAATGCGTAGGCATATCGAAGATTGGGCAATCCAAAGGAATTTAACTCACTGTTAAATTTCTCTAGTATATCACTTGGTAAAGCAACATAGATAACATGCATGTTTTCTTGATCATATGCCTTCATGACGGAAGCAGTATAATCTTGTAACAAGTTAAATGTATCTAAGTGGATAGATTGATATAATGTATTCAACTCTTTTCCTAAGAATTGGTATTACCAATTCTATCATCGATGCATGAATCTTACTCGTCTCTGCCTTTAGAAGTTTTGACTTTTTGGTTTGCAACATATTCTGCCTGCGCTAAACTTCTGCGGATGACACCTCGTAGATGAGGGTCAAGTATAGTTGCTAGTCGACGCTTGGTTGCTTTTGATAATTTAAAGGTTGATGGTAGTTTCATATGGTTCTCTTTGTGAATGTACTTATCTTGTTCTCTGGTAGGACTTAATAGAATTGAACTATTATCTTTACCATGTCACGGTAATGTTCTGCCATTAAACTAAAGTCCTAATAATGGAATGTGTATCTATGTAGCACACGTTCTGCTAGAATAGCAGGATCATCTTGATCTCGCTTGTGTAGGGTTAATACTTGATCACTTAGCACAATGTCCCCTATCTCCCAAACATGAGTGTATATAAATTCTGGTTTAAAGCAGTGTTCTTTTAGAGCTTCTAATAATGTTGGATCGCTAGGGAATGTACATTTATTGTTGTAGTGGAAATATAATCCGGGCTTGCCCTTGTCACTTAAATTTATCAAGGGCATGTTATAGAATTCTTCTTTGTTCTTTAACATAAGATCATATTGAAACTTGGGCAATCCTTCAGCCCATATTTCAGGAGCATATTCATATCTACCAACAACGTTTTGACAACGAGTTTTTAACTCGTCACTCATGGCAGCATAGGCCAATGTAGTATCCATCCAACTAGTACTAGTACCAACACAGGCTTCCGATACACCTTGTAGTGCAACACCCCGTGCCCTATTGAAAGGACCGTTCATGTTACTGTGCCAATCAAGTTTGCCTTCTCCAAAGATGCCTGTTGGATCTCCTTTGATCTTTTTGCCGGTTACTCGTTGTACAGGAAAGTCTTCATCTGCACCAACATAGTTAAATGGGTCAACGTAACAGCCCTTATAATCATCGTAGAGTACAGATCCGTCCATTCGCCATACACTTTGATCCCAATTGGCAATTTTTCCTATGCCTTCGATTAGACCAGCATACGGAACAACTTTTAATGGTTGATTTTTTAATACTACAATCAAGTTGTTTAAAAAGATATCTTTTATTTCTGCGTAATCTGTCGTGGACAATGTAGAAATATCCAAATCTAATATTTCTACTCCGCAATTATTCAGTGGTTTTATTTTCATAAAATTACTTATTGTCGGAGTAGAAATATTAGATTTAAAACTGAATTACAAGTCTAATTTATAATTGAGTTGATCTTTATATTTTTCAATACTGCGTTCGAACAATTCCTCGCACTTGACTGAATGTTGAACACCGGCTACAGCAAGTAGAAATTTTTTCTTTCCCTTGTAGTCGCTGCCGTGTAGCTGTGTACCGTTACTCCAACAAAAACTATTTGTATCTTTTGGAAGATCTATGTAGGTTGTGTCTCCGCGTTCAATGTCTACAACATACAGAGTAGGCTCGGGATTTTCATCGTGTAACATACACCGAAATTCAGTGGGACATTTCCAAAATGCTCCTTGATCCTGATGAGGATAAATTTCCTCAACACTTTGCCATATGAATATAGAAGTAAAAGTATGTATTGGAAAATATTCAAATGCTTGTTCTAAAATTCTTTTTAGCTGTTTGTTGTTGCCCTTGTAGACTTTGCCAGTCCATGAATGATCCTCTAATGGGGACATTTCATGTTGGTATAAATGCAGTCCTTTGAACGAAGGCACATGCCAACTACTAGCCATGCCCCTGGGGTGATCCTCTTTGGGCCAGGGTTCTGCCGCATCTACTTTTGTTCGAAGGGTATCAATAGATTCTTCTTCCCATAGTGCTTTAAATTCTTCAATATCGGGGATTTCTATTTTTGGTATGTCTAAAGGCAACCACTTGATATCTTGATATTTCTCACCTAGTGCTGTCATACGGTCTATATATTCCTGGGGAAGTTGTAGACCTTGAAATGACCCAGATGTTGAAAATTCTTTGTTGTAGCCATTATCGGATAAAATACTTTCTCTAATTTTGTTAATTATTTTTTTGTCCATACTGGTATTTATCAGCAAAATGGTCCCTCTGCTAGGATTCGAACCTAGAACGCTCGCTAATCTGGCGACGATGCTGTGTATAAAACAGGTGTTTTACCATTAAACTACAGAGGGAAAATCCAACTACCTATCGTAGCGTGTTTTACCTTTAATTTTCTTTAGATATTCTCTACCAACAAGCCCTTGCTCAATTTCATTTAATGCAGTTATAATGGGTCCATTGGTCTTGGCTAATTTTGATGGATAGCCTGCACGTAATTCCCTGGCCCTCAGACTGGAAATTAATATAAGATCAAATCTATTGCCCACCATTTCTACTGCTGCCTGCGATGTTCTACCGTTCATATATTACCTTTAATTTAAACTGCTAACATTAATTATCTCTAATCTTATTGTAAAATAAATAATCTAGAGGAACCTAAAAATGATTGATTTACATTTCAACACAACTCTTAATGTTGACCCGTTGATTATGCCAATAGAAGAATTATCAACTGATTTTTGGAACTTAATTCCAGTAAATTTAATTAAGACAGACTTACTAGATTTTTTCTTTAGTAAGGGAATAAAAATTAGTAAAATTTCCAGTTTCTATGAGGAATATCCTAACTGTTATAATCCCAATGGGGGAACAATTACCAATGGGGGGATTCATTCAGATTGTCTCGGTATAGGTGATATGTCCAAATTAATTTGGATGTGGGGTGATGATCACAAAATAGCTTGGTACTTGCCTAAATCAAATATGCCCTTAGATTATAATTATGCTATCAATGATCGTACACCCAGTAATTCTATTAGAAATTATACAACATTTACATTAGAACAAATGGATGAAATTTATTCAACTAAAATTGAATTCCCTAGTCTAATTCAAGTTGGGGTACCACATGCGGTAGTCACACTCAGCGGAAAAAGAAGATCGTTATCAATGGTATTAGAAGATTTAAACAATAATTTTATTACTATGAATAATGCTAAACTAATTTTAAAAGATTACTTAGTGGATTCAGACAATATAAAATGACTGGTTTTGTAATCTAGTATTGCTTTGTCCATAGTTATTTCTATCATCCCGTCAGTGGGCATTATCTCACAATCAGCTTGCCCGCGTACTTGTGTTACTCCTACACTATCACTATATTGTAAACCGATAACTAATGCTGGTTGCCAGTCTGCACCTGCAACTACTACCCATTGTTGATATATTTCTTTGGTGTCCCAACTCCATAACATTTCGTTCCATGTATAATCAGGACTTTTAAAAATTTTTATTTTAGGTTTAAGGCCCTGAATAGTGAAACATTTCCGCATTAATTCTACAAATTCATTTTCATAAGAAAGTACTAATCTTGCTAGTGGATGACCGTCTGAGTGATAATATCGATGTTTAAATGCGTACATGCTGGTCCTTTAATTTAAACTGCTAATATTAATTATCTCTAATAGTATCTTAAAATAAATAGTATAACGGAACCTGAAAATGAAAGAACATGCCTTCCACTCATTCTTGCACCAAATGCATAGTCATATCTTTGGAGAAATTGACTCCAATTACGATCCAGAAAAAGATACACATCCTCAACCAATTTATAGAAGGCATGAGTTTCTAGAAGTTGCCGAATATCTAATGAGCTTTAGACAGGCTCTAATAGACGAATTCTTAAGAGGTCAGTCGCTTGAAGAAGCGATAAATGTTAAAGCTCGTAATGTCATGCAAAAAAGTTCTGAGCGTGGCGGATATCTTGTACCAACTCCGGATCCAAATGGAACACGGTTTCCCGATGTTGTAACTGAAATCCTGCGGACTACACTAGATGATAACAACGAATCGTTTGCCAACCCCAACGGATGGAAAAATGTTGAATTTAAATATCACGATCCTTCGTCAGATCTACATTGGGATATAGATCCCAAATATGCTGAAAAGAATTTCCCCACGGCATATCGACTAGTTAAAGAATTTTGGAACGATTGTCCCATAGCCAGTTATAGTTACTTGGCTCCAAATACTGTATTGCACAGACATACTGGTCCTGAAAACAGGACTGGAGAATATATTAGAATTCACATTCCATTAATTGTTCCCCCCGGTGATTTATTCTTTGAAGTAGACGGAGAAGAAATCAATTGGAGTGATATATTTGCCTTTGATAATCAATTGGTACATAGTGCTCACAATCTGTCTAACGGTCACCGATTGATATTTTTAATTGATATTAAAAGAAGTAGGATTGGTCTGCCGCCCGGACAAGTATGGAATAAAGATAGGCAGCTATTTGGGCTATCAAAACCTTTTGTACGAAAAATTAAATAGTATGGATACAGAAATGCAACAAAATTATTACACAGTTTATAATGTACTAGAAATAGCATCAGTTAACGAGCATCCTCAAAATGAAACAGCTATTTTTAATCTGTATAAATTATTGCTCAGTTCCGATGCAGTGGTTAATATTGAGCCGCATTATTCCGATGGTGGTCTTCGATCTGAATTGCGTGTTATATTTTGGTCTAAAGAAGAATATGATAAATGGGCATCTAAAAATAGAGACAAGTATGATGAATTGATACTTAGTTTTAGTAATGCACACGCCACCGTGGGAACTAAATTTAGTCGTTACACATCCGATGATGGGTATCATAGCGAGTTTCCATATACTCATTATCCTCCAAAAAATCAACTAATCTCCTGGACACTTATTCCTTATCATCTAGACTGGGTAGTTAAAAACATAATACCCATTGGGCACATGATTAGCTATGATGGAGAAGGTGTATGGTGTAAACCCAGTGATCCTAGTTTAACTGGATGTCGATTTCTCAAAGAAAGAACCAGTAACATTGTGCGTAGACCTCATGACCTGACTGTCTCTAAAGGAAAAATTCCCATTTCGTTACTGATGCATACGTTTGATCATGCTATGCAGTTCGCTATCGATCGACACCCCTATATCTATAAAAAATTTATGAAGTTGAATAAAGATGCAGAAGATCTTGCAGAAACTTATATAGACGATTGCGATCATGCTTCTGTACTGATGGGTCACAAAAGCCTAGATGAATCTTTGTTGGTTCATACACATCGTGTTACAGAGCAGAATAGACTTACACTAACTATAATTATTCGTTTAACTTTTAATGACAGTGGGATTGACTATCGATTCTGGAATCCAATACCGGATGATGATCCCAACTTAGCAAATTATTACAGCAATCCTGCTCTACTAAGAAGCTCTTATACTGATCATCAACGACCCAATGAATTTAAGATTACTGCTAGATCTGGTATACTAGTTTTTTCCGGTAGTCATGTTCCACATGATGTTACTTTTGATAACGATCTATATCTTTTTTATGTGTGGGATAATGTAAATTTTAAACTAGGTATGCTTGAAAAAATCAAAGAATCTAGTCAATATACATTCTTCGACGATCAACCAGATGAAACAAAAAAACTTTATTATTTTGATTTACCCAGCACACTCATATGAAAATAGCACTAGTAACGGGCGGAACAAAAGGCATAGGTTTAGCCATTGCCAACGATCTAAGTACAGAGTATCAAGTGATCACAGTTGGCAGAAGTGATGCTGCCATTGAACAAGGTGATTTGCAAGATGAAGCATTTAGAAACTATCTTGTGGGAAAATATACACCTGACTTGTTTGTCAACAACGCCGCGGCATTGTTCTCTGACAAATACAAAACACTACACATGATTGGTACTGCATCCGTTGATCTGTTGTTAAAATTTTATGATAAGATGCCCACGGGGCAAATCATAAATGTATCTAGCATAAGTGCTGAACGACTAACTGGCATTAGAGAAAACTCTATCAGAACTGCCTATGCGGTTGCTAAGAAACATCTCAAAGAGACCAGTGTTGCATTAAGCAACAGTAGATCTAAACCAGTCAAGGTCATGTGCATCAGCCCCAGCGCAGTGGATACTCCGCTGGCCAGGAGTTTGACACCTTTTAGAGTTGATCCGGATCATTATAAAAACTACAATTGGAATTCTAGCGTTTGCTGGACCAAGCCCGAAGAAATTGCCAGCATTGTGAGATGGATGATTAGCCAACCTGAATGGATTTCAATCCCTGAGATTGTAGTTGACAATCATTATTCAAATAGTAGTATTTGGTAATAACTTGGCGGAAGTGGTAGGATTCGAACCCACGGTGCCCTTCGACACGCCGCATTTCAAGTGCGGTACCTTAACCCACTCAGACACACTTCCATTAATTGGCGTCCCGGGAGGGACTCGAACCCCCACGAACGGTTTTGGAGACCGCCATGCTGCCATTACACCACCGAGACATTATTAAACAGGATAGAATTTAACATAGTGCTACCGTTACACCAAACCTTGCGGCCACGGAGTCGAACCGTTCCTTCACTTTTCAAGAGTAGTTGTTTTTAAATTTGCTGTTACTATCCTAAACTTGGTAGTAACGGTCGGACTCGAACCGACGATCGACACCGTATGAAGGTGGTGCATTAGCCACTATGCTACGTTACCATATAGAAACACACTCTAGGGTAGTCGTACAACGTACCCCCAACCCCGGGAGCCGCGAGCGTGTTTTTATATAGTCACCATATAGAAACACACTGGCTGTTGCTTGTCATTGTCTTTAACTACCTCTCGGTGGCGGTAGACCAGTATGTTTTTATATGGTAGAAGCAGTGGGACTCGAACCCACAACTCTCGGATTAAAAGTCCGATACTCTAGCCATTGAGTTATGCTTCCATGAATTGGTCCCTCCAGACAGATTCGAACTGTCACCTCATCGGTTAAGAGCCGAGTATGCTACCATAACACCTCGAAGGGATAGTACGTATTAGATTTTCTTTTACGTGCCATCCCTAGACCTACATGGAATCTAAAGATGACACTAACGTTTAGCACGTTTCATGTCGTTCTCCTTTTGAACATTTTAAAAACAGGATGCTTATTTTTCAATTACAAGTTGAATTTTTTTATTTGCTGTTCGCATCCTAAAATTGGTACCAAGAGTTGGGATCGAACCAACCACACCCGATTCTTCAGACCGGTGCTCTACCAACTGAGCTATCTTGGCATATACTTTTGGTGCTCTTAGGTAGAATCGAACTACCATTACCTCCATACCAAAGAGGTGTTCTACCATTTAACTATAAGAGCATTGGTACCCTTGGTCTGATTCGAACAGACAGAACTACTCCTTTTGAGAGAGGCGACTTTACCAATTTGTCCACAAGGGCAAAACTTCTTTGGGGTGACTAATGGGGATCGAACCCATGCTAACAGAATCACAATCTGTGTTGCTACCATTACAACATAGTCACACCAAAGAAGTCTTTGGTCTGGGATGCAGGATTCGAACCTGCGACCTCTCACTTCCAAGGCGAGCCGTCTGACCTGACTGACAATAATCCCAGTAATAGATTTTCAAGTGCCTAACTATCCTCCTGGGAAGACTCGCTAGATTGTCTCGCGCAACGGAGTTTAAACAACCTCTATTAGCATACTGGTGTGTCACACAATCCGCATTGTGCTATGCCATGGGGACTCAACGTTGACGTCTAACTCGAAACTTGGTCCTCTCGAAAGGAATCGAACCTTAGGTCTATCGCTTATCAAGCGAGTGCTCTACCATTGAGCTACAAGAGGAAATTGAATTTGAGAGCCTACGCCGCTTTTATCGTAGATTTATTCAGGACTTACCGGCCGCCTAGCCTGACCTCGAGCACGATGGATATCACTTGGGATCCGTCCAGCGTAGTCCCCATTACGGACCTCCGCAGTTGCCCGCGGGTGGGAGTTGAACCCATTTGCCTTTTACTGCTCAGTACCTTCGAAGAATACTAAACAGCGTGACTTCACTTGCTGACACTCTCAAAACTTGGTGCCCCATGACAGAATCGAACTGCCAATAACTGATTACAAAACAGTTGTTATACCATTTAACTAAAAGGGCAAATTTGGAATAGCGGGTGAGATTTGAACTCACGGTTTTTCGGATTTGCAATCCGATGCAATGGGCCTCTCTGCCACCGCTATATAAACTTGGTACTCCGAACGGGTTTCGATCCCGCTTCTCCAACTTGAAAGGCTGGCGTCCTAGCCACTAGACGACCGGAGTAAAATAAAACAGGTTAATACTAGTTTAACGTCCTAGCAGACAGCCATTTTTTATCGCTGTAATTAACCTAAAACTGGTAGGGGTGCTTGGAATCGAACCAAGATTAGCGAGTTCAAAGCCCGCTGTGATAGCCATTACACTACACCCCAACATAAATTGGCTCCCCAGCGTGGGATCGAACCACGGACCAACAAGTTAACAGCCTGCTGCTCTACCGCTGAGCTACTAGGGAATATATTTGGCGCGACCTAAGAGACTCGAACTCCTGACCCCTTACTTCGTAGGCAAGTGCTCTATCCAACTGAGCTAAGGTCGCATAATAAAACAGGATAGCATCTTTTTTTCATTAAAAGTGAAATTGGATTTGTTTGCTGTTGCTATCCTAAAACTGGTGGAGGATAAGAGAATCGAACTCTTTTGACCTACGTGCAAGGCAGGCATAATACCCAGTATATGAATCCCCCTAATTGGCGATCCTGCGGGGAATCGAACCCCGATATCCGACTAGACAGGCCGGTATAATAGCCACTATATGACAGGACCAAATTTGGTGGATGCGGATGGACTCGAACCACCAACGTTTCTTATGTCACTGATTTACAGTCAGCTGCCTTCACCATTCGGCACACACATCCAAATAAGACACTCTCCCGCTATGCGTGTTCACTGAGTCAAAGTCAGCAACGTGGAGAGTGTGTATTAAAGCATACTAACAAAGTCTCCAGCGTTTGTTGTCTAGAGGGGAAGTATGCTTTAATACGCTGTAATTTTTCGCTCTAGAAGAAGAGTTTCATCCTACAGGCCGCCCGTTTGCTAGATGTTTAAAGTGCCCAGCGTGGTCCTCGTTACCACCTTTTCACACTTTGCTTCAACGATTGCCTTGACAATCTCAGCGTCGAAAACAAAAAACCCCAGGGTTTTTAATCCTAGGGTCCTTTGAAGTTTGGAGTAGTAAGTATGTTACCTAATCCTGTCCTCCATGGACCCTGGGCAAATCTCTGGTGTACGATCATTATTACTAATCGCTGACCAATAAGAGGGCATAAAGCCGCCTTGTTTGGCTAGTATTAGCTGTGAATGTTTCGTACTGTTTTTCATTTGCTTTCTTTTTCCTTAAAAACTACGTTATCTCTAACGTATGCCTCTATTGTATAGTCTTCTGACTGTGCTGTCAACTGTTTTTTTACTTTTTGGTAAAATTAGTTTTGCACCGGCCTCTAACTAACAATATGTCTCTATTATATGAGTATTTATATCTTCTGTCAAGAACCTTGTGATAATGTGGCATTTTTGCAACACTATAAAACTTCTATACTGTTGTATAGTTGATCAAATGTGTTATTTTCTCCACTCCATCTGATAGAGATTATTTTTCTGTTGCCTGTGCTGTTTACATTGTGTACACTGTGTATAGTATGTAGGTCGTACAACCATGCTGAACCAGCAGTTGCTTTAAATTCTCCAATCAATTGACATTTGTTAATATCATAGATCACCGCATCCGGAATGGTTGTGTCATGTTTTTCTGTGGTAGTCCAGAACTTGGTAACAGCGCCTTGGTCTTCTAATATGATGTTTAACCCATATCGATGCTCATCAGTGTGTGGATGGATACTCCCGGACTCAAACGTGATTTCAACATATCCTAAATAATCAGGTCGAATATGAAATTTAAATATGTTGCTCACAAGTTTTTTAATAAAATTACGATCTTTAGATAGATAAGATTTTACAGTTGCCGAATCTTCAGCTTCGATATTGTGATACAGAGTGACATTGGATAGTATTAGATCAGGGTCTAATGATATAGGATTCGGTAATTTAATTTCTTTGTAAGATGTTGAGGTTAACATGATGTATTTATTATTAGATTTTTGTCAATCAGATTCTTAAAAGTGACTTAAATAGATCATGTACATAGAATACCTAGACTATCCACCGATACCCGAACATTTCGTAGAGTCAGTTGATACAATCCTTAATCGAGAAAACTTTGATTCAGATTGGACATATGACAACTACGTGACCAAACCACTCTCTGCCGAATTATCCGATTGGCTGTCAAAAAATTTAGACGTTGAACTAGAAAGACAGCCCTTGTACCAAGTGTTAAGGAATATAGTACCTATACACAAAGATGTTGACGGTAGGCCCTATGCCTACAACTATTTGTTGTATACAGGTGGAGACAGAGTAGCGACATCTTTTTACGATGACAATAAAAAATTAGTATATTCAGAAAAGATACTGCTAGATCGTTGGCACCGACTTAGTGCTCAACATTATCACAGTGTAGTTGGATTTGACCCTAACAGTGTTAGAATATCAATTACCCTAACTCCAAAATTTACTTTGTAATTATTATAGCGTCTTGGAACCAGACGCTATGAGTTGATGCTGATCTTGCATTAAACTTTGATAGTTTGGCCAGCAAGAATTCTGTTTTATAAAATACAACAAAATGTATTACTTTCTCGGTTGGTGCTTCAAGTGTTGCTTGATTGTTAACTAGATAAACATAATCCTGACTTTCAACTGGATCACAATTATCTCTACGCTCTCGGAACCAACTAACGCACGTAGGATTATCAATATTACAATAGCTGAAGCAGATTGTGCCGCCCGGATTTAAGTGACTGTAAAGATAATCCAGTGTTTCCAACATGTCTTCTAATGGCATGTGTGTGAAAACACTGTAGCTTACAACTAGGTCAAAGGTTTGATTTAAATCAGGCAGGATCTTTTCACCTGTTGGATTGTATACAGCATTGTATCTGTTGTACCAAACCCATGTAGCTTCAGGGAATAGTCGTTTACCCTCTTCTATTGATTCTTTATCTACATCCAATCCTGTATAGTTCTTATTATCGAACTGACCCGGATTACTGTTGATATAGTTCCCCCAGTTACTGCCAAAATCTAAAATTTTAGTATTTAAATTACAATTAACATACTTTTTAAAAAAAAGAAATGACGGAAATGATTCTATTAACATAGAAATATTTATCATAAGAAAAGGACCCGAAGATCCTTTTCTACTATCGTTAGATTAACGATTAGCGATATACATAGTGATTTCAAATCCGAAACGCATATCAGTTGCTGATGGTGTTGTCCACATAATGTTCTCCTTGTGTTAATTATGTATCTCTATTATACAGGACAAATTTCTAAAATACATAGTGAATATTATTAAATGAAGGTAGTGAATATCATTAGATGCAGTCAGCGTTACTACTTACATTTCTGCGTAGTCTTCTTTACCGCAACCGCATTCTGGGCAGAGGAAATCATCTGGAAGTTCTGCCCAGAATCCTTCTTCAGCTTCGTCGTGTACATGTCCACAAACTATGCATACATATTCTTTATCCATTATGCTTCTCCTGCTGAGACATCATAGGTTCCTGCAACCAACCACTTTAGTTTGTCTTGATAAGCAGCCGCATGACGTGCTTCAACTCGCTTGAGTGCGGCAAAACGTTTTTCTGCCTTGGCCAACACTGCCTTGAACTGTTCTGCATGTTCTGTGCTTTCGATAATTTGATTGCGAAACTCATACTGTGCAGTACGATCGTTTTCGGCTCGAGCATCTTGTTCAAAGCCCGGATACATTGTGGTGAACTCATAGGTCTCACCTTCAATGGCCAGTTCTAGACAGCGACGAGTGTCTGGTCGACCAACCAGCAATTCTAGGTGACCCCAGGCATGCAGGATTTCTTGATCTGCTGTGTGCTCAAAGTGCCGGGCAACTTCTTCGTAGCCTTCTTCTCTAGCAATTTTTGCAAAGTAACGATACTTGATGTGCGCTTGGCTTTCACCGGCCAGGGCACTTGCAAGATTTTCCAATGTAATCGACATTTTTTCTAATGGCATAACTGTTCCTTTATGTGTGTATATTATATATCCTATTATACCCCTAAGTCAATAGATTTATTCAACATTTATTTCTATTGTGATGTTTAAAAAAATCTATTATAAATACGTGTGTGAAACCCACAATAGCTTTATTCTTATATGATCCGACCTGCTCTGTGCAATCTGGCAACGGCATTCTTAGTTCGCTATCATCACACTACAACTTCAAACTGTTTTCTAAAAATAAGTTAGAAGCTGATTTCTTTAATGGCGTTGATATGATTGCTGTTCCTGGAGGGGTTGGAGACAGTGATAACTACGAAAAACTATTTCAACACAACGGACCTCGGGTAATTGACTTTATTAATCGAGGTGGCCGATATCTAGGAATATGCATGGGCGCATATTGGGCAGGTAGTCATTATTTTGATATACTAGACAGTGTAGATGCTGTACAATATCTGTCTCGTCCTGATACAGATACTCGTAGACCACATGCTAAAAACATCAGTATAACTTGGAACGGCCAAGCAGATAACATGTTCTGGTACGACGGCTGTGCTCTAGTAGGCGATAAATCAAAATTTAAAACAGTGGCAACCTATGCCAACGGTGATGCCATGTCCATAGTGCAAAACAGGATAGGGCTAATAGGATGTCATCCCGAAAGTCAAAAGTTTTGGTATGATGGTTATAGTTGGATGCGTCCCCATTGGCATCAAGGATCGCATCACAAGCTATTGCTGGAATTTACTAACCAGCTAATGGAATCTTAAATATTATTCTGTTTTTATAGTCGGGTCATCAAACACAATCTGTACTTGAGATTCAAATCCATTTTCTACAGGAGACATTAATGGTAACCCTACATTAACAACTTCTTCTTGTGCAGGTTCTGCTGGAACATCACTATTTGGAAATGGCCACGATGCTTGTGCATTAATTTGTTCCATATAGACAGTTGGCATACTGTTGTCTTCTATAATTTCATCATTAAATTCTGTAGCATATTCCTCAACTAAGATTGAGTTAATCGAAACATTTACATTACTAAATGCTCTTAACTCTTCTACTAGATTTCTTATAGTTTGTATAACATCTAACGACACATTAAATGTATCGTCGTCACTTAGCGTAACGTTGATATCCATATCATACGCGGTCATTTCGAGTTTCATATTTTTCTCCTTGGGTTAGGACTATTGTCCTTTAGTATTTAACCTGTAGTTTGTTACATTACAGTTACGCTTTTTACAGTCATAAAAATAGGAACCTAAGTTCCTACTGTTGGTTACGAGGTCCAACACCGCTCAATCGTTGCGGCCGATTTTAGACACTGATTAGAAACTACGTGTGTAGCTCAAACGCCATGCATCTTTTTCTTCGTCACCGTAACTGCGTGAAAAACGAACAGCAACTGAATCCTGTTTGGTCAATGCGTAACCCACTGTGGCATGCACACGCTGAGTTTCGTAGGTTTTACCGCTGGCAAAAGCATTGCGATAACGACCGCCAACATCACCAGTGAAACCTGCTACCAATGGAAACTTGACACCTGCGTCGATAGCATAGGTGCTGAAGTGTGTGGCGCTGGTAATACGTTCACCTAGTCGTCCACCTAGGTAGAATGCGCCCAGTGATTTTCTAGCACGAACTTCTAGACCTGAACTGATTGAGCCTGAACCCAGGGCAGTTTGGCTGGTGTTAGTTTTGAGACTGTAGTCCCAACCTTCTGCGGCCTTGAAACCAACTACCACTGCATTGGCAATGTTGTTGGCGCTGGTTGCGCGGTTTTCTTCTTCACTGTACTCATAGGTAGCATAGCCGTTGGCCAATGCTGAACCAGTGACCAATAATGAGGCCAATACTAGTGATAATTGTTTTGTAAATTTCATAAAATCTCCTTTTTAATTTACTGTGTTAACTCTGTGATTATATATTTATCTTGACTATTTGTCAATCTTTTATTTCTTTATTTTTCTTGCAAATTTAATTTTTTTCTACCAAATTATTACAGAATATTTCCCATGCACGTTCCCACGACCAACGAGCACTGCCTTCCCAAACACGTTGACGGTCCAGCATTAGTGAATCTTTGACTGCTTGTTTTAAGTCATCATTTAGGCAACCAGTAACACCTTCGTCGACAACATCCAAGGGTCCTTGTACAGGAAAAGCAGCGACCGGGGTTCCGCAGGCCATGGCTTCAATCATTACGAGCCCAAATGTTTCCCAGCGACTTGGAAACACAAATGCTTCTGCATTAGCATAGTAACGTGCTAGATCTACTCCAGTTTTGTATCCAGTAAAATGTACATCTGGGTACTGTTTTCGATATGTTTCAAGCATGGGACCATCGCCGACCATGACTTTTAAATAGCCGGGATAGTCTAGTTCAAAGAACTTTTCAAGATTCTTCTCTTTGCTAACTCTGCTGACGCACAAGAGATACCTGCTGACAGTTTCTACTCTGTGTGCAGGATGAAATATGTCACGGTCAACACCGCGAGTCCATGAGATAACATCTCCATCAAAACCATGATCTTTTAACTCCTTGACCATGCTGTCTGTTGTTGTTAGTACTTTGCCCGAATGCTTATGAAACCAACGCACTAGAGGCCAAGTAACACTCTCAGGTATGCCAAACAGCTTTCTAATTCCTTCTGGAAACTTAGTATGATAAGCAGTGTTGTAGCGATAACCGTGTTGGTCAAGATATTGTCTAGCACACAGACCCAAAGGACCTTCGGTGGCGATATGGATATGATCCGGATTGATCTCCTCAAGTATCTTGCCCACTGTGCGTTTCCTGGTAAGGGTAATCTTGACTTCGTTGTAGCCAGGGCAATCAACATGGCGGAACCTCCCGGGATCAATATATACAACACGATAGTTGTCGCGAATCGCAAGCGCCTCAATATTTTTGTAGGTTGTAACAACACCATTGATCTGCTCCGGTAAATTGTCTGTGACGATTAAGATTGTTTTTTGCATTCGCCTACTACCTTAAAACTTTTAAATTTTAAATCATATTTCATAGTCATTAGTGTTTGTTCGCAGGTCCGTTGATCTAGAAACTGTAGTTCTATTCTTCCGGGTTGATCTTGCGAATTCGCTGTGTGTATTGCTATCAATATCATCAACCACATTGTCCTTCTCCTTGGTCCAGGTTATAATTTCCCACTCACCGTTATGATGTTCTACCAGTGCTGTACAACTTTCAACCCAGTCGCCGTCATTCATATATACAACGCCGTCTATCTCTTTAATCTCTGCGTGGTGTATATGCCCACAGATAACACCATCAAATCCACGCTTCTTACAGTACTGTGCAAGATTGCGTTCAAAATGAAATATAAAGTCTACTGCTTTTTTGACCCGGTGCTTAAGAAACAGGCTAAGGCTAAAGTACCCAAAACCAAAACGATGACGAATCCAATTAATCCGAGTATTGAGTCCAAGAATGAAATCATATGCTTTATCTCCTAACATTGCCAACCAAGGCGCCAGTCTAGTAATACCGTCAAACAGGTCGCCATGCACTACAAGATAATGCCGGCCGTCGGCACCTATATGTTCTAATTGATTTGTGACTTCGATCATACCAAAACCAATGTCATATTGCATGAATGGTCTTAGAAACTCGTCGTGATTACCAGCCACATATACAACCCTAGTACCGCGCTTGCTATGACCCAGCACACGACGAATAACATTAGTGTGCGACTGTTTCCAGCGCCACTTGTTTTGTTTGATTTTCCAAGCATCAATAATATCTCCTACAAGATATAGCGTTTCGCAGGTATTATGTTTTAAGAAGTTGTTGAGTTTATCTGCCTGGCAGTCTTTAGTGCCAAGATGTACATCGCTAATAAAGATTGAGCGGTATGTCTTCATATAGAATATTTACCGCTCAATTGATTACACTGTGATTACACCTGTGTTATATTTGAACTAAAGTCCATTTATGTGTAAATGGTTTACCTTCGGCCTTGTGTTTCAAGATCTTGGCGAATTCCTTCTTTCGAAGTTCAAACTGTTTCTCGGCATCGCGGTCGAAGCAAGCCTTATACAATTTTTGAATTAACTTTCGTTGTTTCATAGGTTGCCCCTCCTTGAATAGTATTTATTGTCACAACGACATCAAATGACGAAAATAAGTATCTTTCTTTAAAGTCATTCTTTCTGCAATCGTTGTCATAGTTGACAAATATGTTTCAGTGTTCATGCTGTCAACTTCTGATTCAGTGTAGCCAATGTTCTGTAGTCGCATATGGCTCCAAGTATTTAATTTGCACTTATGCTTGGTATTATTTCTAATTTCAGTAACAATTTGAACAGCATCTTCAAAATTCATTTCGCTGTTTTTCCAGTTTAAAATTTGAGAAGATCCCTGCTCAAATGTATACCCGTACTTTGCCGGATCTTCTCCAAATACACTTTCTTCAACCAGTAGCAACGGATGTAGCACCCATGCATCTAAATTACAATCATCGCTCAACAGATAGTTTTCTAAATCTTTTAGAGACCGCCTAGTTTCATAGGGCAGGCCAACAATTAGTCCTGTGGTGATTCTAACATCGTTCTTCCATTCATGTTTTAACTTCTCTAATGTTTTTTTAATTTTTTCCGGATCTAATCCCTTGCCAATTGCTTTACCACTTTGATGATTGAATGTCTCTATTCCAAACTGTGTATGCCTCTGGCCACTTTCCTTCATGATTGCTGCCATGTCAGGATTAGCATAATGTAAATCCAATCTTGCATAGCCGCCCCATCGAATCTTAAAAGGCAAACTAGATGTAACATCTAAAAGATATTCAGCCTTTTCCATACTGTCATTGGTAGTTTCATCCATGAACATGTAGTTGGTTGTACCAAATGTTTCATAGTTATACATGAATTCATTAATTAGAGTCTCTTTAGTCTTGGTATAATCACCACGTTTTTTACCTAGTAAAGAAAAACTACAAAATTTACACTTAAAAATACAACCTCGTGCTATTTCAATAGGCAAATATTCATCAGGAGAAATCAAATCTTCTTTGATGTATTTTATATTACAATTATTAAAGTGCTGATAGGGATAATCCATATTTGAATCTATAATTGATTTATGGATAATGTCCAATTTAGGTCTAGGACTTTTATTTGATCTTAGCCAATTAGTTAACTCAACTATAGCTTCATCTGCATACCCGTGTACATAGTAGTCGGCAAAGACACCCTTTTCCCCTGCATCATATCGTAGTGCTTCTTTTGATCTAGCGCCACCTATTATTATTTTTACATTTTCATTCTTGCTTCGTATGTACCAGAACAATTTTTGCATAGTATCTGATTCAAACGGATAACCGCTACGAAAATCAGAAATCTTTCCAAAGACCTTATCAAACACATCATTAAATCGACCGTCAGCAGGACCTTCTTGTATAAGAGGAAAGAAAAATGTATTAGATATACCTACCCAAAGTGTGTCTTTGGTAACAAACTTATCTATTATTTTTACATACTCGTCTTGGGTGTATCGAGTACAATGATCTATAACTTGGCAAGTATAACCATTGTTCCTAAGCTGTGTTGCTATTCTATATGCGCCGGCGTTTCTACCAAAGCCAGGAGATAAGACATCTGAGAATATTATTGTTTGCATTTGATATTTAGTGAACGTTTTAGTCGTTCATTAACTTCAAACGCTTTATATTTTTGTGTTTGACAATGATAACAGTTTTAATTTCATTATCAATTTTAATTGGTAAATCTAAGTGTATACTGATACGAGGACCTTCTATTTCACTGATTATAGTGTCATTACCAACAGTGCCTATAAATGGAATATTGTTATACTGGCCAAATACTCTATCACCAATAAAGTACTTGGGTTTGTATGCATTCTTAGCAAAGTAATCAGTAAGACTGGCCATTATTGTTGTTCTGCACTAGATTTAGTTTCAAAGCAGTGTTTAATGATCCAGCTGGCTGGATCATATTCTCCCGGCTTCACAGCTTGGTTGTGCTTGCTGGGATCATGATGGTGATTGTTGTGCAAACCTTCACCAAATACAAGTATTTGTATAAACTTGTTGTTATAACTATTGTCACTGGTGTTAAAGGTTCTATAAGAGCCGAACAATTTTATGTGTGTCAACAGATTAGCCAAAACATTACCTGATAAAATATTCCATCCTGCAGGTGCCATTAATCCAAACAGCGCAAACTTCCAATCAATTAGAGTCAACGCAACAATACCAACAAACCATATCATAAAATAATTATTGTGTAACCAGACTATCAATTTATCTTTCAACAGATATCTGGGTACAATAATTTTCTTTTCTTCAGTGAAATATTCTTTACTAGATATAGCCCACGAAAATGCAACATGCCACCAGCCATCATTTGGACTATGCACATCCGTTGGTTTATCTGAATACCTATGATGATGTATATGGTTTGAACCCCAAGTAATAATACTGCCGCTGCCGTTTAATACAGTTCCAACAGCAAGCAATCGATGGCGCCAAGGGCCTGTCTTAAAATTTCTATGTGCAAAGTATCTATGTAATCCGATCTGAGTGAAAATGGTGTTTGTAAATCGAAACCAAACAAGACTACAAATTAAATACCACCAACTAGTTTCAAAGGCCACTATTATACTTGCAGGAACACTGAGCAAAAGTAAAATATAAAGAATTCGGAACTTGTTGTTGAAAGTCATCATATCCTATTTAGTTCCAAAAATCATCGTACATGCGGCACATGGTGATTATCACCGTGTAGACATTATTGTTGTTGCACACAAAATAAGTGGGCGTTTAGACCACGGTCCTTCAGGATTTTAGAAAGGTCTCTACATTCTTGATATGTTTTGACCTCGGCCAATTGAGTAAACTTTACCTCAAACGGTGCTACATCCATTGTAAGTGCAATAATCAACGCCCACATATTACTTGTTCATCATCAATGCGTTAAAGTTGCTAGGTACAACGATAGTCTGCACTCGACCATTCTTGATACCTTCACTGATATTCAACATAGCCTGTGCTTGCATGAATGCAATACTAGCACCGCTGTTATTAGCCAATGCTGCCATTCTGCGTGACTCTGCTTCGGCAGTTTTAACTTCAACTTCCTTTTGCTTGAGTTCGTTTTTGCTACGAACCAGTGCGTTTGCACTTTCAACAACACTATCAGCAGGAATTACACTACGAACCATAACTTGATTGATGGTGATTGAGCCATCTAGTTTTTCTTCAGTAAGGTTTCGTGTAATTTCATCCTTGATATAGTTTTCCATTTCAGTACGATTGTCTGCCATGTCTAATGCTTCATATTTACGTGTGGCTTTGTAGATAGCGTTACGAGCATTTTGCACAATGTAGTTGTACATCACATAGGTGTCACCTTTGAACTCAGCGTGAAAACTCTTGTTCTTGGTACTATACAATTCACTTACTTGTTGTGGATTGATGTTGTAAACAACCACAGCATCAAAGTCTTTCATTGTGCTGTTGTCTTTGGCAACGGGAGTCATGTTCTCAAGCACTACATTCACGTCCTTGATAGGGAATGTAAGCACATCACCAATCATGGTTTGATTGAATGATCCGGGCATGAGTTCACCTGGCTGAATCTGTCGGTCAAAGCCCACACGCACACCTACCTCGCCGGTTTCAATACGGGTGCAACCTGCGGCCAAAATTGCGGCAGCAAGAATAGAGAGAGTAAAAATACGTTTCATGTTTTTCCTTAAAATAAAATAACAATTACTGTCATCAACATTATTGCTGCCAGTGATACAAGTATACTATAGCCTATGCTTTTTGTCAAGGCCAATTGTTCCAAACCGTTCATATTTCTCAAAGCACTAATGCCAAAGTGAATAAGAACAGCAAGGACAGCAAATGCTAACCAAAGTTTAATCATTCTTCAACTCCTTTGTCCAATGTGTAATAAAACTATCACGATCTTGACTATTTCTAAACCAAAATGCAGTGGGATCCACATAGTATCTGAGACCAGGTTCTTCAACCTTTACAGTTTGCCCAATTATGCCCTTAACTCTTCGGCCTGCGGGACCAAATGCTTGTTCAGCCCACTCAATCATACTGTCACCGTGTTGCATCCTTATGGGCAACAGTGGCCTCACAACATGATATGGTTCGTTGTATAGTGGCCTTGTTTGGCACAGTAGATTGTGATCCGGTGTCATTGATAACTCCATATCATTGTGGCACTGTCTTGGGTGAATTTTTTTGACCATGCAACATAACCGCCATTGCTGTCGCACCAAGGACAATGCTGTTGCCACAGTGCCTGGGCCTCTGCAGGATCTGGGTGACCCTTCATCAATTGATCCACTTGAGGTCGTGTGCGCCAACCATCTAGGCTCCAGTCATGTGCTTGCAGTGTAATTTCTAATTCAATCATTCTTCAACTCCGAAATGTTCTTTATCTTTGAATTTTTATTTTTCCAACACAATATCTAATATTTTAACTGCATAACGTATATTATACAACATTACTATTAGATTAGCAATATCATCTGGATTAATTTTCTTAGTGTTAAATTCACTAACTAATTGAGTCTCAATCCAAGAAGGTCTAATATTCATGATGTGAGGTAACTCGCTCTTTATCCTGAGAAGTTTAACCGTTGTGTCAAGATTTTTCTTGTCTGAGATGTATTCATTTAATGATTCTGGTAAATTACGCGGTGTTATATAAGTAATCGCACTTGAAATGTTAATAATGGTTTTATCCATGCCTTCCCATAATTTATAAACTTGTGTTAATAGGAATGATTGGTTGGCGTGTGCATTGTTAACAAATATATCTGCATCAATGCAATCAGTTATTAACTCATTAACTGTATCTTCTTTGATTACGTCTTTATCATTGTTTAAATCATATCCAGATATCGTATAGCCTTTTTGTACAAACTTATTTGACAATGCCAAACCGAAACCATTCATGTGACCAGTAATAACTACTTTCATGTAATCAACGCTTTCAAACGTTTTTCTAACTCATCAAAGTATTCGTCATCTGCTACGATAGGTGTACACATCATGTAATCAAATTTGTTGCCCGGCAGGTTATGGAACCATTTTGAAAAATTACATGTCAACCCATTATTATGCAAATCTTCAGGTGATAATTTATTTGTTCTAAACTGACTTAATAACCCGGATACTATATAATTATCCACTGGTAATCTTTGATATAAATCTACTAATCTACTTTCTATTTTAACTATTGCGTCACGGTCTAGTAATTCTAGTGATGCTAATGCAGCCGCAACACCCATCATATTGGGTTGCCAAGTATGGCCGTACTCCCAAGTATCTTTAATAGTCTCTGCTATTTCTTTTGAAGTACATGCAACACATAATGGACTGTATCCACCAGTTAATGATTTACCTAATACTGCAATATCAGGCTGTATCCCATACTTGGTATGACTAAACACCTCACCTAACTTACCCATACCGCCCATAACATCATCAATGATTAGATTAATATTGTGTTCAGTACAAAGATTTCTTATATCTTTCCACCATTTATCACTCCAGGGCTTTAATCCATTGAACCAGGGAATAGATTCCATGATAACAGCTCCGATCTGTTTGTTAGATTCTAACAAATTCTCTAGAAGTTTAAATGAATAGGTTTCGTATGGTTCTCTATACTTAATGATAGGCCATCTAGGTGCGGCAGTTACAATAACTTTGTCTTGTATCTTTAAAGAACCTCGCATTGCCCTAGTAAGATACGTTATTCCATGATAGCCAGGACTAAATGACACAATCTTTGTCTTATCTTTATCTTTGAGTTTCCAATAATCATCATTGATTGCTACTGCACACTCTACGCCGTCAGTGCCACTGACCGCATAACTCACACCGTGAAAATTTCCATGCTTGCATAACAGTTCTATCAGTTTATTATTGTCATCGCAGGTATAATTGGTATGTACTAGATACGATAATTGATGTTGTTGTTGAGTTATTCTGTCAATGATATGTGTATTATCAAACCCAAAAATAAATGCAGTATTACCGCATAATGTTTCCAACATACGACCATGTTCTTTAGTATGTACCCAATACTTCTCAGTGCCGGTTACATGCAGAGTGTATTCAGTGGTTGGATAATTTAACGGTATCATAAAAAGCTAATATAATTTTAATCATTTAAAATGCATCAAAGCGGAACTCACGTTCCTTAACACGGCTCAACACTACTTTGTCGCCAAAGTCATTGATGAAGATAAACTTACCATTTGTAGGATCAATTTCCTTCAAGTCGGTATTGGCAAAGTTACAGCACTCCCAGTCGTAGTCGCCATCTTCTACATCTACCTTGTAGTCGAGACTAATACGATTTGACAATGGATTGCCTTGCCACTCTCGTGATTCTAATTTTTCAAAAGGCACTACTTTGCCTTTTGGCACTAAGTTTACAGCATAACGCTGTTCTCCTGAGAACTCAGCCTTGGCATTCAACAGCTTCAAGGATTCTTGTGGTGTTTCGTTGTAGCGATTCATTTCCTCGCAGAGAGCCTTTAGCATGTCAAAGTTAAACTGATCAAACATTGCGGCAATCTTACAGATGCTGTCAATGTGCTGTTTCAATTCTGTTTTCAAATTGTCTTCACAGTATTCAACGATGAAGTCTTGGTCAAGCCCTTTGTAATCCAGCATGTAGTAGATACGACCCGGACGGTTACGCATGTGGCTGTCAACACGCCATTTGTCGTTACAGGTTAGAATGAACAGCTTACGGCTGGGGAATACACCGTCCAACAAGGTTAGAATACCTTCTTGTTCATCTTTGTCGTAGACCTTTTCAAACTCGTCAAACAAGATGATACAAGACTGATCAATTGACTGCAAGAAAGCGTTGAACTTGTCACCTACCCAAGGTGCGTTAATAACGATAGTGGGCACACCTGATTCAGCACCTTTAACACTCAGCATCTTTGCCAGCAAAGTTTTACCAGAACCTTTTTCGCCTGTAAGCATGACGCCAGTACTTGCTGGACGATCATTGAATGTGTTTAGGATACGTGCGGCTGTACGCACAGTATCACCGTAGATTTTACCTTTGATTTCAAATGAATCAATAGTTTCAAGATACAGGGGTCCGTTCATAGGCGCTTCTTTAACTACATAGTTGCCAGCTGGCAACAACTCGTAGAGATCCATTGCCTCTTTTGAGCTGACCTGGAAGGTGTTACCGGATTTTAAAAAGTATGCCATCTATTTCTTTCGTGTTTGTTGTGTTGTGATGTGTGTATTATAAAGAAAAAAGGTTGCCGAAGCAACCTTTTTGGTGTGTTGGATGACAAGGTCTTTCCTACCTCGCAAGTGCAGTTTCTTAGGCTGCTAGTGCAAACTCGTCGTTAGCAGCGATGCTAACTGGTGCTTGCCAAAACTTGAATGTATTTGCGGTTGCATTTACGGTTTTTGCTTGATTAACGGTCATCGCCTACCGTGTTGCCGTCTCTATTATCTCACCCTGTCGAAGCCATGGCAGGCCCATTATTAAGTACACTACATGGATGAACCCACTTGTCTCCTTGCGGATAGAGTATACTTAATGGTGGACCTGGCGGGAGTCGAACCCGCGTCCAGAATGCCTTCACTTTGAAGGAATTACAACAATTTCTTATTTAGACTTTCGTCTAACTACTCGTTTAGCCATAGTCTTAACTGTCTTTGGCTTTGGAGGCTTTTTGCCTTTTAAAATCTGACTGACCCTACGTGGGCTAGGCATAATTTATTTCCTTTTCTTAAGAACTCTACGTGCTGTTGCACGTATCGAACGTGGATGATGTGCCTTAAATTTAGCCATGTTATCTCCTTATTGGGGTACAATATTTGCTGCTTGTTTACCCTTCATACCCTGAATTACATCAAAAGTTACTTCTTGATTTTCTTGTAGAACTTTAAAGCCCGAAGACTGAATTGCTGAGTAGTGAGCAAATAAATCCTCACCACCGTTGTCTGGAGTAATAAACCCAAAACCCTTGGTTTCATTAAACCATTTTACTTTACCTGTTGCCATTTACTTAATTTCCTAATAAAAACGTTATTATAACGTCAATTATTTAGCCAAGCAACTTTAATGAGTAAACTAAATATTAAAGGAGAGCTAAAAATGGATAGAGATTTAGAATGGACAGTATTTCGAGAAAAAATTATTTTAGATGGAACACTTAATACAGATAACTTAGGCTGGAAAAACGGTGATCGATTTGAATTTACTAATATCGATGGACGGCAACAACTAGTCAAGATAGAGCCAAATAAAACACTTGAAGGAGCTAAAAATGGCTGAAGTAGAAACAAAACCCTTGTCACGTAGTGAACGTGAAGCAGCAATTAAAGACAAAGCCGGACTTGTGATTGTGATCATGGCCTTGTTCATGGCTGTGACCACATACTTTTCAAACAGTTACTCAGGTGCTGTGCTGAAGAACATGTTGAAGGCCACAGACACCTATGCGTTCTATCAAAGCAAGAGCATCAAGCAAAGTATTGCTGAAGGACAGTTAGAAGAAACACGTGATCCCCAGCGTAAAGCAGCACTTGTAGCCAAGATTGCTCGCTACGAATCAGACCCTGTGAAGGCGGAAGGCAAGCGTGAACTGTTGCAAAAAGCACAGGCCTACGAAGCCGCACGTGATGAAGCCACACGCCACACACCATGGTTGACATTTGCGTCATTGGCATTTCAACTGGCCATTGTGCTGTTGAGTGCCAGTATTTTGAGTGTGAACAACACCATGTACCGTATCAGCGAAGTGGTTGCTGTGGTTGGCACAGTGCTGTTGAGCCAAGGCATCTGGCTGTGGATACCATTCATTTAATTAACCACTAACATTATCTAAACTCCAGTCGCTTTAAATAATATTAGCGTATTATTATGGAGCGACTAGATGGATCCTTTTACACTCTTTGCCTTGGCAAGCGGCGCAGTACAAGCCGTAAAAAAAGGGTGTCAACTTTATAAAGACATCAAAAGCGCCGCGGGTGATGTAAAAGGCGTACTCAAAGACCTTGACAAACAATTTCATGATGCTTACGAAGGCAAAGGTAAGTCACCGCCTGCCGAAGCTGTTAAGCAATTCAACGAAGAAAAATCTCGCGTTAAAGAACTAAACAAACGCAGTGAAGAAACTGTGAATATCTATGCTGAAATTGGCGACTATCTTGGTCAATACTATGACAACTATTTTAAATGTCTAGCAGTACTTGAAGATGAAGAAAAGCGATCAAAGACTGAAGTATACAGTGGTGGTGACAGTCTAGCCAAACGTGCCTTAAAACGTGTGCTAATGAAAAAGCAACTAGAACAAATGGGCACAGAATTACGTGAATTAATGATCTACCAGAGTCCACCTGAATTAGGTGCGTTATATACTGAAGTAAATGACATGACCAAAGAGCTGGGCAAAGAACAAAAAGTTCTCATGGTCAAAGAAATAGAAAAAGCTAGACTACGTAGACGACGAATGGCACATTATCAATTTGAAATTTCTGTGGGTATTGCAGCAATAATATTAGTGTTTGTTATGATGGGATTCTTTATGTGGGTGGCTCACGACGCACAAAAGCGTTGGGGTGGTACCAATATGCACAAGTACAGAGATACATTAGAACAAGTAAGACGTCAAGAATGGTTTGAACATCAGCGTAAATTAAAAGAGTACGAAGATTTCCTAGCACAAGAACGTAGACAGAAAGAACAAAATGAATCCAGTAATTAAATCACTGTTGATAATTTTAGGAACAATACTCAGTGTGTTTGCTGTGCCTGCAATACTAATCATTTTCCATGACTACATATATGCTTTCATTGCAATAACTTCATTTATTGCTTGTGTTTGGTTATTTGGATACTATACCTACCAAGAGATTTATCCAGAGATACTGCGAAAACATCTAGAAGAAGAACAAATCATAGCTCGATTCAACGGTGATAAAGACAAGATACGTAGATACCATGGATTTAAAAAGCATTTTGATGGGGAGTTGACTTTAGAACAATTAGAGAAATGGTTTTTACACCTTGATAAACATCATTAAGGACGAGTATAGAAATATACTCCGACTAAGGCCAATGCTGCTACTAGAAGATATACAAGAGACACCCAGATAAAGAATAAAAATGGATTCTTTACTTGTTCCAAATGTTCACGTAGCTCAGTTAATGCCTTGACCATACAGTCGCTCCTTGTAGGTCGCTCAACCTACAATTTATTTAATTATTACATTAATAAAATTAAATACGCTTATCTACTGGCCACTAAAAACTCAGCTTCTGGAAATCTAGTTTTTGTATTTCTACTACCTAGAACAATAACAATACGTTCACCTATTGATGTTCTTAATTGCATGACCAAGCAACCTCCGCTGGCATTGTTAAAACCTGTTTTACTCACAGTAACTGGTTGCCCCAGTCTTACCAAGGGATTAGTATTAACAAAAGTTTGAGTACGTGTTTTTTTACGTTTAGTCCGTGTAGAAATACGCACAGCGTCTTGATGCGAAGCTGCAAGTATTGCTGGATACTGATGGCTTGCTCTAACCAATTTGATTAAGTCCTCAGCAGTGCTAACGTTGGCGTGACTTAATCCTGTAGAATCATTAAAATATGTTGACATCATACCTAGTGATTTAACTTTGTTGTTCATTGCAAGCACACAGGCCTGATACCCTTTTGGATAATTCTTACACAGAGCGTCTGCGGCTTGGTTATCACTGTGTACTAGAGCCAGGTCAATCAACTGTTGTCTAGTTAGCTTAGTTTTCTTAAATTTACGTAGAGTAATAGTTTGATTAAGTGATTGCTTTGCATCTAATACAACCATGGCAGTGACCAACTTTGTTATACTGGCAATAGCCCTAACAGTTTCTGTATTTTTACCTTCGATTATGTTGCCATCTGCATCTGCTACTATCCAACTGTTGGCAGTGACCTTGACAGGCTTATTGGCAAATGTTGCGGAGGCGAATAGTACAAGTATTATTAATAATAATTTTTTCATTAATTATTTATTAACGTTTTATCTCGGTCTCAACAACATCTCTGCACTGCATTGACGAGCTGTAGTAGGTCATATACAAGGTTTTTTGATCACCTTCTCTGCACTTGTATTCGCAGACATGTCGACCGCGATCATTGAATTCTCTAGTACGGTCACATAAGGTTTTATAATTTTGTCGTTGGACTGCCGGTCGTTCATATACCACAGTCTGAGGCATTAGATTGATATCTATCTTGCCGCTCATAGTAATGGCGACTGACGTTACCAACGCACCTAATGCTAATTTTTGTTTCATTCTGATCCGCTCCCAACATTTTATTTAAGAGTTTGGATTAGAATATAAACTGCTAGTTATTATTGAAATTGTTAAATTTCAGGACTGCTGCCCGACTTGTCTTCACCGGCACCTAGTACACAGGCTAATTTAACATCATATTCTATTATAGTCCATGAACGTGTTTCTTTGTTCATTAACAATGTTATATGACTATTATGTACTGTCTTACCAACCCAGATTGGTGTTTCTTTGTGCGTATCAACAAAATAGTTCATTACTTTTTGTGGGTCTGAACATTTCATTGCTTTGTTTAAATCAATAATCTCCTGGGCGTTTGCTATAGAGCTAGTTAGGCAGAATAGGAACGCCACCGTAATTGCCTTTTTCATAGTGGTTCCTTTAAACTAGTATTTATTGTTAGGGTGAAAATTTATCACTCAATATATATGCAGTTACCCCGATTCGCTGTTGTTCACTAAAGACAGCTTTCCAACCAGGCATTTTGCGAAATCCATTGGTCACCCGATCGTAGACAAAATCAGGTTGATAACTGCTAGATTTAAGTTTGGGTGCCTTGCCAGGATACGCACTGTTGCCGTGGCAGTGTCGACACTGACCGTCCCATACCTGCTGGCCTAATACAATCAAAGAATTATCTTTCATCACAGTGTCTGTGAATATTGGCACCGGTTCTTGGGCGTTGGCTATAGAGCTAGTTAGGCAGAATAGGAACGCCATTACTGTTTTACGCATAATGGGTCCTTAAAATTATATTTATTCTGGTTTAGATTTTTTTTTACGAGATTTCTTTTCAGTTGGGCCAGTTTCTTTGGCTTCGTCCATCATTCGTTCTGTTGCTGGACTTGTTCGGTGGGGATGACTGTGCGGTCTATGTGGGGGATGTTTAGGTGGGCTGTGTTTAAACCAACTCATTGTTCACTCCTTTTTTTCTTCTTTAGGCGATATTCCGTATTGTACTTGTCTTTGTTTTGCAATAACCATTCTCATACACTGTGTTCGAAATTCATAACTTTTAATTTTATCACAGAATGCTGCACTTCCACTATAGCTGGCCATACAGTAATTCTTCTTATCTTGATGCGGCATGTTCATACACTCGCTCATATCAGCGTATGCACTTGTTGATAATAATAAGAATAATAGTATTAGTTTTTTCATTTCAAAAAAAAGCTCCAACTAGTGGAGCATGCCGTTATTGGTATTTGATGCTTTGACTAATTTTCGGTAAACTCAATGTTGATCCTGCTCCAAATGTACAGTACTCACCGGTCAACGGTAAATGTGCTATCCAGGTACTAGTTTTAGTTTCCTTGTTGGCCCACACAATTAGTATTACATTGTCTACTTCATTAGAGGCCATGACCACAGGAGTTTCTTTGAACGCCCGTATCATCGATCTAAATTCTTTTTCGTCACCACATTTAACTTTGATAGTCTTTTCACGTATTTCAGCATAGGCTGTGATACTTAAGAACATTAGGATTGCAAATAGTTTTTTCATAATATTAATTTTAAGACTTTACACCATGTTCTGCTTTTTCTTTTTTGTTAGCTGCCAATCCTGCTTTAAATTTTCTCATATACTCCGGACTTTGTTTAACTCGGATAGCATACTCTTTACCCTCTGGACTGTTATGTATTGGTCCATAATAAATGCCTGGACTAGATTTTCTTCCTGTACCCATAGTTATCCCTTTGGATTCAAAGTGTACACCTTGACCATCAGGATCAGCTGCTAAAGAAAATATTTCTTCAATACTATCGATGATTTTAAACATTTGAAAACTACTGTTGAAAAGTATAAATCCGCTTTGATATGGGCCTGCGGCATATTGTAACATCGCCATGATGGCTTGTTGTTTAGCAACTTCTGTAGCATTTTCTGCTAGAATGGATTTTACAATCGTTTTTATGCTATTCTTAAAACTATATTCCGGCGTTTCAATTTTTGCAACATTTGGGAATAATTCAGCGTGTAAAGAAAACATAACCTGATTAGGTCTATTCACTGTGTTGAGCAACATAGCTAAATTAGCTATGTTAGTAGGTCTAAAATCTGACTTTGCAAATAAAGTTTTTCCGTCGGAAGTGTTAATAGGGTTTGGGGATTGTTTTTCTAGTATTTTTCTAAAATTGTTACGTACATCACTTGGTGCAAGTTCCCCAGTTGAGTCTAACCAACCACCACTATTACTGGTACCACCTTTTGCGTTTATACTAACAGAACTACTTTTAACTTCGTATTTCTTTCCATTAATTTCTAAGTCACCTTTTTCTGCTTTTTTAGCTCCACCCATAATAGCCAGCATAGCTTCAAACGGTCCGGTGGCAGCACCTTGGCCTGAACTTAAACTAATGTCTAGCAATGTTGATTTTACAGATTGAAATACTTGTTTAATACTAGGCGGATTTTGAGTAATATAATCTTCTAGTTTGCCTTCTTTGTCTCGGAACATTCCGGGCATATCTAGAGCAGTGCCTTCTCTACAGGCTGCAATAAAGGCGTTTCTATCTTCTCTACTGATACTAACACCGAACATTCCAATAAGATTACGTGCCCATTTAATATCTAAATGTAAACTACTAGCAATTTCGTGTGCTTGCTCTTCTAACTCTTTGTCCATTTTAATAATATTGCCCTGAACATCAAGTTTTATTTTTGTTTCTAAAGATTTAAATGATTTACTAACTTCGGGATGCTTAACAACTTTCTTCGCAGCATCAACCGCACTTTGTCCTGCTTGCACTGCTTCTCTTGTCTTGGCCTGCTCTTCTGGAGACATTTTTAAAAATGCTTCTAGAATTTGCTGTGTAAGTAATAGCCTAGATCCAACTGGAGCTCCTGCTACTTCAGCTATTTGTCCGCTGGCCTTAAGAGCAATAGTGTTTAATAACTTTTGTACTGTTAATCTAACGGGAGAATCTGCAGGTAGTGTGCCAGCAGAATTTACTAGATTTTTAAGTTCTTGAACTCCCGGAGTAGTTGCTGCCGCATATTCAACCGTAATTTGTTTAAATCTCATAGTATAATATTTATACTATCTCCGGGAACAAACAGTCCTGAATAAACAACTGCACATCTTTTTCGTTTAGGCCTAGGCTAGCCATGACTTTAGGCGTATGCGGGTTCATTTTTTGATTCTGTGCATAGTAATTCTGTGCGTCTTTTGTATTATCCACAGTATTATTAGTTAGTCCCACTTCATCTAGATAGCAGTTTAAGTTCTTACGTGCCATGGCTAAAATCTGCGCTAGTTCGTCTTCTTCGCTGACGTTGCCCGCAGCAATCATATGTTTGGTAAAGATACGTTCTGCCCAGTCTGGTAAGGGTCGCTTTTTATTCCAAGTAAGTTTTTCTGATTCTTCCATGAACCAGTCAATTAGAGGATGATTATGATCGCCTGCTGGACTAAAGTCGTGAAAGCAGCCTGTGATCTTGTTTTTACCTGCTACTACATCAAATCCAAAGATAGGTGCAGGATTGTGCAAGTGTGGAAATACACAGCAGTGCATCATCCAAAGTCCCTTGGTGTCACGGGCATCTACTACATCAATGTGTGCTCTACGATACTGACTACTGGCCCAAACTTTGTTAACCCAACCTGGTTGGTTAAAGCGATCCATTCCTGGCTCGTTTACGATACTGCCTGTAGCATAAAACTTTGATTCAAAGTAGTTTTCAATTTCAATTAAGGTATTCCAAACATCATTCATATTTTAAAAAATCTTTCAATTATCCAGGCACACGCATCAAACTCACCTGGTTTTCTAGCAAAGTTATAATTAGAAGGATCTGCGTGATGATTATTGTGATACCCTTCTGCTATTTCCAACAATTGAACAAATTGATTATTATAACTATTATCCTTTGTATCAAAATTTTTGTATGATCCGGGTAATTTCACATGGGCAATATATACCCCGACAAAATTATTTGTTAAAGTACCAATGCCTGCTGTTACTGGTATCATAAACAGAAAAAGTTTCCAGTCAATCAAGAACAAACTAAGAGATATCAGAAACCATAAACTAAAATAATACTTATGAACAAAGTTAACGAATCTATCTTTTACTGCAAACATAGGAACAATCATTCCTTTTTCCTCAAAAAACCACTGTTTAGAATTGAGTAACCAAGAGACACATGAGTGAAAAGCCCCATCCTTAGGACTATGTAGATCCAATTCTTTATCACTGTGCTTATGGTGATGTGTATGCGATGCAGAAAATGCTATAGGACTTCCAGCACCAGTTAGTATTGATCCTAGAGCAAGTATTTTATGTCTCAAAGGACCAGTTTTAAAAGATCTATGTGCAAAATATCTATGAAGTCCAATAGAGAAAAAAATTATACCTACAAATCTATACCAAAAAAAAGTAAAAAGTAACCAGTACAATGATGTATAAAACGCTACTATAATACCCACAGGAATACTTATGAGATTCATGTAATAAAACCATCTGAATTTACTTATAAAATCCATACTAGTTCACTCATTCTTTATCAATGCTTTCATAAGTTTAATGGCCCATGCAAATGCCACACGGGCTTCGTCTCCGAGATCGTCTGTAAGTTCAGCACGTATGGCTGTTTTTAGATTTTCAGCATCTTTGAATTGATAAAATCTTCCTTGTCCCGGACAATTTTTAGCAATGATCTGTCCGCCAAACAGGTCCCCCATATGACGGCAGTATAAATGTGCTTTGATAAGATGCCTACGTTCTGAGTCGTAATTCAGTGTTAATAGATATTGATAGTAGTCAATGGTTTCGGGCAACCATTTAAGATTGTGATGTATACCAACCAGTTCTATACAATCTTGAAATATCTTGTGTGTTCTTTCGATGTCAGGTAAGTTTTTTAACATACCCTGACTATTGGCTGCAACTTCTATACCGTTGTATACTAAAACCATTTGCCAAAGATAGTTAGCATACTCTTCTGAAGTAAAGGAGCCTGTTACTAGTTTCTTGGCAAATATTGTACGTTCTGCGTCTGCGTGTAAATCCTGTGTTATTTCACGTAAACTCATTCTTCTTCCAGTTTAATCTGTAAGGGGAATCCGTTAGTACGTGCTGCCTGTGTTGCTTCTACTGCTTTTGCTTCGGCAATTTCAAAACTATAAACACCTGCAATGCCGCTGCCTGTCTCGTGTACAATAATCATAATATCACGGGCAGTGGCATCTGTATGTTTAAAAATTTCAATTAATATGCCAACAACAAAATCCATAGGAGTTGAGTCGTCATTAAGGAAAATTACTTTCCAACGTTTAGGTTCTGCGACTTTGACTTTAATTTTTTCGTCAATTTTGATATCAGTGGTGGACATAGTAATACTCTCTTTTAAAAGAGGGGGAGTTTCCTCCCCCATTGTTATTTAATCTTATTTGATTTCAATTTGTCGAGGTTTGAGCGCCTCGGGCATAATTCGTTGAATGTCAATTTGCAACATCCCGTCTTCTACCTTGGCGCCATGAACTTCCATATACTCAGCAAGAGTAAATGTTTGTTCAAAGTCACGAGCCGCTAGTCCACGATGTAAGTACTCAAAAGTGGGATCAGTTAGCCGATTTTTAACGCCACGAATTGTTAGTTGGTCTTGATCCACTTCTACTGTGATCTCATCTTTGCTAAAACCTGCTACCGCTACTTCAATGCCATAGCTGTCGTCGGCATATTTGACAACGTTGTGCGGGGGATAATTACCATTTTGATGATGTGGTGCAGTAAAATAACGATCAAAGCCTACTAGTGCTTTACTCAGTTGTGCCAATGCGGCAGTGTCAATAGTTCTTAATTGCATGTTAGTCTCCTTTATTAAGCAAGAACTGTGTAGGGCCCGACCATCGGCGCCCTACATCTGTATTATACTATCTGTCTGTGTCTGTGTCAAACTTCTTTGAATTCAGCATCAACTACGGTGTCGCCGTTTTCGTTTTGTTGAGGTTGAGCCTTGGCTTGCTCTGCCTCCGTTTTCTTCTGCATCAATGGACCAGCGACAGTGAAGATTTTACCAACTGCTTCATTGATAGCTTCTGCATCGTTACCATTGGTTGCTTCTTGTACAGTTTTGATAACTTCTTCGATTTCAGTCTTTTCAGCTTCAGTGATCTTATCGCCGTGTTCCTCAAGATCTTTCTTTAAAGAATGAATTTGAGACTCAGCACCATTACGTGCTTCAATAAGCCCACGTGCCTTTTTATCAGCATCTGCATTTTCTTCTGCTTCACGGATCATCTGTTGAACTTCAGCATCACTTAGTCCACTGTTGGCTTTAATGACAATATTCTTTTCTTTATTAGTTTTCTTGTCTTTGGCGCTGACATTAAGAATACCGTTGGCATCAATATCAAAGGTAACTTCAATCTGTGGCATACCACGTGGTGCGGGTTCAATCCCTTCTAAATTAAACTCACCTAGAAGTTTATTGAACGCACACAACTCACGCTCGCCTTGGAAGACCTTGATAGTAACAGCAGGTTGGTTATCATCTGCTGTACTGAATACTTGATTAGCCTTAGTTGGGATAGTGGTGTTTTTAGTGACCAGTTTAGTCATAATGCCGCCCATGGTTTCAATACCAAGACTTAGCGGTGTAACATCTAACAACAATACATCTGTTTTGTCGCCTGATAAAACAGCACCTTGTATAGCGGCACCTGCAGCCACTGCCTCATCTGGGTTAACATCCTTGCGTGGTGCTTTACCAAAGAATTTTTCAACTGCTTCTTGTACTTTAGGCATACGTGTTTGTCCACCAACAAGAATAATTTCGTCAATAGCGTTTTGATTTAGGCCTGCATCCTGTAGTGCAATGCGGCAAGGAGCAATACTGCGTTCAACTAGATCTTCAACTAATTGTTCAAACTTACTACGTGTAAGTTTAATATTCATATGTTTAGGACCACTGGCATCTGCTGTAATGTAGGGCAAGTTAACATCTGTTTGTGCCGAACTTGAAAGTTCAATCTTGGCTTTTTCTGCGGCTTCTTTTAGACGCTGTAGTGACAGCATATCTTTCTTGAGATCCACGCCAGTGTCTTTCTTAAATTCATCAACCAAGTAATCCATAATACGTTGGTCAAAGTCTTCACCACCTAGGAATGTATCACCGTTCGTTGACAGTACTTCAATCTGTTTATCGCCGTCGACGTTGGCAATCTCAATGATTGAAATATCAAATGTACCACCACCTAGGTCATAGACTGCAATCTTACGATCTTGTTTGTCTTCTTTATCAACACCATAGGCTAATGCGGCCGCTGTTGGTTCATTGATAATACGTTTAACATCCAGTCCAGCAATTTTACCTGCATCCTTGGTTGCCTGACGTTGGCTGTCATTAAAGTAAGCCGGTACTGTGATAACTGCTTCTGTTACTTCATGTCCAAGATAGTCCTCAGCAGTCTTTTTCATTTTACGTAGTACTTCCGCTGAAATTTGTGGAGGTGCTAGTTCTTTGTCATTTACGCTGACCCAAGCATCACCGTTACTAGCTTCGGTAATTTTGAAGGGCATCAGGTCGATGTCTTTTTGTACAGCTTCTTCTTTGAACTTACGTCCAATTAAGCGTTTGGCTGCATAGATTGTGTTTTTTGGATTTGTTACTGCTTGGCGTTTTGCTGTTGCACCAACTAGAATTTCTTTGTCAGTGTAAGCAATGATTGAGGGTGTTGTACGTGCGCCTTCGCTATTTTCAATGATCTTAGCTTTGCCGTTTTCCATAACAGCCACACACGAATTTGTTGTACCTAAGTCGATACCAATGATTTTGCTCATAATTGTTCTCCTTTAATTAAGCAAGAATTTGTAGGCCCTTTACGGCGCTCTACAAATTTATTTATCTCAAACATTCTCAAGATTTTGAATGTTTGACCATTGTTTTAGTTTTTGAATTTTGGCTAATTTTGCAATACGTAAGTTGTCCGAGTCAACTACATGCATACTACATAATATGTCAATCATAGCCAGCATATCGCCTAGTTCTTCTTCTAGGTGTTCCCTGTTAGTTTTAGGCTTACCAGGTTTAAAATTGTCTAGACCAAAGCGGCTGATCTTACTTACCGCTTGAATTACTTCTGCACATTCTTCTTGGAGAATGTCCATAACTTCTTTAGTTTGATTATCTATCATCTGCGTCCTATCTTTCTCATAATTGTTTGTACACCAATGGCCTGTGCATTAGCATCTTCTAGGGCATTGTGTGCTGTGATTTTTGGTAGTTCGGGATCGTAGCCCAAATCAAATACTGTGCGTGTATCACGTACTTGCCAATAGTTCCATGGCGGTGCTTTACCTAGTTTTCTATAGTAAGTGTCTAAAATGTTAATGTCAAAGATACTACCGTGACTCCAAAATGCTTCGCAATTCCAAGCAAATTTATGGAACTGTTCAATGGCTTCTGTAATTGGTATACGATTTTCTTCGCTGAACGCTTCTTCCTGTGCAGCCGCGGATTGCTTGCTCCACCACTCAATAGTTGAGTCATCAATCTTCATACCTAAGTCTGTTGTAGACTCAAGATTCACTCTAGTGTAGAATTTATCATAGACCCTTGTTGAGTAAGGATCAAACAATACTGCACCAATTGTCAGTATTGCCGCATCAGGGGAGGTAGCCAAAGTTTCTAAGTCTACCATTAGGTGTTTTGCCATGTAAGTCTTTCGTAGTTATACTATATTATAACAGAACTGTTATAAAAAACAATCAGTTTGGTTAGTATAGCTTAGGTGGTAGTTGCTCTGAAGCAACTTTCTTTTTGTAACGCTGTTTGGCAGCGGCGGCCTTGCGTTTACGTGTAGTGGTGGGTTTTTCGTAAAACTCTTTTCTTTGCAGATCTGTTAATAGACCACTTTCTTCAACTTTGTTTTTGAGTTTCTTAATAGCACGGCCTACGTCATCATTTTTAACGTAGACAGCATTCCTACGAGGACGATATGAATCACTCATCGTCGTCTTCCTCTTCCTCGTCTTTGTTAATAGAAATCATCCAATCTAAATTATAAATTCGATTTCGATTTATTAAATTGTAGGGAGTTGCTATATCAGTGGTAAAGTAATGTACATTAGCCTGTACCATTATAACTGTGGCAAATTGCCTAGTTAATGGATCGCAGTTATCTAAATCTAAAATAACATGATCTACTTGTTGTGCTACACTCAGCATCCACTCAATATCGTGATCACTTTCGTCAAAGATAAAAACATTAACACTGTCATTAATTTGACTCAGTATTGCTTGGAATTGTTGTTTTACAGTAGTCGATGGTTTAACCAATAAAAAACTTTCTGATAGATTAAACAACTTATCTGGTGGTGTTATTAGATTGATTTTTCCTAAGCTCATAAATTCTTTCTACAAAACTTTCTAAATTTTCTCTTGAGTAATTACTAAATTTCGGACCTTTGTCCCGTGTCTCGATGATAAAGTTAGCTAGATCAGACTCCACAGATCCATCTATAATTAAACTATCAAATATCTTTGTCCCGTACAGTTTATATAACTCATCTTTAGATCGAGCACGTTGTATACGTTGCCATATTGTTGTTCCTTGTTGCTCACCATTTTGTACATAGGTTACTTCTGTTCCTTGGTTACTAGCTTGCCCTGTTCCTTGATCATGTAACTGTTCTTTTTTTTTGATTCTTCTTCTTCGATCCACTGTTTAGCTTCTTCAGCGGCCTGCGTATCTTTATTTTCATCGGCCCATTTTGCAGCCTCTTCAACTGCATCAGTTGCCTTGGGCATTAATACACTTTCCCAGATTAACTTTTCGTTAGTAGATTCAGTTTCTTTGTATAAGTCCGGACCGTCAAGTACATCACAGTCTTTATTTGGACAGTACGGTCCTATACCTGGTGCATACATCATCATAGTGCCGCACTTGGGACAAGGTTCTTCTATTTTGTCCCTAGTTGCTAATGCTTTTAATCGGTCGAACTCTGCTTGTTCTTGTCCTTCAAGCTCGTCTTCTGTTTCTTCTTTAGTTGGTGTGTTGACAACATCAGCAACATATACTGGCAACACTTCTTGCTTTTCTTTTTCATCACGTCGCCAACCAAATGTCATCTGTGCGGCCAGCAACATAATAATTGCTAGTGGATCAAATACAATAACAATAAGGATAATGATCCATGTTACTGCTTTTTCCAACATGTTTTCATCTGCGCCTTTATCACCGTAGATAAACTTGGCAATGTATTTGATTGGGCCTACTTCTGCTTCTACTTTTCGTACCTCCGCCGCGATGGGCGCACGTTCTTCACTAATGGCGGCAACAATTTTCTGTTCGGCTGTAATCTCAGATTGAAGACGGACCCGTTCTTTTTGTTGCCCTCTTCGAATTTGAACTGCTTTGTCGGCACCTTTTTCATCATTGCTTCGGCCCATGACTTGGTCCACAGCCTCATCCATCTGTTTAAGTGCCTTACGGTTTGCATCGATATTGTCCTTTGCGGTTTTGATCTTTTCATCATAAATGGCAATCTTACTGCCAACATCACCGCTGACTAAACTTTGATCACTGTGTGCTTTGGACAAGAATCCAAAGATACCCATTGAAGTAATAAACATCAGGATAATCACTGCTGATATCATGTAGTACTTCATGTACGCAGGAGCACGGGTCCAATTGGCTTTTAACCAAGAGGCGCAAACAAGTTTACCCACTTCAAGAGCGGATCCCATGATAATAATTGGAATCACTGCCGCTGAGAAAATCGCAGCCAAACCTACTACGGAATAGTAGATTGCAACTGCTGAGATGGTGAGGCCGGTAAGGAGTAGTAGCCAGGCTAAAATCATTGTTGCCTTATATTATTCTGCGGCGCCAGCGGCGTCAATAGTTATAAGTTCAGTACCGTCAATTTGAACAACTGTGACGTCTGCTAAAATATCAGCGGCTGTATCAGGTGCTATAACAGTAAGAGACATTTGACTATTATCTGGAACGCTAGATGCTACACGAGTTGATGATGTAGTAGTATCGCGGAATCCACGTACAACTGCGTCTTCGATAGCAAGTGCCAGTGTAGTAATTGCCACACTGGCTACGTTTGTAGCAGAACCAGTTTCTTGTACATTAAGTGCTTTTTGGGCATCGATGATACCCGCTGTGCGTTCGTACTTAACTGTAAATGCCAAACTTGTAGCGACATCGTCGCCAACTAGTTCTGCACCACCAGCTGCGATACCAGTTTCAATATCTAAAATTTGGCAGTCGCCTAAACCACTTAAACGATTAACTACGTTACGGAAACGAATGTTACCACGTGCTCGTGCTTTTGCTATAATCAGAGTAGTTGGCAATGTTGCAAAACTATCTGAACTGTTTGGTGTGATTCCACCGTTGTCGTTACCGTCTGCGGTAGGGTATGTGCCAGTGTTAGCTATCCAGACTATACGAAATAGTCCTGGGCTTAGTTGGTTAGTGTCTTGTTGAAATCCTGATGGCATAATTGCTATCTCCTTATTATACTATTTATCCGTAAACACCCACCTGCCGTCATTTGCATTCATGCAGGCAGTCTCTGCCCATGACCGTTGATTGGATTCTGTACGTATATAATGCTGTAGTCTACGGCAGGTTGAACCACTGGCCAACCAAGTGTAGACAATCCTCACCTTGCCACGATCATTGGATCTATCACTGAACCAATCTACTTCTTCACCGTTTTCAGCGTGATTAAGAGCATGGTATACAGCCTGAGTGTGAAAAGCATTGTTTACTGGATTGAGTTTTGATTCATGCCATTTTATGGCATTGAACACTAATCCTATAACATTATCATCACGCTGCCAGTCTTCGAACAACGGACGATTCCAACTCTGTGCATGAGCACTAGCGGAAACTGCTAGGATGAGGCACAATTTCCCAAGTGCCGTCATATTTTTGGCAGGCATAGCCTCTCCGTTCGACAAGTTGATTTTTCAGTGGCATAATGTATTTGTATTCGCCGCACTCTTTAGAGATTCCGCTTTGAGCAAGGAATAATCGATCAACTTTGTTGTCATTACATTTCATAACTTCAACAGTGTTTTCATCGATAACTTTTCCGTTTTTATCCTTAACAGATACTGTTGACGACTTCATGTCACAGTATTGTTCAGATTGAGCCCGCGGAGGGTTAGATCCGCAGGCAGTCGCTGAGATTGCAAGTAATAATACAATCAATTTAAAAAACATTACTTTCTCGCTTGATCAAGAACTTCTTTGGCTGTTTCGTCTACTGTCTTACCAGCAACACGACCTTGCAGTCTAACCTGCTTGTTTTGATCAAAGGATGCGGCTAAGGCATCTACGTCAGTCTTGCTGATCTTCATCAAGACAAATGCACGATAGTTATTCAACTCTGGATTATAAATAACCATTTTTTGCTCAAGTCCATAGGTACGAACAATACTTTCAGCAATCAAGTTAACAATCACATCCTGTGCCTGTGCCTGTGCAACTGGGCGGTCAGGTGTACCAGATTCATCATACTTGATTGTAGTACGATTGTTCATTTCACCGTTGACTCGGTCAGCAATCTTAGCCTTGGCTTTGAGTGTAGCTTTCTTAATAGCCATTTCCATACTAGGGCTAACATCTTCGGCAACTGCATAAAACATACCTTGACGATCCCAGAACTTAACACCGTTCATTTCAGAGCCAGTATCTGCGTGTTCAAGGTACCAAGTTGGAACAGTCTTCCGATCAAGGTCTTCTGTTTTTAATGTTGTCATACCCGAACAAGCCACTAGCATTGCTACCAGCGGTATAAGTGTTAATACTTTTTTCATTTTGCCAACTCCTGACTCTGTGTTTTAACTGTGTCTACACCTTTGTCCATAATACGTGCCATTCCGCTGAAACCAACGGTAGCCAATACTAGACCAAAAACTACGCCTATAATAAATGCCTTCATACTTGCCTTTCTGTGTGTGTTAATAAAAAGCCTCTACAGTACATAGTATACTATAGAGGCAAGGGACTGTCAACTAGTTTTGGTTATTTAAATAGGATTAATGCCATAATTGCGGCTTGGCAGAAAAATCCAAATCCAATAGTAACTACGTTTAGCCAATCTTTTTGGATTACTCCTTTGATGAAAAAGAAGAATAATCCAACCCAACTAAACAGGACCATATCGACTGGCGGTAACTTTTCAGTTAGTCCAGTTAGCATGGCCAGCAGTGTAGGGATTGTGGATAGGTGTAGTAAAATAACTGCTAGCCAACCCATTGTTTCCGCACTAAGATGTGGAACATGTTCGATTAGGTTTATTCTAATTTTCTCAACATCAACCATGTCTGTTATTTTTTGATTGAATTTTTGTAGAAATGTCATTTTATCTCCTAGTTATAAAAAATGTGACGACCAATTTTTGCTACGGGTTTTTTACCCCATTTTGGATTAACGTAGTCTCCATGAAAGTAGAGTGCATTTTTAATAGAAGGCAACCTAAATCCTTCTAACAGTACTTTTTTAGCTACTTCCATACTTTCGTAATAGACTGGGCCATTCATTGGTTTCTTAAAACTGGCTTTATCACAGTACCAACTGAATTGGCAAAGAACTCGCTCATAAACAATGTTCTTTTGATAAACAACCTGACAGATGTCGCTGGGAAAATCCCCACTTTCTGCACGATTGATAGTTACTTGTGCAACAGCAACTTTTCCTTCGAAAGGCTCATAACCTGCTTCGTAGTAAATGTTACGTGCTAGGCAATCAAGTTGGGTTTGGCGGACTTGTGCTGTAATTGGACTTGCGCTCATTCGAGCCTCCTTTAGATTGTCCAATTTATATGCTGTAGCACGTTGAGCCACTACCCCTACAATAATTGCGACTGTTAGATAAACAGCCATTTTTATAATGCGTATCATAAGTTTCCTCCTTTACGCGAATTAAGATGCAAGCACCTTACGTTCCAAAAGCGGAACGTTAATTAGTTATCTCGATGATTTTTTTGGTTATCTACGCATTTTTGCGATATCAACGGCTTCTTCGTTTGAAAAAACCGGCACTGCGTTGCTCTTATGCATGGTTGCAATGCCCATAACCTTGGTGCCAGTATAGACCTTGGCTGGTACCAATGTGGCCACACCTAAACCTGTGTTTAAACTGCGTACTTTTTCAACTTCAGTTTCTCGTCGAGATAGGTCTTTTGGTGGAACATAAACTTCAGATTTTAAAGCACGAGTTCGCTTTTTTTCTTCAGCTTCGACGCCCCAACGTTTCTGTAGTTCTTTCCACTCTGTATCCAAATCTCTAGCCTTCCTTGCCTCGTCGGCATTTCTAAATTTGATTTTTCCACGCTTCTTGCCGTTAAGGCTGAGACTAGGATGATGAAGATGCATACTCATAAGTTTTCACCGGAAGTTAAACACATCACAATATTATATAGTCTTGTTTAACTTGAGTCAAATATTTTGGTTTATACTCGAAACGATTCGCCACACCCGCAACGATCACGTTCATTTGGATTTTTAAATTCAAATCCTTCATTGAGTCCGTTTTTAACATAGTCCACTACTAGTCCTCTAAGATAAACCAAATCTCTAGTGGCTGTTTTTACAATAAAGTCTTTGTAAACAATGCGTTCGTCTGCAGGGTCAAACTTATCTTCTTTTAGATATTCTAACACATAGGCAAGACCACTACAGCCCGTAGTTTTGACACCTATACGTAGGCCGAGGCCGCCTCTTTTTTTGAGTAGTTGTATAATCTGATTTTCTGCACGTTCAGTTAGAGAGATCATGCTTCTTTCGATAATCTGCCACTGCGGCTGTTATAGCATCTTCTGCTAATATACTGCAATGTATCTTTACAGGAGGCAGGGCTAGTTCTTCGGCAATTTGAGAATTTTTAAGGTTGACAGCATCATTGATATGCATACCCTTTACCCACTCAGTAACAAGGCTTGAACTGGCAATTGCTGAACCGCATCCATAAGTTTTAAATTTGGCATCGGTAATAATGCCATCTTTGTCTACTTTGATTTGCAGTTTCATCACGTCGCCGCAAGCCGGTGCACCGACCATACCTGTACCAACTGTAGGATCATCTTTTTCAAATGATCCTACATTCCTTGGATTTTCGTAATGATCAATTACTTTACTACTGTATGCCATACAGTATTTATACTATTATTTTACTTCTTTGCGGGCATTTTTAACTGCTGTCACATCGTTACGGGTGTCTTTGCATAACTTGGCCAAATCTTGACAATGCTTGCGGACTCGTGTACCAGCTGCGCCAACTTCTTTGTCATAAAACTTTTCAAAGTCTGCCTCCATTGCTTCTACGATTGCTGTGAATTCTGCGTGTTTATTTGTAGCCATTATATTTCTCCTTTAGGCAATTACACAATACTTATGTGCATTATCTCATTAGAAAAATATTTCATCCACCAGCAAAGACATTTGAGCTACCTGCAGCCACTGATGTACACCCAGACAGTGCATCTCCGATTCGTCCGCATCCTAGATTGTTTACAAATACACTGCTACTTCCAGAAGCGATTGGTGCAGAATGTGCAGGACAAGGACTTCCTGGCAACAAATGTACAGTATTAACATCGCTCTGTCTGCTGATTGGACGATTATTGGCAAATACGTTCCCAGAGCCAGCTGCTCTTACCATGCCCGAGCAATGGGCAACGTCTGCATCTCCAATCCTTGTTACTGCTGGCATAGTTAACTCGCTTTGTAATTATAGTTAGCCATAAATGAAGTCATGGCTTCTAACGGATTTTCTACTTCCTGTGTAACTGATAGTGATATACTTCCGTTAACAGTAAGAATATAAGTGCGTGTTTGGCTTTTCCTTGAATCTTGATTTAGGATAAACAGATTCTTTTCAGCTGGCATATTTTCTCTGCCTGTTGCTGTACTAGGAGTAGTCTCTAGATCACTAAATCCAGGTTCTGTGTAGGTAAAGACATCAGTGAATGTATTTAGATGCTGTCCAGAAATAGTTACACTAGTAGATCCGCCTGTGACAGTTATACTAGTCTCTAACGGTGTACCTGATAACACTCCTGTCACAGAACTTATTGTTTCAAACTCGTCATCTGGAATTATATTTACAGTGGCAGTAAAATTGTCGCCTATTACAACAGAACCGAGTGATAGAGGACTAGCCGTTGGCATGTTTGTTATTTTCTTTTTGAATTAACTGCTGAAGTCTATGATGCCACTGTTCAATTTCGTTATGCTGGTCTGTTGTATGTGGTCCATTTGGTATTTCAGGTACAAATTCTATCACATGATCAAAATCGTCAGGGATATCTTCGTACCTAGTATAGGTTACAAGTTCTCCGTTGACCATGATGACAAACTTATGCATTAAATTAATTTAATTCCTGTAGTAGACTCTAAGAATTGTTTGGCAAATGACTCATCGGTCAGCTCTGCTACTGTTACTGTAGATTTTTGCAACTTAACATCTGCATTTGGACTTACTGTAAACAAGTAAGGCATTAGTCCGGGACCTTGTTGTCCCATGCCAATAACCATTGGCCGACTTAGTTTATAATAGCTGTCTGTCTCTTCAGATAGTTTAGCAACTAGTTCTTCTCCGCTGGTAAGTTTGAGTGTGATTACATCGCCTGATGACATGCCTTTATTAATTAACATTTACTAACCTTTCTTTTAATTCGTTAAATCCGCCTACTAGTTCTCCATCTAGGAAAATCTGTGGTACTGTACGTGCCGTGGGCACTGCTTCTAATAATTCTTCTCGGGTATATCCATCACCTATTTTGCGTTCTTCAAATTCAATACCTTTTTGTGTTAGTAATGCCTTGGCCTGATCGCAGAATGTGCATTGATATTTTGACCATACTATTGCTTTCATTTTTTCTCCGTTATACTGCTGGTAATTCATCGTAGTCAATACTATCACCCATTACACCAATGACGTAGTTTGTTGACTCATTTTCTTGTAAGGCAGTCTGCTTCTTACTAGTGTCTACATGTTTGTTAAACCACGGAATAGGTGTTGACTTGGGTGCAGGGCTTTGATATTTAATGCCAATATCTTTTAATGCTTGCAGAGCAGTATAGTCCACAAATTCTTTTAAAATATTAGCGTTCAATCCGATGACAGGGCCTTTCTTAAACAAATAATCAGCCCAGGCTTTCTCCTCGCAAATTACATCTATATATAATTGATAGACTTCGTTGGCACACTCTTCCTTGGCCTGTGCAAATCTGCTGTCCTCTTTAACCACTGCATTAATCATTAAGGCAGTCCATTCTTTGTGTAGGACTTCGTCTTGTAGAATTAAACTAATAATGTTTCCATTACCAATAAAGATTTTATTTTCCACCATGGCAAGACTAGTGGCAAAGCTGACCATAAAACGGAATGCTTCTAGTGCATAGCTGGCGTTGAGTGCCAACCATATTGCCTTAACATGTTCTAATTCAGGTATATCTTCACCCGTTTCTTTTTGGCAATTTAATTTGTGTAGGTAATCATAATACTTGCCAACACTACTGGCCATATCAATAATCTCTTGTGTATCGTGGATGGTGTTAAAAACATCTTTAGGTACATTGTAGATGTTACGAATAATGTGGCTATAACTACGGCTATGTATATTAGTTTCAAAGAAACTCCAATTATACATTAGAGCTTCGACTTCTGGTAAACTGACACAAGGTGTAAACACCTGTGCCGGACCACGTCCTTGTAGGCTGTCTAATGCTGTCTGGCGTAGCAGGTTGCTGGTAAAGATATGTTTGACCGCATCACTGGCATCTTTAAAGTCGTTAGCATCTTTGCTTAGACTAATTTCTTCTGGTACCCAAAAGAAGCCTCGTGCTGTTTGTTCAATCTTTTGTATCTTAGGATACTTAACTTCTTCAAAGCGTTGGATGGTTACAGGACCCGCTGGATCTAGAAACATCTTACGATCTAGATAGTCTGTCTTTGTGGTTAAATTGTATTGTTCTTTGCTCATAGTTTACATGCCTCGCAGTCGTCTTCTAATTCTTGTTCTATGTATGTTTGTGCAATGGTCTGCACTAGTTCTTCGTTGGCTTTACTGCCTGCTTTATTAATCAGACTGTAGTAGAATGTTTTTAATCCCCATATATGGGCTTGCATTAAATTTTTGGCAATTAGTGTAGTCGGTACTTTACGGTCTGCCCAGTGTGCGGGATTATAAAAAGTATTTGTACTAATGCTTTGGTCAACGTAAGCAGCCAACACTGCGGCAGTTTTAAGATATCCGTCGCAGTCTTTTTGTTCCCACATAAGTTGATATTTGTTCTTTAGCCTGTGGTATTCGGGGACCACTTGAATAAATGACCCTGCTTTACTTTCCTTGACACTGATTAAACTCATAGGCAACTCGATCCCGTTAGTGCTGTTAATGGCTACACTACTAGATTCTACAGGGGCAATTGCCATAAGTGTGGCGTTGCGAACACCATACTGTTTCATCTCAGCACGTAGTGGTTCCCAAGGTAGTTCAGGAGTAAAGTCAGTAAGTTCATTCACACCCTTGGCACGTAGTTCCCAGGGGAATATGCCTTGACCATATCTTGTTCTACCACTGTGTGTGCATGGACCGCGTTCTTTGGCTAATTCAACCGTGGCTTCTGTTAGATAAAACGCTTGATGTTCCATCCAAGATTTTACATCTTGGAGTGCGTCTTTTTCGCCGTACTTGAGTCCACGCTTGGCGTGCCAGTAGGCAAGATTTGTGACTCCGATACCCAAGGGTTGGATTTCATCATTTGATAGTTTTGATTGGATTGAGAGGAAGTCTTGGTAGTCCAATATGTTGCACAGGCTACGCTGAAGAATACGGCAAGCACGGCGCATGTCTTCAGGATTGCGGAACGCACCCCAGTTGATTGAGCCCAGTGTGCAAAGAGCGATACGGCCATCGCTGTCATCCAAACGCTTAAAGGATTTAGTAGGAAGAAGTATTTCACAGCAGAGATTACTTTGATAAATGGTATGGTATTCAGGGTCAAAAGGTCCTTGATTCATTACATTGTCAATGAACACTAGATAGATACGTCCTGTGTCAGTACGCTCTTTAAGAATGCCGCCCTTGAATACATCCTCGGCATTCATTGTTTTTGTTCGAAGGTCTTTACGTTTTTCATATTTTACGTACAGCTCTTCAAATAGCTCGGTGTTACGATAAAACGCTTCATACAGGTCTGGTACTTCATTGGGATCAAAGAAAGTTATAGTTTCCTTGTTTCGAAATCGTCTCCAGAAGAAGGCGGAGAGGACGACTCCGTAGTCCATGTGTCTAACTCGGGTTTCTTCTGTTCCTTGATTGTTTTTAAGCACAATAAGATCATCAAACTGATGATGCCAAATAGGATAGAACACAGTAGCACTAGCGTTACGGATACCTCCTTGACTACAACTACGTAAATCACCAAACCATTTCTTTAGAAATGGGATCATGCCGGTGTGCATTATTTCACCTCCCCTTATAGGGGATCCCAAGGGGCGTAGGCGTCCAATTTCTAATCCAATGCCAGCACGTTTACTGGCATACTTGGCCATCATCTCTCCGGACGCGAAAATACTGTCCAGATCATCATCCGACCTAATAAGTACGCAACTACTAAACTGTTTAGTAGGAGTACCAAGGCCTGCCAACACTGGCGTGGCCAAGGTAAAGAGTCCGTCACTGGCTGCTGTGTAGTATTCTTTGATATATCGCATACGGGCTGTGTTGGGCTCTTCTTTGTGGAAGACTGTGGCTGCGGCCACCATGTATCTAACCTGCGGAGTTTCATATATTTCCTTAGTGGATCGATTCTTTACTAGATATTTTTCTATTAGCTGTTCAATACTAGCATATCCGTATTGTTCATCTTTTGAATGATCTATGATGTCGTTCATTTTATCCCAGTCGTCCTCACTATACCATTTAAGAAGATCGGGAGTATATAAGCCAGTGGCTACATTCTTCTTAACAATCTCATATAGGTGGGGAGGCTCGTATATTCCGTATACATCCTTACGTAGCATACTGAGGCGCTGTTTGCCCGCTACATATTGATAATTAACATGACCTACGTCCGGGTTTGACTCTACATCGATGAGATCTACTATAGCACGTAGAGTTATACCATCAATTTCTTTAGTTGTAATTCCATCATAAAAATGTAATTGAGCTTTAATCTCAATCATACTTTGACTAACATCTGCTGTACCGCTACAGACTTTGGCAATCTGCGTTTGCCATTTTTCTATGGTTAACGGCTCTTTCTTCCCATTTCTTTTAATTACTGTGATAGTTGACATTGCTCTTTCTTTTTGTAAAATGTATTTTACTTAATGTTAGTTGACTCATATTTAGTGGAGAATTTGTTGGCTGAAAAACTTGTCTAAATTGTTGAATTTAAACAGGTTTTTAATAAAAATTGAATTTTAAGAGTTCTTAGGTATCTTATTATCTAACTAAAGCAAATAATATGCTATTTTTATCTAAAAGTCAAATGATTCGATTTAAAAAATACTTCGATATGAGTAGCTCATAGTACCATCGTCGGTTGAGCTGGCAATATTATAGAAGATTTGCAGTGTATCTTTGAATGTATCGCCATTGGTATCCCAGATTCTAGCTGTAAATGATAATTTTATTTCCTGACCTGCTGCACCGACAAACTCGTACTCATCGACTAACTGTACTGTATCAGTGGGTACATCTGCATTAATTAATAGCCTACCAAATCTAGATGTAGAATCGTTATTTCTTCGATATACATAATTAATTTCATATCCAATATTATCTCTTGCAGTGGGTATACTAGAGTTTAAGTTTGGCATTGGCAGTCGTAGGGCGATTACTGTAGAAATAGCAGGTGGCGTTGCGGCATAGGTAAGATTAATACTACTAACTGAAGTTGAATCGTAGGCAACATGCCCGTTAATATTAGGCACATAAACTGAACTACCGTTGGCCGCACCTTCAAGGTCCTCTACTCTATCAAATTCATCGTTGTGTGACGAATTTCCAGGATCACCAAAATAAATGTGTGGCCATGATGAAAAACTATTACCCTGTCCATCATTACCAACATTTACAAATCTGTTGGCAATGCTGGTATTACCTAGGCCTGTACTAATGTAAATACCGTGTCTATGTACTAGTTCAAAAATCGAATTTGATATAGTATTATTTTTTGGTCCTCTACCAGCACTGGCACCATTTCCAAAAACTATGGCTTGATGCACATTTAATGATGTTCCTACTCCGTGTATATATAAATTGTCAAACTTATTGTACTGTGCATCTTGCGTTGACCATACACCGTAGGTGAAACCTGTTATTTCTATATCTTTAAATATATTACGTTCTGAAGTAACAACTGCGCTGACAGAATTTAATTCTAATGCTCGGCTATTTGGAGTAGTTGCATGGTCGTCATCTGCTTTCCATAGCCCGGTTAATCCAATGTCGTCAAACACACTATCTCTAACTGCATTAAACACAATACCTTGTGTGCTATTGCTTTCAGTTGTTAAACCTATACCTCGTACATTTATATGCTGCGGTTGATTTGTAGAATTTGTACTGTTACCGTTAACAGTAATTATTGCCCGCATAAAACCTATATCGTCGATTAGTGTAAAGATAGGATCTCCACCTAATACAGTTGATTCACTAATAGTAATGTAGTCGTTGTCGTTACTTATTGTTCTAACGTAGTAAGTTGTTCCGATCTCAATATTACCAAATCCGGTTCCTCTAAATACAACTTCGTCATCTATAGAGATTCCAGTAGTATCATTTACTAGTATCTTATTAACTATATCAAGACCTTCATAATAATTAACCGTAGTTACTTCACAGACTATAGTAGTTAATGTGCGATATACACCCACACTAGACTCATCGTCGACACATTCTACTATGGGGCCGGCACCTGTATAATTAATAATAGTTTTATTTTTGCCCGCGCCGACTAGTGTAACAAAACTAGGAAGATATAGTGTATCTGAAATAGTGAACTCTCCAGGAGAAATTTGTAGTTCTATTCTAGAACTAGTTTCTCCATTACGTGATGCACTTAGGTATAGTTGGTCAATAGCACGTTGCATGGCAGCTGTTCGATAGTCGGGCGTTTGGACAGAGTTGTCGTCTAGAACACCAAAACTTGCCATAGAGACTTCGTCATCTAATCGTTGTTGTACAGATCTAGTTACCGGGAAGTTAATTTCAGCGCCAGTCTGAATACTATCATCATTCTTGGCAAATTCGTAAGTACCTATTAAATTTAATAGATTATCGTACTCTGTCAGTAGTTTGGTATTTCCCACTGCTGGTGAACCTTCAGCAACTGATCCGTTACCGATGAACAACTCCTGTGTGTCAATACACCATGCAAGTTCACCGCTAGCCAGTTGCGGTAATCCGTCATCTTTTCTTCCTCGACGCTGCTGAATCCTTGAGATTTGAACCACTGCCATAATAATATCCTCTTTATACGGATATTTATCACTTTTGAGTGCTTGAGTTTAAGTCAAATATTCTTCTATGTATTTGAAAGTCTGTAGCTTGTTATAAGCATAGGGTATAGTCTGACCAAATATGCTGTGATGCTCTGTCCTAATATCGTATATTTGCGGAGTTTCGGAATCCTTGACAATATCCAAGAATTCTGGGAAAAACTCTGTGATAATTTCTAGGGTATTCACAGGCTCAGATGTAAGTGTTATTTCTCTAATTTTATGCTCTATACATAAGTTTATGTCCTTATGCAGATTGCTTAAAGCGTACCATTGTAGCTGTGCATTCCTTTGTATTTTTTCAATAAACTTTTTGTTTTTTAAATCGTATAGGGGATTTTTAATAATAGTCTTGTCTATTAATGAACATAAGCGTATAATATAGTGATCTTCTATCTCTGTTTTGATAAAATCTTCAAGCAGTTTTCTATGGAGACCGTAGGGTGTGTTTGTATAATTGACAGCATCTATTGTCCCTATTAAGACCACTTGTTGAGCACCAGATTGTCTAATGCTGTTGATCAGTGTGTTAACTGATAATAGATCTTCTTCCGGATTTTGATTAGCAATGATTCTATTGGCACTAGGTGCAGAACAGATAATTGTGTCAACTCCGTCGTCTGGTAACTCTACTATGTTTGCAGAATTATATAATTTATGAAATGTGTTTGTTCTTTTTAACACTGAGCCTATTAGTCCAGTATGTCCTATTAATGCTGTTTTCATGCTTGTTTATAATATTCACTTACCCTGTCGCACCAACAATTAGTCCAGTAATCAAAGTCCTTGGGTTCTAGGATAAACTCTTGATACTGGTAATCTTTACTGCACATTAGAATAACACCCTTGCGTATGTTTGTTCCGTGTACTTCATTGTGTGCTAGAGCGTAGGCTGTCAATTGTAGAAAGTAATCGCCGATCCATTCTAGTTTCTTGGGTTTATTAGTTTGTTTAAAGTCTAGGATGGCTTCGGCGCCGTCGTGTATCCCACAACAATCAGTAGTTCCAGCATATAGTTCTGGGAAGTATAAAGGTACTTCACTGCCCCATACTTCACTAATTTTAGGAAATCCCTTTTCAATCACTATACGGGCCATATCTAGGCTTTGCTGTGCAAAGGGATTAGTCACTGTTTCACGCAGTGGCTCTCCCTTGACATAGTCTTCTAAGTACTTGTGCATCCTAGTACCGCGACCAGCAGCTTCGGTAACAATCTCTTGGGCTTTCTTTTCACCAACAGCTTTTTTCCAATTGGCCAATGCGGCACGGGCTTCTGCTGGTTTAGTTCGATCTAAGATAGTTGTGACACTGGGAACTCGGTGGCCTTGAGGTGTAGCATATAAGCGTTTACCTTGGCTTTCGTCTCGAGTTAGTTTAACATAATTAAATTTTTCAATTAATAAGGACATAGCCTATTATACTAAAAATTGATTATATTGTCAAGTTTTTATTTCTTTTGCGGCTGCACGTTTTGCCATTTTGTCAACATCGCTGGGTCCTGTGTCACCAACTGGTGCATCATCTGCTCGATTGTTTGTTTTAATTACTAACCCGTCTGCATTAAATCTGTGTATAAGATTCTTTAAGTTTGGGTTTGAGTCGTATTCTGCTTTGAAGGCATCGTAGTCTATGCTGTTGCCTTCTACGTTGGCTAATATTTGATTGATTGCTTCCCAGCTGTATTGAGCAGGTTGACGTTTGCTGTCTGCTCTAGCCTGTAGTGTGAGAAGGACCTGTTGCAGGCCCCTCTCCTCATTTACTTTTTTTTTGATTGTGCCAACATCATGCCTAATTTGCGGCTGTAGTCAATACTCTCGCGTTTTGCTCGTCCTGCGGCTGCATCACCGCCGGCTGCTGGTTCACTTGCGCCAAAGTCATCGCCTGTAGGAAATGCTTCTTCGCCCGGTGTTCCACCCATTGGCATTTCTGACCCCATTGACGATCCCATGTCAGCACCTGTTAAAATGCCCACGCCTTGTGATAGTGTAGTGCGACTTGATTCTAATGTTGAATATAAATTTTCTAATGCAGGCTTAACTGCTTGGCTGAATGCTTCGCTTTTATCTGAGCCTAATTGGTCTCTTATAGAGTCTAATAGTTCTAGTAGCTGTTCAGCTTTCATGGCAGCAACGTCTTCTAGCCAACCTGTAATACGATCAACCATATCTTTGCTTGCCATGATAAGGGCAGCTTTGTCTTCTTCTGATTCATTAATTAGCCATGAAATATTTTTTACTACTCGGGTAGCGGTTGATTCGTCTAAATCATATCGTACTAGTAATTCGTTAATTAAATCTTCATGTGTGTCTTCGCCTAGACTTAACCTATGTCTAGCCGATGTAATCCACTGTGAAGATACGCCTTCTAATGCTGCCATTTTAAAGTTTTTATTTGGTACTTGAAAATCTATAGTGTCTGTAATGCCTTGTTCTGATCTTTCAGCAATTTCTTGATTAATTACATCAAGAAACATTTTCTTTTTCTGATACTGAGTATTGTCATAAACGGAGTCATAACTCTCGTTCATTTCAAATTGACTTATCTCCGTGCGTAGTTTATTACGAGCATCGTCTAATTGAACGTTGGTAAATTGTTCTAGATTAAGTTTGATGCCAAACTGTTTAGCCATGTTTTCATTTAACTTGGCGCTGGTTACTGGTTGTGAAAACTCTTTTATTTGCATGATGGTAAGTCCTAAACTTTAATTGTATTTATCAAAAGGCATATCGAAACATCGTCGTTATTTTTCTTTTATGTTCTTTAACTCTATCTTGTACAAGATCTAATCTGCTGGTTAATATATCGTATTTTTCACCGTCGACTGTTGTTTTTAAACGGCTCTGATAGTACTTAGCATCTGTATAGTTTGACCAATATTTTGAATCAAGCTCTTTAACTTCGTTAAACTGGGTTAGTTGGCATTTATCGTGGCGCTTGGCTGCTAACAGCGCACAAATTCTTAGATTAAAACTGGCAAGTATTCTATTATCTAGTCCGGCAAAATATAAATTATATGAACCAGTTTTTGTCTGTTTAATTCTATATCTTTTGTAGACTACACTGTTATCTTGTAGTATTGTAATGGGCAGAGCTTTACTAAGTTCTGTTTCTAGAAACTCTTCTAATTGTTTGGCTTTTTGTTTTTTATTTTTCATTGGCTACTACCGTAGGATTCTTATCACCTACTTTAGTTACCAGATCTTTCCTGATCATACCCGCAACTATGAATTGGTCATGCTCTTTTAAACTAGACAGCTGAACAGGCGTTTTAAGTTTTTGTAATAGTTGGGCTTCTTCGTTAGTAGTCCAAATTTCAAAACTGGATATTAATTCATTCATTTTCATCAGCAGTTCCACTTTCTCAGTGCTAGGGCTTTACGGGTAGGTTTGCCGTTGGGTTTCTTCATCGGGCCTGGATTGCCACCCATTCTAGCACAAAAGCTCTTTCGACGTTTGGCTGCTTTTGATCCCGGCTTTAGTTTGCTGGGCTTAGTAGTCACTGCCATTTGTAGTTTTGATCCTGGATTCTCTCTACGATAGCTGGCAACCCCTTTGGCATTGAGGCCACCTTTCTTGCTTTTACCTGCTGAACGTTTCCATGCGGCTGATTCGTCTAGTAGTTCTGAATCATCTACTGATTCAAAGTCTTCCCAAATCTGTTCACTATCAACACCGTGATATAGAGCAAATGCTTCCACCATGGCTTCGATGACGTCAAACTGTTCATCCAGTGATAAGCCTTCCGCTACACCTTGATCTTTCAACTTGTCTTGAATCTTTTTATAGCGATAGTAATTGGCATCTCTATCTACATCTGTTTTGCCAAATTTTTCAGCATCCATCTTTCGATCAATTTCACGCTTGGCATATCCAGGAACAACCTTGCGTAGAGTCTGTGGCAAGCCTTCCGCCACACCTTGCTTCTTCAATGATTTCTTATCTCTTACCCAGCCTTTGCCACCACATTCTGAGCATTCATCATCGTGTGTATCTATTCCAGTGCCATCGCAAGAACCACATTCATGTTTTTCACCAGTTCTACCGTAAGCATCTGGTTCTGAGCCTTCCGCCACACCTTTTTTCTTTTTCTTGGCAATGGCAATGGCAGCTTGTTGTGCGGCATTGGCTGCTTCCTCAACACTTTCGTTAGGTACACAGTTATTCACACGAATGCCGCCTTTAATCTTAGTGCCTTCTTTGTGTTTGCCCTTCCAGCATTTAGGGTCAAGGCGTTGCTTCACTGCTTCTGTAATGATTTCTGTTATTTTCATTGTTCTATACCTTCTAGGCTAAGACGCTCGCTTTTTAGCTTCTTGATGTATTTAGATAATTTACCAATCTTTCCTTTATTTCTAAGATGCTTAAAGGCTAGATTCTCTATGGAATATTCACCGCCCGATTCAAGTCCTGCTTGTCGTAGACGTTTAATGTCTGACCAAATATTCATAACTTGGTCAAGGTCATGTGTACGTAGGGCATAGTTAATCTTACTGGAATAGTTACGGGCCTTTGCCCTAACTTCTTTACTATCAACGTTAGGACGATCATGTTTGGGTTGTGTTATCCACTGATTGTCTAGTATTGAATATATTCCTAGACTGTGGTGCGGATTATTTTTGGGCTGTACATAGACTTCTACATCTATGCCGTGTATTTTTATGTTATGTTCAGAATTGAATTGATTCTTTTTAGCATCAAACAACTGTAGATGAACCTGCGATGGATTACTGACAATAAGATGTAGATCAATGTCTGAGCCAGTGGTGTAACCATAGCTGGCGTTTGATCCAGATATAGTAATGTCCTCTAGACCCAAAGGCTGTATGCCTATAAAATTAATGAAGTTACGTGCAATGTCTAACAACTTATATCGAACTTCTAACTTGAGTTCACGATCATCCCATAGTAGGGGGTTTAGCCGATCGTGATAATCAATGTCAACTCCAAGTTCGGATATTTGCATGATTATTTTAGTACATTAGTGATAGCAGATAAGTGGCCCGATACAAATCCAAACACAGCAACCCCACCCATGATCATGTACATCCATTTAGTTTTAAATTTTTCTAATTCTGATATCTTGCCTGCAAGCTCTTTGTGTTGATCACAGCTTTGTTCATGCATGTCTTTGAGGGCAAGGTGCAATGATTCGCCTGTTCGATCCAAACAGTCGTGTAGATCTTTCACGTCCTCTTTGAGTTCGCCTAGTTTTTCTTCTATGTTATCTATTTTTGTTTCAACTACACTTACACGCTCAGGTAGTGTAGCCAATTGTGCTACTGCTTCTTTAGTTGCCATCAGGCTCTCCGTTATGTTAAGTCAAGTTCCCACTGGGACATGTGCCTAAGTTTAGATTGCCTATGTGATGTGCCTTTTACCATGTATTTATTGTCTAACGTGAAAAACAATGTTCTTACCTGGATCGGAGGTATTAAACACAGCAAACTCTTGCTCCATTAGCTCACCAAGTCCAGATATGTAGGGCACTAAATGGAAGTCTTGTTTTAGATAGCCCACTGGATCACCATCGACTTCATAGAGTGCATCGTCTCGTTCGGTTGAAAAGTCAAATCGCCAAACACGTATAATTTTGTCAGTGTCAAAGCCTATGAGTTTACCGGCGACTGCTGTGACCACAGGTTTTTGACTGTAATGAATATTTGTTCTTATGCCAAGTATTTGTAGTATTGTATTAAAATTTTGCTCTCGCCATCGGTCCTGTTCTTTGCCAGGTTCATTACGATATTGCCCCGTGTGAGTAATATCAACTAATGTGTATAATTTGTATTCCATACACTATTTAAACAGTCGTAAAAAAGCCCACTGTAAAAGTGGGCTTAGTCTTCCCATCCCTGAGAATTAAGCGAATGTACCTAGTGCGGCACCAACGAAAATACCTGGGTTAGCGGCTGTACCAGTTGCAGTAACAGTTGCTGAACCACCGGTGTTCATTGAAGCACCGATTACAGCTTCCATTGCATTGTAAGTTGTACCTGCGGTGTTGCTTGATGTTGTAGCATCGTTGACTGTGTCTCCGGCTACTAGAACCAAGAATGATGTAGCGTCTGGAACACCAACTACATAAACTTCGGCCATTGTTTGCAGTCCACGAACACAGCGACTAAACACGCTGTCAGAGTCTGCGTATGTACCTGTTGCGCCGTCTGTACCTTTAGTTAGGTCGTTTGTACCGCCAGTTGTAACGACTCTAAGTAAACGTAGGCTACGTGTACCGAAATTGCTAAATGCTGGACCTGTTGCGTATTGATCTTGTGCTGGCATGCGGCCATAATTGGCCGCTACTGTTGTTGCTATTAATGATGGCATAATTGTTCTCCTCTATATGCTTAACTTAACTGCCCTCTGCAGTTGTGTATATGTATTTAGTGAGATCACGTAAAATTAAGCCAAAAAGGTTAATTTCCTGGGCCTGCGTTTTTACTTTCTTGGATTTTCTTAATGCCGCGTGTGAATTTTGCGGGTTCACCTGTTCTAATGGCGTTGATAAAGCGGCGTTCTAGTTCTGCTGCTTGTTCAATATCGTAGTTTTCTTTGATAAGATTCAGCAGATTTACAGCACTCTGGATAAGGTTTGTGCCCCTAGATTCTATGACTAGATCTTTATCGCGGCTAACACCCAAGTCCGATAGTTCTTGTAGAATTGACCTTGTACTTTTACGCATTATAGTGACCCTTGTAGTATATTTAACATCTCTGTAAAATAAAATAGTTTTTATCTCTGATGCCAGTGGTAAATACTTATACACAGGAGACACACAATGTTAGCACTATTCAAACGAATAATCAAATGGTTTGAGCCCTCACAACAATCAGATGTAGAACGTTTCATCCAAACTCGAAACCCCCAACACCCCGGCGACATTGATAGACTGCTCTATGAGTACAATTATAGACAGCAAGGTGGTAGACTATGAAGCAGTTCCTTCGTGCAGTTTACACAGCCATCATCGAATCTAGAAAACAACAAGCTGACCTTTATGCTAGAAACTCTGCTATCGGTTGGTATTAAAGAATACGTCTTGTCAAAGACGTTGCTTATATATGACAATACATATATAATACACACATGCTGAAAAGGAAGTAGGCATACAGACATTACACACAGGAGATTAATATGTCATTAGAAACACCTAAATTACCAGAAGTTAAATTCAACAAGAACGGCTACGAGATTCGTACAGATATTTTAGACATGGCCAAGAGCATGGTTAGTGAAGAATTTCACGCCAAGTGGCACGGTTGGGAAATGTCAACTGCTAAAGATCCCGATACTGGCAAACTAGTTACTACAGTTGGCATGCCAGAGTTCCCAGGACTTGATAAAGTTCTTGAAACAGCTGAAAAGATGTACGGCTTTGTAAACCAAGGTATTACAAAGAAGTAATACATTAGCATAGCTAGTTCGCCAGAATAGCGTAACATTCACTGGGCCTTAGGGCCCTTTCTAATTGCTGCTTTTAATAATGTTGCCGTCCTGGCACTTGGGACAGGTGCATTCGTTACAGTCACAGTCGTCAGTCATACAACTGCTTCCACAATGATTGCCACACCAACAGGAGCATCCTTTGTTTTCTAATCTTTTATATGTGTCTGTTTCTTCTGTCATAGACATATTATGGGTATCCAAATCTTGTTTTGTATGTTGCGTATAGAGATTGAATCTGTGCCAGGGTCAGCACACCGTTGTACACTTTGATAAATGCTATATCAGCTGTTTGTACTTCACTGCCTGATGAACGACTGAACAATCGCAACTGATTGAAACCTCCGCCACCAGCATTGGTTGCAGAAAATGCCACGCTTGACGGCGAGGAACTGGTTGCAGAATATAGTTGTCCTAGACCTGTTGAAGTGTTCCAAGTAGCAAAATCAAGATGCCAAAAGAGATCAGCACCCGATGACGGCAGGTTAACTGCAAAGTTAGGATAGAATGTTTGGTCGTGGCCGTTGTACAGGCCCATGAGCCAGTCTTTGCTGGCTTCGCTTTGTGTGTTCAATAATCTACCATCAGCAGTTGCTATGCGTTTGTAGGCCATGAACACTGTGTAACTTTGTCCAGTGACATAGTTAGGACCACCATAG